>Ga0335078_10019332_pt1 | contig 10131 bp, 2 predicted proteins | sample Lox_Sample_32_FD_206711 | JGI IMG/M metagenome (GOLD analysis project Ga0335078, IMG submission 206711) | Soil microbial communities from Loxahatchee National Wildlife Refuge, Florida, United States - Lox_Sample_3.2 | ecosystem: Environmental > Terrestrial > Soil > Wetlands | place: USA: Florida...
GCAGCCTCGCTTACCTGGGCCCGCGTAGTGATGCAGACACGTTCACCCCCGGCTTCGACCATAGTTGTCGCCGGCTCGATGTCCCGGCCCAGAAGCTTGTAGAGGTTCTTCGAGATCAGGCCCGGATCGAAGACCCAAGGGCACTTTGACCAGTCCAGCGCGCTGAAGTTGTCTGGCCAAAGGGCCACGTTGGGACCATTGGTATCCTGCTGGTAAAGGGCGCTCACCGTGAGCCCCTCGGCGATGCGCCGCCAGGGGAAGGAATGGTCGTAGTCTGCAAGCTTCAACAAAGCGTAAGCGTAGCGCAGCCCGTTCCATTGAACGGGTTGTCCGATCCAGGAGCCGCCATACCAGGAACCGCCGAAGATCGCAATCGAGGCATAGCGTAGGACCGGCTTTCCCGGAGGATTCCACACATACACAAACGGCAGGCCCGTCCAGGCCCAGCGAACAGCTTCCTCGAGGTAGTGGGCGTCTCCGGAACAACGGTAAGCTTCAACCTCGGCCTCAACGGCATCCGCCGCCGCGAGGATATCGGGCGAGTGAACCGGACATTCCCAGACCTGTGCAGCGCGCGGCACGGTAAACTGCTCGATAAAGGCCAGCGGCTTCTCTGCCGTCTTAAAGACCCCCGCATCGCCAGTTAGCCGGGCGAACCGCAGGACTTCGTACAAGTTGCGGGCGCACGTGCCGACTTCAGCAGCTCGGTCCGGACCGAGCAGCGAATAATCCATGCCTTTGAACACCCCGCTGGTCTCCACCCGGGTCCTGAACCGCCATGAACCGTCGGGCTCCATCGAATCCAGAAGCCGGGTTGCAGTTTGGCCCAAACCCGCCAATTGCGGAACCGGGTCGGCCCAAGTGAAACCCACATCGTCCCATTGCGGGCTGGATCCGCCCAGCTTCTCCGCTAGCGCCGCCCGATCGTTGCACGCCTGCCGGAGGGCGGCGTCCTGCGTCATGAGGGCGGCCATGCGGAGCTGGAAAGCGAAATGTGGGGGCCGTCCCTTCGTGCTCAAAAGGTCGCCCGCCCCCTTGGAGGTCCACCATTCGCTCTCCTTCTCCACCCAAAGCGATTCCAGGAATGCCCGAGTGCTGAACTCCAACTCCTTTAGGTAACTTCCCCGCGGAATCGGCGCCGGCTCCGGTACGCCAAAGGTCTCAAACCACCGCGGCAGACAGGCCACCGACTGCCGGGCCGGAGTCACACCCGCAATCCAGGCCTCGAGCCGCAAGGGCACTTGCCGCCGGAAAGGATACGGAGCCACGGCGGCTTCGAGAGCATTCGAACTCACCCAGCCAGGCACCGACGGCAGAAACAATCCCATCAGGTGATTGTCCTGCCGTTCGATGAAATTCGGCGAAGCAAAGACTGCTGCGGGCCGATCATGGGTCCCGTCCCACTTCTGCATGCAATCCCAATAAAGCGCCAAGGCGGCGTTGTCCCTGGAAAATGCCATCAGCGGCACCGTGATCTTGTTCGGATGCGGCACGAAGCGGACATAGTAATCCGGATCATGCATATCGAGGTTCGAAGACGAGACCTCGTCGCCTACCAGCCATTCCAGCCCGCAGAACAAGGCGTCGTCTTTCCTCGCGCCGAAGGTCCCCTCACCCACACGCAACATGGGTCCCTGGAAATGCACGAGCAACCCGTCTTTGTCCGGCTTGGCTTCATAAACGATCCTGATCCGGTCATCATTCGAGAGCACGAAAGAGAAACGGCAGTCCCACCGCGTGCCCGCCCCGTCATCCAGCGATCGAGCGAATTCGACGCCGCATCCGCCCGGCCCGAGGTCCGCGGGTTTGAAATGGTCGGCATAGATGAATCGCCGCGACACTTCCGCGCCCTTCTTTACGACCAGGTAGCTTAACTCGCTCGCCACCGCCATCCGCGTCCAATGATTCGATTGGTTGACATCCACCGCGAATACGCCGTAGCCAAAGTCATTCGTCGGGAAGACCAGCCGCACATGACTGTTCCCGAGCACAAGCGTCGTCCCGGTGCGGGTGACGCCAGGCCAATCAGGGACAGCTCCCTCCATAGGGATTAGCCCGCCCACGACCACCTTCGCGGTCTTGGTCGTCGGCTCGACATTGGAAAATACTGCGCGCACTCCGACGTCCGACACCAGCGCGGCTTTGGCCAGGAGCGTCCATTCCAGAATTGCCGGCTTGTTCCGCCGCACCGCCGCCAATTTGACCGTCCGCTCGCCGGCCAGCAGACTCAGCCCTTCCGGCATTTCTAATTCGACCGTCCCTTCTGGCAGTGGCCGGCCGCCTGTGTCGGCTACCTCACAGCTCACAACGAAGGGCTTACCCAGCTCAAGCACTGGTCGGGGCACCTTCAGCGCGAGCGATAATTTGGGAGGAAATAAGCCCTGGATTTCGTCCTCGCTCAAGGCCCGGTCATAGATTTTGACCTCCGCGATGGCGCCGATGAAATTCTCTCCGATTCGGAGCTCATGGGCCTCGAGGGCCGGCGTCCCGGTCCTGGCCCGATCGGTCTTCACGCCGTCCAGCCAGAGGTGCAAGCCGGCCGGGTCCCGGACGGCGACGACCTGGTGCCACTTGGCAAGCTCCGGAACGCCCGCCTGGACCCGCGGTTCCGGGTTGCCTTCGAGATAGGTGAAGAATGAGAGCTTGCCTCCCTCCGGCGGACTATCCAACCGCAACAGATAGCCGCCCGGCAGCTCAAGGATGTGCTTGTAAGTATTGGGCTCCTCATCGGCAGGACATATCAGGGCCTCAATCGTCACCGGCCCCTCAAGCCGCTGGGTCGGCTCGAAAGGCACCTCGACGAATGAATGCCCGTCGAAGGACAGCGCCTTTCCTGCAGGCCCCTCGACCCAACTGGCGGTGCCGTGAATTGTCCCGTCGAACCCATGCCCCGTAACCTCATGCACGACATTGCCTGTCCCCTCGTTCAGACGCCACCAGGCCAACGGACCAGTCGCAGGGAGCCCATCCGGCCCCGACTGTATTCCGGGCTCTGCTGCCGAACAGTTCACCCCGCTCCCCAGGAGCAAAGCCGCCCCCAGCACCGCAGTGGCATGGCAAATCCCTAGTGTCGGGCTTCGAAAGAGTTCGCGGTTCATGTCTTCGTTGTCGGCGCTTCAGCTTGTGAGGCCTCCCCGGACGGGCGGCGCCCGGCGCCGGTGGACACTGCCGACTATAAGGACGCCCTGCCCACCGTCGCCAGTGTTTTCGAAGCATAACCGTCCAGCGGCATGTTCACTCTTCTTAATTACCAGCCCTAAGGCGGGAACTAAGGTCCTAACCTGGAGACTCACGCCCCGCGCGATCCGGCGACAGGGTGCAGCCGCTGACGGCAAGACGTGTTGCCCAAGTCCATCGCGAGTTTGAATGTAGAGTGCGGTTTCCCCACCGCACCAACCGAGATCGCCCAATCCTCCACGTTTCGGGCGCATTCGGACGCTCGCGGCGTGGTGGTGACACCGCGCCCTTCTGCCTTCGTCCATCCCTGCGCGCCCCGTGGTGAGACGGGACTCTCTGAGAAGCGGCTTTCGGACTTGGCGGATGAGCTTCGCAAACTGGATCGTCTTGACAAGATTGCCGACACCAATCGTCCACAGGTACAGGCCATGCGAGCTTTCGGCACAAACGCAATTCCGTGGTTAGAGGGCGAGCTAAGAAAGCCGCGCCTATTGAGATGGCAACTGAACCACCTTCTCGATAAACAGAACGTCATCAAATACCGGTTTCCCGTTCGCACCGACCCTTACACGCACCAGCAACGGGCAATGTGCGGCTTTTGGGCAATTGGGGAAACAGCGAGGCCGGCCATACCAAGCCTGGTCGGCCTTCTGGAGCGACGACCCGGTTTCGCACATTCGGCTTTGGCTGTTATCGGCGCACCCGCTCTGCCCGCGCTAGAGCACTGCCTCACGAATATCTCTCCGCATACCGCACCGAACGGCCCAGATAGCATCGGGGCCCTTGTTATGGGCGACCTTTACGTGGCAATAGACGTGGGCCGAATCTCTACGGCCCAAGCCGCGTATCTCTTACCGACGATTCAGGCTTGGTCCCAACAAAAGACGAATGCTTCCACGGCGTATTGGGCGAATGGTATGTTAGAGAAATTCAATTTCGCGCACTAGCGCATATGAGGAAACGGAACCTGCCCGGCTGCTCCAGGCAACGGCGCTATCGCGCTTCTGTTCCATGCTGGATGACCTCGCCACGCTGTTCCTGAGCGCTATATACAATTGACGATGGAAATCAACCCTCACAGCGAACCCCATAGGAGCCTCAATTCTAAATAGCCGACCGGAAGCAAGCCAAAATGACAGCACTCGCCGGATGGGAAAACTTCTACGTGATCGTTGGCTCGTCAGCCGGCGCGCTCATCGGCTTGCAGTTCGTCGTCATCACCCTCATTGCCGACGCGCCGATCGCGCGAGCCGACGTGCAAGCCAGCGGCGCGTTTTCCGCACCCAGCGTCGTCCATTTCGGAGTATGCTCTTCCGGTCAGCCGTTGCCAGTGCTCCCTGGGACGGGCTCACGGCGATCGGAGTGCTTTGGGGGCTGCTGGGCCTTGCGGGCATTGCCTACTCCGTCATCGTCACCCGGCGGCTGCGCACCCAGACTGTCTATAAGCCGGTGTGCGAGGATTGGCTGTTTCGCGTTCTCGTGCCACTTGCGGCATACACAGCGCTGGCTGTGTCGGCTGGCATCGCCCACTCCCGTGGGCACCTGGACCTCTTCCTCGTCGCCGGGGCGGCGTTGCTGCTGCTCTTCATCGGCATTCACAACGCTTGGGACACCGTCACTTACCACGTATTCGTCAGGAGACGGGAGCAGCGGGACGCCGAGCAAGCCGGCAACCCGAAGGAATAGTCATCCCAAACTTGTCACTTCGCCTTCGCGTCTTTGCGCGTTGGTTGTCCATCTGAACCATGCCTTGGCGAGCCCCGGTTGAGGGCTAGCGGGAGCCCAATATCCGGGAACAACCAACTTACTGCGGCTCGACCATCAGTCGGTAGAAGCACTCGGCGAAAGGAGCCAGGCTGTTGGTGAAGGTCAAAGGCGCTCCCGTACCTGGAATCACGGCACTCATGGGAAGCCACGGCGCGGAAGTGAGGTTGGTCCTGAATTGCATCTCGTACCGCAGGCCGGCAATGCTCGGAACGGAAAGCACCAGATTGGTTCCATTCAGTTCCGCCAGCAACCGCGGCGACGACATGCCGGTGGGCCACGCAGAAGCAGAGAAACTCAGATTATCAATGGCCAGCCCCTGAGATTTGCCATCCGCACTCGCCATTTCCCAGACCAGGCAAAGCGCAGCGCCCGGCACCCAATTGGTGATGACCTGGTTGACCACGTCAAGGTTGGTCTGGTTGAGTACGGAAGTGCCATCCACCGCCACGCCGCCGACATCGGCTGGAACGGAGGGAAAACTCACATTCAAGGCAGGCAGGAACGCAGTGGCGTTGGTCGAAAACGCATTGGTCGCGCTGGGATCAATGAAATAATAACACTCCAGTGTCTTGGCCTTGTCGGACTGACGCCAGACTTCACCGGTGAACTGGAGGTTGATGAAGTTCAGAGTCTGGCCTGTGCCATTAACGAATTTGGCACCGAAGGCGGTATAACCCGTGGTGCTGGTGGCCAGCAACCCCAGCGCGCGATTGCCGCTATTGGGCAAGCCAAAGCTGATTAGACCGCCCGTCGTTTGGTCGCCGTCGGTGGCGCCAAAGCGCGTACCCACGCTGGCGGTCGGGTCGGCCAGGCCATACCAGCCGGGCATCGTATTGGCAAGGCCCAGGCCGCCGGTCACGCCGCTGGAGTTAACCGGGAATGCCAGGCCAAATGGATTGGCCAGGAAGTAGGTTACCCCGTTAATCGTTACCGGGTTGCCGGAGTCCACGGAGGTCGAACCGGGATCAGGCAGAGAATCGAAGTTCTGGGTATAGACCGCCCCGGCGGCGGCATAGACGATCTGGGACGGGTCGGTCACCAACCCGAAGTTGGCCGTCGTGTAGCCCGACCAGGGACTGGACAGCGGCGGATTGTTGGCGCCGGTGAGATTCTGGTGATTCGAGTTGAAGGCGCGCGCCTTGATCACCATGTTGGTCGGAATGGCAATCGGGGAGCTGTACTGCAGTGCTTTAGGTGAGAGCGCCCCCCCGGCCAGACGCGGGTCAGAGCCATCCGTGCAGTAATAGATTCTGGCGCCCGTCGGACCGCTCATGGCGAGCGTGAGGCCGGGAGTGACTGGCCCGCCGTTCTGACTAAAGACCGGCCTAGCCAGCAGGTTCGTGTCCATGAAATACAGCCGGTCGCGGTACCATTGCTTGAGAAAGTCCACCTCTCCCTGGTAAGTGCCCGGGAAGTTGTAGGAATAGCCCGAGATTGAAACGGTTCCCGAACGGGGCGTGGTGAACCCGGACCAGCGGGCGATCTCACGCGGCTCCTCCTGACGCACTTGGGCCACGAGCGCATCGATATCCGCATAGATGTGGTTGGTGGACAGGGTGCTCGACCGCAAGTCCTCATAGCGGTCAATCCATTTCTGCCAGAAATCAATGTCCGTGAACATTTGGCCCCACCAAGGGTAGTTGAAGAAGTCAGTCCCGTAGTCGGGGATCGGGGCGCGCCAGTAAAACGGGCTGAAATCTCGTCCGTCGGTCGAGCCTTGCGAGCGGTCAAAATCCCAAATGGGACCGAAAATGAGCTGGCCCTGGCGCGGTTTGTAGAAATAGGCACTCAGGCGCAAGGCATCCACATTAAACGCCATGACGTTGAGGATGTGGTGATCAATCCAGGAGCCGACATCAATATAGGCCGCATAGCCCAGCGCCGGGCTTGTATAGCTAGCCGAATTGAGCGCCGTCCAGAAGGTACTCATGTAGTTCTGGATGTACTGCGCCTGGGGCGCCCGCTCGGGCGTCAGGATGTCAGACTCCTGAGGATCGTCGTAAACGATCGTCTGTCCGGCGGCATTGAAGCCGTTTTCTCCTGGCGCCAACCGGTCAATGCGGAGTATGTAGCCGCCAGTGACGGCGGGCGAGGTGTTGTCATCGGGTTGGAGTTTGGGAATGTCAATTCGGTCTTCGCCGAGCGTGATCTTCTCCTCCAGTACGTAAATGCCGTTGTAATCGTTGGTCGTGACCGGCCCTCCGGCCGTGTTGATATAGACTTCGAGCAAACGCGTCCGCGAGGCGTAGCGGCCAATTTCGTTGCTCAGCTCATAGATCAGCGGGTTGTGGATGAGCACCGGCTCGAAGTTGTCCGGGGCGTAAAGCACCCAGTTCTTGCCGGGAGGCAATTCCAGCGGCGAGAGCTCCAGGTGGTTATCCAGTTCGTCCCAGAAATTGACCGTCCACGCCTGCTTGGCATAGTAGCGCGTGCTGGAACCACGGACATGGAAGCCCGCCCGGGAGCTTAGCGTGGGCGCATTGGTCAGGAAGGTCGTTCCATTGGTCGGCTCGTAAAAGGAGAAATTGGCGAATTGATCCGGTGTGCCTTCGGCGGCCGGGGGTACGCCCGCGCCGAAGTTGTAGATGATCACAGCAGGCATATCGGATGCGATCTTGGCAACGTCGGCGGTGAGTTGAATGTAAGTCTCGCTGTGCATCAGTCCGGGCAACAGACCGGGCGCGAAGGCGCGTGCCCGCACCTGCACGGTATTCGTGATGGTCAGGGGACCGGACAGAACAGGCGAAACATCTGTCGGCACTGTGCCGTCGAGGGTGTAGCGGATCACGGCGTTCGAGGTCCCCGCGGTCACATTCAAGGCGAACGGTTTGAGGAAAGTCCCGCCTGCCTTGGAAAACACGGGCTCGGCGGTGAAGCCGGGACCGGTGGTGGAGTTGGGGTCGCCCGGCGTTGGTGTCGTGTAGTAGCCGATGGCGTTCAACAGCACCGGGTCCACACCGTAGGAAATATCCGTCTGCTGCGCTGGATAGGCAGAGCCGAAGCACGAGACGAGGTTGGTTTGCGGATCCACCAGTGCCAGGAAGCCACCGGCAGCGGGCAATTTGAAATTGGTATGTAACTCGTTCGTCACCGCCGCCAGGTTCCTGCCGGAAGCGAACACGACCAAATAATCGCCTGCGGCCAGCACGTAATCGGGAAACACCCATTGCGTGAGGTTTGTGGGCTGAGAGGTCAGGGACCAGCCAGAGAGGTTCACGGCGTTGCCGGTGCCGTTGTAGATTTCGATCCAGTCGGAACTGTCGCCGAACTCGTCCAGCAGTGTGGTTTTGTTGGCGGCCATGAATTCGGTGATTTGCAGGCTCGGCGGCGGCGCCAGGCGGTCCAGGGTGTAGCTCCATCCGGTGCCTAAAGGGACGTTGGTCTGACCGGCCAGGCTGTGGATGTTCGCGTTGGTTGCCCATGCCACCTGGACCTTGCCCATCGCCGGCTCGGGAAACTCGAAAACGTACTGCCAAGGCGCGTAGGCGACCATATTGGCGGCCGGCACGTCGTTGATCAACAAATTGGTGGCGGTTACGCCGGTCACGTCCTGATAGAAGTGCACTTCCACGCTTCGCAAGGATGGCACGCTGGACTGCGGGATGGGAAAAGAGGGGTAAACCTGGCTGTTCGCCGGGACGGTAGTGATTTGGACATTATCAACTTCGATGTTGGCCGTAGCGCCGCCGACCCGGGCGGCCATGAGTAGCCTCCCTGGCGACGGATACCACGATGTCGGGAAATTGGTGAGGATCTCAGTGTTCTTCCAATAGACACTGAGCTGCCCTGCCGTATCGAGGACGACCTTCAGATGCACCCAGGACAGGCTCGAGTCGCAACCGGTCCCGTCATAGGGGCCGGTTTCGATCGACGTCGGGTCAGTCCCGCTGCCGGGTACGGTGGAACCTTCGCCCTCTGTGCCGTTCGGCATCGGAATCGTGGTGAGAAGCAAACCATCAACCCGGATATCAAGCCCGATGTCATCTATGGTGAGCCCCGGAGCCACACGCCCGACCGCCGGCGGAACCGGGGGTATGGTATAACTGCCGCTATTCCACATGTCGAAACCGATGCTCAAGCCGGTTTGCGTGCCCTCCTCCATGAGGCTGATGTCGTTGGGATTGCCGTTATCCGAGAACTGCCCGCCATGGGGCGAGATGCCGCTCCTCATTTCCGGAAAAGTGTCGCCTGCTTGCAGTGCCAACAGCACCGGATCGTTGGCACGGACGTAGTTGATGCTGAAGCCATCGGCGGGGCTCGGAGTGCCGTTGCCAATGCGCAGATCCGCTTCAAACGTGAAAGCGGCCACGACTAAACCCGCGTCAAAATCGGGGAACAGGATGCCTCCGCATAAGCTGCTGGAGAAGTTCCCGGTGCAAGTGGGATCGGCAAAAGTAAGCTGCAGGAAGCCGTCGTCCATTACTCCGGTGACCGGCCCGTTGGTGGTGCTGCCAAACGGACCTGCGCCGCCACTGGCCACGATACTGGCGCTGCCCGTGCCCGAAGTCGTAACCCCGTCCCAGAGGGAACCTCCGAAATCCAGCCCATTAGTGCTGCTCAGGCTGTTGAAGCTGTACGATGCCGAGCCTGCGTACGCTGATACTGAGCAGAGCAGGGCGGCTCCAATCCCTGCCAAGGTTGCTATTCGCATAATATGGATCCTTCTCCTTGCTGGTTCGGTCTGCGCTTCAGTTGTGATTCTTCCGGACGTTCGTTGTCACTCTGCTGGACTTGCCAGCAGAGCCTGCCATGCGGCCGCCCGCGCGCCGTTCCCCAGAGAATGCCACAAGTTCGAGTCCGTCGGCAATGAAAAACTCAGTCCTGGGTGGGGTCAGAACCGCTTGTTTTCAGAACGCGGCGTCACTGGGGCTGGTCAGCGGACGCCATCCTCAGGGGTCCCGGGGTGGTGTCGGAGATGACATCGGTCCGGCAATGCCTGTCGTGACAAAAAGGCCGGAGAAATCCCCGCTACGTTGCGGTCACTGGCCAGGTGAAAATGGAGGTCCCCCATAGTCAGCCATTAGGAGACCGGAGATCGGTCTGGCGAACGCACAGTTGGCTACACAGTCGCACCGTGCGCGGCTCCAGTTTTACCCCGCGGTTCGCACTTCTTCCATCTTCTCCTTCGCGCTCGGCCAGGCTGGTCGGAACACAAAGCAATGAAGACACAAAGCGGTGGAGTAATGA
>Ga0335078_10019333_pt1 | contig 10130 bp, 9 predicted proteins | sample Lox_Sample_32_FD_206711 | JGI IMG/M metagenome (GOLD analysis project Ga0335078, IMG submission 206711) | Soil microbial communities from Loxahatchee National Wildlife Refuge, Florida, United States - Lox_Sample_3.2 | ecosystem: Environmental > Terrestrial > Soil > Wetlands | place: USA: Florida...
CTGCGGCAAAGGGAGCAAGATCATGGCAATCGCGGACCGCCATGGTCTTCCTATCGCCGTGCGGGTTACAAGCGCTTCGCCGAATGAGTCCACCTTGGTCGAAGCTACGCTCGCCCAACGCCATGTCGCCGCCCTGCCCCAGCGAATGATCGGCGACAAGGCGTACGACAGCGACCGATTGGATGAGCGGCTGCAACAACAGCAAGGCGTCGAACTAATCGCTCCCAACCGACGCAAGAGAAGGCGAACCCAAGACGGGCGACCGCTTCGCCGTTATCTGCGACGCTGGAAGATCGAGCGACTGTTCGCCTGGCTCAAGAACTTTCGTCGGCTGACCAGCCGTTGGGAGCGTCACGCCGCCAACTTCCTCGGCATGGTCCAACTCGGCTGCGCGTTGATCCTGTTGAGGCATTTATGAGACTGCTTCTAGGTCGCCCGGATGTTCCAACAGCGCAGCGAGTATCTGAATGGGTTGGGGTTGCAGCTTGAGGTGCGTGCCGTTCTTGAATAGTTCTCCGGAGCGAACGTCCAGCTCATATGGCCCGAAGCGGTATTTCTGCTTCTCGGCGACGGCCATATCGTCCTCGTCTCAGCGAAGTATACCCCGTTCAATGTCGGGAATTAGTGATAATCGCCTGCCCTTTTCCTTATCGCCCCTCCGCTTCCCAATTTGAAACTCCAGCGAAATTAGGCAACTCTCGTCAACGCTACCAACGTGGCTTGCGCCCGAGATCATCATCGGCGTTCACCGCTTGGCTGTTACCCGAAATCTCTCTGTGCCTCCAATGCCTCTGTGTTAAGCCTTTGGGTTCCCACGTGCAACGTGTCCCATTTCGGGGCACTCCTCATAACCAAAACGTTAGACTTCCCTTACTATTCCACCCAGCCATCCTCCATAGTCAAAACATCAAAGCTGACCGAAAGAACCAGAACCTCTTCCGCCAGCTTTTCGTTATCTCGCAACTAACGCTCATAAGTCGTTTGTTTGCAATTACGCCAGCTAACATCAATGTTATCAATATTATCCGGGATGGGGGGTACCCGAAACTGATACCTGAAAAACTAGAACGATTTGGCAGCTGATGGCGTCCCAGACCCCTCCGGACCGATGGTCATAAGTCCTTTGTTTTGATGGACTGTCCAGCCCCCTTCGGGAGGTACCCGAGGAGTAATTTCTACTGGCTCTTCATCGCTTTTTCGACATCGTCCGCCGTATGTGGAAGCGCGCCGCTGAGCTCTACTAGCTTGCCGGTGGGATCGACCCAGAAGTCGTCTTCGATCCGGACGCCAAGACTTTCGTCGGGAATGTAAATGCCCGGCTCGATCGTGAACACCGATCCCGGCCCAAGCGGCTTATCGCCTGCCGGATCGTGAACGTTGAGCCCGACATTGTGCCCGAGCCCGTGGATGAAGTACTGCCCGAGCGGTTGGCCGTGCGAGTCCTTGCCGTGCGTATTGATGTAGTCCATCGCGACTTTGTAAAGCGAGTTGGGACTGTCGCCGGTGAGGACCGACTGCCCGGACTTGAATGCCGCGATCGCCGCCTGCTGTGCGCCAAGAACGATGTCGTAGATTTCGCGCTGGCGTTGCGTGAAGTGGCCGTTCGCGGGCAACGTGCGGGTGATGTCGCTGGCATAGCCGGAGTATTCGCCGGCGACGTCGAGCACGACGATATCGCCGTCCTCGATCACCTTCGGCCCGGCGGAGTAATGAAGGATGGTGGAGTTGAACCCGCTGCCGACAATCGAAGCGTATGCCGGACGCTCGCAACCCCGCCGCTCGTATTCGTATTCCATGAGCGCCGCGATCTGGTGTTCGGTCTGGCCGGGCTTCATCGCCTTCATGGCGGCGAAGTGCGCCGCAACGGAATTTTCGACGGCCTTGCGGATGAGCGCTGCCTCGCCGGCGTCTTTGAAGGCGCGCAGGTCGCCGATCATCTTCGTGCCGTCTTCGACGTGCACGAAGCCCGGGAATGAGTTAGTGCGGCGTAGCCAATCGAAGGCATGGTCATCCGCGCTCTTGTTGGTGTAAACGGTCGCAATCGGTGCCGGCGTCAATTCCATGAGGACGTCACGGATATGGTCAAGTGGGACGACGCGGTCGAATCCCGTCTTGTCTTTGAGGTGGGGCGAGTCGGGACCGAGCTTCGGGCCGGTCCATTTTTCCTGGGTTCGATCGTTCGACGGCAGAAACAATACTTCGGTGTACGGAACGGTTTTGCCGTACTTGCCGGTATGCGCCGGAACGATCAGCACTGCCCCGCCCGGATCGGTGAGCCCGGTGAGATAGTAATAGTTCTCGTCCTGGTAAAAGCCGTAGATGTCGTTTGGACCTTCCGCCTCGACTCCGGCGAAGACAAGGAACATGCCTGTGTTACCGGCTTTCTGGGCCAGAGCCTCGCGCCGCGCGTGATAGTCGGCATTCGCCTGGCGGTCGATGGAGAAGCTGAAAGTGGAAACCAGGACCAATGCGACGAGGGCAACTTTTCGCATGACGGGCAAAGTACAGGAAGAAGCGCACAGTTGTCGAGTGTGTGAAAATACGTCGCGGCACGATGATCAAACCAATTCGTTCATCGTCTTTCACCCTGATTTGGTATCCTAGTTTTCTGTGTTCATTAAGATTTTGTATGTTGTGCTGGTGCTCTGCATGGGTGCCGTCGTGGGAGCAGTGATCGCGGGCTACGTCCGCATCCGCCGCCACATGAACAGCCATCAGACGCACTCGCACGAGGGCTCCAAACCGGTGGAAGTCGAGCAGGAAATCAAACAGTAGGAAGCACTTATGGCAAATTCGGCGGTTCAGGCAATTGAGCAGTCCCGAGCGCAGTCGATCTCCCGGAACGTAGCCCTGGTAGTTGGGGCGGCACTGCTGATGGATATCCTCGGTCGATTTTCCGTGCCATTGCCGTTCAGCCCAATTCCGCTGACAATGGCCAACTTCGGCGTGCTGTTGATCGCCTTGACCATAGGAAGCCGCCGCGCCGCTGCTGCCATGCTGCTCTACCTTGCGCAGGGAGCCGCCGGAATGCCGGTGTTCAGCCCGGTTGGTCCAGGCGGAATCGCGCAACTGATTGGCCCAACAGGCGGTTACCTGCTGTCGTATCCGGCGGCGGCGTTCTTCGCCGGATGGATGGCCGAGCACGGCCGCAATAGCTGGTCTCGCCTGAGCGTCGCCGCGATCCTCGGCGAAGTTATCGTGTTCTTCGGCGGCATTACGTGGCTCATGACGATCGCTCACGTCCCATTTCGCCAAGCCGCGAACTGGGGCTTTTACCCGTTTGCCTTCGCCGAAATTATCAAGATCATGGCAGCCGTCGCGGGATCCGTCCGGCTGCATCGTTCCAGCAAACTCGCCAGCCTGTTGGCCTAGCGGAGTTGAGTCAGGAGTTCGCGGTAATGCCCACGAGCAGCACTTCAACCAAAACCAAAGAGATAAGTGTCGCCCACAGTCCGGATTCAGACGATGCCTTTATGTTTTATGGGTTGGCGACGAACAAGGTGCGCGTTCCTGGCCTGAAGTTCTCGCACACGCTGTGCGATATCGAGACGCTGAACCGCAAGGCGATGGAAGGCGTCTACGACGTGACGGCAATCTCGTTCCACGCCTATCCGTATATCCAGGACAAATACGCGCTGATGACCTGCGGAGGCAGCGTCGGCGATGGCTATGGGCCGATGATTGTCTCGACCCGGTCGTTCACGATCCCGGAGATCAAGCAGGTGAAGATTGCCGTTCCCGGAACGCTGACGACTGCGTATCTGGCGCTGAATCTATTCGCGCCGAACATCCAGACCGAAGTTGTGGCATTCGATCAGATCATCCCGCAGATACTCGCCGGAAAGTACGAAGCCGGACTGATCATTCATGAAGGCCAGCTCACGTATTCGAAGGCCGGGCTGCATCGCGTCATCGACCTCGGCAAATGGTGGCGCGATATCACCGGGCTGCCGTTGCCCTTGGGCGGGAACGCCATCCGGCGCGAGCTGGGAAAAGAAACGATCCACGATGTCTCGGTGGCGCTCAAGCGCAGCATCCAGTACGCACTCGACCACCGCGAGGAAGCGCTGGAGTATGCGATGCAATTCGCACGCGACCTCGACACGCCTTCCGCCGACAAGTTCGTCGGGATGTACGTAAACGACCGCACCGTCGATTACGGAACGGATGGACGAGAAGCCGTTTCCCGCCTGCTCGACATGGGACACAAGGCAGGGATCATCAAGACCAAGGCGAAGGTGCAGTGGATGGATTGACTTGAAGATTTCAGATCGAAGATTGGAAGGCCCGAGCACTGAGCCAACCAATCTTGATCTTAACTGTCATGCGACCCGCGCGGCCTTGGTGGACTGCTGCTGTTGTTCGTAGCCGAGTGTCGCGTAGTAAATTGCTCGATCGTAGAACGTCGTAAGTGTCTGCAGGAATTCCAGTTCCCCGTAGAGCTGCAGCGCTCCATCCGAAATCGATTCCCGCCGTAAATATGCCCAGAGGTGCTCTTTGGTAATGAGCATCGACGACATGAACTGGCTGAGCGGAACGCCCTGCGAGAGTCGGCGCTTGCCGAGTTCGCGGTAATGTAACTCAATGTCGCTGTCTGTTTTAGTCAGCAGCCATTCGCCGAGGTTCTGGTAAACCTCAAGCACCGCGGCCGTCAGTTCGTGGGTCGAGATTTTGCGGTAAGCCGTGGTGCGTTCGGAAGTTTGCAGCTTCTTAACCAGGCTGTCGGAAAGTTCTTCCGAATGCGATTCGATCAGGCGTACGAGTCGATTGGCTACCATAATTGTTTAGATTCGCCTCAGGGTTAGATGGCTTCACATAATATCGTGTTGCGACATTATGTCAAGCCCCCGAAAGGCTCCTCACCTCTGGTATATAGAACACCTCGTACTCCGATTTGTTCCAACAAAAAGAAACGATTTTACAAATCGAAAATACGAAAACCCCGGTGCTGACCGGGGTTTTTGGTAAGTGTCTGGCGACCGGGGAATGCGCAATCAGGCGTTGGCTCCGCAGCACTTTTTGTACTTCTTGCCGGAGCCGCAGGGGCAAGGGTCGTTGCGGCCAACTTTGGCGGAAGCTCGGACAACCTGCTGGACGGGTCCGCTCTCTCCCGAACCGGCCATCCGCGCCTGCTGCAACTCGCGCTTCTTCTTGCGCAGGAACTCTTCCTCGATATCGTCGACGCTGGTCTGGTGGTGCCGAGGACGCGCACCGTTCCCCGGCTGTTGACCATCGCCGCCGGCTTGTGCGGGCGCATGCTGCTGTTCATGCATCTGCGCCGCCTGGTCGGCTCCGATCACTTGCATCAGGTACAGGTAGCGAACGGTGTCTTCCTGGAAGCGTTCCATCATGGCTTCGAACATGTCGAAGGATTCGCGCTTGTACTCGACGAGCGGATCGTGCTGCCCGTAGCCGCGCAAACCGATGCCTTCGCGGAGGTGGTCCATGTTGAGCAGGTGCTCTTTCCATTGCTGGTCGAGCACGCTCAACATGATCATACGCTCGTGGTAGCGCATGGCGTCGGAGCCGATGAGCTTCTCCTTGGCGTCGTAACGAGCCTTCAACCTATCGAAGATCGCATCGCCGAGTTCCTGGCGATTGAGCTTGGTCGCGTCCACACCTTCGGCAACGATGTCCACACCGAAGCGAGTGAAGATGGCGTCCTTGAGGCCCTTCACGTCCCAGTCTTCGGGGTGGGTTTCCTTGGCGGCGTACTTGTCCATCTGCCCGGCGAGAATGTCAGCGACGTAGTCTTCGAGGATCAGGTCTTTCTGGTCGAGGCCCTCAAGCAACTGGCGGCGCAGACCGTAGACGGCCTCGCGCTGCTTGTTCATGACGTCGTCATATTCAAGCAGGTGTTTGCGGGCTTCGAAGTTCTGGGCCTCGACGGCTTCCTGTGCCTTCTCAATTCGTTTGGAGATGAGCTTCGACTCGATGGGCACCCCTTCTTCCATGCCGAGGCGCTGGAGGAGCGTGCCGACCCATTCTTTGGCGAAGATGCGCATCAGGTCATCTTCGAGCGAGAGGTAGAACTTGGATGATCCGGGGTCGCCCTGGCGGCCCGCGCGTCCGCGGAGTTGGTTGTCGATACGCCGCGACTCATGACGCTCCGTGCCGAGGATGTGCAGGCCTCCAGCGGCGACCACCTGCTCATGCTCGCCGTCGGTCTCGCTCTTATAGCGATGGAAGGCTTCTACCCACGCATCAACTGGACAGCGGAACTCATTGCCTTGGTAATACCAGACGGTGGTGGACTCAGTGTCGTGGGATTCGATTTCGCCGCCAGCTTCCTGTAGGGCGACGGCGATTCCCTTCTTCACCAGTTCCTGTTTCGCCATGAATTCGGCATTGCCGCCGAGCAGAATGTCGGTGCCGCGACCAGCCATGTTGGTGGCTATGGTGACGCGGCCGAGACGTCCGGCCTGGGCGACGATTTCGGCTTCCTTCTCGTGGAACTTGGCGTTCAGGACGACGTGCGCCACGCCTTTTCTTTTCAGCAGGTCGGAGAGGCGTTCGGATTTTTCGATTGACGTCGTCCCGACGAGGATGGGACGGCCGGTTTCGGCGATTTTCTTGATCTCGTCGGAGACGGCGAAATACTTCTCCTTCTCGGTGCGATAGACGACGTCGGGGTTCTCGATGCGCAGCAACTCGCGGTTCGTCGGGATGACCACTACTTCCAGCTTGTAGATCTTGTCGAACTCGGGAGCTTCGGTCTCCGCCGTACCGGTCATACCGGCAAGCTTTTTGTACATGCGGAAGTAGTTTTGGAAAGTGACCGTGGCGAGCGTCTGGTTCTCGCGCTCGATCTTGACGTTCTCTTTGGCTTCGACGGCCTGGTGAAGACCATCGCTCCAGCGGCGGCCGGGCATGAGACGTCCGGTGAACTCATCGACGATGATGACTTCGCCGTCCTTCACCACGTACTCGACGTCACGGCGGTAGAGCGAGTGCGCCTTGATGGCCGTCTCGACGTGGTGCTTGAGGTCCCAGTTCTCGGGGTCGGCGATGTTGCCGATGCCGAGTAACTGCTCGACCTTTCCCCAGCCTTCGTCGCTGACCGTAACCGTCTTGTGCTTCTCGTCGATGACGTAGTCCTTGGTGTAGATCTTGGCCTCGCCCTGCGCGACTTCGATCTCCTCGCCCATTTCGAGCTTGGGGATGATCTTGTTCACACGTGCGTACTTGTCGGTCGATTCCTCGCTGGCGCCGCTGATGATGAGCGGGGTGCGCGCCTCGTCGATCAAGATGGAGTCGACTTCGTCGACGATGCCGAAGTTGTGTCCGCGCTGCACGCAGTCGCGCAGGTCGAACTTCATATTGTCGCGGAGGTAGTCGAAACCGAACTCGTTGTTGGTGCCGTACGTGACATCGGCTCCGTAGGCCGCACGGCGCTCCTCATCGTCAAGATCGTGGACGATGACACCGACGGTAAGGCCAAGGAAGGTATAGATCTTGCCCATCCACTCGGAGTCGCGTTTGGCCAGGTAGTCGTTGACGGTGACGACGTGCACGCCACGGCCCGGAAGGGCGTTCAGGTACACGGGAAGCGTGGCGACCAGCGTTTTACCTTCACCGGTCTTCATTTCGGAAATCTTGCCCGAATGCAGGACCATGCCGCCGATCAATTGCACGTCAAAGTGACGCATGTTGAGAACGCGGCGTCCGGCTTCGCGCACGACGGCGAAGGCTTCGGGCAGGATTTCGTCCAGGACCTCGTTTTCGGCACGGCGCTTTTCGGCCTCGTCTTCGATGGAGTCGATACGTTCCTTGATGCGGCCGCGGAATTCGTCGGTCTTCGCCCGCAGCTGAGCGTCGTTGAGCTGCTGCATTTCGGGTTCAAGCGCGCTGATGGCGGCGACCCGGGGCATCATGCGCTTGATCTCGCGCTCGTTGCTGGTACCGAAAACCTTACCTAACAGGGTGTTGATCAAAGCTTTATTCCTTCGGTGTTACTGACACGTATACGCAGGGCATAATTACCCTTGTATAGGCTAACACGCTGCTCTGTTTATTAGATGACAGAGGAGCCGGAACGGCACGCGTTTCCTGCATCTATACTGCTGGAACCCGGAGGTGGGGATGAAACGACTGGTCGCCTTGCTTTTCCTGCTCTGCCTGCCCGTTTTCGGGCAGAACCTAAAACCTTACGCCGGAACGTGGGAGGCGTCATTCAACGCGAAGACCTTCTTCACACTGACCCTGGTCCCTTCCGGATCGAAGCTGACCGGGACAGTCGTCCACGACAATTTCAACGTCGACCAGGATGGCAATTTGACCGAGATCGTGCCGCGGGATGCGCATGAGAAGGTGACAATCGTGCGACCGGAAGGCAAAGGCATCGATGTCTACGTACACGATGATACAGATCCGGCCGCAACAGGACACTATCACCTTGAGCTGACGAGCGAAAACGAAGGTACGTTGTCGCTGGTGGTAATGGGCCCAGGAACTCCGAAGATCAAGCCGTGGGTGGTGACGCGGAAGAACGACTAGGCTGAGCTTACCTGTCGGACGAGAGCATCCGCGCTACATCTACTCTTCTTTCCTTAGGATAATCGCGGAGTTCTTGGAGCCGAAGGCAATGCAGTTGCAGATGGCATGCTCAATGGGGGCCCGGCGGCCAGCGGCTGGGATGTAGTCAAGGTCGCACTCGGGATCGGGCGTGTCGAGATTGATGGTGGGAGGTAGCTGCGAGTGCTGCATCGCGATGAGCGTGGCGGCAATTCCGGCAGCGCCACAAGCTCCCTGCGGGTGACCGATCTGCGATTTCAGCGACGACATGGGTACACGGTGCGCGTGGCTGTTGAGGACGATCTTCATAGCCTGCGTTTCGATGCGGTCGTTGAGGATCGTCGAGGTGCCGTGCAGGTTGGCATACTGCACGTCAGCGGAGGTAATGCCGGCGTCAGCGAGGGCGAGCGCGATGGCGCGGGCGGGTTCTTCCGGATCTTCTAGGCGGACGCGGTGGAAGGCCTCGCAGGTAGAACCATATCCGGCGATTTCGGCGTGGATTCTGGCACTACGAGCGAGAGCGTGATCGCGATCTTCAAGCACAAGCATCCACGAGCCTTCGGCGAGGACGAAGCCGTCGCGATTAGCGGTGAACGGGCGCGATCCGCGCTCAGGCGCATGATTCCATGACGAGGTCATAATGCGCATGAGGCAGAAGCCCTTCATGATGCCGAGCGTGATGGGCGAGTCGACGCCGCCGGAGAGGATGATGGGTAGAGCGCCGGCCTGGATGTGTCGGAAGGCATAGCCGATGGCATCGGTGGACGAGGTACATCCGCTCGTGACCACGTGCGAGAATCCGCGGAAACCGAAGCGCATGTTGAGTTCGCTGGACATGGTGCCCATGGTTCCGCTGGGTATCGCGTAAAGGCTCGCGTGGCGCTCTTTTCCTTTCAACCAATGCAGGTATTGAGCTTCCGAGAAATCTTGCGCCCCACCTCCGGTGCCGAGGATGACGCCAATGCGTCGCTTGTCATCGAGCGACATGGAGGCAGGATCGAGGCCTGAGTCGCTGAGAGCTTCGGTGGCCGCGCAGATCGCCATCGGAACGGAGCGGGAAACGTTCTTGCGCTCGATTGGGTCGTACCACGAGCTTTCGTCGAAGTTCGGAACCTCGCCGGCGATCTGGACGGGCAGTTCGCTCGGATCGAAGCACGTGATACGGCGGACGCCGCTCGTTCCTGCCAGCACGGCGGCGCAGAAGGCCGAGCGGCCGATGCCGTTGGGGCTGACAACGCCGAAGCCGGTGATGACGACGCGTTTCACGAAGTTCGTCAGTGTATCAGTTCGTCAGTATGTCAGATGCGATGCATGGAAGTGTCAGAGAGGTGTAACTTCAGCTGTAGAAGTTCGTGGATTGGAACTGAGGGACGTCAGGCGAACTGAGATACTTATGCTGGTGACGCCAGGAATATACATCTCGGTACCGTTCTGCAAGACGAAGTGCTCCTACTGCAACTTCGCTTCGGGCGTATTTTCGAAACAGGTCTTCAAGCGGTACGTGGACCGGGTGGCGGAGGATGTCGCATCGGCGAGACGGCTGCCGGCATTCGGGAGTGAGAAAGCAGTTGCAGTGGTAGTCCCGCAGGATGTGGGCTCAGTTTACCTCGGCGGAG
>Ga0335078_10019334_pt1 | contig 10129 bp, 10 predicted proteins | sample Lox_Sample_32_FD_206711 | JGI IMG/M metagenome (GOLD analysis project Ga0335078, IMG submission 206711) | Soil microbial communities from Loxahatchee National Wildlife Refuge, Florida, United States - Lox_Sample_3.2 | ecosystem: Environmental > Terrestrial > Soil > Wetlands | place: USA...
GTAGGAGATGGCACGGCGAGGAACTGGCCCGCCGCGGCCATCCTCGGATAGAGCAGGTGCGTCGCGGTGGGCGGCACCTCGTGCTCGGCCAGGGTTCCCGACGCCGACAGCGGAGCCTGGTCGTCGTGGACCAGCGCACCGGGCGGGGCATCGGGCGCGTGGCTGGCGTCCGCGACCACCCCGGCCACGTCCGCGGCGGTGAAGATGGCCGCCGCCTCGGTCGCCGGGACACTCGGGTCGACCGGCACCCTGGTACCGCCGATCCATTCCACCGCCAAGTGGGCCTCGATCGCCGCGACCGAGTTCCACGACCACAGGCCCACCCGCCGGCCGGCCAGGCCCGCACGCTGCAGGGCGAGCGCCAGCCGGGCCGTGGAGGCCTCGACCTCGCGGCCGGTTACGCTCCGCCCGTCGGGGTCGCTGATGACCAGGACGCGATCGCCGGCCGACGCGATCGCCTGACGGGATGCCTGCCCCGCGATCATCCCTGGTCCGCGGCCAGCTGTGAGCGCAAGGCCGAGCGCTGGACCTTGGCGCCGCCGAGGACGGTCGGCAGCTCGGCGACGAACACCGCTCGCACCGGGCGCTCATGATCGGCCAGCCGGGCGGCCTCCAGCAGGATCTCGGCGGCGAGTTCGTCGGACGGCATGACGCCCTCCTTGAGCTGGACGCCGACCACGACCTCTTCCTGGCCGGATTCGCCGAGCCCGACCACGCCGCACAGGAAGACCGAGCCGTGGCCGAGGATCGCCTCCTCGACCAGGTGCGGATAGACGGTGCCGCTTGCGGTCGTGATCCGGTCCCCGGCCCGGTCGGAGTAATACAGGAAGCCGTCCTCGTCCAGGTAGCCGACGTCGTAGGGGCGGAACCAGTCGCCGGGGAAGAACGACTGCGCGTTGCGTTCCGGCAGGCCCCAGTACTCGCCGAGGGACATGGCGCTGCGCACGATGATCTCGCCGACCTGACCGGCCGCCAGCCTCGTGCCCTCCTCGTCCACCACGGCGATCTCAAGGAACGGGGACCCTGACCGGCCGACGCTCTTGATCCGGTCCCTGCGCTCCTCTACCTCGTGCGGAAGCAGCCGGGTGGTAATGGCGCCCTGCTCGGTCGAGCCAAACCCGTGCGCCCAGATCGGGCCGAGCAGGCGCGTGGTCCGGTCGAGCTGGTCGGGGTTGCCGAAGAACACGACCATGCGGCGGAGCCGGTGCGCGAACCCGCCGCGCGCCTGCACCTCGTCGAGCACCGGGGTCAGCAGCGGTCCCGGCATGAACACGCCGGTCACCTGCTGCGTGGCGATGGTGTCGAGCAGCACGCCCGGGTCGAAGACCTCGTCATCCAGCAGGACGGTGCGCGCGCCCCGGACGAAGTACGGGTAGAGGGTCTGGAAGCCGCTCGCCCACTGGATGGGGTGGAAGTGCAGGTTGACGTCGTCGGGCCCGACCGGCGGAGTGCCTGGGCCGAAGGTGTCGAAGTGGATCAGGTTGTGGTTGATGACGGCCTGCCAGGACCGGTAGGTCTTCACCCACGCCTTGGGGTGGCCGGTGGTGCCGGAGGTGAGCTGCAGGAAGCACGGGGCGTCCTCGTCGACGTCAAGGTAGGGGTCCTCGGCGCTGCCGCCGGACTCAAGCTCCGCGAACGGGGTGGCCCATTCGGGGCAGTCGGCGCCGATCCCGACGAAGTGCCGGACCGTCTTCAGCTCGTCCTTATGCCGCTCGACGTCTGCGGCGAACCGGGTGTCGAAGATGAGCGCGGAGGCCTCGACGTGGTTGAGCGACCACACGTGGTCGTCCATCGCGAAGTGACTGTGCAGGACGACCCTGACCAGGTTGTGCTTCTCACAGCCGAACCAGGTTTCGACGACCTCGGGGGTGTTGTAGGCGAGCACGCCGACCCGGTCGCCGCGCCGCACGCCGAGGTCCACCAGGGCCGAGCCGACCCGGTTGGACCGCTCGTTCACCTCGGCGAAGGTCAGGCTCGCCGAGCCCGTCGTGAGCGAGCCCGTCGTGAGCGAGGCTGTCGTCAGGGCCACCCGCGACCCGAAGTCCTGCGCTGCCTTCCGGACCAGAACACCTGCCTCTACCCGCATGGCGACCCTCCAGGTATACTTACCAGTAAGTATGGTGGGTTTAGGATAGCAACAAGGCTGTCGTAGCTGTCAACGGTCACCGGAGGTCCCCGTGCACGCTAGCCCCTACGAGGACAGGCAACCGCAGACCACGACCAACATCCGGATCCTCAACGCCGCCGCCAGGCTCTTCTACCGCAAGGGCATCCGGGCGATCAGCGTGGACGAGGTGGCGGCCGAGGCGTCCGTCACCAAGGTCACGGTCTACAAGCACTTCCGTGCCAAGGATGAGCTGGTGGCTGCCTGCTTGCGCGCGCTCGACGAGCGGTTCTTCGCCTGGTTCGTCGATGAGGTCGAGGCCAGCACGCAGGATCCCGTCGGCCGCCTGCTCGCGGTGTACGACGTTCTTGACCTATGGTTCCGGCGGCGCGACTTCCGCGGCTGCGCCTTCATCAACACCACGGTCGAGCTCGCCGACCCGCGCCATCCCGCCCAGGGGGCCGTGATGGCACACAAGACCAGGTGCCGCAGGTACTTCCGCGCCCTGGCAGAGGCCGCCGGGGTGGGCGACCCCGATGCCATCTCCGATCAGTGGATGCTGCTCACCGAGGGCGCCACGATCACGGCGCTCGTCGAGGGAGACCTGTCGGCCGCGCGGAAGGCGCGCGCCGCGGCAGATGCCATCCTGCGGACGTGGCAGGCGGCGGCCTGACGTCAGCGCTCGCGGCCTGAGGCCAGTGTCCGCGGCGCGAGGTCAGAACGCCCCGCCCGGCAGCCATAGCCCGCGGCCTGACGGCCATTAACAAGGGCACGCCCAGGTGGGAGCCGGGCGGGGCGGCCTCTAGCCAGGCGAGCAGGCCGGTGAGCGCCGACTCGGGCAGGGCCAGTTCGACGGGGCCGCCCTTCGCCCCGCCGCCGCTCAGCGCGGGGGCGTCGCCGAGCGCGCCGACCTCGCCGAACGGGCCGCTCTCGCCAAGCCGGCACTCGAGCACGATCATGCCGGGACCGAGGCTCACCGTCTCGGCCTCGGTGGGCAGCCGGCGCGATACCACGGTCAGGTCGCGCCGCGGGAACGTCTCCTCCGGCCGCATGGACACCCCGAAGACGCCGAACCAGCTCAGCTCGTCCAGCTGGTAGGAGGCCACGCCGAGACGCCAGGGTCCGCCGGGCTTGCGCAGGCCGCACTCGACCGTGCCGCCGCCGCGCTCGAGCAGGAACCTGCGCGCCGCGATGCCCGCGGCGACGAGCACGAGCAGCACGAGGAAGGCGGCGAAGAGCCAGGCTGCATCAAGCGCCAGCGCTCCGCCCACCGGTGCCTAGGCCTGCGTGCCTGCAGCCCGCAGCCGCGCCCTGGCGTACCTGACCTCGGCAGTCTCCTCCGCACCCGAGCCTGCCTCGGACAGCGCGGCGTCGAGCTCGTGTCGCGCCGCGTCCGTGTCCACCTCGTCGCCGAACTGGGCCTGCTGCGCCAGCACCGATACCTGATCGTCAGCCACCGAGAGGAAGCCACCGCTGACCGCGGCGCGCACCCTGCTGCCGTCCGCGCCCTCGATCTCGACCAGGCTGCCCTCGGCCAGGATGCCGAACACCGGCGAGTGCCCGGCCAGCACGCCGATATCGCCCTCTGTGGTCTTGGCGATAACGATGGTGGCCTCGCCCGACCACAGCTCGCGGTCGGGCACGACAAGCGCCGCGCGCAGCGTCACCGTTCCATCTCCCTGGCCTTCTGCTCCACGTCCTCGATCCCGCCGACCATGTAAAACGCCTGCTCGGGCAGGTTGTCGTACTTGCCCTCTGTTACCGCCTTGAACGAGGAGATCGTGTCCTCAAGCGGCGTGAACACACCCGGCTGCCCGGTGAACTGCTCGGCCACGAACATCGGCTGGGACAAGAACCGCTCGATCCGCCTGGCCCGCTGCACGACGATCTTGTCCTCTTCGCCGAGTTCGTCGACGCCTAGGATCGCGATGATGTCCTGCAACTCACGGTACCGCTGGAGGATCCGCTGCACCTCGCGGGCCACATCGTAGTGCTCCTGGCCGACGTACCTGGCGTCCAGGATCCGAGAGGTCGAGTCTAGCGGGTCCACCGCCGGGTAGATGCCCCGCTCGGTAATCGCCCTGGACAGCGTGGTGGTCGCGTCGAGGTGCGCGAACACGGTGTGCGGCGCGGGGTCGGTGATGTCGTCAGCGGGCACGTAGATCGCCTGCATGCTGGTAATGGAGTGACCCCTGGTAGAGGTGATCCGCTCCTGCAGCTCGCCCATCTCGTCGGCCAGCGTCGGCTGGTATCCCACCGCCGACGGCATCCGGCCGAGCAGCGTGGACACCTCCGAGCCCGCCTGGGTGAACCGGAAGATGTTGTCGATGAACAGCAGCACGTCCTGCTTCTGCACGTCGCGGAAGTACTCGGCCATGGTCAGCGCGGACAGGCCGACCCGCAGCCTGGTGCCCGGCGGCTCGTCCATCTGGCCGAATACCAGCGCGGTGTCCTCGATCACGCCGGACTCGGTCATCTCGAGGAACAGGTCGTTGCCCTCGCGGGTGCGCTCGCCGACGCCGGCGAAGACGGAAACGCCGCCGAAGTTCTGGGCAACGCGGCGGATCATCTCCTGGATCAGCACGGTCTTGCCCACGCCCGCGCCGCCGAACAGCCCGATCTTCCCGCCAAGCACGTACGGCGTGAGCAGGTCGATGACCTTGATGCCGGTGGTGAACATCTGGGTCTCGGGCTCGAGCTGGTCGAGCGCGGGCGGGTCGCGGTGAATCGGCCAGCGCTCGGTGACCTGCAGCGACGAGATCGGCACGTCGAGCGTCTGGCCGAGGACGTTGAACACGTGGCCCTTGGTGACGTCGCCAACCGGGACCTCGATCGGCGCGCCCGTGCTTGTCACCTCGGCGCCGCGCACCAGGCCGTCGGTCGGCTGCATGGCGATCGCCCGCACGATGTCGTCGCCGATGTGCTGCTCGACCTCCAGGGTCAGCGTGCGGGTCTCGCCGCCGTAGGTCACGTCGACGTGCAGCGCGTGGTAGATCTCGGGCATGTGTTCCGCCGGGAACTCGACGTCCACGACGGGGCCGATGACCCGCGCGACCCGGCCGGTGCCCGCGGCTTCCTCGCTGCCTTCGGCAACGTTGTCTGTGGTCGTGGTCATGTTGCTGCCTCACTCACTCCTTGCGCCTGCCGTCGCGAGCGCGTTGGCGCCGCCGACGATCTCGCTGATTTCCTGGGTGATCTCGGCCTGCCGTGCGTTGTTGGCCTCACGGGTCAGCGTCTCGATCAGGTCGTTCGCGTTGTCGGTTGCCGCCTTCATGGCGCGCCGCCGCGACGCCAGCTCGGCCGCGGCCGCCTCGAGCATCGCGTAGAAGATGCGGGCCGCCACGTACTGCGGCAGCAGCGCGTCGAGCACCTTCTCGGGCGACGGCTCGAACTCGTACTGCGGCAAAGGCCCGGCCGGTGACGGCTCTTCTGTGTCCTCGATCTCCAGCGGCACCAGCCGGCGCACGAAGGGCCGCTGCGTCAGCATCGACACGAACTCGGTGGTAACCAGGTGGATCTCGTCGACACCGCCCTCGTCGGCCTCGAACGCCTCAAGGAGCGCGTCGGTGATCTCCTTCGCGTTGGCGTAACTGGGCGTGGCGGACAAGCCGCTCCAGCTCACGGCCACGTCGAGCTCGCGGAATCTGTGCCAGCCGATGCCCTTGCGCCCGGACACGTAAAGCACCGGCTCGACGCCCCGGTCCCGCAGCAGCTGGCGCAGCCGAGCCGACTCGCGCAGCACGTTGGCGTTGTACGCGCCGGCGAAGCCCTGGTCGCTGGTGATGACAAGCACGGCGGCGCGGGACGGATGCTCCCGCTCGCTGGTGAACGGGTGGTCGACCGCCGACGACCGGCTGACCACCGCCTCCACCGCGCGGGTGAGCTCGCGCGCGTACGGCTGGGCGGCGCGCATCCGCTGCTGCGCCCGCAGGATCCGCGACGAGGCGATCAGCTCCTGCGCGCGCGTGATCTTGGCGATGGACTGGACCGCGCGGATCCGCCCCCTGACCACGCGAAGCTGTGCGGCCATCTGCTAGTCCTGCCCGCTGCTCTCGTGCTGCACGCCGCCGGCGTCCCCGCCCTGCTGGCCGCCGCCGTCCGAGCCGGAGCCGGAGCTCGACCCGGACCCGGAGCCGGACTCGGAGCCGGACGAGGTGTCGGCGTCGGCAGACTGCGGCCGTCGGCGGGCGATCTTCTCCTGCCCCTCGCCCTCCAGCGCCTCGACCTTGTCGTCCTCGGCGGCGAGCAGCTCGCCGGAGCTGGTCTCGAACGACTTGCGGAAGTCGCCGATGGCGTCCTTGAGCGCGGTTACGGTGTCCTCAGCCAGGTCGAGGGTCTCCCTGATCGCCGCGAGGATGCCGGCGTGGGACCGCTTGAGGTAGTCAAGGAACTCGGACTCGAACCGCCTGACGTCCTCGATCGGCACGTCGTCCAGGTAGCCGCCGGTGCCCGCCCAGAGCGACACCACCTGCTCCTCGACGGGGAACGGCCGGTACTGCGGCTGCTTGAGCAGCTCGACCAGCCGCCCGCCGCGGTCGAGCTGAGCCCGGGAGGCCGCGTCGAGGTCGGACGCGAACGCGGCGAACGCCTCCAGGTCACGGTATTGCGACAGCGAAAGGCGCAGCGTCCCAGCGACCTTCTTCATCGCCTTGACCTGGGCGTTGCCGCCGACCCTCGACACCGACCTGCCGACGTTGATGGCGGGCCTGACACCGGAGTTGAACAGGTCGGCCTCGAGGTAGATCTGCCCGTCGGTGATCGAGATGACGTTCGTCGGGATGTAGGCGGAGATGTCGTTGGCCTTCGTCTCGACGATCGGCAGGCCGGTCAGCGAGCCGCCGCCCAGGTCGTCGGACAGCTTGGCGCACCGCTCGAGCAGCCGCGAGTGCAGGTAGAAGACGTCGCCCGGGTACGCCTCGCGGCCCGGCGGCCTGCGCAGCAGCAGCGAGATCGCGCGGTACGCCTCGGCCTGCTTGGACAGGTCGTCGAAGATGATCAGCGCGTGCTTGCCCTGGTACATCCAGTACTGGCCGATGGCCGAGCCGGTGTACGGCGCGATGTACTTGTAACCGGACGGGTCGGAGGCCGGCGCGGCGACGATCGTGGTGTACTCCATGGCGCCCGCCTCTTCAAGCGCGCCGCGCACCGAGGCGATCGTCGAGCCCTTCTGGCCCACCGCCACGTAGATGCAGCGCACCTGGAGCTCCGGGTCGCCCGATTCCCAGTTGGCGCGCTGGTTGATGATCGTGTCGATGCCGATCGCGGTCTTCCCGGTCTGCCGGTCGCCGATGATCAGCTGCCGCTGGCCCCGGCCGATCGCGGTCATCGCGTCGATGGCCTTGATACCGGTCTGCATCGGCTGCTTCACCGGCTGGCGCTCCACAACCGTGGGCGCCTGCGTCTCGAGCAGGCGCAGCTCGCTGGTCTCGATCGGTCCCTTGCCGTCCAGCGGCTCGCCCAGCGGCCCGACGACGCGGCCGAGGAAGGCGTCGCCGACCGGCACCGAGAGGATCTCGCCGGTCCGCTTGACCCGCTGGCCCTCCTCGATCTCGTTGAACTCGCCGAGGATGACGACGCCGATCTCGCGCACGTCCAGGTTGAGTGCCAGGCCGCGGACGCCGTTCTCGAACTCAAGCAGCTCGTTGGCCATGGCCGACGGCAGGCCCTCGACCCGCGCGATGCCGTCGCCGCACTCGACAACGGTGCCCACCTCTTCGCGCGAGGCGGACTCCGGCTCATACTCATGCACGAAACGCGCCAGCGCGTCCCGGATCTCCTCCGGCCGGATCGTCAGCTCAGCCATGGTCCTCTATGTCTTCCCGTGCGTAGTCTTTGCCGTGGTCTTTGCGGTGCTCTTTTCCGGGCGCCCGCATGCTTACCCCGCCAGCCTTCGCCGGACCTCGGCCAGCCGAGTGGCCGCGGTCCCGTCTATAAGCTCATCCCCGATCTGGACGGAGATTCCACCTACCACCGAGGGGTCGAGCACGATGTTCAGGTGCACGTTGTGCCCGTAGGACCGGGCCAGCGCGTCGGCCAGCCGCCTGCGCTGGCCGGCCGACAGCTCGACCGCGGTGTGGACGACCGCGATCAGCTGCTCCCTGCGCCGGGCCGCGACCTCGGCGCACAGGTCCAGGGCCACCGTCAGCGCCCGGCCGCGCGGATGGATCACCATCTGCTCGATCAGGCGCCGGGTTACCGCGGTCGCCTTGCCGTCAAGCAGCGCGCCGAGCAGTCCCCGCTTTTGCCCATCGGGCAGCCAGGTGCTTGCCAGGGCGGAGCGCAGCTCCGGCTGCCCGGCGACCACGCGGCCGAACCTGAACAGCCCGTCCTCGAGGTCGTCGAGGCCGTTGTCGGCCTCCGCGGCGAGCACCAACGCCTGCACGGCGAGCAGTTCGACGGCGTCGACCAGGTCGCCAGGAGTGGCCCAGTGGGCCTCCACGGCCGCGACCACGAGCCCTTCTGCGCGCCTGGTTATCTTCCCGCGCAGCAGCGCGCTGGCCACCGCGCCCTTCTCCTCGGCGGGCTTGCCCGGATCCGACAGCGCCCGGCGCAGCCCGTGCTCGGTGTCGAGCAGCCTCACGACCTCGAACAGCTCGTTGCCGAGCCTGGTAGCCACGGCGGCGGTCGTCACGTCCTCCGCCGACAGGCGCTCGGTGAGGTCGGCGAAAGAGGCCCTGCTCACGCCGCGCATGCTCACCGCCTCCCGCAGGTGACTTCGGAATTCTCTTCTTCAGAACGAGCCGTGGTGCTCGTCCCGGTCCCGCGCTGCCTGCCGTGTGGCATCACTGGCTGGCCACCTGATCGAGTTCGTCGAGGAACCGGTCGACCATCCGGCTCTGCCTGGCCTGGTCCTCGAGCGACTCCCCGACTATCCGGCCGGCCAGCTCGGTGGCCAGCGCCCCCACCTCGGCGCGCAGCGAGGTCAGCGCCTGCTGCCGCTCGGACTCGATCTGGGCCTGCGCCGCCTCGGTCAGCCGGCGCGCCTCCGCCTGCGCCTGCTCGCGCATCTCGGCGATGATCTGGGCGCCCTGCTCCCTGGCCTCCTCGCGCATCCTGGCCGCCTCGTGCCTGGCGTCGGCGAGCTGCTGCCTGTAGTCCTCGAGCAGCTGCTTGGCCTCGGCCTGGGCCTCATCGGCGCGGTTGAGCCCGCCCTCGATCAGGTCGGTGCGCTCGGCCAGCGTCTTCTGGATCCTCGGCATCAGGAACTTGCCAAGTATGCCGAACACGAGGACGAAGCAGATCGTCCCGATGACCAGCTCGGGCGTTGTCGGAATCAGCGGGTCCTGCTGCGACGATGCTGCGGCTAGAAAGTGCATGGTTCAACCTGCCTAGCGATCAGGAGGCGCCGAAGATGAACGGGACGACCAGGCCGAGCAGCGCGAGGATCTCGGTCAGCGAGAAGCCGATCCACATGTAAAGCGTGATCCGGCCGGTTGCCTCCGGCTGCCGGGCCATCGCCTCGATCGCGTGCCCGAAAACCAGGCCGATGCCGATGCCCGGGCCGATGGCCGCGAGGCCGTAGCCGAGCGCGCCGAAGTTGATCTGGTAGGTGGTAGTCGCCGCAGTGGCAAGAACAGACATATATCTAGTTCCCTTTCAATTGGGGTCGGCGGACCTGTCCGCCGGAAACGTCGTCGGCCAGCGGAATGATCAGTGCGCCGCCTCCAGCGAGCTCGCTATGTAAGTCGCGGTCAGCGTGGTGAAGATAAACGCCTGCAGCAGGTCGATCAGCAGCTCGAGCACGAAGGTGAACAGCACCATGGCGGCCGAGCCCACGGCGAAGAGCAGGCCGACGGTGAGGCCGGCCAGGTACCAGGTGGCAACGTAGAAGATCGTCAGCAGCAGGTGGCCGGCGAACATGTTCGCGAACAGCCGGATGCCGAGCGTTCCCGGCTGGATGACGAAGAACCGCAGCAGCTCGACGGGGATCAAGATGGGCAGGATGAAGACCGGCACGCCGTGCGGCCACATGTTCTTTATGTAGCCCCATCCGCCCTGGTTCCTGAAGCCGAGGTATATGTACAG
>Ga0335078_10019336_pt1 | contig 10128 bp, 10 predicted proteins | sample Lox_Sample_32_FD_206711 | JGI IMG/M metagenome (GOLD analysis project Ga0335078, IMG submission 206711) | Soil microbial communities from Loxahatchee National Wildlife Refuge, Florida, United States - Lox_Sample_3.2 | ecosystem: Environmental > Terrestrial > Soil > Wetlands | place: USA...
GCGGTGGAGGTCGGGATCGTCGGTCGCGAGCTTGAGCAGCTTGGGGAAGCGCCGTAGCTGACAGGAGTCGATCAGGAACGGCAGCGACGGCGGCCAGCAGCCGGCGTGGTGGAGCACGCGCGCGACGACGCCCAGGTACAGCCTGAGCATGTCGGAGTAGTACTCCTCGCTTGCTTTGATCGGCTCGACGGTGCGAGCGACGATCTCGCCGACGTCGCCCGAGATGGGTTGCCACCGATCAGTGTCGGGGGAGCGAGGGTCGATCAGAACGAACGTGCGGCCCGCTGCGGCGGCGATGTCGCGGAGCATTTGTTCGGCTTGCTCGTCGCCTTTCTGGTCGATCGCGAGCACCGCGGAGTGGTCGTCGAGCGCGCGTGCCGCGACGACGCGAAGCGCGGTGGTCGTCTTCCCCGTGCCGGTGCCCCCGCAGGAGAAGATGTGCTCTCCGTCGCTCCTGGGCAGCCGCGGTCCATCTACCGTGCTGGTCAGAGGCACGTACGGCTCGTGCTCGGGCCACGGCCGCGTGTGAACGATCTCCCCCTGGGAGCGGATGTAGACGCGCTCACCATGCGGTCTCTGAGGGGCGGGCTGCCAGAACCATCTGCGGCTTAGCTCGTGCTCGCGGAGCTCCTCGCCCGCACCCAGATCGGCCAGCCGCCAACGCCGCCCGAAAAGCGCGCCGGCCGTGGGGCCCGCGGCCAGCGGCGCGAGGACGAGCAGCGCGCTCCAGCGATGAGCCAGGATCGTCAGCCCGCACGCAAGCGAGGTCGCGCTGGCGAGGAGGTAGAGGTTTCGTGCCGAGAGCGTCGTGCGCGTGCGTAGCAGCCACGCGCCGATGACGCCAATCCCGGCACACAGCCAAAACGCCACCAGGCTTGCAGCCAGCCAGGTCACCTCGGCAGGCCTATCGCTTCGGCTTGTACGGTGCTGAGCAGCTCGAGCCGTAGCGCGCCGTCGGGCAGCCCGACGGCCGGACCCAACTCGCGGATCCTCTTCGCGACTGCGTCGTCGCGACACACGTAGATCAGTCCGGTGATCCGACGCTCGGTCAGCCAGCGGGCGTAGAGGCCGAGAATCGCGCGCAGGCGCTTGTCGGCCTTGCGTTGTAGCTCGACCTCGATCGCGACCGTCCCGGTCCCCATTACGACGGCGAGATCCGGCCGGTGGCCGCTCCGGCGCCAGCCCGTTCCGGTGAGCCATTCGAGCTCGCCCTTCAACTCGGGCTCGGCGAGCACCTCGCGCGGGCCACGCCACTCGCGTCCGCGGACCGACAGCCACGCGGCTGTCCAGGCGCACGCGCAGTCGTGGTCCCACCACGTCGGCGCCGGCGCCGCCGCGGCCCCGACGCCGAGCCCGGACATCCGGACGCCGCGGCGGGTGGCCACGAGCAGCGACCCCCGGCCGCGTGTCATGCGATGGCGCTCCAGCCAGCCCTGACGTTCCAGTCGTCGCGCGTGAGACCCAGCCACGCTCACACACCAGCCCATCGCGCATCTCCACGCCTCCACTGGTGCTGGCCCAACCCTTACGAGCCACGCCAGGCCAGCCATCGACGCTGGCCCAGCAAGTAGTTCAGCCATCGATGGTTCCCTCCTGTCTTTCTCTCCTCGAGAGACTCCGACTCGCTCCGTTTGCCTGAAAGCTCTCATCGGCCCGCCCCCGCCCCCGGACCATCAAGAGTCCCCAGCCGATCATCAGCAGCCGAGGCGGACTACCTCCACACGTGGTGGGGGGGTAGTCCGCCTCGGCTGCCCACCGCGACAGGCGGCGAAAACCCAATGGATACGGGGGCGGGGGCGGGCCGAAGTCACGCATCAACTCAGGTCCTTCGTGCCGTAACTCTGACCGTACTTAGCAACTTACTGAGGCTTATAGCGATCATGTACGATCTACAACGTATCGCGATACCCGGATGTTGCCAACACGAGCTCAGACGGCCGCGGGGCCAGCTCATCGCCCCCGCGGAAGGCGACGAGCGGCTCGACCCATCGCCGCCCGAATCTCCGGGCGCGGTCGCCGGCCGCATCCCGAGTCGCCCCGGTTGCCGCCCGCCGATGCTCATCATGTACCGAGGTGCTCGCGTTGCTCGAGGAGCTCGCGCTCTTGCTCGCAATCGCTCGAGACTGGTCGGGCCGGCGCGTACGACCGGCCGCTACGGCACCTACGGGCGGCCGTTACGGCAAGGGCGACGCCAACGCCTACTGCGAACGATGTCATCCCGGGGCGGATCCGCACCGGTGGACCCCGAGCGGGTGCTCGACGTGATCCGCGACTGGCGCTCGCCTTACCGGAGCTGTCAGCCTGCCACGACTGGTCACGGATGCGCGTTCGTCGCCGGCGCGCGTCCGAGGCAGGACGGCTCTTGCGTCGTGAGACCGGGAGTGAGGAGTTCTCGGTCGGGCTGGGCCTTCCGCCGCTCGGGCGTGGCTGGCTTGGTTCCGAGAAGACCAATGTGTCTCCTGGCGAGTCGGAGACGCTGCGCGGCTGCCGCCGATCCCCTGTCTTGATGGCGCGCAAGACATCCGCTGGCTGGTACAAAATTAGGCCGCATGTCCGAGTTCGCCCCGACGCTGCGGGTGGATGAGATCGCTGGTCGGGTCCGGCTAAGTCTGGGCTGTTTCTGCTCCGCTGAGGGTCTGACGTTGCAGGAGGCGGCGGACGAGTTGGTGTGGAAGATGCTGGTGACGTTGATGGCGTTTCGCTCCCGCGGCATCAGCGGACTCGGCGTCGTGTGTCGTCCGGACATGGGGCTCGTGAGCTTTCTCTCGGACCTCGACAGCATCGCGGCGGCCGGTGGCGATATCCGCGAGCGCTTGTTCGGCCCGAGCGGCATGGCTGTGTAGCTGTCGCAGCAGCCGGCAGGTGCCCCGCACGGGTTTACCACTGGTCTTCCTTCTGTTGCTCTAGGGCGCTCGGCAGACGAGCGGCAAACCCAAGGACGTCGGCTGCTGGGAGCGCGCCGCACGCCCCCTCAGCGGATCGGGCTGGCCGAGTGACTCGTGAGATCACCTGACGGAGGATTGAACGATGGCCAATAACGCCGAGACCCACGGCGGACCGCCCACGGGCGCGTCGGTGGGCGAGCTGGGCAAGCCGCTGTCATGGCAAGCGAGCCGGCTGGCTCGTCAGGAGGTCGAGTTCGCCAAGGCCGAGTTCGTCGTCCAGGGCAAAGCCGCGTCGAAACCGGCCTTGGGAGGTTCGGGGGAGCAGAAGCGATCGGGTTCTATGCGCTCGGTGCGCTCGTGGCCGCCGCGGTCCTAGGGCTGGCCACGGCCGACTCGGCTTGGCTGTCGGCGTTGATCATCGCCCGCTCGCTCGGCGGGGTCGCGGGCCTGCTGGCCCTCCAGGGCAAGGCCAAGATGCGGGAGGTGACGCCGCTGGTGGCCGAGCAGATCACCGCAAGCGTGAAGGAGGAGGTGCAATGGGCGAGGAGCCGAGCACAAGCGGGTCGGCAGTACGCGTCGAAGCGCGGAATCCGGAATAGATCCGCAAGGCGATCGAGGCGACGCGCCATCAGCTGGGCGACACGATCGAGGCGCACGCCGAGAAGACCTATGTGAGGGCGCAGGCCGCGCTCGGCTTCGTGGTGGGCCGGCGGTCCAGCTGGTCAACCCGAAGCCCAGACCCGAACTGACCTCGCCACCCCGGTGAGGATGCCCCGAGGCAACGTTCACAGCATCGCCGCCGGCCGGCCTCGTAGTGGTCGCGCTCGTAAGCGCGTATCCGATCAGGAGTCGATTGAGGGGCATCGACCTCGCGGGCCTGCGCCGACATCTGGCTTGGCCCAGCCAGCTTCTGCTCATCGGTGGTGGTGAGGGTCGCTCGGATCGGCGTTCTGGTGCACCGAGGGAGCGTCCTGGTGTGGCTTGCCCGGGGGTTGAGCGTCCTCGGGACTCGTAGCATCGCGCGATCGAGGTGAGCCGACCACGAGCCGTGCTTTTGCCTGTGCGGCGTTCGCCGCGACCAGTCGGGCCTCGGCCACCGATAGCTGCGGTGCATCGGTGACGCTTGTCCGGGCGAGGTAGTCCTGTAGGCCTCGGCGTTTGCGACCGAACGCGACCGGCAGGTACCCGGCGAACAGCGGAATCGCGGCCAGGACGAGCCCGACCGCTCGGACGACCGCTCGCCATGGTTTGAGCTTGTCTCCCTCGTCTGGCACGACCCGGAACTCCATGATCCGGGCGCCGGGTGTCTGACCAGTCGTTGACCAGAACACGACGAAGTACGCAATCGCCCAGAGGGCGAACGCGACGGCCCCCACCGCCACCATCGTGCTCTTCCAGCTGTTCGGCAGGTGGGCCACGGTGACTATCAGGCTGCCGCCGATCTCCACGATGAACGCCGGGATGACGATCAGGGCCGCGTCCAACGTGAATGCGAGCGTTCGCGCGACAATTCCGGTGTAGCGCTGCTCGGCACACCCGGTGTCCTCGCCCGGCGTCGTCTCGGGAATGACGACGGTGGGTGCGGGGCCGACCGGATGTTGGGCGGACGGGGATGCTGCTCGCACCTCCGCCTCCGCTTCCGCCGGCGGCGCGGACCTGGTCGTCAACCCCGATGGCCGGTGGCCGTTCCGATCATGGCGAGCCTTCTGAAGGATCCAGTCGTCGGCATGACGGGCGCGAGAGCGCAACTCACCCCCGACCTGATCCGCAAAGCCAAGGCTTTGCTGCGTCACCGCCGCCGTGACGGCGGGACTGGCCGCGATCTCGTCGACAAGGCGCCATAGCGCCTTGCTGGTGAGCAGGCGCTCGACGAACTCGTCGACGAGCCCGCTCTCGAAGAGTGTGTCGACCACATGCTCGGCGCCTTCGGTCTCGAGCGCTCTCGTGAGCGCGGTCTGAACCTGCTCGCTGTCCAGCGCGTCCGCGAGCAAGCTTTGGAACAGCTGACTGTCGAGCACCACCTCCGTCGCGCCCTCGCGGAGCGGCTTCAACGAGGCCGCGGCAAGGGTCCCCATCGCCGACAGCGGGCGTGCGGCGCGCGACCTGCGGTTCGGTGTCTTGGCCTCGCTCACCGTCGTGTCGCCTTTGGCACTTTGTGATCAGAGGCCTGTTTGGGCTTTGACCTTGCCGGAGTTGACGGCCTCGGTGAGCGCTTGGTAGTCGCGTTCGTTTTGGTCGGCGTAGGCCTTGGAGAATTCGACGATGGCGCGGTCGAAGGTGTCGCTGTTGCCGAGGTAGGCGGCGATCGCGATCCGGTCGCCGCTGCGGGCGTGCGCGCGGGCGAGTGTCCAGCCGCAGAGCTTGCCGTAGGCGGCCATGCCTTTGGGGATCATCTGCTCGATTTCCGCGGAGCCCTTCCAGTCCTTGAGTTGGCGGACGTAGAAGTCGCGGGGCTTTTCGTCGAGGCCTGACTTGACGTGCAGCCAGCCGAGGAAGATGTCGCTGACGGCCTGCATCAGGCGCTGTCCGACGACGACTCGTTCGCCGTGGTTTGAGAACTGGCTGGGGCCGAGGAACTCCTCGAGCACGGAGGCCTCGGCCTCTTTCATCTGTAGGAACAGGGGGTCCTGGCCGTCGCGGCCGAGCATCAGCGCGATATACGCGCGCGTGCCGACGCTCCCGACCCCGACGACCTTGCGGGCGAGATCAGTCAACTCGAACGCCTCGAGCAGCACCCGGCGGTCGAACTCGAGCGTCGCTCGATAGTCCCGCAGCAGTTGGTGCAGGCTCTCGACGATCTCGTCGAGCTCTCGGCCTTGGGCGAGCTGGCTGATCGGCACGATCAGCGGGGACTCGTCCACGATCCGGGCCGTGCCGTTGTCGACCTGGCACAGCTTCGAGAACGCGGTCATGCTGTCCTTGGTGCGAGCCTTCGCGAGCTGCTTGTCGGTTCGCTTGACCAGCTTGGGCTTGAACTGCGAGCGGTATTCCTGGAGGGCGCTGTCGACATCCAGGTGCGCGTACCAGACCTCTAGTTGCTTCATCCCGGCGAACTGCGCCATCGCGGTGCGGTACTGGCCGACGGTGTCGAGCACGACCCGGTCCTGCTCCTTGGCCGGAAACCCGTTGTCGCGAGCCGCGATCAACATGCTCACCGCCAGGCGCTTGACGTCCCATTCCCACGGCCCCGGGAGGGTCTCATCGAAATCGTTGACGTCGAACACCAGCGCCCGCTCGGGCGACGCGAACACCCCGAAGTTCGACAGGTGCGCGTCCCCGCAGCACTGCACGGTCAACCCCGACCGCGGAGTCGCGGCGAGATCGTGCGCCATGATCATCGCCGCCCCGCGGTAGAACGCGAACGGCGAGACCAGCATCCGTCCGTAGCGGATCGGCACCAGCTCCGGCACCCGCGTCCTGGCCTGACGCTCGAGCAGCTCGACCGGATCACTCCGAGTCGAGAGCGGCTCGAACAACGCATGACCCGCGCGCGGAACCTCTTTACGCGCCGCCTTCCCGCGCGCGACTCGCTCGGCCACCGACAGATGCGGCACCGCCGCGGTCGGTTTTGCCTTCCTCGCGGTCGGACCCGTCCTACGCGCCGTCGCCGCCTCTGTGTTCTGTCCGGTCGTCGCCATTGTCTTCGCCTTCCTGTCGGTCAGGTGCCGTTGTTCATGACGTGTGCCTTCTCGGCTGCGAACTCCTCGTCGGTGATCGAGCCGCTGGTTCTCAGCGCCGCCAGTCGCTCGAGCGTCTCGACGCGCCCACTCGTGGCGGCAGGCGCGGTGTTGCTCCCCGCGGATTCAGCGATCGTCGGAGGCGATGGGGGTGCGATCCTGCGGGCGTGGGCTCTGGCTCGCTGGTCTCGGAAGTCACGCAGCGCGTGGCCGTGCTGGATTCCGGCGAACTCGACCGCGGTCTGGCGCCGGAGCATCGTGACACCGAACGCGAGGAGCACGGCGAACAGCACGACCCAGACGACGTTCCGGAATGCCGGTGTCGGGCCGATCAGCACCAGCAGCAATAGCGCGCCGCCGACGGTGGCGTAGGCGACGGCGGGACTGTCGCGTAACTGGGGCGCCAGAGCCTTGCGGATCTCGGTCGCCGGGCGGGTCGGGCCGGCCAGCCACGCCGAGGCGACGATCACGATCCCATACGCGATCATCGCGACAGCGAGGTCGCGCAGCAGCGAGGTTCCGATGTTCCACACCTGATGCGCCGCAGGTTTGTTGTCCGGGATCTTGACCAGGCCGTTCACGACCGCGTCGCCTGCGACTCTGCGGATCAACAGCAGCGCCGCTCCGATCAGCACGAAGCACCACCCGGTCGTTCGCAGCGTCCTTCGGCGCCGTCCACGCGCGAGGTATACCGCCAGCGCGAACAGCAGGATCGCGAGCGCCGGCAGCACGATCGCCAGGTGCTTGACCGCATTGGCGATGTCCTGCGCGGTCTTCAGCTCACCTGAGCGCAGGATCACCAGCTGGCCGCTGGCGGGCGGCAGCGTGACCCCGAGCTTCTGCTGAGCAGCGGTCCGGACCGTCGCCCCGGTTGACCCCTGCAGCTTTGACCGGACCGCCGCGAGCTGGCTCGAGAGACCGACCGTCGCGGCAAGCTGGCTGACCAGCGTGTGCAGGTCGAGGCTCACCACTCCTGACCGGGTCGAGACGACCGGTCCGCCACCGTTCAGCACCCGCAACAGCTCCCGGTGCGCCGCGATGTTGGCCTGCACCCACGCCTTCTGCACCTGTGGGGTCGCGAGGACCCTCGGGGCGAGCTGGCCAGCGAGCTGCTGCAACCCTGCAGCAGCCGGCCCGGACAGCGCCTGCAACTGCTTGGGCAGGACCGCCTGCAGCTCAGCCGACACGTCCACGTTCGCGAACAGCTCATGCACCAAGTAGGCGCTGAGCGCGGTCTGGACCTTCTTGTCCTGCAGGATCTTGCCGCTCGTCGCGGACCAGTTCGGTGTATCGAGCGCCTGCCGATTGATCCAGATCGCGAACGTGGCAGCAATGCCGATCACCGTCGCCAACACCAGCAGCCCCGGAACCAGGAACCGATGGACCTTCCGAGCAACCGGCGCAGCGCCGGAGGTCGGCCGCGAGCCGCGTCCAGCGGCCTCAGGGGAGCCTGGGGGAGCCGCGGCAGCCTCGTCCGCCGTGCGGTCAGCGTGGGCCGGAATGCCAGCGTCGGCAGGGGTGTCCGGTTCATGGTTGGTCATCGCGAATCCTCGTGGAAGTCATTAGTTGCCTGTGCGGCGCCGGCGCGTGGCGGCTCCTCGGCCGGCGGCTGCTGGCCCTTCGGGGTCAGTGGTCGGGCGGTGTTTCGTCGAACACGCGCATCCAGATGCGGCGCGCGAGACGCGTGGAAGCCTGGGTCGCGAGCGCACCGATGCCGGCCTGCAGTGCCGACCACAGCAGACGCTTGACCAGCGGGCTCGCCGTCAGGCGGTTGATAGCTGTGCCGTGCATCATCGAACCCGGGATTCATCAGCCCTCGCGCTCTCCCCGGGCTCAGTGGATCCGCGGATCGCGATACGGAAGACGGCGCGCACCGCGTCCCACAGACCCCTCGGCATCGCGGCTGATGGCGAGGCGCCAGGATGCTGCGGAGCGATTCGCACACGGAGAGCCTGCGGTCTGGTACGAAATCGGAGCGGGGGGTCGAGCTTTGCTGCCTCGCCGTCGATCCCGGCCGCGACCGGGCCGTCGGAGCGGACCTCGAACGACGGTGCGGACCACTCCTCGACGGCGTTGTGCGCCCCGCCCGCGCCGTCTTCACCAGCCACCGTGATGCCGAGCGCGCCGCCGTCGAGCCGCGGGCGCGTGCCCGATCCGAGTACCCGTCCGAGCCGGTACGGGTCGTTTGAGACCATCACGACCGCGCCCGTCCTGTGCTCTTGACCGTCCGCGCCGGTGAAGCGCAGGTCGAGCCCCTCGCCACCCGGTCCGAGCACCGTCGGCACGGTATCGGCGAGGGTTCGAAGCTTCGCGTCTCGGTAGCCGGCGCTCTGTACCGCCTCGGCGTACACGCCGAGCGATACGTTGTTCACAAACACGCGACCGTTGACCTCGGCGAGATCGACAACCCGCTCGCGACCCCTCGTGAACGCATCGAGCGCTCCCACCACATCGTCGCGATCAACGCCGAGATCAAGCGCGAAATGGTTCCGCGTCCCCGCCGGCACGCACACGTACGGCAGGCCCTCCTCAGAAGCGATCGCCGCGACGATCGCCTGCGTCCCGTCCCCGCCGGCCACACCAACCGCGTCCGCGCCGTCCGCGATCGCGTCGCGCACCACTATCTCGAGGTCGTCGCCGAGGTGCAGCTCCACCGCCTCGACGCCACGAGCGCGGGCCTCACGCGCGACCTGGAAACGCTCCGCCTTCCCGCCACCCGACTTCGGGTTATAGAACAACACCGGCCGCTTCAGCGGCGACCCAGCCGGGAGCTCCGCACGCACCGGGAACGCCCGGCTCGCGGCCGCGACCGAAACCACCAGCCCCGCCAAGATCAACACGTCCAGCAGCACTCGGCCCTCGAGCACGACCAGGACCACCGCGCCAATCAGGAAGACGACGGCGACCACCGCACCGACGAGGCGTGGGAACCCGCGGCGGAGCAACGCCCACCACGCGGCCGCCAACGCGACCACCACACAAGCAAGGACCGAAAGACCACGCGGAAATCTCTGCACGGCGACGACCACTGCCAGCACCACGGCCGCCGCGAACAACGCGAGCGACACGACCGCCGCCAACCGTCGACTCAACACGACACACCACCCGTCGTTTCCTCAGTCACCGGTCTCATGAGCGCGCGTCCTGGGTCACGAGACCGCGGGTGCGTTGGGCTCATCAAGGCCGGGCGGCGCGACCTTGCCCTCGTCGATCTCCCGCGAGAGTTTGGTCTTCTCCTCCAGGCGGCCGGGGGTCAGCACGCCGGAGCCCGCCGCGTGGGAGATCGGATCGCCGCCGCGGCCGCGGAGGATGATCGCGCACCCGACCGCGATCGCCGCGCCGATCAGCGGCCCGGCGACGTACACCCAGTAGGCCGTCCAGTCGCCGCTGACCAGCGCCGGGCCGAATGAGCGCGCCGGGTTCATCGAGGTGCCGCTCACCGGTGCTGACCACAGGCCCGCCAGGGCGATATACCCACCGACCCCGAGGGCGCCGATCGCACCGACGTTCTGGGCAGCCGAGGCGGTACCGAGGATCACGCTGAGCAGCGCGCCGGTGAGCGCGAT
>Ga0335078_10019337_pt1 | contig 10128 bp, 8 predicted proteins | sample Lox_Sample_32_FD_206711 | JGI IMG/M metagenome (GOLD analysis project Ga0335078, IMG submission 206711) | Soil microbial communities from Loxahatchee National Wildlife Refuge, Florida, United States - Lox_Sample_3.2 | ecosystem: Environmental > Terrestrial > Soil > Wetlands | place: USA: Florida...
GTACACCGCGCTGGGCACCCGGTTCCACCACGAGAAGGCGCCCAAGGACCGGCCCACGATCGAGGCCGCGCTGGCCGAGGCCGGGCTGCCCACCGACCTGGCGGCGGCGATGGACTCGACCGAGTACGACGCGGCGCTGCGCGCCTCGCACACCGATGGCATCGAGCGGGTTGGCTATGAAGTGGGCACGCCGATCATCTCGATGAACGGCACCTCGATCTTCGGGCCGGTGGTCAGCCCGATCCCGCGCGGTGAGGCGGCGGCCAGGCTGTGGGACGGGGTCAACCTGGTCACCCAGACGGACGGCTTCTTCGAGCTGAAGCGCAGCCGCACCCGCGACCCGATCTTCGACTGACGGATCCGGCGCGGCCGCCGGGGGCGTGGCCGCGCCGGAGCGCGGTCCACTGGTTCATCGGGTCGGTTCATCGGGGGGGCGGCGGGTTCCTCGGGGGTGGCGGTCGTTCCGCCCGGATGGGTGAGCGAGCCGGGGGAGGCGCGCCGGGGGCGGGTCTGACAGACTGGCGTCCGTGCGCGTCTACCTGGGATCTGATCACGCCGGATTCGAGCTCAAAACGGCGCTGATCGAGTGGCTGCGCTCGGCCGGTCATGAGCCGGTGGACTGCGGCCCCGCCAGCTACCAGCCGCTCGATGACTACCCGGTGTACGTGATGCGGGCCGCCGTCGCGGTGGCCGCGGACCCGGCCAGCCTGGGCCTGGTGATCGGCGGGTCCGGGAACGGCGAGCAGATCGCGGCGAACAAGATCCCGGGCATCCGGGCGGCGGTGGCCTGGACCACCGAGACCGCACGGCTGGCCCGGCTGCACAACGACGCGAACATCCTCAGCCTGGGGGCCCGGATGTACCCGGTGGCCGACGCGGTGGGCTTCGCCCAGGTGTTCGTGGACACGCCGTTCTCCGGTGCGGAGCGGCACGCCCGGCGGCTGAAGATGATCACTGACTACGAGCGGGACGGCAAGCTGCCACCGGAGCCCGGCGCCAGCTGAGCCCGCACGGCCTCCATTGCCTGCAGCCTGGCCCGCGGGCTGCTGTTGCCTGGCCCGCGGGCCAGGCGGCCCCATCGTGCGGTCAGTGGCTGGTGTGGGGGTGGGCTCAGTGGGGTGGTGTGGGGTCAGCGGCCGGTGCGCCGGCGCGACCGGTGCCGACGGCGGCTCCCGCTCGGCGGCGGCGCGGCCCGGGGCGGCGCGGCAGCCGGCGTCCGGCTGTCCTTGGGGGCGTCTGGGGCCGGTGCGGCGGTCCTGGGGGAGGGGGCTGGCCGGGGCGCGGCGGGATTCGGCGCGCGGTTGCTGGCCGCGTGGCCGGCCACGTTTTCGGGCGGGCGAGGACGGGCCGGGGCAGCCTCGGCGGCGCGCTGGGCGCTGGCCTCATGATGAGCCTGCGGCCGGGACACGTCCCGGGCCCGCATGGCCGAATCGAGCGTGATCTTCATTCCTGCCACGGCGTGCCTCCATAGGCAGTCTTTCCACGGCTGGCGCGGCTCACTCACGGCCGGCGTGCTGAGTCGCTCTCAGTGGCCCGCTGACCGCCCGGCTCATCGGCCGGGCTGGCGGGTCAGAAGATCATCGGGCACCACGGGGCCGGGTCCCAGGAGAGCGCGGCCGACAGCGCGTCCACGGTGCCGGCCCGCAGCTCGGTGGCCAGCCCGGCCCGGGCCAGCGTGCCCAGCCGGGTGCCGCCGAGGTAGGCGGCGCCGAGCGTGGCCACCGGCAGCACGACGTCCGGGGCATCGGACGTGGCGACGCAGCTGGCCGGGCCGCCCGTCAGCCCTGGGCTGGTCAGCCGCCACCGGCCCTGGTTCCACGGGCACATGTCGTCGGTGATCCCGATGACCACATCGACCGGCGCGGAGTAACGCCGCACGGTGAGCGCCGCGGGCACATTGACCACGCGGATCCAGAGCCCGTCACTGACCTGCGGGCGGGCCCGCCGCGGGTCCGCCAGCATGTGCAGCACCGGGTCATCGGCGGGCCGCAGGCTGGCCGTCACCTTGCCGACCAGGTCCCGGCTCAGCAGATCGCCCCACAGCGCGGCGGTGCCCGCCGGGTCGGCCGCGACCAGCTCGCGTACTTCGAGGGCGGCGTCCGGCAGGAACGTCCGGTCGTCCCACTGCCCTCGCCCCGCGTAGAGCGCGTACCCGCGTGGGCCCGCGTCGTCCTCGGCCAGCACGCAGCGCAGTGGGCTGTACCCCTGCCGGTCTTCCTCTGGATCATCGATGACCCGCTTCCACCAGGAGTCGTTCCTGGCGAAGAAGCCCGGCTGGACCGGCAGCAGCTGGTCGTAGACCTTGGCCAGCTCGGCGAGGGCTGCCTGTGGCTCCACGATCCGCAGCCGCAGCGCCCGATCGGCCGGGGCGTCACGGGCCATGGTTCCCTCGCCGTGCTGGATGCTGAGGCTGGCGTGCCAGGACGCCCGCCCGTAGCCGTACCGGCCGTAGATCCCGGCCTCGGACGCCCACAGCGCCGCGATGGCCTCGCCCCGGTCGAGGATGTCGGTCAGCTGGCGGCGCATCATCGCGGACAGGATGCCTCGCCGCCGGTGCGAGGGCATGACGGCGATCCAGGTCACCCCCGCGGTCGCGGTCAGCGCTCCCGGCACGCACATCCGGAAGCTCCACACCCCGGCACTGGCGACCGGCGTCGAGCCGTCGAACGCGGCCAGGCTGCGGTCCAGCTCAAACCGGCTGAGCATCTCCGCCCGGTGCTCTGGCGTAGGCGGCCGGTCATGAAACGCGTGCTCATTGGTGGCATGGAAGGCGTCGAACTCGTCCTCGCGGACGGGGCGGATGGGGTAGCGCTCAGCCATGCCCGCATTCCTACCTTGTTCGCGACGGCGGGCGCCAATCGGATTAGGAGCGTCCCAGACCATGCAGCGTGCGGATAAAGTGCCGCCATCATGGTTTCCCGGCGCCTGACACACCCGGTCCGGCCGCTTCGCTCCGCAGCGAGCTGGACGGCCGGCCAGGTCCGGCGCCAGTTCATCACCCGGAACCGCCGGATGGCAGCCGTGCTGACCATCGCCACGGTGGGCATCGGGGTGGCGGCGGTCCACTCGTCGGAGGCCTGGTTCTCCCCCGGGCTGATGATCCTGCCCGTGCTGGCGGGCGGTCTGCTGCTCTGGCCGCGCGCGCTGCGGATCCTGTTCGGCCTGGTCGCGCTCATGCTGGTCTACGACGCGCTGTACCGGCGGGCCGGGCCCGGGATCATCGCAACGGTGGTGGTCACTGGGGCCTTTGCCGACGTGCTGGCGCGTACCCGGTGGAAGCTGGGGGTCCAGGGACTGCGCGGTGACCGGATGCTGATCGAGCTGCGGGACCGGATCCGGGCCCAGGCCCGGCTGCCCGCGCTGCCCGCGGGATGGCGGTCCGCCGCCGTGCTCAGGCCGGCCGGCGGCGCCTCGTTCGGCGGCGATTTCCTGGTGTCCTGGTGTGACGGGAAGACGCTGGAGGTGGCGCTGGTCGACGTGGCGGGCAAGGGGGTGGACGCTGGCACCCGGGCACTGCTGCTGTCGGGTGCGTTCGGCGGTCTGCTCGGCTCGGTGCCGCAGGGCGAGTTCCTCGGCGCGTGCAACGCCTACCTGCGCCGCCGCGGATCGGCCCTGGAGGGCTTCGTCACCGCGGTGCACCTGGCTCTCGACCTGGCCACCGGTGAGTACACGCTGTCCTCGGCCGGGCATCCACCGCCGGCCCACTTCGATGCGGGCAGCGGCACCTGGAAGCTGACCGAGGCCCGGGGCATCGTCCTGGGCGTGGTCCCGGACCTGCGCAGCGTGCCTGCGCACGGCGCGCTGCGCCCCGGCGACGCGCTCATGATGTATACCGACGGCCTGGTGGAGCTGCCGGGCCGGGATATCGACGCGGGTACCGACCGGCTGCTCGGCGAGGCTAACCGGCTGGTTGCCACCGGCCTGCAGGACGCCGCGGCCGAACTGGTCCGGGTGGTGAAGGCCGGGGGAGCCGGGTCGGATGACTGCGCGCTGGCGCTGATCTGGCGGACCTGACCGCCCCGGCCGGGCCGGCGCCGGCGGGGCTAAGGGGCTGGCTGCGGGGCGCGGGCTTCGGCCGCGTACTCGTCCGGGCTGCGGATCGTCTGCAGGGCGTGCTCCACCAGGGCGATCAGCGCGTCCCGGCAGGACGGCCGCTGCCGCGCGTCGCACATGATCACGGGGATCCCCGGATCCAGGTCGAGCGCGTCCCGGACCGCGTCGCCGCGGTAGCGGCGCGCGCCGTCAAAACAGTTCACCCCGACCACGAACGGGATGTGCCGCTGCTCGAAGTAGTCGACCGAGGCGAAGCAGTCCGCCAGGCGTCTGGTATCGGCCAGCACGATCGCGCCGAGCGCGCCGCGGGACAGCTCGTCCCACATGAACCAGAAGCGTTCCTGGCCGGGCGTGCCGAACAGGTAGATCACCAGGTTCTCGCGGATGGTGATGCGGCCGAAGTCCAGGGCCACCGTGGTCGTCGACTTGCGTTCCACGCCGTCCAGGCGGTCCACGCGGGCGCCCGGCTCGCTCAGGGGCTCTTCGGTGCGCAGCGGCCGGATCTCAGTCAGCGACCCGACCAGGGTGGTCTTGCCGACACCGAAACCGCCCGCGATGAGGATCTTGATCGTGACTGGCACCCGGGCAGGGCTGATGGCCTGGCTAGAGCCGCCGTAGACCATCGACGACCTCCTGGAGGACTTGCGCGTCGGGTAGCCGCGCTGGCGGAATGGGATTGTGGACCGCGATGAGCGACAGGTCCCGGAGATCGCCCAGCAGGATCCGGACCACGCCCAGCGGCAGGTCGAGGTCAGCCGCGAGGTCGGCCACCGATGTCGGCAGCCGGCACAGCCGGAGCACCGAGTAGTGCTCCGGGTCCAGCGCCGCCGGATCGGGCCGGACCCCGCGCACAGCCGTGATGATCGCGATCAGGTCGAGGGTGGACCCGCTGGGCCGCGTCCGGCCCCGGATCAGCGCATACGGCCGGACTACCGGGCCGGCCTCCTCATCCAGCCACTGATCATCGGGCGAGGGCATTCTGGGCTCAGTCCGAGACCTCCCCGGCCGCGCCGGGCCGGGGGTTCACCGACAGGTGCTGGCCCACGCGTTTCACCAGGATGGCCATTTCGTAGGCGACCAGGCCCGCGTCCGCGCTGGCCGGGCTCAGCACGGCCAGGCAACTGCCCTCGCCAGCCGAGGTCACGAACAGGAACGCGGTATCCATCTCCACGATCGTCTGCCGCACGTACCCGCCCCCGAAATGGCGGCCCGCACCCCGGGCCAGGCTCTGGAAACCAGATGCCACCGCGGCCAGGTGCTCCGCGTCCTCGCGGGTCAGCGCGCTGGACGAGGCGATCGCCAGGCCGTCACGGGAGAGGATCACGGCCTTGTCCACGTCGGGCACCCGGGACACCAGGTCGTCGAGCAGCCAATCCAGATCGCTGGCGGAGCTTGTGGTCACACCGTTCTCCTGCTCTGCTGCACTCATCTGCTCCCCTGCTGTCATTCCTCGTGCTGGGCAGTTGCGTCCGTCTCCGCGCCGTCGGCATCGTCGGCTGGCTCGGCGCTGGTCACCGTCGCGCCAGCGGTCTTGGCCGGGGACTCGAACAGAGAGCGTCCGCGCTCCGAGCCGCGCTGGATCGCGGCGACCGTGCTTCTGGTCTGCTCGGGCGAGCGGCTGTCGGGATCCGCGCCGGTGCTGGCGGGGTCGGGCTCCGGGGCGGCCTGGGTGAACCCGGTGGCCTCACGCAGCTGCGGGGCGAGGCTGGCCTGGCGGACCCGGCGGGGCAGCAGTCCGGCCTCGTCCGGGTCGGCGTCCTCGTCGGCCAGGCCGAACTGGCCTGAGTCGCCGTTGCCTGCACCGCCGTTGTCCGCACCGCCGTTGCCTGCACCGCCGTTGCCTGCACCGCCGTTGCCCGCGCCGCCGTTGCCCGCGCCGTCGGCCGGCCGCGTCCAGCCGCCGCCCTCCGCCGGGAAGGCCGGGAAGCCGTTCAGCCGGCTGGCCGATTCTTCCGTGGACGCGGCGCCTGGGCTGGCCGGCCAGGCACCCGGCACCGGCGGGGCGGTGTCTATCCAGCCAGTGGGGGCCGCGCTCGCCGGGATGGTGACGTCGCTGCCCGCGCCCGTCCACACGTCCGATGCGCTGTCGGCTGGCCACCGGGCGGCGGGCTGGCCGGCCGGTTCCGCCATCGGCGGGCTGGCGGCCTGGCCTGGGACATCGGCGAAGCCGCCCGGGGTGGCGGCGTGGATATCGGGGACGGCCTGGATGCCGGCGGCGTAGACATCGGAGGCGACCTGAATATCCGGGGCGGCGTGGATATCGGGGGCAGTCGGGTAACTGCCCGTCGCACCAGCGAAGCTGCTGGTGTCCTCGCGGGCCGCGTGGCGGCCGGTCAGCTGGACCGCCTGGGCGCCAGCAGCCTCTGGCTCACCCTCCGCGTAGCTGTCCTCGCCCACGACCAGGGTCAGCGGGATGAGCACGATCGCGGTTGTCCCGCCGTACGGCGAGGATCGCAGCGAGACCCGGATACCGTGCTTCTTGGCCAGCTGGCTGGCGACGAACAGACCGAGCTGGTCGCTGCCGGACAAGTCGAACGGTGGCGGGTTCTCCAGCAGCTCATTGAGCTCGGCCCGGCGCTCCTCGCTCAGCCCGAGCCCGCGGTCCTCGATCTCGACTGCGAACCCCCGGCCCACGACGTCCCCGGTGATCAGCACGGGTGTGTTCGGCGGGGAGAAGACCACGGCGTTCTCCGCCAGCTCGGCGATCAGGTGGATGACGTCGGCCACGGCCGGCCCGGCGATAGCGGCCTTGGTGGTCGCGGTGACCTTGATCCGGGTGTAGTCCTCCACCTCGGCCACGGCGGCGCGGAGCACGTCCACGAACGGGACCGGCCGGCGCCAGCCGCGGGCCGGCGCGTCACCGGACAAGATGATCAGGCTTTCGGCGTGCCGCCGCATACGGGTGGTGAGGTGGTCGATGCGGAACAGGTCGTCGAGTTCTTCGGGCTCCTTGGCCCGGCGCTCCATCGCGTCGAGCAGGGTCAGCTGCCGGTGCAGCAGCGATTGGCTGCGCCGGGCCAGGTTGCGGAAGATGTCGCTGATGCCCTGGCGCAGCCTGGCCTGGCCGACGGCCGCTTCCACCGCAGTGTGCTGCACGGCGGCGAACGCCTGGCCGACCTGGCCGATCTCCTCGGTCTCGGCGGGCGGCAGCTGGGGCACCTCGGCGTTCACGTCGACCTGCTGCCCGGTGGCCAGCCGGCGCACCACACTCGGCAGCCGCTCGTTGGCCATCTCGAGGGCCGACTGGCGCAGCCGGGCCAGCTCGCCCACCAGCCCACGGCCAATCCAGATAGACACCGCGATGGATATCGCCACGGCCAGCAGGCCCAGGCCGCCCACGAGCGCCAGGGTCAGGTAGGTGGAATGCGCCTGGTCCTGGAACTTGGTGGTCGCGTAGTTGGACGCCTCGCTGCCGGCCTTGGACAGCCCCGCGGCTACCGCGCCGAGGGCCTGCCCCCACGCGGCCGGTGACACCGCGGGCGGCCGGGTGGTCACCGTGTCGTTGACCAGCTTGGTCTCCAGCGCCGACAAGGCGGCGGCGGCCTGCGGGCTGACGTCGCGGAGGTAGAACACCCGGTACTGGGGATCGAAGTCCGGCAGCGTCTGCGCCGCCAGCTGCTTGTGCGCCCCGATCAGCTCGGTGATGGCCACCCGGTCGCGGGCCGGGTAGTTCCCCGCCGCCAGGTCGGCGGTGACCAGCGCGGACTCACGCAGCAGCATCTCCTGCGACTTAGCCATCCGCAGGAAGGCCTCGCCGTTGACAACCACGGTCGAGCTGGTCTCCTGGCGGATCATCTGGTTGAGGATCTGGTAGGCGTCCTGGACCATGTTGTTGTAGTCGTCGAACGCCTGCGACCGGGGGATCGCCTGGGTACGGATCTGTGTCCGGATCCCGGGCAGGGTCTTGACCGCACCAGCCAGCGTGGCGATGGCCTGCTTCTCCGGGGTTGAGGCATTGCCCATGGTGCCCTCGGACTTCAGCGCGGTCCGCATCACTGCAATCGCGCCATTGGTCCGGCCCTCGGCCGCCTGCAGCAAGCTCAGATTCCCCGCGGTGGGCCGGGAAAGGTAGGCCAGCGCCAGCGGCCGCTCGGAGTCGAGCGTGGTCAGGAAGGCGCCAACGGGCAGCCCGGTGGCGTTCTTGAGCGTCTCGGTGCGAGCCAGGTTGATGGCATCTCTGGCCGTAAGGACGGTCACGAAGATGTACAGCCCGACTAGGGAAATTACCGGGACGAGTACGAGGACCAGGACCTTCTGGCGGATCGACCGGAGACGCAAGCTCATGACTCTGGCCTCTGCGGGTGTAGGCGGTTCGGAATTGTAACGAGATAACTACGAAGGAGATTCGCAGACCCCCTGGGGTTTGGAGAGTAGCAGTGACGCAGGTCACTTAGCGGGGTAACAAAAGAATCCGAAGCAGGTCATATGTGGTTTGCGAGATTTACACCAAACGCGTGGCCGCCGGTTACTAATGGGTAGCCATCTGGGCACCGGTGAAGCCCGGCAAATACGCGCCTCGCGGCGTGCGACTGGCGGCGCCGCGGCTGGGCCCAGCCGGTCTGACCCCGGCGCGGCGACGGGCCAGCATCGGTGCGGGCACCGGCGCGGTGATGGGGGTCGGTCGGGGTACCGGCGTCAGTGTGGTGACGGGGCCAGCTTGGGCACGGGCACCGGCGCGGCGATGGGCCAGGACGGGCACGGCAGGGCCGCGGCGATGCGGCTGGCCGGGGTGCCGCCGCGGCGATGCCCCAGCCTGGGCGGGGGCGCCAGCCTGGGCGGGGGCGCCAGCCTGGGCGGGGGCGCCAGCCTGGGCAGGGGCGCCAGCCTGGGCGAGGGCGCCAGCCTGGGCGAGGGCGCCAGCCTGGGGGACGTGGCCGGCCGCCTCGGCGGGGGCAGCTGCCGACGCCAGGCCGCGGGCCGGCCCGCGGCCACCGGTACCGCACCCCGGCGGCCGGACAAGACTCCCCGGCCAGCGGTGCGAGCGGAGCGGCGGGTCCACCGCCCGGGCCTCGATGCCTGCCGCCAGTCCCTGCGGCCAGTCCGTGCCGCCAGTCCGTGCGGCCAGTCCGTGCGGCCAGTCCGTGCGGCCAGTCCGTGCGGCCGGTCCCTGCGGCCAGTGCGGCCGCTGCCGGTCGGCGTCCCCCGCGCAGCCAGGCGGGCTGTGCCTGGATCGGGGCACGGCCGGCGGGGATGGGAGCGCGCTGTGCCGCGGCGATGTATATGACATTAGCGTCAGCCAAACGAATATGACATTCGTGTCAGCTAAACGCTGCGTTCACACTGGCCGTGGCGTCAGCGAGGCCGGCACCGCAGAGTTGACTGTGGCGTAGGCATTGCGTTCGGTAACTGTCGCTGGTGCGGCGGGGTAGCAGGGTGCCGGTGGACACTGGCATATCACGGCTGTGAATCCGGTTCGTAACGCTCTTGAAACATATCCCCGGCAGCAGGGATAATATCGCAAAGTACGTCCTGAGCTGGGCTGATGCTGTGCTGGTCGCCGGGGGAGGGTACTCGGCAATACCACGGAAGCACCGTCCGTTAACTCGTTGCGAATGGCGGTTTCAATGTGCTAGAGGTGATCGGCGTGGCCCCGCGGGGAGCACTCCCGTCAGGGCCGGGCATAATGAGTTCGAGTTGTTGGCGGAACGTTGCGCTGAACTAGTGATGCTGGCCGTCGGCGATCAGCGACGCCGGTGTCAGGTGACGTCCATGTCATTGTTTGCATTTATATGGCGAGTGTGCGGTGATAGCTACTGTGAGCCAGGGGGTTACCCGCTTGGGCGACGCGCGCGCCGTGGCTGACGCCTGCCCGTCGGCCGACGCGATCGGGGCTGCCGCCGCTGGTCAGGCCGGCGGGGAGAACTTCCCGGTCGCCTTCCGCCTGCTCCCTGCCCGCTACCGGAAGCGCCTGGAAGCGGTGTACGGCTTCGCCCGCGCCGTCGATGACATGGGGGATGAAGCGCCGCCGGGCGAACGGGTACGCCTGCTCGACGAACTCGAAGCCGACCTCGGTCGGCTTTACCAGTTCCAGGACGTTTCGCTGCGGGACGCGCCAGGCCAGGCCGGGCCCAGCGC
>Ga0335078_10019338_pt1 | contig 10128 bp, 8 predicted proteins | sample Lox_Sample_32_FD_206711 | JGI IMG/M metagenome (GOLD analysis project Ga0335078, IMG submission 206711) | Soil microbial communities from Loxahatchee National Wildlife Refuge, Florida, United States - Lox_Sample_3.2 | ecosystem: Environmental > Terrestrial > Soil > Wetlands | place: USA: Florida...
TGGCCGCCGCTCGCTGAGGTGCTGCGGCAGGCCAGTCCGGCGGTGATCGACCTCGACGACGATGCGCTCACCAGCCTGCTCGCCCGGCCGCCGAAGAACTAGGGGGCGCCGGCAGTGAAGTGCTGTGGCCGTCCAGCATGCTCGACGGCGGCCTGAAGCTGCGGGCTGTTGCCACGCCAGCACCGGGGAAGCTCACGGAAGCCGGGTTCGGGCTGGACGCGCTGCTGAATTTCCGCTGGCAGCTCACGCTTGGCGGTGCACTGCTTGACGCCGATGAGATCACCGCCCTCGCCGAGGCGAAACGGCCGCTGATCAGGCTGCGTGGCCGCTGGGTAATCCTCGATCCGGCCCTGTTGGACAGGCTGCGCCGCTCGCCGCGGACACGGATGCGCACCTGCGAAGCACTCGGTGCGGTACTCACAGGCTCGGCGGAGATCGATGGCGAGACCGTGCCGGTGGTCGCCGAAGGCCCGCTCGCCGACCTCGCCCGCCAGGTCGCGAGCATCGCGTCAGCCCCCGAACCGCTCGAACCTCCGCCAGGTCTCATGGCGACGCTGCGGCCGTACCAGCAGCGGGGCCTGGCCTGGCTGGCCGGGATGTGCGGCGCCGGGCTCGGCGGCTGCCTCGCCGACGACATGGGGCTCGGTAAGACGATCCAGGTGATCGCGCTGCACCTGCACCGGCGGGATTCGAAGGCGGGGCCGACGCTCGTTGTGTGCCCGGCTTCGCTGCTCGGCACCTGGGAACGCGAGGTGCGCCGATTCGCTCCCGACATCCCTGTCCGCCGCTACCACGGCGGCGCCCGGCACCTGCAGGACCTGGCCGCCGATGAGGTCGTCCTGGCCACTTATGGCGTGGTCCTGCGTGACTCGGCGCGGCTCGCCCAGATCGGGTGGGGTCTCGTCGTCGCCGATGAGGCTCAGCACGTGAAGAACCCGCTGTCACGCACCGCCCGTGAGCTGCGGTCCGTACCCGCGCCTGCCAGGGTCGCGCTGACCGGAACGCCGGTAGAGAACCGGCTGTCGGAGTTGTGGGCGATCCTCGATTGGACAACACCTGGCCTGCTCGGGCACCTGGAGCCATTCACCCGCAGGGTGGCGGTGCCGGTCGAGCGTTACCGGGACGCTGAGGCGACCGCCCGGTTCGCGGCGCTGATCCGGCCGTTCCTGCTCCGGCGCCGCAAGACAGATCCCGGGATCGCGCCCGAGCTGCCGCGTAAGACGGAGACGGACCAGTTCGTGCCGCTCACCGCCGAGCAGGTCACGCTTTACGAGGCGATGGTCCGCGAGACGATGGAAGCGATCGCCACCTCCGACGGCATCGAGCGCGCCGGGCTGGTTTTCAAGCTTCTGACCGGGCTGAAGCAGATCTGCAACCACCCGGCCCAGTACCTGAAGCAGCCGGGACCACTGGCGGGCCGGTCCGGGAAGCTGGCCGCGTTCGACGAGCTGACCGATGTAATCCTGGCCAGCGGTGAATCGATGCTCGTCTTCACGCAGTACACCCAGATGGCGACGCTGCTGCAGCAGCACCTTGACGCCCGCGGAACCGGCTCGCTGTTCTTGCACGGCGGGGTTCCCGTACGGCGCAGAGAGGAAATGGTGGCGCAGTTCCAGGCCGGTAAGGTTCCGGTGTTTCTGCTGTCGCTTAAGGCGGGCGGCACCGGCCTGACGCTGACCCGCGCCACCCACGTGCTGCACTACGACCGGTGGTGGAACCCCGCGGTGGAGGATCAGGCAACCGACCGCGCGTACCGGATCGGCCAGGACCGCCCGGTGCAGGTACACCGGCTCATCACCGAGGGAACGCTCGAAGACCGCATAGCGGCACTGCTGGGAAAGAAACGCGAGCTCACCGAAGCCGTGATCGGCTCTGGCGAGGGCTGGATCGCCGAGCTTTCCGATGACCAGATCACCGAGCTCGTCAGCCTGCGAGCCGCCATATGAGCGACAGGACCGGCAACCCGGCCGGGATGGACCGGGAGAAACCGGAATTCGGCCGAACCTGGTGGGGCCGGGCATGGCTGGAAGCGCTGGAGCAGCGAGCCCGGCTAGACCCCAACCGGCTGCCGCGCGGCCGGGACTACGCGCGCGGCGGCTCGGTGGGCGAGCTCATCATGGCGCCGGGCGAGGTGCGAGCTCAGGTACGGGGCCGCAAGACACATCCATACGAGGTCCGGATCCGGGTGCGGCGCTCCGGACACGCCGTCGCGGCGCGGCTTCCGGCCGGGCGGGCGAGCCGGGAACTACGGCGGCCGGCCAATCCGACTCCGGCCCGCAGCCATCGACGAAGCCCGGCCAGCCGTCCACCGACGAAGGCGTCGATGCCCGGGCAGCGTTCAGCGCGCGGCCGTCGTCGGTACCGATCCCTGCTCCGCCGCTGCCACCTGTGCGTCCGGGGGCCCCGGCGGCACTGCCGGTGGAGCCGCCGCCATCGGCGGGCAGCCTTCGCGACGACCTGCTGGAGCTAGCTGCGGACGCGGCCACGCGGGCATGGGAAATGGCGGTGGGCCTCAGCACCGACGCCGGGCTGACCCTCGACCCGGACACCGACCTGGCCCGCCGGGCCTCCCGGGCATTGGGCACGCCCGCTTTCACTATGCTCGCGGCGCGTTCCGGCGTCGGCGGGCGTGAACTCGCCCGGAAGGCGCTCGCCTGGCGGCACGGCGGCATGACCGGCCTGGAGCTGCTGAGCACCGAGTGGGACCCGGCGACAGAGGAGCCAGATTCCGCTGAACTGCTGAAGGCGGCACGGGCGGCCCTCCATGCCAAGACCGGCGCCGCGGACAGCATCCAGGGCAACCGGGTAAGCGCGGGCCGGCTCCAGCTCCGGCTCGGCCGTGATCTCCGCTGGTATCCGTACGCGCGATCAGACGGGGACTGGGAGCCCAGCGGAACGCCGGAGCCCGATCCGGCCAAGGCCGTCGCGAGCCTATGACGGTACTCAGGCCGGCACGGCGCGACGAGGTCTCCCGATACCGCCGAAAGCCAACCGCTCATACGCGAAGGCCGTGGCCCGGCAAATCGGCGATTAGTGTGTCGGCCACGCTTTCCTCGTACAGGGCACGTCCCGTCGCGGTCATGACCTGGCTGAGTTCCGGATCCCACGGTGTCGGCTGCGGCGCGCCGGTCAGCCGGACATGCTCGGCGTCAGCCCGGGCCCCGGCGATGTAGTCGGCGGCGCTCATCCGCCACGGCCGTGTGCCGTGCCGGCGCATTACTGATCCCGCGATCGCGACGCCCGGCCAGTCGAAGGCACCGTGGTACCGCAGCTCGCCGCCGCCCCGCGTGAGCGCCGCCGCGAGATGGTGAAACGCCGTCGACGGCTGTCCCTCCGTGCATACCAAGGGTGCCGACCCCGCCCCCAATTCGGCCGCCGCCCGCCGGAGCACCGCCGGGTTCTCGCATGCGTACACCATCAAAGGCCGCACGGCCACCGGCAGCTCCACGAGCTGATGCAAAGTGACGTAAAGCGGCACGCCCAACCGGGCCGCCCCGGTGAGCCACTCACCGAGCCCGTCCCCGCGAGCTGGCAGGTTCAGCACCAGCACCCGGCTCGCCAGGTCGTCTACGACCACGCCGCCGGAGTCCCACAGCTCCCTGCGTTCCTCGGCCGTCGCGGGCTTGCCCGCGCCCGCTCGTAGCGCCAGCGCGCGTATCACCAGTGTGCACAGCGCCGTTCCGTGGTTCAGCGCCTTGGTGTCTCCCGTCGCCTCGGCCGCGAGTTCCGCGAGCTGCACCGGCACCCCAGCCCGCGCCTCCAGTATTTCGAGCACCCGCACCGCCTGCCCGACCCGCCATCGCTCGCCCACGTTGACCAGCCTGGTCATGGTTCCGTCCCGCGCGATCACCGAAACCCATTCCCGGAACCACTCTCGCAAGGAGTACAACGGGCTCTCTTCCGCCGAGCGAAGGGTGGCGTCGCTCTCGGCCGCGAGCCGCTGTCTGTCCGCGGGGCGGTTGCGCAGCGGCGCTCCGAGCCCGGCAAGCAGATCCGGCAGACCGTGCCCGGTCACTTCGCGGACCGCCGCGTCGAGGTCAGCCAGGCGCACCGTGATCCGGCTGGTCCCTTCGGGCCGGTACTGGCCGGTGACACCGATGATCGCCTTGCGTTCGGCGTCGTCCGGGTAGCTGACACTGACCGACCCGGTCAGGTCGCCACCGGTGCGCTCCAGGGAGCGGCGGGCCGCAGTAAGCAGCCGCCGGTACTCGGCGCCGTCATAGCGATTCGGCATCGTCGTCCTCGTCGGCGTCGCTCTCTGGCCCCGCGTACAGGGTCGAGGCGGTGCCGAGCGGCGCGTGCCGGGTAGGGCGGAAGCGGAGCAGTTCGGTCACCAGTGCGTCGTTGTCGGCGTACCCGGCGGCGGCGTCGATGAACTGCTCGCCGTCCCACAGCATGAGCAGCGACGAGACGGTGCGCGTGGTCTTGTCGTGGTACATGTCGTAGTGCGCGATCATCGGTACCGCGGCGGTGGTGACCCACAGGTCGTGGCCGGTCATGAACAGGTCCAGGTCGAACTTGACCGCGAGCCCGAACAGGTCTGGCTTGTACCGCTCGTCGATCCCGACGAACGCCTCGTCAAGCGCGATTATCCGCGGGCAGTGGTCTTTCGCGGAGGAGTACAGCGCGTTGGCGGCGGCGAACAGCGGCAGGTGGATAGCGGCGGACTTCTCGCCGCCGGACATCACCGAGTGCTTCGCGCGGGTCAGCCGCGCCTCGGGCTCGCCAGGCTGGATCAGCAGCAGCTCGAACGCGTGCCAGGACCGGTAGTCCAGCACGCCGGCCAGCGCCTCCCGGTAGGTGTACTCCAGCTTATGCCGCTCGGTCGTCTCGGTCTGCGCGGCCAGATCCTCTTCGGCCTGGGTCAGCTTGACCCGTTCGGCATGCAGCTGGGTGGCTGCGTTCTCGAACTCGATGGCTGCCCGTGCGATCGCGTCCACCTGCTCGGCCGCCGTGGGCATCCGGCGCATCGCGGCAGCCTGGCGGAGTTGCCTGGTCTTCGCATCCACCTCGGCGATCGCAGCGTCCAGGGCCTTCTTGGCCACCACAACTTCGTCCCGGGCCCGCGCCGGCCGTCTGGCGCGCTTGCGCCAGGTGCGCGCCGGCCGTCTCGCAGGCCCGCTCCTGCTCCTGTTCGGCGGTCTCCTTGCGGCCGAGATCCTGCTCGGCGTAGCCGTGCCTGCTCTTGGCGTCCCTGACAGCCTCGAGCAGCCTGCGAATTTCCCCACGTCATCGCGGCGTGCCGCCACTCGGGCCCTGGCCGTGACCTGCAGGTCGTCGCCGGAATCGATGGGGCCGAAGCCGTCGTCGGCGATGCCGGACCGCTGGGCAGCGTCGGCCAGGTCGCGGGCATGACTCTCAGCGCCATTCCCCGCCGCGGCGGCGCGGCGGGCCAGCTTGCGTACCGCCTCCTCCAAAATGCCTATCTGGCGGCGATCGCGGTCCAGCCGAGCACGCTGGCTGGTGACGTCCCGCGCGCCGGTGAGCACTTCGCGGCGCTTGTCCTCGATCCGGCCTTGCGCCTTGTACTCCTCGGAGTTCTTCAGCCCGGAGAGGCGGCCCTGCATCTGCTCGCCTTCGCCGCGCCGGGCGTTCCGCTCCGCCTCGGCGTGCTGCTCGGCCGCGAGTGCACGCCGGTGTTCCGCCGCGGCGGCGGTGATCTTCTCCGCGTGGGTGGCGGTCGCGCCGACCCGGGCCTGCACCCGGTCCAGCTGATATTTCACGTGCGCCCGCAGGTAGGCCGTGTAGTGCGTCAGGAAATCCCGCACTGCCGCGTTCGCCGCGGTCAGGTCGTCGAAGAGCTTCTGCACGGCGGCGAGGTTCTCGAAGTCGCGTGCTGCCTGCTGCACCAGGCTCTCGTCGACGGGGCTCAGCCCTGAGGTCAGCGTGTCGGAGACCTTGCCCGGGTCGAGGTCCTTGGCCAGCAGCGGGCGGCGCAGCGCGAGCAGCAGGTCCAGCAGCTGCGCGTACCGCTCCTGCCCCAGGCCGAACAGCCTTGTGTCCACCGCGTCCCGGTATTCACTCGCGGTTCTGCGCCAAGCGTCAGCTTCAAGGACGGCCTTGAGCTGCCGTTCGGTTAGCGGGCGGGAGTCCGCAGACAGCAGGCCGAAGTCCGCGCCGAGTCGCTTGCCGGTGACGTAGAACGACATCCGCACGCCGTCGGTGTTGCGGTGCGCGCGCATGCCGATGATCAAGGTGACCGTCTCACCAAGCCTCGCGAACTCCATCCACGCGTAGCCGTACTCGGACTCCTGGCCGCGGTACAGCAGGTTGGACTTCATGGTGCGGTTCTCGCCGCTGAACGGGTCCAGCCGCCGGGAGTCGGCCACCCGTCGAACACGAACGGGAACAGGACCTCTAGTGCCTTGGTCTTGCCCGACCCGTTGTGGCCGCGCAGCGCCAGCCGACCGTCCGCGAACGCCCACTCCTCGTCGACGTAGTCCCACACGTTGATCACACCCGCGCGGGTGGGCCGGAACCGGTTACTCATCGGGGTCTCCCGTAGCGCCCTGCTCGCCGAAGAGGGCCAAAGCGAGCTGGCCGTCGGCGTGCCGGACCGGGAGCGCCAGCTTGATGTTGCGGTACCGGGCCGCCGCCGGAAGCACCAGTACCCCGCCTGGGACCTGGCGGAGCAGCCGCAGGTCCGCAAGGAGCGCTAGCGCGGCGTCCAGCAGGCCGCGCGGGTCGTGCTGCCAGGTGATGGTGAACGACGCGGCACCAAGCTCCTCGTAGAGCTCGTCGATCATGATGCGGAGCCTGCTGTGCCCAATGAACGGTGCGAGAAGAGGCGAGGATGGACGCAACACCACGGCCCGTCCGGGATCATGGTCATCGTCGAGCGGAGCAGACCAGGCCAGCTCTTGCACGACCCCAGCCACCGGCAGCGCCGAGTCGATCCGGTCGAGCAGGTCGCGCTGATCCTCGGTCTCCGTGGGTACCTCGAGGCTAGCCGGCGTCTCATCGGGGTCCTCGATGAGGTCAGCGATCTTCGCCAGCAGCAGGCCGGCCGCGCGGTTGACGGCACCGCCGCGGCCGGGGAACGGGCGGTCGGTGAACCGGCCGCCCGCGTCGGCGAGCATGATTCCCTCGGCGCGGCGCTCGACGCCCAGGCCGGTGAGCCGGGCCAGGTTCTCGGCAACGCCAGGCTGGCGCAGCGCCTCGGCAACCTCCGGCCCGACCTGCGCGTAGTAGACGATCGGGTACTCGATCAGCGCACGTGCGGCGCGCCCCGCCGCGGCCTCGCGCTGCGCGCCGCGCTTGGCGCTGACGAATGTGGTGTCCAGCAGCCCGGCGGCGCTGGTCAGGTGCTGTACAGGGCGGGCGGGGCGGAACAGCGCGGCGCAAATGTCGCGGTCGATGTCGTAGAGTGCGTCGCCGCGTTCGGTGTCCTGCGCCCAGGATTCCAGCGACCCGTCCGAGAGCTTGAGCGCGCCGCGGTCCACCAGCCAGCCGAGCACGTCCACGACCGCGGCCTTATGCGCGCTAACGGTGGGGTCAAAGCCAAGGCCGTCGATGGCGTTCGCCGCCGGGCTGAAGGCGCGGACGAGGTCGGCGAGGCTGATCTCAACCCGGGATCGCTGGAAACTTGCGAGTACGAGACATAGATAGGCGAGGCGACGGCGGCTGAACGGCTTGCCCCACCTGGCCGAGAAACTCGCGGACTGGGTAGTGTCGAGCGCGTCGATCCGGCTGCTCAGCCGTACCTGGCAGGTGGTCGCGATCAGCGTGTAGCCTAGCAGTTCACGGAAATCTCCGGTCATCTGGTCGGCCCACCGCAGCACCTGCTCAAGCACGCCGGGGCGGGGCCGGGCCGCGGTGATCACGTCATTGGTCAGCACGAGCCGCACCGCATGCTTGTACGAGCCGAGATCGCTGAGCTGGACGGTCGCGGCGGCTTTCGGCGAGGCCACGTCTTCTAGCGCCTCCCCGTGGGGTGGAGTTCGAGCTCAAAACCGGGAAGGTGGAGGACACCGTTCTTCGTCTGCACGGCGCTGCCCTGGCCGGACGGAACCAGGCGCATGGTCAGGACGTCATTGCCGCCGGAGGCGGATGTGAGGCGGCCAGCCACGACGGTCCGCGCCTCGGTGGCGAGAGTGAGCAGCCTGAGCAGCACTTTCGTCTCCGCATCGTCGAGGATCCTGCCATGCGCGCCGTCGTTCAGCAAGCGCTGGGCGGCTTCCCGTTCGGCTTGCCGCCCCGCCGCCTGGCGGCGGCGGAGTTCTGCTTTGACCGCGGGATTCGACCTGGCCGGCTGAGGGACGCCCGGGGTCGGCGCCTTTCCCCGCCGGAACAGGGTCACCGAGATCTCCACGCCGGGCGCATCCCACCAGGTCGCCCGGCTGGAGATCTGCTCGGCGTCGTCGTGCGCGCCACTTGTACCGCAGGAAGGTGTCCGGAGAGGTGTCGGTCGATCGCATGATCTCGCCCAGCGTCAGGTGAAACTGAGCGGCGCGGCGCGACATGTCGTCCAGGACGGTGTCCAGCCTTGAGAGCCTCCGGTACACCTGATCCTTGTCCTGGTCACGGGTAGCCTGCGCCAGGGCTTTCAGGTCATTGAGGATGTCGGAGAACACCAGGCGGGACAGGTTCGCGTCCCGGATCCTGGCGCTGAGGACGTCCTCCACCGCGGTGAACGCCCGGTAGCCAAGCTCGCTGAACTGGTAGACCGACTGCCTGTTCCGGTACCTGGCCAGGCTGCCCGCCCGGGAGGCGTCCTCCAGTCGGTGCACCATCCCGTCATCGGCCAGCGCGTCCAGCTTTTCCCTGAGACCGCCATCCAGCCGGGGTGCCTCGTCGTAGACAGCGGCCAGTTCGGCAAGGGCTCCCGCAACGTCGTCGGTGTGCGCCTGGATCTCATGCACCGCACGCAGCCGGTCCAGCGCCCGGAGCACCCACAGGTAGGCGACGTGATCATCACGCCGGGTGAAGTTGAACAGCCGGAACCTATCGCTGACGGCGAGCGCGTCAAGAGCCAGCGAGTTCCGCTCGCCTCGGTCCGCGCCATCTTCGGTCCGGTCTGCCATCGGCTGTTCTCGTATTCCAAATCGTCCGCGGCTGCCGATACTTGCCGTTGGACCAGGCTGATTCCATCCGCCGCCCGCACGTGCCGCAGGCGAGCAGCCCGGCCAGCAGGTAGCGGCGCAACACCAATGCGTGCTGCGGGGCCGGGCCGCGGGCGGCGTTGATGTCCTGGGCGGCGACGAAGCCGGCTTCGCTGACCAGCGCGGGATGCGCGGGACGGTTCGATATCACCCAGCCGTCGGGCAGGTTCCACCGCGCCACGCTCTTGTGCCCGAGGGTGACGTTGCCCGGGTCGGCCAGCTCGGTGTCGGTGCGCTGCCGGTTCCACACCTGCCGGCCCTTGTACCGGGGGTTCTGCACGATGGTGGTGACGGTGCCCAGCGTCCATCCCGCTCCGGTCCGGTGCGTGTTGCGGCCGGGGTCGGCCGCGGACGGGCACGGTATCCCGGCCTCGTTCAGCGCCCGCGCGATCCGTGCCACCGAGTGCCCGGCCAGGCGCTGGGCGAAGATCCACCGCACCACCGGTGCCGTCCGCGGGTCAGGGTCCAGCCGGTGAGCGCGCCGCCCCCACGCGGCGTGCGCCTTGTTCGGGTGCGGTCCCGCGTCCGCGAGCCGGTACCCGTACGGCGGCCTGCCGCCGAGGTACCGGCCCTGCTCCCGGGTCTGGGCGGCCATCGCGGTGCGGACCCGGATGCTGGTCTTCGTGATCTCCCGCTTGGACGACAGCCCGAGCACCGTCATCGTCTTCTCATCATGCTCGCACTGGTAGTCGGCCCGGCCGCCGGTCTCCGGCATCCACAGCTGGGCGCCGTAATGCTCGAACAACGGGGCCATCGCCGCGTACTGGCTGCCGTAGAACGCCCGCTCGTACTCCCCGATCACGACCGCGTCCCACCCCCGGTCCGGGTCGGCGAGCTGGGCGACCAGCGCGGCCGCCTGCGGGCGCCGGGCCCACGCAACCGTCCGGGATTCTCCGACGTCGAACAGGTCCGCCACGATCACCCCGTGGCCGCGTACCAGCGCCTCGGCGTGTTCCCGCTGCCGCGCCCGCGACGTCACCGGATCCTGCCAGTCCTCGGTCGACACCCGCCCGTAGAACACGAACCG
>Ga0335078_10019339_pt1 | contig 10127 bp, 7 predicted proteins | sample Lox_Sample_32_FD_206711 | JGI IMG/M metagenome (GOLD analysis project Ga0335078, IMG submission 206711) | Soil microbial communities from Loxahatchee National Wildlife Refuge, Florida, United States - Lox_Sample_3.2 | ecosystem: Environmental > Terrestrial > Soil > Wetlands | place: USA: Florida...
CCGCGTCTGCGATGTAGATCACAGCCATACAGGCAAAAGGAACGGAAGCCGCCAGGGAGTGGCAAAATTTACAAATTACCGCATTTTCCCTGATTACGCTGCTTGCAATCTGTAGTAACATCTTCGGCCGTAGTTTGTCTCTGCGGGTGTGGGGTAAAGAACCGTGACTTTCTAGTTAAGGTGATTTCTACTCTGGGGGTATGGATGGAGGATCAGGCCTTGGTGAATTCTTCCACTGCAGTATCGAATACAGCTTCGCCAGCGGTGCGGCGCGAGTCGCGCGGTGTCTGGGTGTTAACTGCCTATGGCATCTCCGGGCTGGCCTTATTTGGCGTTCTAGTCTATTACTTTTCGACCTACGTAACCCACTAAAGGGTCGGCGCCTTCAGTTGTGCCGCGGTTGCCGAGCTTGGAGTGTATCTCTAAGCCAGTTCTGCTCCCTCGTTCCTTCCTGAAACTTCGGAATTCTTCGACACATCGATATATCCAGCGTACTCACTTTATCGCAACCTACATGAAGACACTTGGAATGATTGGTGGAGTCGGACCGGAGTCCACGGTGGATTACTACAAACGAATCATTGCGGAATACCGCGAGCGCAATCCGGACGGAAGCTATCCTCTGATGATCATCAACAGCGTCGATCTGGAGCGGATGGTTTCGTATCTCGAAGCGAAGGATCTCGAGCAGTTGGCGACCACGATCGTGGCGGAACTTGAGAAGCTCGCGCGCGCCGGGGCGGATTTCGGGCTATTGTCGTCGAACACGCCGCACATCGTGTTTGACGAAGTCAGCGCGCGTTGTTCGCTTCCGCTGATCAGCATTGTGGAGGAGACGTGCAAGGCGGCGCGATCATCGGGACTCAGGAAGCTGGGATTACTGGGTTCGCGGTTCACGATGCAGGCCAACTTCTTTCAAAGGGTGTTTGCGCGAGAAGGGATTTCGATTGTTGTGCCCGATCCCGAGGAGCAGAACTACGTTCATGAAAAGTACATGGGAGAGTTGGTGAAAGGTGTGTTTCTGCCGGAGACGCGAGCGGGCATGCTCGGGGTTGTAAAGCGGATGGAGCGCAAGGATCAGATCGACGGCTTGATTCTTGGTGGAACCGAGTTGCCGCTGCTATTGCGGGACGTTACGGATTGCGAAATTCCTTTCCTGGATACGACGAAGATTCACGTGAAAGCGGCTGTGGATCGGCTGCTTTCTTGAGTTGATGTCAGATTCAGGAAGCGAATTAACGTCTGGCAAGCACAAACGGAGAACTGGTACTATCCGACCAGTGGCCACGGTCAGAAACACTCCCAAGATCCCGGAAGAACGCGAGCGCCTGGTTTCGGCAGCACCGGTGGAAGATGATTCGTCATTTGAGCTAAAGCTGCGGCCGCAGCGGCTGGTCGAGTTCATCGGGCAATCCAAAGTTAAAGAAAATCTGGCCGTCGCGATTGAGGCGGCGCGATCCCGTGGCGAGGCCTTGGACCACGTTCTGCTCTATGGTCCGCCGGGACTCGGCAAGACGACGCTGGCGAACATCATCGCGAATGAGCTCGGTGTTTATTTTCAGCCGACGGCCGCGCCGTTATTGCAGATCAAGGGCGATCTGACTGCCATTCTGACCAACATCCGCGACAAGCAAGTGCTGTTCATTGATGAAATCCATCGCATGCAGCCGGCGCTGGAAGAGATTCTGTATCCGGCGCTCGAAGACTACAAACTGGACATCATTATTGGGCAGGGGCCAGCGGCAAGAACGCATACGCTGGACATCAAGCCATTTACTTTTATTGGAGCGACGACGCGTGCGGGACTAATCTCGGCACCGCTGCGATCACGGTTCGGAATCGTGCTGCGGCTGGAGTTTTACAGCCACGATGATTTGCGCGTGATCATTGAGAGGTCGGCGGAAATTCTTGGGGTGGCGATTGACCAGGAAGGGGCGATAGAGTTGGCGAGGAGGTCGCGGGGAACGCCGAGAATTGCGAATCGCCTGTTGAGGCGGGTGCGAGATTATGCGCAGGTAAGGAGCTCGGGAAAGATTGATTTGCCGACTGCACAAGCGGCTTTGAAGATGCTGGAAGTGGATGGATATGGGTTCGATGAAGTCGATCGCAAGCTATTGCTGACCATTATTGAGAAGTATCAGGGCGGCCCGGTTGGCGTGAACACGTTGGCAGCGGTACTCGCGGAAGAGCCAGACGCGATTGAAGAAATTTACGAGCCATTCCTGATCCAGATCGGATTCCTGAATCGTACGCCTCGCGGACGAGTGGCGACCCAGCTTGCTTACGAGCATTTCGGAATCACGCCGAACCGAAGGCAGAGTTCGTTGTTCTAGAATCGCGGAGCTTCGCTCCGTATGGACCGGCGAGGACGCCAGTCCCCACAGAAGCCAGAATGATTGCTCACCTGCGCGGACGACTGCTGGCGAAGCATCCCAACCAAGCGATCGTGGAGGTCGCGGGAGTCGGGTACGACGTGAACATCAGCGTGCCGACTTTCTCTGACTTGCCCGGCATCGGCGGCGAAGTTGCTCTGCATATCCACACCCACGTTCGCGAAGACGCGATTGCGCTCTATGGATTTCTGCGCCCGGCGGAGAAGCAACTTTTTGAGAAGTTGATTGCAGTCAGCGGGATCGGGCCGAAGCTGGCGATCACGATCCTGAGCGGAATGCCCGCGGACGAATTAGCGGCGGCGATCCGTGGAAATGACGTGGCGCGGTTGACTCGGATTCCGGGAATTGGCAAGAAAACAGCGGAGCGCCTGGTACTGGAACTTCGCGACAAGCTGCCTAGCGTGGCCGCGGGAGAGATCAGCGTGCCGCCGACACGGAGCCCCGTTGAAGAAGACGTGTTATCCGCCCTGGTAAATCTGGGATATCAGCGGGCTGCGGCGGAGAAGGCGGTCATGGTTGCGGGCAAAAATCGCAACGGAGAACCGTTTGAAGCGATGTTCAAAGAGGCTTTGGGAGTGTTGTCGAAATAAAGTCCCACCCAAGCAAAAGCAGCTTGGGTGGAGGAATCTTTCGTTGATTTAGCGGCGAGCTTTCGCGGGCTCTTTGGGGGCGGCATGGCGGCTAACTTCGAATTTCATCTTGCCGGCACGCTTGTCCGCATCCACGATGACGTGATCTCCGTGGAGCACCTCGCCATCGAGGATTTTCAACGCTAAAGGATCCTGAATCAATTTCTGGATCGCACGTTTCAGCGGCCGCGCTCCGAAGTTAGGATCGAAGCCTTCGGTGAACAGAAGGTCACGCGCTGCGTCGGTCAGCTCGAGCGAGATTTTGCGTTCTGCCAGCAAGCGGCGAACATCTTCCAGCCGCAATTCAATGATCTTTACCAGTTGGTCTCGGCCAAGCGGCGCGAACACAATGATGTCGTCCACCCGGTTGAGGAACTCTGGCTTGAAATTGCCATGCAAGGCTTCCATCACGAGCTTGGAAGCTTGGGCGAAATCGTCGGCGGTCCGCATTTTGTTGGCCTGCAAGTACGAAGAGCCGATGTTGGAGGTCATGATAATGACCGTGTTGCGGAAATCGACAGTGCGACCCTGGCCGTCGGTTAAACGGCCGTCATCCATGATCTGCAAAAGAATGTTGAAGACATCTGGATGCGCCTTTTCTATCTCGTCGAAGAGGATCACGCAATAAGGACGACGCCGGACCTGCTCGGTTAGCTGCCCCCCTTCTTCATAGCCAACGTATCCGGGAGGCGCACCGATCAAACGGGAAACGGCGTGCTTCTCCATGTACTCGGACATGTCGATTCGGACCAAAGAGTGCTCGTCGTCGAACAGGAACTCGGCCAGTGCGCGGGCGAGTTCAGTCTTGCCGACGCCGGTCGGGCCAAGAAAGATGAAGGAACCGATGGGCCGCTTGGGGTCGCTTAACCCTGCGCGTGAACGGCGGATCGCGTTCGATACACGCTCGAGAGCGACATCCTGGCCGACCACCCGCTGACGCAGGCGGTCTTCCATGGTGATGAGCTTTTTGACCTCGCCTTCGAGCATCTTCGAGACGGGAATGCCGGTCCATTTCGAAACGATGCGCGCGATGTCTTCCTCGTCGACTTCTTCTTTGAGCATGCGGTGCGCGCCTGCTTTTTCCATCTGCTCGGTGAGCTTTTTCAGTTCATCTTCAGTCTGGCGAATCAGGCCATAACGAATTTCTGCCACGCGCTGCAGGTTGCCTTTTCGCTCTTCGGATTGCTCTTCGATCTTGAGCTGCTCGAGCTTTTCCTTGAGAGCGCGAGCGCGTCCGATCAGATCCTTCTCCTGTTTCCATCTTGCTTTGAGAGCATTGGACTGCTCGCGGATTTCGGCGAGGTCCTTGTCAATCGTGGCCAGACGTTCTTTCGAGTTCGGATCATCTTCTTTCTTCAAAGCCTGCTTTTCGATCTCGAGCTGGGTGGCGCGGCGCTCGAGCTGGTCAATTTCGGTCGGCATGGAGTCGATCTGAATACGGAGCGACGCCGCAGCTTCATCGATAAGGTCAATGGCCTTGTCGGGCAGGAACCGATCGGTGATGTAGCGATGCGAAAGAGTTGCCGCGGCCACGATTGCCGAATCCTTGATGCGAACGCCATGGTGAACTTCGTAGCGCTCTTTCAACCCGCGAAGGATAGCGATGGTGTCTTCGACGCTGGGCTCGCCAACGTAGACCACCTGGAATCGGCGCTCGAGAGCGGCATCCTTTTCGATGTGTTTGCGGTACTCGTCGAGCGTGGTTGCGCCAATCGCGCGCAGTTCGCCACGCGCCAGAGCCGGCTTGAGCATGTTAGAGGCATCGATTGCACCTTCGGCAGCGCCGGCTCCGACTAAGGTATGCAGCTCGTCAATAAAGAGAATGATCTGGCCCTGGGAATCTTCGATTTCCTTCAGGACTGCCTTGAGACGATCTTCAAACTCGCCGCGATACTTGGCTCCTGCGAGCATCGCGCCCAAGTCCAACGCGACGACGCGCTTGTTCTTCAATACTTCGGGGACGTCACCGGAAATAATGCGCTGAGCCAAGCCTTCGACGATGGCAGTCTTGCCAACACCGGGTTCACCGATGAGCACCGGATTGTTCTTCGTGCGGCGCGAAAGAACCTGGACGACACGGCGGATTTCTTCGTCTCGGCCAATGACGGGATCGAGCTTGCCGCGTCGAGCCATCTCGGTCAGATCGCGCGCATAGCGCTCCAAAGCCCGGTACTTCCCTTCCGGATTCTGGTCGGTAATGCGCTGCGAACCGCGAATCGAGGTCAAGGCTTTCAGGATGGCGTCATGATTTGCGCCGTGACGAGCCAGGATCTCCTGGGCAGGATCTCGCTTAAGCTGAGTTGCTGCCAAAAGCAGGTGCTCGGTGGAGACGTATTCGTCCTTGAAGGTGTCGGCCTCTTTGAAGGCGCGATCAAGAAGTTGATTGGCCGATTGCGATAAGCCGGGCTGGGCGGCCGACCCGGAGACCTTGGGAAGCTTATCGATTTCCTGGTAGAACTCGTGCAGAATCGATTGCACACCGATCCCGATTTTTTCGAGAACAGGGGGAACGATGCCCTCTTTGTCCTCAAGCAGTGCGGCAACAATGTGGATCGGTTGCAGCTCAGGATTGCCGTGCTCGGCAGCGATCTCGTTCGCACGCTGAACAGCTTCCTGGGCTTTCACGGTAAATTTGTCCCAACGAATGGGCATAAATCCTCGATTTTGTAATCTTGTTATTTAGTAAGCGGGTAATTGGAAGACATGCGCTTTTCAAATTGCGAAATTACCCGATTACCAAATTACAAAATAAATGGGAGGCGATCACCTCGGCCGCCTCCCAATGTATTCGAGTTACGCGGCTTTGCTGGTGGTCTTGGCGTCGAGAGTTTTCTCGCTGCCAACGTTCACCTTGATCTGTTTCGGCTTGGCTTCGGCCTTCTTGGCCAAGTTGATCTTCAGCACGCCCTTGTCATAGTTGGCGCTAACTTTCTCGGCGTCGACGGTGTTCGGCAAGGTGAAAGAACGAGTGAAGCTGCCATACTGCCGCTCGACGCGACGGTAATTCTCTTCTTTCTCTTCTTTTTCAAACTTGCGTTCGCCATGAACGGTGAGAACATTGTTTTCGATGCGGACGTCGATGTCCTTCTCTTCGATTCCCGGCACTTCGATCTTGAGGGTGACGTTGTGTTCATCTTCATAAACGTCGACCGGGGGAGCGAAAGTGGTGGTGGCGAGAGATTCTTCCCGGCCCTCGGTATAGGAATCGTGAAACAGGCGATTCATGCGGTCCTGCAGGGTGTTGAACTCACGGAAAGGGTCCCAACGAGTTAAAACTGTCATTGCTAAATCCTCCTTCAAATCTTAGTTACGGCTTCCTTCACAACTAATTGGATGACCGATTAGTACGAAAGAAGCATAAAATATGAGTGTGTTATTGTCAATATTTTGATCTGCCTTGTTTTCAGCTGCTTACTTCGGCAATCACGCATTTGAGGTAGGCAGTTTCGGGCACGCCTGCCAAGATCGGATGGTCTTTGGCTTGGGTACGGTTTTCCGCGACACGAAGATACCTGTGACTATCCTGGGCGGCTTGGGTCAGCATTTCCATGAAGTCTGCGGCCGTGACGTGATAGGAACAGGAGCAGGTGACGAGAATTCCGCCCGGGCGAAGCATTTTTAGAGCACGAAGGTTGAGTTCCTTATACCCGCGGATGGCAGTCTCGAGGTTCTTTCTGGTCTTCGCGAAGGCCGGTGGATCGAGAATGACGATATCGTACTGTCGGCCCGAGGCGGCATAGTCTCGAAGAAGATCGAAGGCGTTGGCTTCGATCCATTCGATTTCACGGTGATTCAGCTCGGAGTTGCGATCGGCGATCTCCAAGGCCGGGCGCGAGCTGTCGATACCCGTTACATGGGCGCAGGTTGGGGCGAGGTGCAGGGCGAAGCCTCCCTGGTAGCAGAAGACGTCTAGAGCGTCTCCTCGGGCGTATTGGGAGGCTGCGACATAGTTCTCCCGCTGATCCAAAAACGCGCCTGTCTTCTGGCCAGCGAGAGCGTCGAAGTGGAATTTGACTCGGTTCATGGTGAAGATCGTGCTCGTCTTTTCACCCTGCAACAGCCCGGAGGAACGTGGCGGAAGCTGTTCGAGCTCGCGAATTTTAGGTTCGACACGCTCGATGATTGAGGCTGGATTCAAAGTGGTGGTGAGCTCAGACAAAATTGTGGAGCGTAGCGGGTCGGGATCCATGCCCTGAGTCAGAATTTGCAACGACAGCAGGTCGTTGTAACGGTCGACGATGAGACCCGGGAGTAGGTCTCCTTCGCTGAAGACGACCCGGTAGGCATCCGTGTCGTGGACCACACGCTCGCGATAGGCAAAGGCGTTGCGGATGCGAGCCCGAACCAAAGCTGACAGATCGTTCACCGCCTCGCGTGAAAGAAGACGAACTGCGATCTGGGAGGAGCTGCTGTAAAGCGCCGAACCCAGGAATTTGCCGCGCTCATCGACCACCTGAACCAGTGAGCCGGGAGGGACGCTATCCGAAGACGAAAGATCGGAGCGATAGACCCAGAGGTGTCCTTCTCGGAGGCGCTGGGCTCCTTTGCGGGAAATCGTGATGGTGGGAGCGGCGGACGCAGGCACAGGTCGAGCCATGCGTCGATCTTAAACCGGAACACGATTGGGTCGTTAGAGCGGGCGAGCTTGTGCCCGCCCGGATGGTTTTAGTTACGAAGAGTTGTGGTTGCGACGCTTACATTTCCTGAGTCGGAAAGCGAACTCGATGCCGTGATCTGACCGCTGCTTGCCTGAAAGGCATAGATGCCGATGTTGTTTGAATTCACGGCATATAAGAGCTTGCTGTCAGGGCTGAAATAGAGCGGCGGAGTTCCCGGGATTGTCGAAGAGCTCTGGATCAACTTGGCGGCCGAGAGATCGATTTGCCCGATAAAGGTCTCGCTGACAGTGGCGTCCCCGAAAAACAAGTTTCGGTTGGACGGGTCGAAATTCAGAGTGGCGACATCATCCCCGCAGAAGGCGAGATCTGAGGCACCACAGCCAACCTGCTGATTTGTGGCAGTCCGGTTGATAAGAATATTGCCGCTGCCGGGTCCGCAACAGACTCCGTCTTCGGCGCTAAACACGTCGGTGATGGCCACGGCACAGGTGGTCCCGCACTCATAGGCTTGGGCATAAAAGAGCTCTCGGAGGGGCCCAAGCTGCCCAGTCGATTGGTTGACCGAATAGTAGCTATATCCCCGGATCGACGTGTAGGGCCCGTCGTCCAGCCAGCTGGCGTACAACCTCGCTCCGGACTTGCCGAAGACGAAACCGTTGAGGCCGGTGTATAGATTCGGGCCATACCTTGCCACCATCTGATTGGTATTGGTCAAGGCTCCCGTGGACTGGTTGATCGTGAAGAGAGCAATGGCCGCATCTGAATTGCCTTTGGAATCGAGCCAGGTCATGGCCGCATAGGCATATTTGCCGTTAGGATCAATGAGAAAAGCGTTCACCGGGTACGAGAAATTGAATGAAAGATGCTGAAAGGAGTTGGTAGAAGGTACACCCTGAGTGTTGGTGGTATAGGCCCAGACGTCGGTGCCGTTCCAAATGTAAATCAGATGGGTTGTTCCCAATGTGAGAGGGTCGACGGAACTGGCTCCGACTGTAACTGCTTGTCCGACCTGCTGGGCGGCGGCGGTTTGCGGATTCACGTTGTAGGTGAGTAAGGATGATTGGCTACCTTGCGGTTCAGCGACGTAGAGGACCTCCACGGTAGAGGCTGAACTGGCGATCGAAAAAAAGAGCAGAAGACAGAAGGGAACAAATCGGGACATAAAAGCCTCGTGCGGTGAATGAGCTCACCGTGCGACTTCTGATGTGGGAGTCAGCAGCTCAGGATGTCCTGCTAAGGTTTCAACAGGAGAGAAGCTAAGGTTCGAGCGGATTAGCTTGCGGCGGGGTGTTCGGAAGGGGTTGCGCCGGCGGCGTGAGCCCGGGTAGACGATTCAGCACGGGCGAGATCGAGATCGCGGTGCAGGATGTCGATGACGACCATGGGGATTTCGTCGCCCCATTCATCCAGTTCCTGTTCGGGCCAGCTGCCATTCAAGCGGGTCGAATCGGTCAGATCTTCCGGGAAGGCTAAACGATATTCGCCTTCTCTCTGGAGAATCTCGCCCAGCTGACGTCCGGTAGAAATGTCGTAAACCCGGCGGCGAGAGCTTCCGCCAGCATTGATATAGGCGATGAATACCTCTCCATTGCCCTGGAAGTTCGCGTTGTAATACCAGGCTTGGCTGGCTTCGAATTTAGGGTGGGCCCGGCGGCGCTTGTGAGTGGCCACTGCCTCAATGGGTTTGTCCTGACTGGAGTCGTAATAAAGAATTCGCTGGCACGACTCGCAGGCGATGACTTGCGTGCCGGAGCGAACGTCATTGTAAGTTTGCGGCCGCAGCATGACCTGGCAAGCGGTGCATTTTTGGTCGCGAACCTCGGAAATTCCGGTACCGCGGTATTTTGCAACGCGATCGTATTGACGCAGGAGGTCAGCGTTCACTCCACCGCGTGCCGCGTCGCGCTTGGCATTCCATTCGGCTAGCTGCTTTTCGTCCTCGGCAGTCCGCTGTCGCGCTTCAGCTTTTTCTTTTTCGATTTCCGCGGTCTCGGCTTTCAGTTCTGCCTCGGCGGCCTTGACGTCCTTGTCGCGGGCTTCGGCATTGACCATTAATTCCAAAATCTTGTCTTCGTTGATGCGAATGTCCTGCTCGGCAAATTGAATTTCGCTCAGCAGGGCCTTGTACTGGTCGTTGGTCTTTACGTCGAGGGATTGGTCACGGTATTTGGAGATTTTCTGCTGCAGATCGAGGATGGCGGTCTCGTACTTACGGCGGGAGGTCTCGTCGGCCTTAATGGCCGTTTTGGCTTTTTCGAGACCTGCCTTGGTGCCGGCCAGCTTGGCCTCGATCACTGAAACACGCTTGGGCAACGCCGCGACTTCCTCCTTGAGGCGGAGGATTTCCCGATCGATTTTCTGCAGTTCGATGAGGTTCTGAACGTCTGAAAGCATGGTTGGGACTAGCGCTGGCTTGATTTTAGCACGTTGGAAGCGGGTACAGGCCGCACTGGGACCGGTGATGCGAATCACAGACCGTGGTGCGC
>Ga0335078_10019340_pt1 | contig 10127 bp, 7 predicted proteins | sample Lox_Sample_32_FD_206711 | JGI IMG/M metagenome (GOLD analysis project Ga0335078, IMG submission 206711) | Soil microbial communities from Loxahatchee National Wildlife Refuge, Florida, United States - Lox_Sample_3.2 | ecosystem: Environmental > Terrestrial > Soil > Wetlands | place: USA: Florida...
AGGGAGTTGCCGCCCAGCCGGTTGGACCCATGCATGCCGCCGGACACCTCACCCGCGGCGAACAGGCCGGGCACACTGGACGCCGCGGTGTCCGGGTCCACCTCGACCCCGCCCATCACGTAGTGCTGGGCCGGGCCGACCTCCATCGGCTCCTTGGTAATGTCCACGTCGGCCAGTTCCTTGAACTGGTGGTACATGGACGGCAGGCGGCGCAGGATCTCCTCGGCCGGCAGCCGGGACGCGATGTCCAGGAACACCCCGCCATGCGGCGACCCGCGGCCCGCCTTGACCTCGGCGTTGTTGGCCCGGGCTACCTCGTCCCGGGGCAGCAGCTCGGGCGGGCGCCGGTTGTGGTCCGGGTCGGCGTACCAGCGGTCGGCCTCCTCCTCGGTCTCCGCGTACTGGGCGCGGAACACGTCCGGCACGTAGCCGAACATGAACCGCTTGCCCTCGGAGTTGCGCAGCACGCCGCCGTCACCGCGCACCGACTCGGTGACCAGCAGGCCGCGCACCGACAGCGGCCACACCATGTGCGTGGGGTGGAACTGGACGAACTCCATGTTCAGCAGCTTCGCCCCGGCCAGCAGGGCCAGCGCGTGGCCGTCCCCGGTGTACTCCCAGGAGTTCGAGGTGACCTTGAACGTCTTGCCGATCCCGCCGGTGGCCAGGATCACCGCGGGCGCCTCGAACAGCACGAACGTGCCGGTGTCCCGGATGTAGCCGAACGCACCCGCGATCCGGTCGCCGTCCTTGACCAGCCGGGTGATCGTGGTCTCCGCGTAGACCTTGATCATCGCTTCCGGGTCGCCGTGCTGGATGGCGTCCTCCTGCTGCAGCGCCACCACCCGCTGCTGCAGGGTGCGGATCATCTCCAGGCCGGTGCGGTCACCGACGTGGGCCAGCCGCGGGTACTGGTGGCCGCCGAAGTTCCGCTGGCTGATCTTGCCGTCCTTGGTCCGGTCGAACAGTGCTCCCCAGGCTTCCAGTTCCCAGACCCGGTCGGGTGCTTCCTTGGCGTGCAGCTCGGCCATCCGCCAGTTGTTCAGGAACTTGCCGCCGCGCATCGTGTCGCGGAAGTGCACCTGCCAGTTGTCGTTCGGGTTGACGTTGCCCATCGCGGCCGCGCAGCCGCCCTCGGCCATCACCGTGTGCGCCTTGCCGAACAGCGACTTGGAGATGACCGCGGTCTTCAGGCCGGCCTGGCGTGCTTCGATCGCCGCGCGCAGCCCGGAACCACCCGCGCCGATCACCACGACGTCGTAGGGGAGCCGTTCGATGTCAGTCATCTGTGCCTTCTTGTCTGGCTTCCTTCTGGCCGCCCCGGGGTGTCACGGGACACTCCTCAGAAGAACCGCGGGTCGCTGATGGCGCCGCTGGCCACCAAGCGGATGTACAGGTCGGTGAACAGCACCCAGAACAGTGAGACCCAGGCGAGCTGCATGTGCCTCGTGTTCAGTCTGGACACCTGGGTCCACATCCAGTAGCGGATGGGGTGCTTGGAGAAGTGCTTGAGCCGGCCGCCGGTGACGTGCCGGCACGCGTGGCAGGACAGCGAGTAGAGCCAGAGCAGCGCGGCATTGACGATCAGCACCAGCGTGCCCAGGCCCATGTGGCCCCACTGGCCCTGGTGGTTGCGGAACGCGATCACCGCATCGGCGGTCAGGATCACGTTGAACACCAGCGCGATCCAGAAGAAGTAGCGGTGCAGGTTCTGCAGGATCAGCGGGATCCGGGTCTCCCCGGTGTACTTGGCGTGCGGCTCGCGCACTGCGCACGCGGCCGGCGCCCGCCAGAACGCCCGGTAGTAGGCCTTCCGGTAGTAGTAACAGGTCAGCCGGAAGCCCATCGGGCCGCCGATGATGATGATGGCCGGCGTCAGCCAGGTCAGCCACGGGATCCAGTCGTAACCGGCGCCGGGGGTGCAGGTGGTAGCCAGGCACGGGGAGTACAGCGGGGAGATGTACGGCTTCCAGAAGTAGTCCGTGTTGACCAGCGAAGCCCAGGTCAGGTAGATAACCACGATGGCCAGCGCGGTCGCGTTGATGGCGGGCTGGCGCCACCACGGATCGCTGCGCAGCGTGGCTTCCCTGATCTGCGCCCGGGTCCGGTCTGGCGCCTGAGTTGCCTGCGTCATCGTTGACGTCTCCGCCCTTGAACCAAGTGGGGTGCTCTCGCGCCGGCCGGCCGCCCCCGCACCCGCTCGCGCACTGCACTGAAACCTTATTTAATTGCATACCATTACTGGCCAGCGCAGTGGCTTTCGCTGCGTGTGACTCTCGCTACACCGTAGTGTGACTCTCGCTACACCCGGGCGTCCGCGGCCGGCTGTCCGGCTCGCCCGGGTGCCTCCCCGGTCATGCCGAGCGCCTGGCGGAGGAAGTCCACCTGGAGCAGCAGCAGGTTCTCGGCCACCTCCTCCTGCGGCGTCATGTGGGTCACCCCGGACAGCGGCAGCACGCTGTGCGGCCGCCCGGCGGCGAGCAGCACGGCGGACAGCCGCAGGGTGTGCGCCACCACCACGTTGTCGTCGGCCAGCCCGTGGATGATCAGCAGGGGCCGGCGGAGCCGGTGTGCCCGGGGGATGAGCGAGCAGCGGGCGTAGGCGGCCTGGTCCTCGGCGGGCAGGCCCAGGTAGCGCTCGGTGTAGTGGGTGTCATACAGCTCCCACTCGGTGACCGGCGCCCCGGCCACTGCCGCGTGGAACAGGTCCGGGCGGTCCAGTACGGCCAGCGCGGCCAGGTAGCCGCCGAACGACCAGCCCCGGATGGCGACCCGGCTGGTGTCCAGGTCGGGGCAGCGCTCCGCGGCCGCGCGCAGCGCGGCCACCTGGTCGTCCAGTACCGGGGTGGCCAGGTCGCGCGCGACCGCCCGTTCCCACCCCGGCCCGCGCCCCGGGGTACCCCGGCCGTCCGCGACCAGCACTGCGAACCCCTGCTCGGCCAGCCACTGCGAGGTGTGGAAGGCGCCCTGCGCGGCGAGGACCCGCTGGGCGTGCGGGCCGCCGTACGGGTCGAGCAGCACCGGCAGGCGGGCCGAGCCCGGCTGGTGCCAGGACGGCAGCAGCAGGGCGCTGGGGATCTGCTGGCGGCCTGCGGCGAACAGGTCCGGGTGGGGCGGCGCGAGGTTGGGGATGGCGGCCCGGGAGGCGATCCGGGCCGCCACGGCCGGCCGCCCGCCCCCCGCGGGGCCCGGCTCAGCCGGGTCGCGCAGCACTGCGACTGTGGGGCCGGGCTCGGCCAGCGTCCGGCTGATCAGCACGGTGCTGCCGCCGACCCGGTGGCCGGCGTGCACCCCACCGGGCGGGGAGAGCTGAGTCAGGCCAGCCGGGGTGGCCCGGTACAGCCACAGTCCGATGTCGGCTGGCTCGGCCTGCGAGGCGGTGAACAGGACGCTGCCGTCGTCGCCGGCGCTGAGTACCTCACGCACCTGCAGGCCGGCCGGGGTCAGCGGCGCCGCCGCGCCCGCGGCGTGCTCTTCGGCAGTAGCCACTAGCAGCCGCCGCGCCCCGCCGGCGTCCACCGTCCAGGCGATCCGGCCGTCGCCGGTGCGGGCCGGCACGCCGGGCACGACGTCCACCCAGTGCTGGTCGGTGTCCTCGCGGAGCACCCGGGTCGTCCCCGCGGTGGTGTCGGCGGACAGCAGCCGCATCCGGCGCTGGTCGCGGCTCTGTACCACGATCAGCGGGTCGCCGGCCGCCCAGTCCACCGTTACCAGGTAGGGGAACGCGGCGCGGTCCCAGCCGATGTCCAGCCGGCTGCCGTCCAGCCGGGCCAGCAGCAGCGAGACGTCGGCGTTGGGCGTGCCTGCCGCTGGATAGCCGACTTCGGCGGGCGCGCGGTCCGGGTGAGCCGGGTCGGCGATGAACCACCGGAGCACCGGCGTTTCATCCACCCGGGCCAGCAGCACGGCCGATCCGTCTGGAGCCCACCAGTAGCCGTGCAGCCGGCCCATCTCCTCGGCGGCGACGAATTCGGCCAGCCCGAACGACAGGCTGGCCGCATCGCCGGGGTCGGCCAGCGCGGTGTCCTGCCCGGTGGCGAGGTCGATGACGCGCATGGCGCCCGCGTGGACGTAGCCAGCCCGGCGGCCGGCCGGGTCGGGCCGCGGGTCCAGGACGGGCGGGTGGGCGCCGATGTCCCGGACCGCGCCGGGTGGGCCGGCCGTGCCGCGCGGGCCGTCCGTGCCGTCGCGGGCGCCCGGGCCGTCCGGGCCGTCCGGGGTGCCCGGGCCGGCTGATGCGCGGCCCGGGCTGGTCAGGCGGGCCAGGTAGGCGCGGCCACCCAGGGCGAAGACGGCCAGATTCAGCTCGCTGTCGGTGGCATAGGCGGTGATCCCGCCCGCCTGCTCCCGGGCCCGTTCCCGCCGGGCGCGTTCCGCGGCGGGCAGGTCCGTCCCATCCTGGTCCAGGGTGGCCGGGTCGGCGACGAGTTCTTCCTGCCCGGTGCCGAGGTCCAGCTGCCACAGGCAGTTCACCGGGTCGGTGCCGGTCTTGCTGCGCAGGAAGACGACCCGCTGGCCGTCCGGGGAGATCCGGAATGAGCGCGGCACGCCCAGCGAGAACCGCTGCGTCCTCGCCTGCTGCCGCGGAAAGCTGTCCGTCATGCCCCCGATCCTGCCACCCCTGGTCATGGCCTAGTGTCGGCCGGTATGCGGGCAGCTGGGCCGGGCGGTGGGCTGCTGCTGGTGCACGCCCACCCCGACGACGAATCCATCCGCACCGGGGCGACCATGGCCCGGTACGCGGCGCAGGGTGTCCCGGTCACCCTGGTCACCTGCACACGGGGCGAACTGGGGGAGATCATCCCGCCCGGGCTGGCGCACCTGGCCGCCGGCGGCGGCGACCGGCTGGGCGAGTACCGGATCGGCGAACTCGCTGCCGCCTGCGCCGCCCTTGGCGTCACCGACCACCGCTTCCTGGGCGGCCCGGGCCGTTGGCGGGACTCCGGCATGATGGGCCTGCCCAGCAACCAGGACCCGCGCTGCTTCTGGCAGGCCGACGTGGACGAGGCGGCCGCGGACCTCGTCAAGATCATCGACGAGGTCCGCCCCCAGGTCATGATCAGCTACGACGAGAACGGCTTCTACGGCCATCCCGATCACATCCAGGCGTACCGGGTGGCCTGGCGGGCGTTCCAGCTGGCCCGCGAGCCGGACAGGGACCGGGAGCGGGAGGCAGCACGGGAGCCGGAGGGGGACCGGGCCGGGGCGGGGGAGCCTGGCCCCGGGCGGGCGCCGGTGGCCAAGTTCTACGCCACGGCCCTGCCCCGCTCGGTGCTGGCCGGGGCGATCAGGATGGCCGGCCCGGACGCGGCGGCCGCCCGCCGGGCGGGCTTCCAGGCCGTCGCGGCCGTGTCCGAGCTGCCCTTCGGGACTCCGGACGAGCAGGTGACGACCGAGATCGACGGCACCGCCCAGCTGCCGGCCAAGGTGGCTGCGATGCGCGCGCACGCTACCCAGATCGCGGTAGCCGGGCCGTTCTACGCCCTCTCGAACGGGCTGGGCGAGCGCATTCTGGGCACCGAGTACTTCGCGCTGCTCTCCGGCCGGGCCGGCCCAGCCGCCCATGCCGGGCGGGAAGCCGATCTCTTCGCGGGACTCCCGGACGACTGCGTATAACCTGCAATCCGTGGACAGCTTGCCCGAACCGCCTGCCCAGCGCGATGCCCGGCCACCCGCGCCGCGGGATCAGGAGGCGTTCGTGACGGGCGGGGCCTACTCGCTGCTGTTCCTGCTCGGCGCGCTGGAGGCACTGATCGGCTGTTTCCACTACAGCCACACGGTTGGCTCGTTCCCGCTGGCCGCGGCGGCCCTGGCCGCACTTATCCTGATCACCTGCGTACTGGGGGCCGCCGGGATGCGCTCCACGGCCGGCGCTGTGGTCCCGGCGCTGGGCTGGTTCCTCGTCTCACTCGTGCTCACCCTGCCGGCCGCTGGCGGCAGCGTGATCATCACCAATACCACCGCGGGCGAGTGGTACCTCTACGGCGGGGCGCTGTGCGCGGCAGCCGGCGTGGTCATCGCGCTGCTCCGCCGGGCCCGCCCCGCCCGGCCCCGGTACCAGCGTTCATGACCCAGGTAGACGGCGCCGATTTCCGGCGCGTGGCCGGGCGGTTCGCCAGCGGGATCATGGTCGTGTCGACCCGGGCGGACGGTACCGACCACGCGATGACGGTGAGCGCGTTCGCCTCGGTCTCGCTGGAACCGCGGCTCGTGCTGTTCTGCGCGGAGAAGATCGCCCGGTTCCACGATGCGGTGCTGGGGGCCGGCAGCTGGGCGGTCAGCGTGCTCGGCGAGGAGTCCGAGAAGACCGCCCGCTGGCTGGCCACCCGGGGCCGCCCGCTCGAAGGCCAGCTGGAGGGGATCGCCCATTACCCGGGCCCGGTGACCGGGGCGCCGCTACTGGCCGACGCGCTCGGCGTCCTGGAGTGCCGGACCACCGCGGTGCACGACGGCGGCGATCACAGCATCGTGGTGGGCGAGGTCGTCGGGGTCAGCGAGCCGAACCCGGGTGGCCGCCCGCTGATCCACTACAGCGGCCGGTACCGCGCCCTGGGCGACGACGACTGACGCCGCGCGGCCGCGTCCCAGCTCGCCGGCACCGCGCTGCCGCCGGTCGCCGGTCGCCCGTCGCCAGGCTCAGCCCCGGAGCACCGCCTCGACCTGGTCGATACCCCAGTCCAGGTCCGGTTCGCTGATCATCAGCGGCGGCGCCAGCCGGATGGCCGTGCCGTGCGTGTCCTTGGCCAGCACGCCCCGCGCGGCCAGCCGCTCGCACACCGCCCGGCCGGGCAGCGTGGCGAACTCGATACCGGCCCACAGGCCGCGCCCGCGGACCTGCCGCACCACCGCCGGGGGCAGCGTGGCCAGCCGGTCGTGCAGGTGCGCGCCCAGTTTGGCCGACCGCTCCTGGTACTCGCCGGTGCGCAGCAGGGTGATCACCTCCCGGCCGACCGCGCAGGCCAGCGGGTTCCCGCCGAACGTCGAGCCGTGCTGCCCGGGGCGGAACACGCCCAGGATGTCGCGGGACGAGACGACCGCGGACACCGGCACGATGCCCCCGCCCAGTGCCTTGCCGAGCAGGTACATGTCGGGCCGGACGCCTTCGGCGTCGCAGGCGAAGGTGGCCCCGGTCCGGCCCAGCCCGGACTGGATCTCGTCGGCGATCATCAGGGCCCCGTGCGCCGTGCACAGGTCGCGGACCGCGGCCAGGAACCCGGGCGGCGGCACGATCACCCCGGCCTCGCCCTGGATCGGCTCGACCAGCACGCCCACCACGTTGCCGTCCATGGCCGCGGCCAGTGCCGCCGCGTCCCCGTAGGGCACCAGCCGGAACCCGGGGGTGTACGGGCCGTACGAGGCGCGCGCGTCCTCGTCGGTGGAGAAGCTGATGATGGTCGTGGTCCGGCCGTGGAAGTTGCCCTCGAAGGCCACGATGACGGCCTGGTCAGCGGGCACACCCTTGACCTCGTAGCCCCACTTCCGCGCGGTCTTGATCGCGGTCTCCACCGCCTCCGCGCCGGTGTTCATCGGCAGCACCATCTCCATGCCCGCCAGGTCGGCCAGTTCCGCGCAGAACGGGCCGAACTGGTCGTGCTCGAACGCCCGGCTGACCAGGGTGACCCGGTCCAGCTGGCGCTGGGCGGCGGCGATCAGCGCCGGGTGCCGGTGGCCGAAGTTGAGCGCGGAGTAGGCCGCGAGCATATCCAGGTACCTGCGGCCCTCGGTATCGGTCACCCAGGCCCCTTCGGCCTCGGCGATCACGACGGGCAGCGGGTGATAGTTGTGTGCGCTGTGCGCGTCCGCCAGGGCGCGCAGCCCGGCCATATCCGTGTGCACGGCGGTCCCCCCTTTCACGGCCTCAACTCCAGTGTGCAGCACTTTGGCCCGCCGCCGGCCTTCCGGAATTCCGACATATCCACACCGACCGGTTCGAACCCGCGCCTGGCCAGCTGCCCGGCCAGCGCGGCGGCCTGAGCGGGCAGGATCACGTGCCGGCCGTCGCTGACCGCGTTCAGCCCGAGCACCCCGGCGTCCTCGCCGGTGGCCTCGATGAGCTCGGTGAAGTGCGCGGCCAGCGCCGCCCGCCCGGCCTCGTCGAACGCGGCCGGGTAGTAGGCCACGGTGCGGTCGTCGAGCACGCACAGCGCCGTGTCCAGGTGGTAGAACCGCGGGTCGACCAGCCGCAGGCTGATGACGGGCAGCCCGAAAAGCTGTTCAAGATCTTGCTTAACGGCCTGATCGGTGCGGAAGCCATAGCCGGCCAGGATCACCCCACCGGCGTGCACGATGTCCCCTTCGCCTTCGTTCACCCGGTGTGATTCGTGCACCGGGCTGAACCCGCGCCCGCGGAACCAGTCCAGATAGGCCGGGCCTTCAGCGGCCCGCTCGGGATACCGGAACCGGGCGCCGAGCACGGTGCCGCCGATCACCGTGGCCCCGTTGGCGGCGAAGACCATGTCGGGCAGGCCGGGCTGGGAGTCGATGAGCTGTACCGCGTGGCCGAGGCTGGTGTAGGCGTCGTGCAGGGACTGCCACTGCCGGGCGGCTCGGGCCTGGTCCACTGGTTCCCCGCTGGCCATCCACGGGTTGATCGTGTACTGCACGGTGAAATGGTCCGGGCGGCACATCAGGTAAGCCCGGGGCTGTGCGGTCCGGCTGCCCGGCGGTGCCGCGGGGATGGCGCCAGTTACCGGGCCGGCCGTGGCGACGTGGTACGTAGCGGTCATCGAGCCCCCTTCCGTCTGCTCATGATCAGCAAATCAAGGCTATGGGCTGTATCCGACCGGATAAATGCGGGCAAGTTGCGTCCAGCCGTAGATTCGTTGCGAATCTCGATGAGGGAACGGCAGATCGTTGCGTGCCATCGCGCGACTGGTCAGGGCGCAGCCACGGTCCAGGTCTGGCCGTGCGGGGTGTCGGTCACCGTGACGCCGAGCACGGCGAGTTCGGCCCGGATCCGGTCGGCCACAGCCCAGTCCGCCGCCGACCGGGCCGCGGCCCGCGCGGTGAGCAGCTCATCCGCGCCGGACGGCAGCGGCCGCGGGGCCGGCGCCTTGCCGATATCCCGCGCCAGGTCCAGCCCGAGCACCTGGTCCAGGTGGGCGAACGTCTCGAATTTGCTGCCTGGTGGGATCTCACCGTCCTGTTCCAGACGGCGCAGCACGCGCAGCGCGGCCGGGGTGTCCAGGTCGTCGTCGAGGGCCGCGGTGAACTCGCTCACGTACTGCGCGCACATCGGCCGGCTCGGCGAGTTGGCCCACTCGGCCACCCGGTCCCGCCAGCGGCGCACCGCATCGTCCGCGGCGGCCAGCGTGTCCCAGGTCAGGTTCATCTGCTGCCGGTACCTGTGCTCGAGGAAGGCGAGGCGCAGGGCCAGCGGATCCAGGCCGCGGGCCTCGACGTCCCGGAGCAGGACTACGTTCCCGGTCGACTTGGCCATCTTGCGGCCCTCGAAGAGCAGGTGCTCGCCGTGCACCCAGTGCTGCACGACCTCGTGGCCGGCCACGCTGTTGGACTGGGCCCGCTCGTCCTCGTGGTGCGGGAACCGCAGGTCGATGCCGCCGGTATGCACGTCGATGGATTCGCCCAGATAGTGCAGCAACATCGCGGAGCACTCGGTGTGCCAGCCCGGGAACCCGGTGCCCCACGGGGCCGGCCAGGTGAGCTCACGGCCGGCGGGCGCCGCCTTCCACAGCGCCCAGTCGGCGTGGAAGCGCTTGTCCGCCTCGACCGCGCCGCCGGTCCGGTGACCGGGCCGCAGCTCAGTCAGCCGGTTGCCAGACAGCACGCCGTAATCCGGGACGGACCGGGCGGCGAAGTACACCGACCCGCTGGGCACCGGGTAGGCGTGCCCGTCCGCGAGCAGGCGGCCGATCAGGTCGATCATCAGGTCGATGGACTCGGAGGCGCGCGGGGAGAGCTCGGCCGGGCGGATGTTCAGCGCGCCGCAGTCGGCCCGAAACGCCTGCTCGTAGTGCCGGGCGACGTCCAGCGCGGACTTACCCTCGGCCCGGGCCTGGGCCAGGATCTTGTCCTCACCCGCAGGGTCGATCTCGCTGTCGTCGGCCAGGTGCCCCACGTCGGTGATGTTCTGGCAGCTGGCGACAGTCCGGCCGGCCCGCTCCACG
>Ga0335078_10019341_pt1 | contig 10127 bp, 14 predicted proteins | sample Lox_Sample_32_FD_206711 | JGI IMG/M metagenome (GOLD analysis project Ga0335078, IMG submission 206711) | Soil microbial communities from Loxahatchee National Wildlife Refuge, Florida, United States - Lox_Sample_3.2 | ecosystem: Environmental > Terrestrial > Soil > Wetlands | place: USA...
CTGCGATTACCGAGTGCGGTCCCATCCTCTGCGCCGGCACAGGCGGGACAAGGGCGGGGCACCCGTGGGCAGGTCTCCATAGGCGAGTTGACGGACCTGGAGAAGAAGACCATTGACAACACGCTGGATCGCAAGAACCTTCTGCCAGTCGTGTATGTGCTGGGAGATGTAGCGGGCGAGGAAGAGAGCCCTGTCTATGCCATCGAGAAGATGAACAAAGCCATCGACCAGTTGCGCACGCCGGAGGGGTACGAGATCAAGCGTTACAACGCTGCGCTTCCGACCGACACGAGGCGCCTCTCGATGAAGTGGGATGGCGAGTGGCACATCACGATCGAGGTATTTCGTGACCTCGGACTTGCGTTCGCTGCGGTTCTGGTATTGATCTACGTGCTGGTTGTGGGCTGGTTCCGGTCATTTGTAACTCCGCTGGTGATCATGGCGCCGATTCCGCTGACGCTGGTCGGCATTCTGCCTGCCCACGCACTGATGGGCGCGTTCTTCACCGCGACCTCGATGATCGGCTTCATCGCTGGCGCAGGAATCATTGTGAGGAATTCGATCATTTTGGTGGACTTCATCGAGCTGCGTCGCGCACAAGGCATGCCGCTGGAAGAAGCGGTGGTCGATGCGGGGGCGGTGCGCTTCCGTCCCATGTTGCTTACCGCCGCGGCGGTAGTAGTCGGCGCGAGCGTCATTCTCTTCGATCCTATCTTCCAGGGACTGGCGATCTCGCTGATGGCCGGAGAAGTCGCTTCGACGCTGCTCTCGCGCATGGCGGTGCCAGTGCTCTATTACATGGTGGAAAAACGGAGAGGACAGACAAGAGGGCAGGAAGCTGCTCCTGTGCACTCCGAGGAGGCTTTAGCATGACAATCGAACGTGGTTTGCGGCTGATGGCGGGGGTATTCGTTCTGCTGTCACTGGCGCTGGGATATTGGGTCAGTCCCTACTGGTATTTGTTCACCGCATTTGTGGGCCTGAACTTGTTGCAATCGGCTTTGACCAACTGGTGTCCGGGCATGTGGATACTGGCGAAGATGGGGCTGAAATCGTCCGAAGAGGTATCGCGGGCGGTGGCGCGTTAGCCTGGGCTGACGTCTGACCGAGCGCATGATCGCTGTGGAGAAATCTATGCCGGCTTGGGTACCGTTATTCATATTTGTTGCGCTATACCTGGTGATCACTCGATGGTTGCTTCGGAAACTAGGTGTTCCAACATGACGCACGGCCACGCGGCCCGTCGGGTCTCGAAGACAACAAAGTGCGTGCGAAATGCCGCCAAATGAGAGGGAACCTCATGACAAGAATTCTTAAACTTGCATTCATGCTGGCCGCGGCGCTGGCCCTTGCCGGCGCGACCGTGACGGCACAGACAGCACAATCCGCGCTCCCGCCCGGCAGTCCCCAGCTCATGAGCCCGGAAGAGCTGGTGAAGATGCTGCAAGCTACCAAAGGCCAGAAGCCGCTCATCCTCAATGTCGGCCCCTCGCTTCTCTACATGCAAGCCCATATTCCTGGATCGGAGTACATCGGGCCGGGCTCCAGCCCGCAAGGACTGGCCTCTCTGCGCAGCCGCGTTAGCGCATTGCCGCACGACGCCCAAATTGTGCTCTACTGCGGCTGTTGTCCCTGGGAGCACTGTCCCAATGTTTCGCCGGCCTACGACGAGCTGCACAAGATGGGCTTCAAACGAGTCAAGGTCCTGTATATCGCCAACAACTTGGGCGCTGACTGGGTGTACAAGGGCTACCCGACAGTCAGAGGGCAATAAAAACATCATGGCGTCCTCACGCGACAGATCCGCTGATGGTCGCTTCTCCATCATGCAATAGCGAAAAACTCCGCTCCTGCCTGACGGCATGCTCGCTTCTGTGATTGATGTAGATATGACGGAGGACTTATGAACCCGTATTCTTCAATGCCTCGCGAGGAACTCTTGCGGGCCCTGGAGATGTTTGCTCAGAACTGGCTGGCGCACGATGGTTGCTGGTTCCTGGCGGCAGAAGAGCGTCTGGAAATGCAGGCTGCAATCGAGCTGGATGAGCGCGCCTGGCAACGGTTTGCCGCGGTTGAGGCGCGCCGCATCATGAGCACATTTCACATTGCCGGCGAAGGTGGTCTGGAGGCATTGGAGAAAGCGCTGGGCTTGCGCATGTACAGCCTGATCAATGCACAGCGCGTGGAATGGACCGAGGACCGCAAGCGCCTCCGCTTCTTCATGGATGTCTGCCGGGTACAGGAGACGCGGCGGCGCAAGGGTCTTCCCGACTTCCCCTGCAAGAGCGTGGGCACGATCGAATTCGACACCTTTGCCCGAACCATCGACTCGCGCATCCGTACCACGTGCCTACATTGTCCTCCGGAGACCGAGGCCGGCAAGTATTGTGGCTGGGAATTCAGGATCGATGAAACCCAATGAGGTTGGTCTCGGGCCATTTGCCGAATCATCTGAATCTTACGACCTATGACGTCCGTCATTCTCGTTGAGTTTCGCTTGGCTTTGCTGGAAATTCGCCAAGAGCTACTGGAGTCACTCGGGCATCCTATAGTTTCTGTTCAAGGCATGGCCGCTGCGAAACGCGTCAACGTTTCGAAGGCATTGCCTGGAGTCATCATCATCGGGCATCGTGCGTCCCGGCATGATCGTCAAGAACTCATAAGGCACTTTCGCCACACCGCCCTCAATGTTCCCATCCTCAGTCTGCTGGGAAGGGACGATAAACCGTTCGATGATGCGGACTACAACTGTCCAGCTGACGATCCTCCTTTGTGGATAAGAACCGTCACTCTGGCACTACGCGGAATTGAATAGGGTAACGACCGCCTCAGCTTGGCCACTCGTTGAGCTGCACGTCAACTACGAACAGCAACGCGAATATCCGCTGGAGCGCGTCGAAAAGGGCAAACTCAATTTCGCGTTGAGAAGATGCGCCTCAGCAAAGACAAAACTACGCTCGTCTACAACGATTTCCTCACGCTGAAGGGTATCCCGCCCGAAACGTACGAATACCGGCTGGGCAACCGTTCGGTGCTGGAATGGGCCATGGACCAGTATCAGGTCTCCACCGACAAGCGCAGCGGCATTGTTCAACGATTCCTAACCGGGCCGATGATCCGGAATACGCCGTCCGCCCTTATCGGCCAGGTCATCACTGTTAGCCTCGAGACCGTGAGGCTTATCAAAGCACTGCCCAGCCTGCTCCTTGACACCGAACAGAACGTCACAGCGGCTGGCTAGTGCCCCCCCGCCCGGAAGCCATACGTTCGTGGCTACTGCAGGCCGGCAAAATCGCCGGCCCTGTTTTCTTTGGATTGCGGGTTACGTGGGCGAGACCGCTTTTTGGACAGCTGGTCTTGGGAGAGCAACGCCGACTGCCGCGGCTTTGGCAACTTTGGTGAGTGTCATGCCGCGTTGGCCATCACGCCGGACAACCGCCCGGTCGAGGTTCAGCGGGTACCGCTTGGTGCGGCGTGGTTCTCCTCACCCAGCGCGTGCCGGCACCACACTGGCTGGATGACCAAGAGCGCGGTTCAGCTGACCGCCGTCGTGATGATGACGTCCATCCAAACGAAGGGCCCTGATCGCAGGACGGCTTAACTCGTCGGGCGCTGGCGGCGGGGGGAGGCGGAGACAACACTACCTACTTTTACTTACGACTAGACAAGCACGGCGGCAGCAGCCGTGCGGGCTGGGTCTCGCTGCCCGGCATGAGCTGGTAGCCGTACATCGCCAGCCAGTCGCGGCCGTAATCGGTCTGCTGCGGCAAATCCTGCAGATCGCCCGCCGTATCGACCTAGTGGAACGAGACGATGGATTGCAGCGGCGGCTTGGGCACGAGAATCAGCGGGAAGCCGTGCCGCTGGTAGAGCGGATGAAGCGGCGGAAACGAGTCCATCTCGTACATCCACTCCTGGGTGATGAGCGCGCGGTGCGTATAGCTCTCGACCGCCTGCCGCATGGCGATGATGAGCGACGTACTCAGGTCGTCGTCGTAGCTGTAAAACAAACCTACCGGCGTCTTAAGATCGTGCTAATCGAGTATTTTGGAGGCGTGTAATCTCGTCCAAAACCGTCCCTGGCCACCACTGCATCAACAACTTACAAACCTCCAAACCCGTTTACGTTCCACAACGACCAGATTTTGATGCGATCTCGCCGGAGTTGTTGCCGCACATTCGTGGATCTGGACACCTAATAGCCACTTCCACGATATGCCGACTAATGAGATGGTCCGCCGCTTGATTCGTCTGCCTAAGCAGGTTGATCGTAGCGGCGGCGTTTGCCAAGGAGGATCATCGATATGCAGATAAATTCAGTGGGCATTGATCTCGGCAAGACGACTTTGCACCTGGTGGTTTTGGGCGAGGCGGGCAAGGTCTTAGTGCGAAAGAAGTTCATCCGACAACCGTTACTGACGTACACCGCGAACCTGACTACATCTCTGATTGGACTGAAGCATGCTCCGGTGCACACATTCTCGGACGCGCGCTGAGGAAGCAGGGGCATGATGTGCGGCTGATTGCAGCACAGTTCGTAAAGCCGTTCGTAAAGTCCAACAAGAACGACTTTGTGGATGCCGAGGCGATCGCCGAAGCCGTGGAACGCAAAAACCTGCGCTTTGTTCCCATCAAGACCAGCTCCGAGCCTTCCTGCTGGAGCGTGGCCTGACCTTCGCCAAGACTCCAGCCAAGCTACATGACACATTGCCGAACATTCTGGAGAACCCAGAGATTGACCTCACAACGCAGATGCGCATCCTAATCGATCTGCTTTGGGCTGAGTGGAAGACAGTCGAAAACCAGATTGAAGGACTCAGCCGCGAGTTGGAGCGTATCTCTGCCGCCGGTGCGGGCTGTACTCGCCTCCGTCGGATCCCGGGGATTGGACCGATCGTTGCCACCGCCATCGTTGCTGCCATCGGCAATGGCGCAGCCTTTCGCAAGGGGTGCGACTTTGCTGCCTGGCTTGGGGTGGTGGCACGGCAGTATTCGACAGGAGGAAAAACCAGGCTGCTCGGCATCAGCAAGCGAGGCAACGTCTATTTGCGTAAGGTCCTGATCCACGGAGCGCGGGCTGCCGTATTGCGTATGAAGCGGGATCGGGCGCCGATCGGTGCCTGGCTGGATGCGCTCGACGCCCGAGCTCCGAAAAACATCGTCGTAGTCGCGATGGCCAACAAGCTGGCGAGCATCGCCTGGGCGGTGCTGTCCAGCGGAGAAGATTACAAACCGGCCAGTACGGTTTGGAAGCGCTAACGCGCTCCCACTTTACCGCACTACGGCGACGGCTGGAATTTCCCCACCAAGGCCTGCACCGGAAGGACGAAAGAGCAGTCACAACGGCATGTCTCCAGCCTGGGAGACGAGAATGGTCTCGAAAGAGCAACCGACCGACTTATAAGGACAGACATGCGCGCAACTCATCATGGTCAGGAGAATTGATCTCCACCAAAGGCCGAAATCCATTTGCGCAGACTTGTCTTCTCGCCCTCAACTTTTCCTTGCAGTCGGGCGGCGGACCATACATTCTCGTCACGGTGATTTAGCGCCCTACATGGATAAGGAGTGCGATGGCTGACTCGCCAACCGCCGTTCCTATTCTCATTTCCAAGTATTTCCACAGCATGAACCCGACGAGTGCTGCAGTTGTGCAACATCAGAGCGACTTGTCCATCAATATCGGGCCCCCATGCTCAGCGATGGATGCAAAGATGTGCTGCCCGTCGAATGGATGAGCCGCGTATGACCGTTTTGCCCGTTCGACGAATCCCTGCTTGCGGAAAATGTGCTGGGAGATTTTATTTGTCGCCTCGGTGACCGCTAAACGATAACCTCGCCGGTTCCCGTGCTCCAGGCAAGCCACGACGAGTTGCTGGCTCAATCAGAGTGGAGCGCGTCTTTTGACGTCTGGGATCGAATAGCGGAAATGTACGATCGGCTCCAGTGTGGCAGAGTCAGGTCGATGGGAAGAATCGCGCAAACGGACCTGATGCGTGCGATAGCATGCTCCCTGTGCCGAGTTTCGCCGATCCTATCCTCCACTTCCGTCGCGGTCCGTACCCGTTCTGTGAGCAATTCGGAGAGCTGCTCTGCGTTCTCTTCTCGAAACATGGTGACGTGATCCCCGCTCGTGACGACAAACTCCACGCCGCCATTAGCGAGCTGCTTCCAGCGCTCGTTCGCCTCGAAAGTCTGAGCCATCCGCGTTTCCGGACGGAAGATCACAATCCGCCCAGAGTAATTCTTGGACTTGTACCTTCTCACGGCGCTTCTATAGACGATATTGTAGTTCCGTGACGGGTGGTTGAAGGAGAACGGCCGCTTCAAGGCAAATTCATGCGCGGTGAGTCGCAGATTGAACGTGAGTTCCTGGCCGGCATTGACCAGCTTCTGCCGGACGTAACCGACTCTATTGCCGGGACGCTCTCGGATCTGCTGGCAGATTCGCAAGAAGCGGCGCATCAGCCTGCGCAGCTTCAACCAGTGGTGTGGAACGTCGGCATAGTTTGTCGACGCGGGAGGAGTACTCGGATCGAACAAGGCGAGCAGCCCAACTCGTTCACCGGATTGCGTAAGCTGACGCGCAATTTCAAAGGCAAGAATCGAAGAGCTACACCAGGCTCCAAGAAAGTAAGGGCCATGCGGCTGCCTTGCTTTGATGCTCTGCACGGCTAAATCAGCGAACTCTTCCACCGTGAAACGTGCGTGAGTCTGGTCGAGTTCGCGAAAGCCGAGAATTTGGCAGGGGAATGCGCATGATATTGCGCGGATCAAAGGGTACTCCACTAAACTCGGGCTGACCCACAAGAAGGAAGCTTGAACCGAGATCGCATTTTGTCTCAGGCTTGGCAATTGTGCGCTCCTTCAAACGGAGGCCCTCGACGCCTAGGTATACCCGTTCCCGCATCGCCGTTGTTGCTTACTGGATCCAGATTTGCCGCAAGCTATGGGCCGCAATCTAATCCGCTTGTATCTGTCAGCGCCGCAATTCGGTGCACCATAGTAGCAGACAGCCGTCCCCATCTCCTTACCGAACAACAGCCATCGTCGGCCAAATACCAAGAGACCGGCCCATTCATCTCTTCCCCTGCAGCACTTACGTGTACTTGACAACTGTTTCACTCAGGGAGCAAACTCCGCCAATTCCTCATCCCCATGACATTGAATGGTCAGGTTCGTCGATGTTGAGCACGGCAAAAGTGTTTCGGGAACGCCTTGCAGCAGATGCATGCTTAATCGGTGTAGGTGCGTACGATGCGCTTTCAGCCAGACTGGTTCAGGCTCACGGATTCGACGCGTTGTGGATTAGCAGCTTTTGCGTATCGGCAACCCGAGGACTTCCGGACGCGGGCATACTGACGCTCACTGAGTTGCTACATACGACCGAGCAACTTCTGGAAGCGGCCGAACTCCCCGCGATTGTGGATTGCGACAATGGCTACGGAGAAGTTGCCCAGCTAAGGCGTGCGATCCGTTCGCTGGAACGCGTTGGGGCAGCGGCCATTTCAATCGAGGACAGTGCCTTCCCAAAACGCTCAAGCCTGTATTCGATTCCTGGGCGGAGGCTGATTCCCACCGAACAGTTCACGGCCAAAATTCGGATCGCTAAGGAGGCCCAACGGTCGACAGACTTTGCCATTATTGCCCGAACCGAAGCATTGGTCGCCGGGCTAGGGGTCGCGGAGGCGTTGGAGAGAGCGGCACGATACGCCGACGCTGGGGCAGACCTTATTCTCATCCACTCGGTGACGAGAGACACTTTTTCGGACGTCGTCAGCATCGCCGGCAGCGGCTCGTTGAGCAAGCCACTCGTGATTGTTCCGACAACTTCCTGGCAGTTCTCAGTAGACGATCTGCGCGAGGCTGGTTTCAAGCTGATTATCTATGCGAATCAGCAGCTGCGCGCCGCCGCGAAAGCCATGGAGGCGGTGATGATTGCGCTGACGGCTTCGGGGCGAATCGACCCGGTCGCTTGCCCCCTTGCCAGTGTCGACGAGATCAACCAGCTGGTTGGTTACTCAGAATTCCAAAGGTTGGAAGAGCGGCATCGGCTGCTGTGCGCTCCAGTTCCCAGTAACGGCGGTAAGAAGTCGTTGAAAAGGGCCGCTAATGGCTGAGCTGCAGAGCGACGCGCCAGGATTGCTCTATCGGACCTTGAAAAGCAGTGGCGTCGATTTTGTTGCCGGCGTCCCATGCTCGCTGTTGGCGCCGATGTTTGCGCTCGCCGCGAACGATCCTAAGATCATCTACGTTCCGGCGGTTCGCGAGGACATCGCGGTGGCCGCCGCGTGCGGCTCGATCTTAGGCGGCCGAAAGCCGGCTGTGTTCATGCAGAATTCGGGGCTCGGCACTTGCGGCGATGTTCTTCTCACGCTGGCATCGATGTACCAGATCTCTCCCCTTTTCGTGATCGGGTGGCGGGGCTGCGAAAAGAAGGACTCTCCCGAACATGTCATGTTCGGGCCCAGAACGGTGGCCCTTTGCCGGCAACTCAACCTGAAACCCTACGTGTTACCGAATCCATTTTCTCCATCTCGGTTGCGCACTGCCCTTCGGCGAAATGAGGGCGCCAGGACGGCCATTCTCGTCGGCGCGCGGATTCTATCGTGACCTCGAAGGATGCCCTCAGTCACGTCCTGCAGCTGTTGACCGGTGTGGAGGTGGTGATCACATCGAATGGGTATATCTCGCGGCACGCTTACTCTCTCGCGCCCGAGGCCCCCAACCGCTTTTATATGCTTGGATCGATGGGGATGGCATCTTCCATTGCTCTCGGCCTGGCCTTGGCCCAGCCCAACCGGCAGGTCGTTGTTATTGAGGGTGACGGAAATATTTTGATGAGCTTCGGTACCCTGCCGCAGATTGGACATCATCGGCCAAAGAACCTGATCCATGTTGTGCTCGACAATGCACGTTATGAGACGACAGGAGGCCAAACTACCATCTCTCCCAGCGTTGAGATAGCGACTGTCGCCGTCGCGGCTGGCTACCAACGAGCAGAGCTCTTGACCTCCCGCACCGAGCTGACACGGATCATGACCGAGGCCAAGCGCGAGGATGGCCCGACACTGATTGCGGTGCGAGTCTCCGACGCTGGCGAGGAGATCGCGCCCCGCGTCAGTCTCGCTCCTCCCGAAATCAAGAATCGCTTGCAACAGTGGCTGTGCGCTGCGAACCCGTCGCAGAGGAACTCGTCAACAGGAAAGCAGTGATGACACGGCTGAAGGAAGTGATCCAAGCCGGTCGATGCCTCGCCGTGCTCCCGTCGCCTTCTCGAGAGAACCGCGCGGCGGGACCGCTCTTGGATCGAGACTCGATTCAGCATGGCTTGGCCCGCATGCTCACAGAGTCGCCGGAGGTCGCATTCCTGCTGTTTGGCTATTCAGGCCGGCTATTCGAAATTGATTTAGACCAGCGTCTGGCAGTCATGACGTGGCTCGCCGAATCGTTCCACCCGACTGGTCTATGGGTCGCAGGTGCTCGCTCATCCGACGAGCTTGCCACAATGCTCTCCTTAGGATTGCACCAAGGATTTGTTTTTATGGTCAATTTTCCGATCCCGGCACGCCTGTCAATCGATTATCCGAAGCTAACCCTGATTTTTCGTTCGGCCCATCCTGGATTGGACCCAGCTGCGTGGGAGCCATGCACCTCTTATATGGCGGCGTACAAAGACGATTATTATCCTCACGCCTTGAATCGCCACGTGGCCAACCAGCTCGCATTGCACCGAATTCCGGTCGTCGTGGGCGCTCTGAAGTTTGGGGCAGCGCCAGTTCCGTCCCACGCAGCGGCCATAGCATCCTCCTATGGATTTTGCTGCGCACAATGTCTGAACCTCGGCCCAACCCGAAGCAAACTCTCTCCTTCTTTGCTCGCCGTATTGAGTGAACTGGATACCCTCCGTAGCGTTCACAAACACAAACTGATCGACGCCCTCTGGAGCATCCATTGGGGTTTTGACGGCTCGTATCAGTTGCCACCCGAGGTAGACATCCGACTTCGAGCGTTGCACGATAAATTGGATGAACTGGAGAAACGTCACTGCGGAATTACCGAAGACACGCGCGACATCCTTTAGTTCTCAAGGAGGATATTCTCAATGCAGCCCGATCATTTCGACT
>Ga0335078_10019342_pt1 | contig 10126 bp, 7 predicted proteins | sample Lox_Sample_32_FD_206711 | JGI IMG/M metagenome (GOLD analysis project Ga0335078, IMG submission 206711) | Soil microbial communities from Loxahatchee National Wildlife Refuge, Florida, United States - Lox_Sample_3.2 | ecosystem: Environmental > Terrestrial > Soil > Wetlands | place: USA: Florida...
AGGTTCGCCGTTTGCGCCGGCAATCGCAGACGTAGTGTTCTTCGGTGGCGCGTTGTAATTGAGCGCGACGACGATCAGGTTGCGCGCGCCTTCCAGAACGCGCCGCGGGTCTTCGCGTCGCGGATCGCGGAGATATTTCATTTCGCCCGCGTAACCCCGCGCAAGCCATTCGGGCAGGTGGGAGAGCTCCTCGAATATCTCGGAGCTCTGCGCGCCGCGGGCGTCCGCATCGAGAGCCACGACGCCGCAGAGATCGAAACCGAGACCGAGCGCGCGGTCGCGAATCCAGCAGGTTTGTTCGGCCGGGGTCACGCCATCATCATGCCTCAGCAGCCGCTCGAACGAAAACGCGGCATTTCACAAATCTCGGCGTTTTGCTTGTCACGCCGGTGCGGGATTTCATACAATCGCGGACGCTTGTTTTGACACCGGAGAAATCGATGAGCAGGCCGATCGCCGCGAAAATCACAGGAGTGGCCGGATACCTTCCGCCGCGCGTCGTGACCAACGCCGATCTGGAAAAGATCGTGGACACGAACGACGAGTGGATCCGGACGCGGACCGGGATTCGCGAGCGGCACTACGCCGAACCCGGAGTTGCGTCGTCGCATCTGGGTACGGAAGCCGCAAAGAAATTGCTGGTTGCGAAGGGCGTGGACGCAGGCGATATCGACATGATCATCGTCGCGACGGTCACGCCGGACATGCTTTTCCCCGCGACGGCCTGCCTGATTCAGGACCGGCTCGGCGCGAAGAAAGCTTGGGGATTCGATCTCTCGGCTGCCTGCTCCGGTTTCGCCTACGCGCTGACGGTGGGCGCGCAGTTCGTCGGAGCGGGATCGCACAAGAAAGTTCTTGTGATCGGCAGCGACGTGATGACGTCGATTCTCGATTTCAAGGATCGTGCCACGTGCGTGCTGTTCGGCGACGCGGCAGGCGCCGTGCTGCTGGAGCGGACCACGTCCGATGCCGAAGGCATTATCGATTTTTCGCACGACATCGACGGATCAGGCGGATGCAACCTCTACATGCCCGCCGGGGGCTCGCTGCACCCGGCCTCGTGCGAGACGGTCGAAAAGCGAATGCACTACGTCCATCAGGAAGGCCAGCAGGTGTTCAAATACGCGGTGAGGCGGCAGGCGGAACTGGCGTGCCAGATGCTCGAGCGCAATGGGTTGACCAGCCGCGATCTGGCGCTCGTCGTTCCCCACCAGGCCAATCTGCGCATCATACGAGCCATGCAGGAGCGGCTCGGCGTCGACGACTCGAAAGTGATGGTCAATATCGACCGATACGGCAATACGACGGGCGCGACGATTCCGCTGGGATTGGTCGATGCCGTCGAGCAGAAACGCGTGCGCAAAGGCGATCTCGTGCTGATCGTTGCCGTCGGCGCCGGCTATACCGCTGGATCGATCCTCATGCGCTGGGCTTACTAGCTCGAAGCGCCGCTCGAAGCGCGAATCCGAGCCTCAGTCTTCCCCGCAGGTGCTCGCGCAATTTCCAAGGAAAATAAGCGTGGGATTTGTGTCACCCGTCGTGGTGGTTAGGACGACGATCTTCGTCGGCGATATAACGAAGAATTGCCCGCTGAAGGTGGCGGGCGCGGTCAGGGCAATCGTTCCGCTGCCCGTCGTCGAACTCAGGTTCGAGTAGGTGCCCGCCACGGCCGCGGTCGTATTCCCGCCGGAAGCGCTCTTGTCCTGCTCGCCGGCAACGTTGCCGGCCGTCGCGGAGGTGCTCGGAAGCGTGACGCTGCCGGAGATATCGCTTACCGGGGAGGTAGCGGGCGCCGAGGTGCCCATCGCAAATGTGGATGTGAGGTCGGACGCGGTGATGCTAAAGGGAGTCGGGGATTGAGGCTCGAACAGTCCGAAAAACGGTTGGCCGATTAATTCGCCGATGCAGAACGCTTCATTCGTTCCCACAACGTAGAAAATCGGTCGGATGGGAAGAGCGATGCCGGAATCGACGCGGCCGAACTGGTCGGCGAATCCAAACGTCACCCCGGTAGGGGGAACCTGACCAATCGTGCCGCCTTGGTTCTCAAGAATGGAGATCGTGTAACTGCTCGAACCATTCCCCGTCAAAGAGATGAGAGCCAGGTCTGGAATGTAGCTTCCGGCTGACAGAAACTGGCCCGTCAGTCCGGCGATGCTCGTGCCCGTGAAAGTGCTTCCCGCAGTTCCGGTAAACGGATAACCCGGTTGAGCGAGCAACTTGCCGGAGGTCAGGAAAGGCTCGCCCGACCCGACCTGATCCGTCTCGACCAAGAAGGCCTCGGAGGCTGTTACGGGGTAGACGCTGAAATTAAATGTTTCGATGTCCTCCGTCAGAGACATCGTGCAGCGCGTACTCTGTGCGGCCGTCTGATACGTACCCGAAAGCGTCTGGTAGGTTGCAGGGACTCCCGCAGGTGTGTTCTCGTCCGATTCGCCCGGTCCAATACTGCCGACGCCGGCCCCAACGGGCGGCGTGGCCGCGAAGCTGCCAACAAACACGGCGGGACCTGCGGCCGACAGCGGGCTGGCTATGGCCTGGCCTGAAATTCCAAACGCGTACTGGCCATTCAGTGTGTTGGAGACGCAGGTGTTCACCGACCGCTTCTCGATCTGTCCCGATCCGCGGATGCCGCTGGAGTCATATTCGATCATGCGCCCATAGGAGCCCGTCTCGTCGATCGCAAATGCAAAGACGGGCGATCCGGCCAGGCTCGTGAACGTCAGCGTGCCGCGATCGTCGGTTCCAAGCATGAATTGGCCGGTGAAGGTCTGATTCTTCGGCGCTCCGGACGTGGAATTGAAATCTTCCACGCCGTTGGTGAGGTTGACGTTTCCATCTGCAGTGAAGCTGCCGGCAATTGCGACTGCGCCGGTCGCATTGAAGCCGTTGAATTCGAATACGTAGTTGCCGTTCAGCAGATTCGTGACGGTAATGCTGAGGGCCGTTGGAGCCGTCGTCACGGGAGGCACTTCGGAGTCGGTGACCTGCACGGAGAAATGGAAGGTTCCGGTGACCGTCGGTTTGCCGCTGATCGTTCCGTCCGACGCCAAAGACAATCCGGTAGGCAGCGTCGTGCCATTAGCCAGGGACCACGTATACGGTGTCACGCCGCCGGTTGCTTGCAATTGCGTCGTGGGATAGGTGGCAAACTCGACGCCATTGGGCACCGACGTCGTCTTGATTTTCAGCGTTTGTGGCGGCACGACGGTAATCGTGATGCTGTTGCTTTCTGACGATATCGCGATCGACTGAGCCTGAATGGTGACGGTGAATTTGCTCGCGACCGTAACTGGCGACGTGTAAACGGCCTGCGTCGGAGTCGAAGTGAGAGTGCCGAAGTCCGCTGGAGGCGGGTTTGGCGGTACAAGAGTCCATGTGACGCCCGCGTTCGTCGGATCTTGAGGGACGGTCGCGGTGATCGTAACTTGAACGTTCGGCCCAACCTGGCGCGCGGTCGCGCGCAGAATCACCGTGTTGAAAAGCGGCGGGGTGCCCGTGCAGCTCGCCACCTGCAGGCAAGCGATCACCACAAGACAAAATACCAGACACGAACCGGCGCGCTTCCGCATGGCGCCTCCTTCGACGGACGAACTCAGGCAGACCTATAAAGTAAAATTGCCCACATCATTTAGACCACAAAAATGCACGCAGTGGCGGCACAATGGCTCCCGCTATTGGCGTATCGTGCAACCGAGGATGCGGTTCGAACCGGACGTTTGAGGCACGCCGTACCCGCAGAATCCTTCTGATCGCGCCTGCTATCGGCCATAATGGGCGGGAAGCGTTCCGAGTTAAAATCACGGATAAGAGGGCAGACAATTGCGAGCGGTAATTACAGGCGGGGCGGGATTTCTCGGTTCGCATCTTTGCGACATCTTCATCGAAAAAGGGTGGGAGGTTTTGTGCATCGATAACCTCGTCACAGGCGCCGATTCGAATGTATCGCATCTGCTTTCACACCCGCGGTTCAGGATCGCCAAGCACGACGTTTCGCAGTACATCGACGTACCGGGGCCGGTGGATGCCGTCCTCCATTTTGCCTCGCCCGCCAGTCCTCCCGACTACTTGAAGTTTCCGATTCAAACGCTGAAGGTTGGGGCGCTCGGGACGCACAATACATTGGGCTTGGCCATGGCGAAGAAGGCCAAATTCCTGCTGGCTTCGACCTCGGAGTGTTACGGCGACCCCGAGGTCAGCCCGCAGCCCGAGACGTACTGGGGGCGTGTGAATCCGGTCGGGCCGCGCGGAGTTTACGACGAAGCGAAGCGATTCGCGGAAGCGATCACCATGGCCTACCATCGCTACCACAAGGTGGATACGCGCATCGTGCGGATTTTCAATACCTACGGACCGCGCATGCGGCTGAACGACGGCCGGGCGCTCCCGAATTTCCTCTATCAGGCGCTTGTGGGCGAGCCGATTACGGTCTATGGGGACGGCAAGCAGACTCGGAGCTTTTGCTACGTCGCGGATTTGATCGCTGGCATCTACAAGCTCCTTGAATCGAGCGAGCACGAGCCGGTCAATATCGGCAACCCTCAAGAGATCACGATTCTCGAATTTGCGGAGCGCGTGCGCGCACTGGTGGGAACGCAGGCTCCCATCGTGTTTCATCCGCTGCCGCAGGACGATCCGAAGCAGCGCTGCCCCGACATCACGAAGGCGCGGCGCATCCTGAACTGGGAGCCGAAAGTGGGTCTCGAAGAGGGACTGCGAATTACCTACGAATTCTTCCGCAAGCAGATCGCGTCAGCCGGCAAAGCCAGCTAGAAGTTCCCGGTCGACACGAACTTCGGCAATCAATCCGGACGGCCGAACGAGCGGTATTCAAAGCCAAGATCCTTGATCTCGCGCGGTGAAAGAAGGTTCCGCCCGTCGACGATCAAAGGCCGCACCATCGCATCCCGAACTCGCTCCCAATCCAGCTTCCGGAATTCATCCCATTCGGTGGCGATCACCAGAGCTTCCGCGTCCTTGACCGCGTCGTATGCGGATTTGGCATAGTGAATCTGAGGCAAAATCGACCGCGCCTTTTCCATCGCCTGTGGATCGTAGGCACGGACACGCGCTCCTTCCGAAAGCAACCGATTCACCAGGTCGATCGCCGGGGCGAAGCGAATGTCGTCCGTATTGGGCTTGAACGCGAGGCCGAGCACGGCCACTTGCTTGCCGCGAATGACCCAAAGCGCACTGCGCAGCTTTTCAATGAAATGGTCAATGCGCTGCTTGTTGATCTTCTCCGCTTCGCGCAGCATGCTGAAATCCACGCCCGAGCGCTCCGCGAGGTGCACGAACGCCTGAAGGTCCTTCGGCAGGCAGAATCCGCCGAAACCCAGGCCGGCCGACAGAAAGCTGGGTCCGATGCGCGGGTCCAATCCCATCGCGCGCACGACTTCTCCGATATCAGCGCCGAGCTTCTCCGCAAGGTCGGCTACCATGTTCGCGTATGAAATCTTGAGCGCGAGAAACGAATTCGAGGCGTGCTTGATCAACTCGGCGCTGTTGATCGTGGTGACCAGCCACTTCGGCGCCTGAATGTCCGGGCATTTGCCGGTGTGGACCGGGCAATTGAATTTCTGGTCCAGAACCGGCTGGTAGATTTCCTTAAGCTGGCGCGCGGCCGTGTCGTCGTCAACACCCACCACAATTCGATCGGGGTGTAGGAAATCTTCCACAGCGGTGCCTTCCCGCAGGAACTCGGGATTCGAGGCGACGTGGAATGTGACGTTGGCTTTGCGCGCATAGACGGAGAGGGCGCGCTTGAGTTCCTGGCCCGTCCGCGCGGGGACAGTGCTCTTCTCGACGACCAGCTTCGGGGACTTGGCCTCGGTTGCGATCATTCGCGCGACATGGTCAATCGCGCTCAAATCGGCGTCGCCATTCGGCAAAGGGGGAGTGCCCACGCAGATGAAAATGGCATCACCCGCGCCCACTGCCTTCGCGGGATTCGACTCGAAGCTCAGGCGGCCCTGTTTGCGGGCCTTGGGAATCACGTTTTCGAGGCCGGGCTCGTAGATCGGGATTCCGCCCGATTCCAGCGTTTTTATCTTCTCCGCATCGTTATCCGTGCACACGACTTCGTGCCCGATTTCCGCCAGGCATGCTCCGGTAACCAACCCTACGTAGCCGGTACCAATCACTGAAATTTTCACGGGTCTCCTAGATGTTGAGTTGCGATCGAGTCTCTGGTTGGCCGCTCTGATTTTACCGTGATACGGGCAATTTCAGACACCGAGATCGTTCGGCATTTCGAGGTCGTTAAGGCTTGCTGGGGCGGGCGCGCCGGGCACGCGCCCTTGCGCCCACCTTCCATCGGTACTCTTTCTTCACACGCGTACGACGGTCTATGGAAGTACCCGCCACTGTCACCTATCCTTAGGGTTAGTACTATTACTATGGGCCAGCCCGACAATCCGAGAGGACGAGTCTCCCCAGACGAAGCGCGCCAGCAGACGGATCATCAGGATACCGTCCTGTTGAGCGACGTTCCTGAGGCTTCCGCCCTTATGCCTGAGGCATTTCCGGCCGTCAGCGAGACGGGCTCCCAGCTCACCCCACAGATGATCTCCGCGCTGTCGCAGCGCTACGAGGTCCTCGGCGAAGCGGGACACGGGAGCATGGGAAACGTCTACAAAGCCCGCGATCGCGAGACGGGCGAGATTGTGGCCCTGAAGATCCTCAAACCCGAGATCGCTTCCGACCAGGCCATGATGGAGCGGTTCAAGAACGAGCTGCTCTTCGCGCGGAAGATCACGCATAAGAACGTCTGCCGGGTTCATGAATTCAACCGAATCGGCGGCGTGGCCTATACGTCGATGGAGTTCGTTGAAGGCGAGAGCCTGCGGTCGGTGTTGAACCGATTCGGCGGACTTCCCCTGCGCAAGGGGCTCGACCTGGCACAGCAAGTCTGCTCCGGCCTTCAGGAGGCGCACGCGCAGGGAATCGTTCACCGCGATCTGAAGCCTGAGAATGTGATGATCGACGGCCAGGGCAACGTCAAGATCATGGATTTCGGCATCGCCCGCTCGATGGAGGCCGGCACGCGGCTCACCGGCTCGATGGTGGGCACGCCGGCGTACATGGCGCCCGAGCAGGTGGCCGGAAAACCGGTGGACTACCGCACCGACGTGTACTCGCTCGGCCTGATCCTCTACGAGATCTTCACGGGAACGCCGGCATTTCAGGCGGACAACGCGGTAGCCGTAGCGCTCAAACAAATGCGCGAGGCGGCTACTCCGCCGCACGAGATCGAGCCGACGATCCCGGTCCCGATCGAACGCGCTATTTTGAAGTGCCTTGAGAAGGAGCCTCCGAAGCGTTTTCAGTCGGTCGCCGAGCTGAGCAAAGTACTCAAGGCGCCTGCCGCCGCCCCGGCGGCTCCCCCGCTGATCCCGCAGGACCACGCAAGCCATGTGACGCCATTCGCGTCTCATCCCTTGTATGGATCGTCTGCGCTGTCCGTTCCACCGCCCAAACGGCGATTGTTCGGGCCGTTGATCGTGCTCGCGCTCCTCTTGGGCACGGCCGCGTACGCCGGCACCCACTGGACGCAGGTGAATCAGCTGGTACAACTGGCACAGCAAGTTTTGCCGCAGCCTCCGACGCCTGAAGCGCCGAAGGCGCCCGATGTTGCGCTTGATCAAAGCGCGCAGCCGACTGCCGCGCTGCCTCCGCCGACGACCTCGACTGGGAAACCTGAAGCGGCGCAAGCTGCCGAAGCGGCCGCGCCAACGGAACAACCCGTAACCGAGCAACCGGCAACCGCGCAGCCTGCTCCGGTTCAGCAGCCAGCCGAAAAACCGGCCGCAACCAAGCCGCCGGCCTCCGTATCAAGGCCGGCGAATTCTTTCGCAAATGACGCACCTCGCGCGCGCGCTAAGGGCCGGCCATCCCGCGAGACGCCCGAGGTCGCGCCCGAAGAAGTACAGAAACACGCAGACAAAGCATTTGGCGAGACAGAACCTGTTGCGGCGCCTCCAGTGAACGACCACACGCCGAGCTATTTGTGGGTCGGCCGATTCGAGCGCGAAGACCGCGCTCAGAGTTCCGCGAAGAAAATCGAGGATTTGGGTTTGCCCGTCGCAGTGATCCCGAGGCAGAACACGACAGGCGAGTTTTACGTGGTGCTGACGGGTCCGTTCGGACCGGAGCGAGTTTCGAGCGTGATGGACTGGCTCAAGGCGCAGGGTTTTCTTGGCGTGCGTTTGGTGAAAAATCCGTTGGGGGCGGGGCGTCCAACCACCGATCAGGGCGCGAATTCGAGCCCTAAGGAATGAACCACGAAGGCCCGCATCGGCGGACCAGAGGCGGACATGGAACTGGAATTCGGAGCGCAGAGCGATACGGGATGCGTTCGCGAAAACAACGAGGATAGCTACCGGGCCGCGCCCGAGATGAATTTGTTCGTTCTCTCGGACGGCATGGGCGGCCTGGACTGCGGCGAGGTGGCGAGCCGTTTGGTGGTGGACACCATCCTCGAGCACTGCGATAAGGCCCAGGCAAGCGCTTCGTTTCCTTTCACGGGACCGCGCGTCGACGGAGTTTCGGACATGACGAATCGCCTGGCCAGCGCGATTCGCGTGGCGAATCAGGCCGTCCACACTGCCGCACGGCAAGACGCAAACGATCGGCCGATGGGCGCCACGGTCGTAGCGGTGCGTTTCGCCGATGAGCGCATGAGTCTCGCGCACGTCGGCGACAGCCGCGTCTATCGCCTTCGCGGCGAGGACTTCGAGCAGTTGACCCACGACCATTCCTTCGTCGCCGAACAGATTCGGCAGGGAAGGATGACGGCGCAGGAAGCCAATAGCAGCAGGCTGCATAACGTGCTCATCCGTGCGCTCGGCGTCGATCCGGAAGTCGAAGTGGACGTGAGCGAGGAGCTGGTGCTCGAGGGAGATACGGTGCTGCTGTGCTCCGATGGTCTCACCCGCGAGCTTTCCGACGCCCAGATCGCGGCTGTGTTGCGCGAAACCGATGACTCGCAGGAAGCCGCCGAACGCCTGATCGATCTCGCCAAGCAGGCGGGCGGCGGCGACAACATTACGGCCATCGTGTTGCGTCCGGCCGCACGGCCGGTCGGCGCGCTCGGGCGGGTCAGCCGCCTGGGCAGGTGGATCAAGGATTCGGCGGAGCGCCACAGGCGCTAAAGATTCAGGATTCGCAGGGAGGATGGAAATGCCAAAGCTCGTGCTCAAATTCGAAAACTCCGTGCTCAAGGAAGTGCCCGTCGGCGCGAAAGAGGTGAGCATCGGACGCTCGCCGGAGAACGGCATCGTGATCGACAATCCCGCCGTTTCTCATTTTCACGCGCGCGTGTTCAACGAAGAGGGCCGGATCATGCTGGAAGATTTCGGCAGCCTGAATGGGACGTTCGTGAACGGCCAGCGCGTGAAGATGGTCACGCTGAAGCCGGGCGATTCGGTCGGCATCGGCAAGCACACAATCGTCATTTCGGACTCTCGCGATCTCGATGGATTCGCGGCTGGAAATGGGAACGGCAAGCCGACCCCGGCCGCGCCAAAACTGAACGAGACCGTGATGCTCGATACGAAAGCCCGGCGCGACTTTCTCCAGAAGGTTGCTGCCGTGGGCGAAAGCGCCCAGGTTTCTCCCGCGCGCATGAAAGTGGCCTCGCTGATCGTCCGCAGCGGCCGGACCAACCAGCGCGAGTACACACTCAACGACAAACTGACCGTAATCGGAAAATCCGCGATGGCCACCGTGAAACTGAAGGGTTGGTTTGCGCCAAAAGCCGCCGCGCAGATCAACCGGCGCGACGATCAGTCCTACTACATCGGCGGTGCCGATAGGGTCCCCAGCGTGAACGGCGAGCCCATCACGCAGCCGAAGAAGCTAACTTCGGGTGATGTAATCACCGTGGCCGGCATCGAGCTCGAGTTCGTCTATCGCGACTAGCGCTGGCCGAGCAATTCAGGTCCAGAACGCGACTCGGCCCCTGCCGGGCCGCCTCCGTTTCGAGCCTCAAATTGGGAGTTAAAATCCGCTTGTCCAGTTCTCCATCCGTTGCAGGCCGCTCGAAGCTCTCGTACGATGGTTGTTCGAAATGGCTGGCACATCGAACGCATCGGATTCCGCGCAACAGCTCATCGCGACTGTGCCG
>Ga0335078_10019343_pt1 | contig 10126 bp, 4 predicted proteins | sample Lox_Sample_32_FD_206711 | JGI IMG/M metagenome (GOLD analysis project Ga0335078, IMG submission 206711) | Soil microbial communities from Loxahatchee National Wildlife Refuge, Florida, United States - Lox_Sample_3.2 | ecosystem: Environmental > Terrestrial > Soil > Wetlands | place: USA: Florida...
AAACACATTTCCTACAGAGGCCCTTGGCCGGGGCAGCGCCAACGTGTGGGGTAGCCACCGACTTACCCGTGAGTGGGAAGAGCATGATCCAGGCATGGAGATGTGCAAAAATTGCCACACAGCACGAAAAGAGCTGATTGCCGCGACATTTGCTACGCTTCTGACCCAAAGCGCCGACGGCCGGGGTGACCGGCCCAGTACTTTGTCCTTAATTCATGCGGCTATGCGCTACATAAGACGTGAGATATCATAGTTTCAGCGTGAATCTGCCGCGGTAACTGGGCAGGCGGCTGGCCGGACAGAATGGCGGAAACGATCGGCAAGTACACGGTCCAGAAGGAGTTGGGGCGGGGCGGCTTCGGCAAAGTCTATTTGGCCTTCGACCCCGACGTCGGCCAGCCCGTCGCCATCAAGAAACTGCTCGCCCAGGGCGATCCTGATCTCCTCAAACGCTTTCAATTAGAGATTCGCACGACCGCCGGTCTGCGGCACAAGAACATCGTCACAATCCACGCGAGCGGCGAAGATAAGGGCGATCCCTACCTGGTGATGGAATTCCTGGAAGGGCAGACGCTCAAACAGGCGCTCGATAATCGCCGGCCCTTCAGCCTGATGGACAAAGTCCGCATCATGACACAGGTCGCCGAAGGACTGGCCTATGCACACTCCAAAGGAGTTGTACACCGCGATGTAAAGCCCGAAAACATCATGCTGCTGGCCGACGACACCGTCAAGATCATGGATTTCGGCATTGCCCTGGGTCCCAATCGTAATACGGCCGTCACCCAGGTCGGCGGCATCATCGGTACCCCACCTTACTTCGCTCCGGAGCAGCTTCAGGGCTTCAAGGCCAGTGAGCAGACCGACATTTTTTCGTTTGGCGACGTGTATTATGAGCTGCTCACCGGGTTTCATCCGTTCGAGCATGCGAAGACCGATTGGAACGCACTGCATGATGCCATCCTGACGTACGAGCCGCGGTCTGTCGGCGAACTGGTGCCCGGCTGTCCGGCGGCGCTGGAGGACCTGGTTCACCGCGCGCTGGCCAAGGAGCCGGAGTTCCGCATCCAGAAGTTCCAGGACATCGTTCTGGAGAGCGAGGCGATTCTCGTCGACCTGAAGCACGAGGGCGCCGCGGCCATCTTGCGGGAAGTGCCGAGACTGACCGCGCAAGGCGATTTCTCAACCGCGCTGTCCAAGATTAATTACGCCTTTCAACTGGATCCCGGCAACCGCGAAGTGCGGCGGCTGCGCGAAGAGATCAACTTGCGGATCCGCAAAGAGCAGGTCCAGTCGCAGATCAGCAAGGCGCTCGCGGATGCCGAAAGGTACACCAAAGACCGGCGGTGGGCCGAAGCCGTGGACTGCCTGGAAACCGGCGCCCGGCTGGATACGACCAACGCCATCGTGGCTGCGCGTCTCGAGGAGGCCAAAGCGCGGCTGGATCATTATGTTCGCACCAACCGCCTGGTCTCGGAAGCACGGCACCTGCAGCAAAAGGGGAACCCGGAAGAGGCCGATCGACGGCTGCAGGAAGCCCTCACACTCGATCCGGATCATACGGAGGCCAAAAGGCTGCGACAGCGGGTTCGTGACGAGTTGGAGAAGCGGCGCCAGGAGCAACAGCGCCAGCAAGCTATCAGCGCGGCGCAGGATCTGCGGGCCGCCAAGCGCTTTGCCGACGCCCTGGCGGCGTTGGCGGCCTTCGAGAAGGAGTTCCCGAAGGCCTCTGGAATCGCCGAACTGCGCGCCGCGATTCAGCGGGAGCAGTCGGAAGAGACGCGGCGGCTGCGAGCCGAAAGATTCAGCCTGGCGCTGGCACGGACGCGCGAGGCAATCCAGGCGGGCGACCTCGAACACGCTCGCCCGATGATCGAGCACCTGGACGCCAACTTCGCCACCGAGCCGGGAGCCGCAAACGTGTTGCGCGAGTTGCACCAGCACCTTGACGCCCTTGCGCGCGCTCGGGAGATCGCGCAATACCAGCAGCAAGCGCGCGCTTTGTTGAATGAGAAAGCCTTTCGCGAGGCGTTGAAGCTGCTGGCGGAGGCCCGCCGCAGATTTCCCGACGACACCGGTTTGCAACGGTTATACAAGACTGCCGACGAGGATTATAAGGCCCACCAGCGGTCCGAAGCCATTGCGGCGGCTCTCAAAGAAGCAGCTGCCAGGCGTGACAGCGGCGACCTGCCAGGCGCGCTCAACACGATTCAAAAGGCGCGCCGAGACCTCGGCGATTACGCCGCTTTGCTGGACCTGGAGCGCCAGCTGCAAAACCAGATCGAGCAACAGCGGTATAACGCTGGCCTTGAGCGCGTGTTGAGAGAATCCCGCGAGCTGATGGCCGCCGGCAGCTATCCCGCGGCGATTGACCGCCTGCAAGGTGCTGCCGAATTCGGCGGAGAAGCCGAGGTCCGCGCCCTGTTAAGTTCGGCGTTGGCGGCTGAGGCGGCCGCCGAGGAGCGGCGCACGGTCATGCAGGTCCAGTCGGAGGTTGCCAGGCATGAAGCCGCGGGCGCGTTGGACCAGGCCCTGTCCGCGGCGGAGCAGGGCCTCTCCAGATACCCTCATAATTCCGCCATGACGCAGGTTGCGGATGAACTGCGCGCACGCGTGAAGGTGGAGCAGCGCCGGGCTGCAATGGAGCAGGCCCGCGCCCGTATCAGCCGGGAGATTCATGACAACGAATGGAAACGAGCCGAGGAGTCGGTACGCCAGGCGCGTGCGGAATTTCCCGGCGAAGCCGCTTTCGAAGACCTGGCCCGCGAGCTGGAAGCCGCGTCGTATGAGGACGGTTGGCGCCAGTTGGCGGGGCGGGTCGATCAGAACCTGGAGTCCAGTGCGCTGCCCCAGGCGCAGGACAGCCTGAAGGACCAGAGGACCATTGCGATTTATGGCCGCGACCCTCGATGGAGCGGGCTGGTGGACAAGGTGGCCCAGCGCCAGAGTTACGAGGAGGCATTGCTGGAAGCCAGCCGCCAGTGGAACCTTGGGCGCCTGACGCAGGCCGAGGGACTGCTGACCAAGATCATCGATCAGGGGGCGCCCGACAAGCGCGCCCAACAGATGCGCCGCGCGATTCAGGTGCAGCGTTCGGAGGCCCAACGCCAGCAGGAGATCGCCCGCATTGCGGAAGGAGTGCGGGAACGCCTGAACCAGGGCGATGTGCCGCGGGCCGAATCGGAGCTGGCCGCGGGGCGCGCGCGGTATCCCGGCGAGAGTACCTGGACGGGCGTCCAGGCCGAACTGGAGACCCGTCAACTCGAAGTTCGGCGTCAGGCCGATGTCACCGAGGCGGCGCAATCCGTTCGGCACTTAGTGGAACGCGACGACTTGCCCGGCGCCGCCACCGCGCTCTTAGCCGCTCGCACGAAATACCCCCAGGAGACTCTGTGGTCTCCTCTCGAAACCGAGATCCGCTCGCGGCAGGAAGTCCTGAATCAAAGGACGACGATTGAGACGGCTGCTGAAAACATTCGCCGGTGGCTGCAGCGGGATCACGCCGGCGACCTGAAGGCCGGTTCGATGGCCGCCCGGCGCGACGACCTGCTCCGTCTGCGGCGAGACGATCTGCAGCCGGCGAAGGCCGAGTTGGAAGCGGCACGGGCGAATCATCCGGGGGAAGCGCTGTGGGATCAGTTGCAAACGGAAATCGAAGCGCGGGGTGCTTTCTTAGAAGCGGAAACCGCCATGGGCGGCCGCATCAGCCAGTTAGTGGAGAACGGTGATCTGGCCGCCGCCCAGTCCCAATTGGCCGCGGCACGGGCGGCACAGCCCGACGAAAGTTTCTGGGGCATTTTTCAGGCCGAAATCAAACGTTGCGGGGATCTGCGGAGATCGCACGCCGATATCGCCCGCATTGCCCAGAGCATCCGCCAGCGCCTGCAGCGCGACGATCTCCGCAGCGCCAGAGTGGAGCTGGACTCGGCCCGCATCGTCTATCCGCAGGAAGACTCCTGGGCTGCATTGCAGCAGGAGATCGACGCGCGGCAGGCGGAGTTCGATCGTCAAGCCGGCATTGCCGCCAGTGCCAAGGACATTCGTGAGCGGCTGGATCGCGGGATCCGCGATGTTCTCAGCGCATCGACGGATGCGCCCTTCGGGACGTATCCCATTGTGAGGGTGTGGGATGTACTGCGTAACGCGTCGGCTCGGCTGGATCAGGCTCGCAGCCGGTTTCCGGACGAAGCAATTTGGGAGACCCTGAGTACCGAAATCACAGAACGCCAGATTCAACTGGAATGCGAGATCGCAGAGACCGTCCGGGCCGGTTCGAACCTGGCGCAACTCGAGTGGCACGCGCGGCAGTTGGCTTCGGCCCGCCTGCGCTACCCCAACGAGCCCTTCTGGCCTGTTTTGCAGGCGGAGATCGACGTCCGCCGCGCTCCCCTGGAGCAGGTCTCGGTCGCCGAATTCGCGGCCCGCGTCCGGGAGTCCGTGAGGCAGGGCGATCTGCAGACCGCGCTGATCCGGCTGGACGCGGCACGCAAGAAACACCCCGCCGCGCCCGCTTGGGACCTCGTGCAGTCTGAGATCGACGAGCATCGGTCTCAGTTGACGCGTGACCAGGACCTGGCCGCCGTCGAGAGAATACTCCGCGAACAATTGGAACAGGTGGCTCTGATCGACACCCAGGCGGAACACCCCTCTCCCATCGAGACACAAGGCCAAATATTTCAACAGGCCTCGGCGATGTTGGGAGAAGCCTGGGCGCAGTATCCCGGCGAAAGACGCCTGCAGGAGCTGCAGTCCGAACTCGAGGCTCGGCGGACGCAGTGGGCAGATGCGATTTCGCGCGGAATCACGGGTGCCGCGGAAGGCACCGCGGGTGATCCGGGCGGAATTCTGAGATGGTTCGGACCGCAGATCTTCAGGCTGCGTGAGCAATACCCTAATGATCCGGTTTTTGGACGCCTGGGAGCCGACATCGACGATTTACAGGCGCGCGTCGGCAGCCAGACCGGGGTTTTCGGAGCGACCAAATTGGGACGTTTAAAGGACTGGTTCCGTCGCGGGCGTTGACGCCAGCCCACGTAGCGTAGAATACACCAGTGGCCCTTCGCTCTCGCACTCTGATACCGGTTGCAGCAATCTGGATATTGCCGGCGGTGACTCTTGGTGGACCGATAGACAGCTTGCTCCACAAAAACGGTCCGGTCGAGAGCGTGACATTTAATTTGCGCGGCCTCGACACGGCGCACAGCGTCCCGATGGGCAATGGTCGATGAAGTTCGACGCCAACCAGCCGGAGGTCGAGTTTCAAACCGGGTCCGGCATCGTCACCGGCATCCGCCTCGCTCCGGCCGTTCTGGCGCCGCGCGGAGTTCGTCGGATCTCAACTCCGCGGAAGTGCTGATGGATGGCGGGGTGCCGGTGACTCCCCTTGCATGGCGCGGAGTTCCTCGCGGATTGCGCGAGGCGGCGTACGTCCTGGGCGCCGAACGACCGCCAGGTATGGGCCGGCGTTCCGGCCGGCGCTTATTCCTTGGCTCGCGGCTTGGTCTGGGATTCCGGCTGCGCCCCGGTGGATTCGAACTCCTCGTTCATCCACCGCTGGAGGGCCGTCAAATTCTGCGCGCGGCCCAGAAAATTCCGCACCAGGTCGTTGGCGGACATTGATCCGCCGGGCTCCAGCACGGTCCGCCGGTAGCGCATCGGTGCGTCTCCGGCTAGTAGATTCCCCTGGTCGAACCGGGTGAAAAAATCCTCCGCGATCACCTTGTCCCAAAGATAGGTGTAGTACGCCGAGGAGTAGCCGCCCAGGTGATTGAACGAGGCGAACAGGTGCGTGCCGGGCGTGATGGTCTCGCGCGTGAAACGGCGCAGATCGCGCTCGTCGATGGCATCCGGATCGACGTCTTGGGGGTCGCCTTTGTAAAGATCGTAGGAAATGGCTGTGTAAGCCAATTGCCCCGTCACCCAGGCGGCGCGGCCGAAGGCCGATGCGCGGTTCATGCGGGCCACCAGGCCTGGCGGAATCACTTCTCCGGTCTTGTAATGCCGGGCGAAAGAGGCCAGCACCTGCGGGCTGCGCATCCACTCTTCGAGCATCTGGGACGGTGCTTCGACGAAGTCGGCTTCCATCGTCAGGCCGCTGATTCCGGCCCACTGCTGCCGCCCCGCGAGGATCCAATGCATCAGGTGGCCGAACTCGTGGAAAAAGGTGACTACGTCGGTGTAGTCCATCAGTCCCGGATCCGTCGCCGTGGGAGCGGGGAGATTGCACACCAGAATGGCCTCCGGCAACTGCTTTCCGCGAATGCCGTCGAGCACCGGAGCCATCTCGTCGTGGCTGTATTTGCCGGCGCGTGGATGCATGTCCAGGTAAAAACGGCCGATGGGCCGGCCGCTGTCGAAAACGTCCCAGGTTTCGACCGTCGGGTCCCAGGCGGGAACTCCTTGTTCCTGCCGGAAACTCAGATGGAAGAGCGCCGCGGCGGTGTCCAGAATCCCCCGCTTCACGTGCTCGAAGGGCAGGTAGGGGCGCACCGATTGCGAGTCGAAATCGAACTGCGCGCGCCGCACCTGCTCGGAGAGGTACTGGAATTCGGTATCGGCAATGCTATCGGCTTTAGGGTCTGTGCGCCGCTTCTCGGTGAGCAGCATCTGGTATTCGCGGTCCCGCCCGGTTTGCGCAGCCGCTGCCAGGTCCTGAATGAATGCGGCGATGTTGGCGCCCTTGCCCACCATTTTGTCGGCGGCGTTGTAATCGGCCCAGGAGGGATAACCCAGGAGCCTCGCGATTTCGTAGCGCGTTTCGAGCATCCTCTTCAACACCGTGCCGTTTTTTGGATAAGCACGGGTGTTGAACGCGATCAGCATGCGGCGGCGCAAATCGGCGCTCGCGGCAAATTTCATGACCGGCTGCTCGTCCGGATATTCGGTGGTGAGCCGGATCGATCCATCGGCTGCCGGCTTGTGCCGATCGATGAAGTCCTGCGGCATGCCCGCGAGTTCGGCGCGCGTGGTGGTGACGGTGTTCTGGCCGTCGGCAATGTTGCGGTCGAACACCGATTGTTCGTCGGTCAGATCCTGGTTCAGTTGCTTGAGGCGGGCGCGGGTGGCGTCGTCTTTATCCACGCCGGCCAGGCGAAACTCCAGCAATTGCCGCTCGACGTAGTAGCGTGTCGCCGCGTCGGCGTGGGAGACATCGAGCGCCGCCAACGCGTCGTAGACCCCGCGATTCAAAGAAAGCGCCGTGATCGCTTCCCCCACCTTGTTGGTCATGGCCGTGGCGCGGTCGCGGAAGGCGGCATCGGGGTGCACCTGCTGCATCAGGCCTGCGAGGTAATTGGCGCTGTCCAGTTGGCGGGTCGCTTCATCGAACGGCGCCAGCGTATTGTCGATCGTCCGCGGTCCATGAACGGCGGTGATCCGGGCGATGGCTTGCTGCGCCGCGTCGAGGCGCTGGTCCTCCAGTTTTTCGAATGCCGCCGCATCCGGCCGCGCGCTCCACAGCGGAGGCTGCGAAGCGGGGAAAGACTGCGCGGAGAGGACGCCGATGCCAACGCTCAAAAGCGTTACGACCACGCCCCGGGTGGGAGTACACATAAACCCAGTATATCGGTGAGCGCTTCGGGGCCTGCCTCACTGGACAGGCTTTCCGGAACCCGGAATATCGTAGATGTAAAATGCGTGGCCCACGATTGCCGTGGGCCGCATGGTGCGCAGCCAGGCGCCGCCTCCGCCGGTGTAACGCTCGCCGATCAGCGGAAGTCCGGCCACCACGTGCGCGCTGATGGCGTACAGACCGGGATCGGGCGTCTTGAGGCGCATCAAATCCTGGTAGCCGATCACCTGCCCCCGGATCCCATAGACCTGCGGCTGAAACGAGCCGAAATAGGCCAGCCGCACAGGCCGGCCCGGCTCATGCCGCGCCAGCCAGGTTTCCAACTGCTCGAGACCCTGGCCCCAGTCCACATTATGCTCGTTCAGCCAGAGAGGCCCGCAGCGCGTGCCTCCATCGAGTCCGATCTCCGGCGCATGGGACGGCAGGCAGGCCATCTCGTTGAAGTAGGAAAGGTGGTCGGGATAGATTCCCACCGCGGCCACCACCATCCACAGCGCCAGCAGGGCAGCGGCGGCGCGCGGCCAGAGCGAGCTTGCAGTCACCAGGCGCGCCAATCCCCACCCGCCGATCAGGTAAACGAACGGCAGAACGGGAATGAGGTAGCGCACTCCCAGATCGTCCGCGCCGATCGAGTAGCCGGCGAACAGAACCGCCGGCGGCGCCAGCAGAAAGAGCTTTGGCAGCAGCGCGAGCTTCGGGCTGCGCCACAGCGCCACCAGTCCATACGCCGCCAGGGCGATCGACGCGAGAGGCTCTTTCAGGAGATAGACCACCGCGAAGTAGCTCAGGAAGTGCGCCTTCATCTGGCCGGCCATCACGTACAGGGCGTTCGGATTGTGGTCCGCATTCACGCGCCGCAGACCGGCCAGGTACGCGAAAGGATCGGAGGGAAAAAAGTAAAAGGCTTCGATGACCACCCCCGCTATGGCGCACATGATCAGAAAAGCCAGCCCGCAGCGGAGCAGGGTCCTGCTGGTGGAAGGAGGCCCGTCTGCGGCAGGTTTCGCTCCGTGGCACACCTTGTATTTCTTGCCGCTGCCGCAGGGGCACGGGGCGTTTTTACCGCCCTCCGGCGGCGCCACCGTATCGCGCTCCCAAAACGCGCGCGGGCTTCCGGGCAGCCGTTGCGGAGGCCAGCGCAACGAGGCAAACAGCAGCACCGCGCCGACCGGCGGCAGGGCCAGCGCGGAAAATTTAGCCGCCAGCATCGCGCCCATGGCAGCGCCCGTGGCCGCCATCCGCCGCCAGCTTGGGTAGCGCAGGTAACTCCAGAGCGCGAAAAAGAACAGCGTGGTGAAGGCTGCCAGGCCGGCGTCGGTGGTTACCAGGTACGAATGCGCCAGGATCGTGGGGCTGAAGGCGTACAGGAACAGCGCGCCGAGCGCGGCCGTCTCGCCCAGCATTTCGCGCCCCCACCAGAACACGAGCAAGCCCAGAAGCGTCGCCAGAAAGATAAACGGCAGCCGCGCCCAGAACAGTACCGGGGCGGGTCCGCGGTCGCGCAGGAGTTCCGAGCCGGCGGAATACTCGGCGCCGGTAATCCCCGCCTCCATACTCCGCACCGCCGGGCTGTCCGGCAGACGAAAACCGGCCGCGAGCAGCGACAGCCCGGCCATTTCCTTGAGCAGCGGCGGATGCTGCGGATTGGCCGTGATGGCCCCCGTTTGCCAGTACGACAGGCCCGCCCCGATGTGCGCCGGCTCGTCGAACGTGGGGCTTTTGACGAGGCTGGAGGAATAGCTTTGGAAGAAAAAAACGCTCAGCAGGAGCGCGGCGGTAATCCAGTAGCGGCGCGGCATGCGGGCGGAGGGCGCCATGCAAGCGATGGCAGCAAGCGAAATTTCAGTCTAACAGGGCGATCGGCGGCGGATGGCGCACGCCGTCCGGCTCGCGTCAGAAACTCGTGGATCGCGTCGCGGCTCAGATGCTGACCGCTCCCAGCCCTTGCCCAAACATCCAACCCTCTCTCTAGGCGGATCGCTAGCTGACTGATCGCTGATGGCCGACTACTTGCCCGCTGCGCTGGTAGATCTCACAATGGCGAGTCTACGAGACCAATTCTCAGATTTTGCGGGCTAGCATCAAAGGATTCTCGATGAGTGGAATACCGGGCAGCCCCTCGGCATCGAAGGACAGGCGGCCCATGCCGCCGGTATTTGCGAATCCCGATCGGCTGGCGCTGCGATCGCGGAACGGCCCCAGCCGCGCCTCGGAGATTTCGCCTGCATGGCGAGGTTGCCGGGCGCCGCGGAGAGGGCGGTTATAATTCCTTTTGACACCCAAAACCGTATTCCTCTTCCCCGGCCAGGGATCGCAGTTTGCCGGCATGGGCAAAGCGCTGGCCGAAACACATCCCGCCGCGCGCCGCACCTTCGCCGAAGCCGATGAGGCCCTCCAAATCCCTCTTTCCCGCCTCTGCTTCGAAGGCCCCGAGGATCAGCTCAAACTCACCGAAAACACGCAGCCTGCCCTCCTCACTGTCTCCATTGCCGCCTGGGCGGTGCTCCGCGAGCGCGGCTGGCAGCCCGACTTCGTCGCGGGCCACAGCCTCGGCGA
>Ga0335078_10019344_pt1 | contig 10125 bp, 9 predicted proteins | sample Lox_Sample_32_FD_206711 | JGI IMG/M metagenome (GOLD analysis project Ga0335078, IMG submission 206711) | Soil microbial communities from Loxahatchee National Wildlife Refuge, Florida, United States - Lox_Sample_3.2 | ecosystem: Environmental > Terrestrial > Soil > Wetlands | place: USA: Florida...
CTAGTCCATCAGTTGTCCGGCAGGGCATCGCTGAGCAGCCACGCGCTCCGGGATAAGGGCTGAAAGCATCTAAGCCCGAAACCCCCTCGAAAAAGAGAGACCTCTAAGGACATTCGTAGAAGACGAGTTCGATAGAGCTGGGGTGTACGCAGAAAGCCTTCGGGCGATCTGTTCAGCCCGCAGCCACTAACGTCCGCAGCTACGTTAACTGGTTACGCTTGGCAGTTAAGCAGAACGCGTGTGGTTTCTTTTTTTTAAATTAAAAAGGGAACACGGGACGGCGAGCCGACCGGCCCGAGAGCGTAATGCGGCCCGCCGACCTTAGGAACGGCGTGCCGTCCCTCGGAGTGTCCCGAAACCACTGGCCCGTGGTCGCCTGGATCCGTCTTACCCTGCCGCCCCGACCGCCCCCGATGACGCTGATGCCGGGGGTCCCCCCTCCGCCCGACCCACCGCTCGACCTGCTCGCCCCGAACCCGGTGCCGACCGACCCGCGGAAGCGGGTCTTCTCCTACGAGCTCGAGAAGGACGATTGGGTCGTCCGATTGATCTGGGACGCGGACGACCCGGACCTCCTCGAGGCCGAGTGCCGTGCTCCGCTCTACGGACAGCGGCTCCCGAAGTCCGACGTACCGAAGTTCTGGGCGGTCGTGAAGGAGCTGATCGCACCGATCGGGCCGCTGCCCGTCGAGTCGGCCGACCCGCGTCCCTAGCCTAGAAAGAACTCTAAAGGGCCGGCGGCCGTCGCGGCCCCCGTGCTCCGCGCGACGTTCGTGCATCTTCCCGGCATCGGTCCGGTGACCGAGGCCGAACTGTGGCGCTCGGGGATCCGCGACTGGCGCGACCTCCTCGAACGGACCCGGGCGCTCGACCTCTCGACCCCGTCGCGGGCCCGCCTCGCGAGCGAGATCGCCCGAAGCGAACAGGCGCTCACCGAGCGCGACGCCGGCTGGTTCGCCCGGCGCCTGCCGACCCGGGAGCATTGGCGACTGTACCCGACGTTCGCCGCCGAGACCGCCTACCTCGACATCGAGACCACCGGCCTCTCGCCGTACGGGGGGATCGTCACCGTCGTGTCGGTGCACGGCGGCGGGGCGACCCGGTCGTTCGTCGCGGGCGAGGACCTCGAAGAGCTCCCGGCGTACCTCGGTCGGTTCTCGGTCCTCGTCACGTTCAACGGAAGTCGGTTCGACGTCCCGTTCCTGCTCGCGTCGTTCCCGCAGCTTCTCGTGCCGCCGGCCCACATCGACCTCCGCTTCCTGCTGTACCGGATCGGCCACGCGGGCGGCCTCAAGCGGATCGAGCAACGCCTCGGGGTCGGCGACCGCAGCGGGGTCGAGGGCGTCGACGGGCTCGAGGCGGTGCGACTGTGGCAGGAGTACCGGCGGGGCAACCGGGCGGCGCTCGACCGCCTCGTCCGCTACAATCGCGCGGACACCGTCAACCTCGAGCCCCTCCTGGCGCTCGCGACCTCGGAGCTCGCCCGCCGGGTACTGCCGCCCCCGGAAACCGCGGGCCTGCGACCCGCTCCGTTCCCACCGCTCCTCGGGCCCGCGCCCCCGGGGTCGACCCGCTGAGGAAGGTCGGTGGCGAACACGCCGGAGGTCTCGGTCATCGTCGGGGCGTTCAATCGCCAGCAGTACGTCGTCTCCGCGGTCCGCTCGATCCTCGCGCAGACGATCCCCCGGGACCGGTTCGAGATCGTCGTCACGAAGAACTTCCGCACCCCCGACATCGATCGGGAGCTCGCCGACTCCGGTGCGACCGTGACCTTCGACGCCGAGCGCACGATCGGTCGCTGGTTGCGCCATGCGGTCGAGGCCTCCCGCGCGCCAATCGTGACGTTCTGCGACGACGACGACGAGCTCGAGCCCGACCGCCTCGAGCGGCTGCTCTCGGTGTTCCACGACCACCCGGAGGTGGGGTTCTACCGCAACCGCGTGCGCGTCATCGACCGGGACGGCCGGGGAACGCCTCCGGACACCTGGCGCGAGCACGAGGTCGACCGGGCGTTCGACGCGCTCGGCCCGGTCCTCCTGCCCCCCGACGGGAAGCAGGGGCTCGTCACGTTCGCCGGAACGACGACCCACGCGACGTTCGGCACGAGCACGATGGCGTTCCGCCGGGAGGTGCTCGGCGGAGAGGTCGGGGACGCCTTCGAGGGGGTGGCCTCGAGCGAGGACCTCTACTTCTTCCTCGCGGGGGCGCTCTCGCCGTACGGCATGTTCTTCGACGACCGTCGGCTGACGAGATACCGGTACTACGCGGGGAACGTGACCCACGCCGTCAGCTGGCACGGCCTCGCGATGGAGTCGGAGCGCACCATGGCCGCGCTCGCGGAGCGCCGGGGGCGTCCGGATCTCGCCGCGTGGCTCCGCGGTCGCGCCGACAATCACGAGCGTCTGTTCCGGGGCGGCACGCTCGTTTCGCGCGTGGCCGCCGGGGCCGACCGTCCGGAGGTCGCGCGCTTGACGGCCCAGTACCTGCGCTTCCTCGAGCGTCACCCCAAGGAACGGGCCTGGACGCTCGACGTTTGGGCGTCGGGCGTCTACGGGTTCTCGAGCCTCGCGGCCCCCGGGCTCACCGGACGCGTCGCGCGCGCGCGACTACGCGCGCGGTCGGTCACCTAGGGACCGCCCGGCGGGCGCGGGGCAGTTCGAACCGCTCCCCGGCACCCGGGGGTGGGATCGGCTCCTCCACGGGAGGGGTCACCGCCCGCACGCGCTCGGCGGCCAACCGACAGTACTCGTGCGAGCTGTCGACGTAGAGGTAGTGGCGCCCCAGGCGACGGGCGACCGCCGCCACCGTGCCCGTGCCACCGAACATGTCGAGCACGACGTTCCCCCGGTAGCTGTAGAACTTCACCAGACGTTCGATGAGCGCTTCCGGGAACGGCGCCGGGTGGCCGCTCCGCCGGCGTTCGGGCGGGATCGCCCAGAACCCGTCGGAGAACTGCTCGAACTCCCGGGCGCTGATGTCGACGGCCGCACGGTCGCCCTCGAGCTTCCATTGCTCCTTCGAGAAGACGAGCACGTACTCCCAGGACGGAACGATGTGAGGGTTCGACGGACTTCTCCAGCTCCCCCAGGCCGTCCGTCGGCCCATCGTTTGCTTGTACCAGATGATCTCGGTACGCATGATGAAGCCGAGGTCCCGAAGGTCCCGCGAGAGGTCGTGGTGGATCGGGCGGAAGTTCTTGATCGAGGTCGGGGCGACGTTCAGGACGAACCGGCCTCCGGGGACGAGCACACGGTAGAGGGACCGCCAGACGTCCTTCAGCCACCGCAAGTACTCCTCGGGCGGGAGGTCGTCGGAGTAGCCGCGGTACGGTATCCGCACGTTGTAGGGAGGACTCGTGATCGCAAGCTCGACGGAACGCGCCGGAAGGCGGTCGAGCGTCTCGAGCGCGTCCCCTTCGACGATGCGGTCGAACCACCGGGTCGGGGGAGTCTTCGCCGAGCGCCGCGCCATCTCCGGGTCGACGGAGAGGCCGGTTATGAGCGTTGGCCCGAGCCGACCGCATCGGGCCCGGGCGACCCGCGGCGGACACCGGCCTCGTCCGCGACCCGTTCGCCGATCGCGAACGCGGCGGTCGCCGCGGGCGACGGAGCGTTGAGCACGTGCAACGATTGGGCTCCCCGGACGAGGACGAAGTCGTCCTCGAGGGTTCCATCGCGGCGCACCGCCTGCGCCCGCACCCCGGAGGAGCGGCCGACCAGGTCGTCCTCCTCGACCACCGGCCAGAGGGTCCGGATCGCCTCCAGGAATTCGGCCGGGCACCAGGACGAGAGCCACTCTCGCGCGGCGTACATCCCGTATCGCCGGGCGAGGCCGACCGTCCCGGGGAACATCGCCATCCGGGTCAGCTGAGCGAGGTTCCACTGGCCGCGCCGATACCCTTCGCGGGCGAGCGCGAGAGCGGCGTTGGGCCCGGCGAGCAACTCGCCTCCCACCGTCGGGGTGAGGTGCACGCCCAGGAACGGAACGTCCGGGTCCGGCACCGGATACACGAGACACGGGACCCGAGGGCGGAGCCGGCCGCTGAGGTGGTAGAAATCCCCCCGAAAGGGGACGATCGTCACGGGGGGCGGCGTGTCCATCGCCGCGGCGAGGAGGTCGGCCTCGAGGCCGGCGCAGTTGATCACGTAGCGCGCGTCGACCTCCCCGGTCGGGGTCTCGAGTCGCCAGCCGCCCGCGGTCCGCCGGGCCGACCGGACCCCGCTCGAGAGCCTCACGGTGGCGCCTCCCTCGACCAGTCGCGTGGTGAGGTGGGCCGCGACCTCGCGATAATCGATGATCGCTGCCGAGGGAACGTCGACGGCCGCCGCTCCGACCACCTCGGGGAGTCGCGCGCGGAGCTCCTCGACGGAGAGTCGCCGGACCGAGTCCACTCCGTTCGCCCGGGCCCGGGACTCGATCCGCTCGAGCGCCGGGAGCTCCTCGGGGCGCGAAGCGACGATCACTTTCCCGATCTTCCGGCAGGCGATCCGCTCGCGGGACGCGAAGTCGAGCAACCGGGCTCGCCCCTCGAGGCAGAGCCGGGCCTTGAGCGAGCCCGGCGCGTAGTAGACTCCGGAATGGACGACCCCGCTGTTGTGGCCGGACTGGTGAGCGGCGACCTCCGCCGCTTTTTCGAGCACGACGAGCGACCGATCCGGGGCGCGTTCGCGGACCGCGCGGGCCGTGGCGAGGCCCACCATCCCGGCACCGACCACCGCGAGGTCGAACCGCTCGGGCATTCGGTCAACCCACGGACACATCAAGCGTATAATCTCGTCCGATAGAACCCTTCACGATTCTCATGGCGATTCGTGTCGCGGTTCCGATGGAGGTCACGCCGGGGGAGAAGCGGGTCGCGCTCGTGCCCGAGGTCGTGAAGCGGTTCGTGAAGTCGGGGCTCGAGGTCGTCGTGGAGGCGGGCGCCGGAGAGCATTCGGGGTACCCGGACGCCAGCTATACCGAAGTCGGCGCCCAGATCCAGAAGGACCGGGCCTCCGTCGTCGCGGGGGCCGCGATCGTGCTCCGGATCCAACCTCCGACGGTCGAAGAGGTCGGCTGGATGGCTCCGGGAACGGTCGTGATCGCCCTCATGAACGCGAGCCGGAACCTCGACCGCGTCGCGAAGATGCGCGACGCGAAGCTGACGGCGTTCGCGCTCGAGCTTCTGCCGCGGATCACCCGCGCCCAAAGCATGGACGTCCTCTCCTCGCAGGCGACCGCGGCGGGGTACCGCGCGACCCTGATCGGTGCCGGGCTCTGCCCCAAGTTCCTGCCGATGCTCACGACCGCCGCCGGTACGATCCGTCCGGCCAAGGTCCTCATCCTCGGAGCCGGGGTCGCGGGGCTCATGGCGATCGCGACCGCCCGTCGTCTCGGGGGGGTCGTGGAAGCGTATGATGTGCGTCGGGCCGCCGGCGAGCAGGTCCGCAGCCTCGGCGCGAAGTTCCTCGAGCTCCAGATCAACGCCGAGGGCGCGGGCGGATACGCCCGGGAGCTCACGGACGATGAGAAGAAGCAGGAACAGGTGATGGTCGCGAAGGCCGTCGCGGAGGCGGACATCATCATCACGACCGCCGCGATCCCCGGGCGCAAGGCGCCCGTCCTCGTCCGTAAGGAGATGGTCGCGTCGATGCGGCCGGGGTCGGTCCTGGTCGACCTCGCGGCCGAGTCGGGCGGGAACTGCGAGCTCACGAAACCGGGCGAAGAGGTGAACGTCGGCGGGGTCACGATCGCGGGACCGCTCAACCTGCCGAGCCAGCTACCGTTCCACGCGAGCCAGATGTTCGCGAAGAACGTCGAGTCGTTCCTCACCCTGCTCATCACGAAGGAACGGGCGCTCGTGACCGATTACTCGGACGAGATCCTCGCCGCGAGCCTCCTGGTCGCGAACGGTGTCGTGACGCACAAGCCCACGGCCGACCTCATCGCGAAGGGGGCGGCGTAGATGGCCTCGGACATCTGGACGGCCCTCTTCATCGCGCTGCTCGCCGTCTTCGTCGGGTACGAGGTCATCAGCCGGGTCCCGGTCCTGCTCCACACCCCGCTCATGAGCGGGTCGAACTTCATCCACGGGATCGTGCTCGTCGGCGGCATCGTGGCGCTCGGCCTCGCCACGAACACCGCCGAGGAGGCGATCGGATTCATCGCCGTCGTGATGGGGGCGATGAACGTCACGGGCGGCTACGTCGTGACGGAGCGGATCCTCGCGATGTTCGACCGCTCGAAGCCGAAGGGAGGTAGCCCATGAGCGCCTACGTCTCCGATGCGATCAACGCGATCTACGTGGTCGCGGTCCTCGTCTTCATCCTTGGTCTGAAGGCGATGAGCTCGCCGGTGACCGCGCGACGCGGGATCCTCTACGCCGGGGTCGCGATGCTGATCGCGGTCGCGGTGACGTTCTTCTCGCCGGGGCTCTCGAACTTCCTGCTCATCATCGTCGGGGTCGCCATCGGCGGCCTGGCGGGCTGGTACTGGGCGCGCGTCGTGAAGATGACGGCGATGCCCCAGATGGTCGCGATGTTCAACGGCATGGGCGGCGGCGCCGCCGCGGCGATCGCGGCGGTCGAGCTGCTCTCCACGCTCTCGAACCAGGTCACGGCGTCGCTCAGCGTGGCGGGGGCGATCATCGGGTCGATCTCGATCGCGGGCAGCATGATCGCGTTCCTGAAACTGCAGGGCTGGATGCCGTCGAAGGCGATCGTCCTTCCGGCCCGCCAGTTCGTGAACACCGCCGTCCTCGTGGTCGGGGTCGCCTGCGGGGGGTTGCTGCTCTGGACGTCGAACTTCTTCTGGCTCACGCCGTTCTTCGTCCTCCTTCTGCTCTACGGGATCCTCCTGACCCTGCCGATCGGCGGCGCCGACATGCCGGTCGTTATCGCGTTGTTCAACGCGCTGACGGGCGTTGCGGTCGCGCTCGACGGGTTCGCGCTCGTGAACGGCCCTCTCGGGGACGCGGGGTACGCGATGGTGATCGCCGGTACGCTGGTCGGCGCCTCCGGGTCGCTGCTCACCCTCCTCATGGCCAAGGCGATGAACCGCTCGGTCGGGAACGTCTTCTTCAGCGCCTTCGGCGCGACCGAGGAGACCGGCGTCGCGATGAAGGGCTCGATGAAGCCGATCGAGGCGTCCGACGTCGCCGCGATGATGGAGTACGCGAACCAGCTGGTCATCGTCCCCGGGTACGGAATGGCGGTCGCGCAGGCCCAGGGGAAGGTGAAGGAGCTCGCCGACCTCCTCGAGACGAAGGGGGTCGCCGTCAAGTTCGCGATCCACCCGGTCGCGGGCCGCATGCCCGGCCACATGAACGTTCTTCTCGCGGAAGCGGGGATCAACTACGACAAGCTGTTCGACCGCGACGAGATCAACGCCGAGTTCCCGAACACCGACGTGGTGCTCGTGATCGGCGCGAACGACGTGGTGAACCCGGCGGCGCACCGCCAGGGCAGCCCGCTCTACGGGATGCCGATCCTCGACGTCGAGCAAGCGAAGAACGTCATCGTGATCAAGCGCGGCCAGGGGAAGGGGTTCGCCGGGGTCGAGAACGACCTCTTCTACCGGGACAACTGCCACATGCTGTACGGCGACGCCCAGGCCGCCGTCGGAAAGCTCGTCGCCGCGCTCAAGTCGCAGTAGGACCCGGGGGGGCGGCGCGCTGGGCCGCCCACTCTCCGCGCCAGAGGTCGACGAAGAGGCCGACGAGGAGAACGGTGAGCGCGACGTCGAACACCATCGAGGGCCAGCTGACCCCGTCGTCCCACGCCCATACGTTGAGGGCAAGGTCGTAGTTGAACGACCCGACGACCGAGATCCCCCAGAGCCACCAGCGGGCGCGGGCCCCGACGAGCGCGACCGGGAGCAGCCAGACCAGGATGTTGAACGAGAGGAACTGCGTCAGCAGCGCGAATCCCACCAGCACGACCGCCGCGGCGGTGATCGGCGAGCGGAACCCCCCGAAGAACACCGCGAGCACCAGCGCGAGGATGAGCGACGCCTGGACCGCCTCGACGGTGAGCCCTCCGGGAAGCGTGTTGGTCAGCAGGAAGATCCCGTAGAAATTCAGCGAGAACGAGTGTCGGTCGAGCTGGTTCAGGAAGACCGGGTCGAGGAACTCGTGACCCCAGATCGCGTAGGTGACCCCGGTGATGCCGAGGAACACCGCCGCGGCGGTGACGAACGCGAGGTACCGGCGTCGGGGAAGGGCCCCCGTCTCCCCGAGGATCGGAAAGAGGTTCGGGAACCGCGAGGTCGACAGGAACCCTCCGACCGCCGCTCCGAGCAGCTCGCTGCGGCGCGCGAGGTACACCGACAGGAGGATCGTCGTCGGGACGATCGCGTTCGTCGCCCCATCGATCTGCGACGATACGAGCGGGACCAGGAGCACCGAGGTCGCGACGAACACGAGGACGTACCGGCGGTCCGCTCCCGCGACCGCCCACGTGAGCGGGATGAGCGCGAGAGCGACCGCACCCCACACGACGTAGATGCCCGGGAGACCTCCGAGGCTCCCGACCGCGCTGATCAGCACCGAGGCGAGCCCGTACGGGACCTCGATGTGGCCGCCGCAGTCCGCGACATAGAACGGATTGGTACCCGCCCAGAGGGCCTTTCCCGAGTTGAGGACTCCGATTGGGTCGCTCACCCCGGGGGGATGGCAACCGTACTGGCCGCTCGCGATGCCGTAGGCGCTCACGGCGGCGAATGCGATCGCGCCGGCCACCAGGATCGGGATCCAGTCGAGCCACTCGAGGTCGCTGCGCCCCGAGACCCGATGGAGCGCGCGCAGGACCCAGGCGTGGAAGCCCGAACGCACCCCGTACTCGGTCCGGTAGAGAAGGACGAGAAAGCTCGCGACGGAGAGCGCGCCGAAGACGCCCCAGGTGACCGCGTTGAACCAATCCGCCATCGCCGGTCGGGGCCGCCGAGTGGGCTCGCGCTATTTCAGTACTCGCCCGGACCGCCTACGAGGGGTGCCGTGGACCCGGTCTCGGTCGCGCCGGATCCGGGCGCTCGGAGCGATATGCGACCACCGCCGCGACCGCCCCCGCGGCGACTCCGGAGAGGAGGATCGCGACTTCGGTGAGCGCGGGGCTCAACGGCGCGGCCGGGGGAACGGGGAGCGTGGTCAGGTTCGCGGGCGGGCTCGTGAGCATCCCGTCGGCCCCGCTCGTCCCGTTCCATGCCTCGACCGCGACGCAGTATCGGGTCGCGGCCCGAAGCCCCGTGAGGAGTTCGCTCGTCACCGGACCGTGGGTCGACTCGTTCGTCGTCCAGAGCCCGCATGTCGAACCGACGAGGACGGTGTTGTTTCCGACGACGGCCCCCGGGAAGCTCCCCTGCGTCCACGTCACCCGGGCCGACTGGTCGGTCACGTCGCGGAAGACCAGGGCGGTCGGCGCGACCGGAAACGCGAGGGTCGTGAAGGTGGCGGTCGGCCCGACGAGCGAAGCGATGCCGGCTCCCGTGCCAAACCACGCCGCGACCGCCACGCAGTACGTGGTCGCGGGAGCGAGGCCGGTGAGGTCGTGGGAGATCGCGCGGCCCCCGGTGGATGCCCGGATCGTCCAATTGGCGCAGTCGGTCCCTGCGAGGACGGTGTCGTTGTCGGGCAACCCATCGGGGAACGCCGCTTGCTGCCAGGTAAGGAGCGCGGAGCTCGTGGTCACGTCCTCGACGACCGGGGCGGTCGGAGGGACGGCGAACCCCGTCAGGGTGACGAAGGAGAACGGGAGGCTCGGGGGCGACACGCCCGTCGCGTTGTAGACGCTCACTTCCGCACAGTACTGCGTCGCGGGATCGAGACCGGTGAAATTGAAGGTCGTGGCCGGTCCGGATTCCGGCGCGGAGGCGACCGAGAAGGCGGTGCACGACCCCCCGACCGCAGGGGCGAGGTAGACGAGGTCCCCCGAGAACGGCGCGGGTGGGTTCGTCCAATTGACGACGGTCCAGGTCGGGCCCGACGAGACGACCGCGAGGGCGCTGGGCGACGGAAGCGGGGAGGCCCCGATCACTTCCGACTGCATCTCGCACGGCCCGTGCCAGTGGAGGTTCCAGGCCTCCACGCACCACGAGAGGTTCGCCCCCGCGGTCAGTCCGGAGAGCGTGAACGACCGGTTCTGGCCCCATAGA
>Ga0335078_10019345_pt1 | contig 10125 bp, 7 predicted proteins | sample Lox_Sample_32_FD_206711 | JGI IMG/M metagenome (GOLD analysis project Ga0335078, IMG submission 206711) | Soil microbial communities from Loxahatchee National Wildlife Refuge, Florida, United States - Lox_Sample_3.2 | ecosystem: Environmental > Terrestrial > Soil > Wetlands | place: USA: Florida...
AACTCATTTCGTACCGAAAGTTTAGCAGAGAAAAATTTAGGTGCCAAACTAATTGTCGGCTCATGAGGACGATTCCTTGAGTGCTGATTGCGAGCCGGCGGGTCCGCGAGCCCGCAAGAGCCGGCGCGGCAGGGGGTCGGTGGCGCCGGGGTGGGTGGCGCCGGGGTGGGTGGCGCCGGGGTGGGTGGCGCCGGGGTCGGTCGGGCCGGCGTGGCGGGCACCACCTGATCGCGGCGCCCTGAGGACGAATCACCTGCATGACGCGACACTCGGCGCAGGATCTGAGGGCCTTGCCGCAGTACGCACGACTGTCGTGCATGACGCGGCAAGGCTCGGCGCGTACGAGGCCGTTGTCGTGTTGTGCATCGTGTCCGTGCCGGCAACCGGGACGGACAGGTGGATCGCGACCCGTCGCGCGGTCGCGGTCGCGCGGTCGCGGGGCGCGAGCGTTCGTGGCGCGGAGGGGCGCGAATCTGAGAGGGTGCGCACCGAGAAGTAGGGATCCGTCCGAGAGGAGAACGTTCATGGCCGAATGCGCGCACGTCGACCAGATCAAGGTCGACGTCCCCGAGCAGGTCGAGGGATGCGAGGAATGCCTGGCGACCGGCGGGACCTGGGTCGCGCTCAGGGCGTGCCGCACCTGCGGCCATGTGGGCTGCTGCGACTCATCACCGGGCACGCACGCCACCAAGCACTACCAGGAGACCGGGCACGCGGTGATGAGCTCGGCGATGCCCGGCGACAGCTGGTCGTGGTGCTATATCGACGAGATCTCGTTCTAGGCGAGGCGCCGGCGGCGTCCGACCAGATGATTGATCCCGCGGCGCCGTGCACAAGTCGCCAAATCTCGCCCGCGTCACCCGACTTGGCGATGCAGGCGCCCCCGGCGCTTCACGCGGGCCTAGTGCAACGTTCTCGAAATCCCCTTGCGCTCTCACGCCCAGCCACTCGCCAGACCATCAAGGGTCTTTCGGAGCGCTGCGCTAGATCACCTGCACGGTCTGACAATCGACGCGCGCGGACCGAGCAGTGTCAGACCGTGCATGCACCACACGCGCCGTCTGACAAGGCCGCCCGGCGAGACCTCGATTGACAGGACTTGCAGGTCAGCGCCGACCTGCATATCGCGTCACCGGGCACACCGGCGCAGGCCGTGACGCCTCACGCACGTGGGGCATGCACCACGAGCCACGGCCCGACCCACCACGCTCGAATGGCGCGTCACGCAGGTCCGCACCGCCCCCATCCCGCAGTCGTTGCCCCCGGGCCGGCTCGCGCCGCCACCCGACTGCGAGCAGTGCACGGACCGCAGTTGCTTCGCTGAGCGCACAGAAGTCCGCATCGCGCACGAAACCCGTATCGTTCGCCGGGAGGGTTGAACGAGCCACGAAGGAGACGCGAGATGACGACGGTCGACCTTGCCCACCAGCAGCTGCTGATCGGGGGCGACTGGACGGGCGCCAAGTCCGGCCGAGAGTACGAGCAGAGCTTCCCGTTCACGGGCGATCAGGTCGGGTGGGCGGCCGCCGCCGGTCGTGAGGATGCGCGCAAGGCGGTTGACGCCGGCGCGGCCGCGTTCGGCGAATGGTCACGTAGCGCGCCGGCGATACGGCGCCAGATCCTGAGCAAGGCGGCCGACCTGTTGATGGAGCGCCAGGTGGAGATCGCCGGGATCGTCACCGAGGAGACGGGCGGCGTGTTCGGCTGGGGCATGTTCAACGTCGAGCTGGCGGCCGGGATGCTCCGCGAGGCGGCGGCGCAGGCGTACGGCCTGGTTGGCGAGGTGATCCCCTCCGACGTGCCGGGCAAGCTCGCGATGGGCGTCCGCGCCCCTGCCGGCGTGGTTGTCGGGATCGCGCCGTGGAACGCGCCGGTGATCCTCTCCACCCGCGCGGTGGCGACCCCGCTCGCGTACGCGAACACCGTCGTGCTCAAGGCGTCGGAGATCTGCCCGCGCACGCACGCTGCCGTCGTCACCGCGCTCGTCGATGCCGGGCTCCCAAAGGGCGTGATCAACCTTGTCACGAACTCGCCCGAGGACGCCGCGGACGTCGTCGACGAGCTGATCGCGCATCCGGCGACGCGCCGGATCAACTTCACCGGCTCCACCAAGGTCGGGCGGATCATCGCCGAGAAGGCCGGCGCTCACCTCAAGCGGGTGCTGCTCGAGCTCGGCGGCAAGGCGCCGATCGTGGTGCTCGGCGACGCGGATCTCGACCGCGCGGCCGCGGCCGCGAGCTTCGGCGCGTTCTTCCACCAGGGGCAGATCTGCATGTCGACCGAGCGGATCGTGGTCGACCGGTCGGTCGCCGACGCGCTTGCGGAGAAGCTGGCCGAGCGGGCGCGCGCGCTGCCCGTTGGCGATCCGCGCGACCAGTCGACAGCGATCGGACCGTTGATCAACCGGGCCGCGGTCGAGCGCGTCGCGGGCTTGGTCGAGGACGCGAAATACAAGGGCGCCAAGGCGCTGAGCGGTGGCGAGGCCGACGGACCGTGCTTCCCGCCGACCGTGCTCACCGAGATCACGCCGGAGATGCGGATCTACTCGGAGGAGTCGTTCGGCCCGGTGGTCACGATCGTCCCGGTCGACGGGCCCGACGAGGCCGTGGCGGTGGCGAACGACACCGAGTACGGCCTGTCGGCGGCGGTGTTCTCGGAGAACGTGCCGGCGGCGCTCGAGCTGGCCCAGCGGATCGAGAGCGGGATCTGCCACGTCAACGACACGACCGTCCACGACGAGCCGCAGATGCCGTTCGGTGGCGTGAAGGCGAGCGGGTTCGGGCGGTTCGGCGGCCGCGCCGCGCTCGAGGAGTTCACCGAGCTGCGCTGGATCACGGTCCAGTCGCTGCCGCGCCACTACCCGATCTAGAAACGGGCGCCCGCGCCCCGGCGGCCATCGGACCGCCAAGGCGCGAGCGCGTCGCTCAGACCCAGCTGCTGTACGGCGTCGCCTGCTGGTGGCCGTCGACGACCGTGGTGACGTTCTGTTCGAGGCTCGAGTCGTCCGCGCGGCCGTGAGCCGAGACCAGATGGTGCTTCGCAGCCGCCAGCACTTCATCGCGCTCGCCGATCAGCTGCAGCGAGCACGTGTCCCCTGGCACGCGGGCGCAGTCGAATACAGTCCGGCTCATGGGCGCTCCTTTCGAGTTCGCGAGACCGCATCCTCGCGATTTCCCCATGTCGAGTCAACGCTGATGGCCGGCGCCCACGTGCGGCTGGAAGGGAGCGGGCGCGCGCCCAAGCGCGGCGCGGTCCGCGTCGGCGACATCGATCCCGGCGAGGCGGTCGAGGTGACTGTGACGGTCCGTCGACACGCTCGGCCCGTGGACTTCGACACGGTGAAGCGGACACTTGGGCGGTTCGGGTTGACCGTCCACGCCGAGTATCCCGCCACCGGGAGCCTGATCATGCGTGGGACCGCCGCCCAGATCGAGGATGCCTTCAAGGCCGGACTGGGGGTTTACAGCCACGGCGAGGACGGATTGCTCCGCGGCCGCGAGGGTGACGTCCACATTCCTTCCGAGCTCGACGGGATCGTCACCGGTGTCTTCGGTCTCGACCAGAGGAGGGTGGCGCGCCGGTCCGAGCATGCCGGCGCGATGCATCCCGCGAACGCCCCGGCCGTGAACGCCCCGGCCGCGGACGCCCCGGCCGCCGCCCCGCTCGGGCCGGCCGAGTTCGAGCAGCGCTACCGCTTCCCTGACGGAGATGGCGCGGGCCAAACGGTCGCGATCGCCGAGTTCGGAGGCGGTTACTTCCCCGACGACGTGCGCGCGTTCTGCCGAACCCACGGCCGTTCGGTGCCGCGGGTCGACACCGTGTCCGTCGGCTACACGCCGATGACGCCGGCCGAGATCGCGGCACTGTCGGCCGAGCAGCAGGGACCCGCGATCGGCGAGAGCCACGAGGTGATGATGGACGTCGAGATCGTGGCGGGGCTGTGCCCGGGCGCGAGGATCAGCGTGTTCTTCGCACCGTTTGACCAGAAGGGTTGGATTGACATGCTCGACGCCGTGCTCGCCGCCGACCCGGCGCCGGTGACACTGTGTGTCAGCTGGGGGTTGGCCGAGGATGCGCCTGACTGGTCGGCCGTCGCGCTGGAGGAGATCGACCGGCGACTCGAAGCGGCGGCGTCGCGCGGTATCACCGTGTGCGCCGCGACCGGTGACGATGGATCAGGCGATCAGATGCACGACGCGAACGCGCATGTGCACTTTCCGGCGTCGAGCCCGTTCGTGCTCGCGGTCGGTGGCACGATGCTCGACGGCGCCGACGAAGTCGTGTGGTGGAATGCGCCGGGAGACCGGAGCCAGCACGGCGGTGGCTCGACCGGCGGAGGGGTCAGCGTCAAGTTCCCGCGACCGAAGTGGCAGGACGTACGGGTCAAGTCACGCAACGCCGGCGCCACCGACGGGCGCGTCGTCCCCGACGTCGCGGCGCTCGCGGGTCCACCCGGCTACAGCCTGGTGTTCGACGGCCGTCCGACGATGAACGGGGGCACCAGCGCGGCGGCCCCGCTGTGGGCGGCGCTGATTGCGCGCATCGCCGCTCAGGCCCCGCACAAGCCCTCCGCATTCCTCACCCCGCTCATCTACACGGGCCAGCGCGGCGCCACCGGGTTCACCGACATCACCAAGGGCAACAACGCCTCCCCGCAACCCGGCTTCGGGTACGACGCGGCAGCCGGCTTCGACGCGGTCAGCGGTTGGGGCGTCCCCGACGGGAAGGCGCTGCTCGCGTCGCTGACGCAGTAGTCAGCGGCCGGCCGCGACCGGCAAACCGGACAGAAGGCTCTCGCCGCGGGCGAGTGCGGGTCTTGCACCGAGCCCGGTCAGCGCCGCGATCGCCTCCTCGAGCAGGGACCGGGCCTCGTCGGGACGATGGTCCGCCACGAGCGCGCCGGCGAGGTCGATCTGCGCGCACGCGAGCCAGTACGGGTAGCCGAGCGCGCCGAGCGTCTCGATCGCGACGGCGAACTGCTCGACCGCGGTCGCGACGTCTCCGTGAGTCGCAGCCAGCAGACCGCGGCCACGCGCCAGCTGCGAGCGCAGGAACGGGGGCACGTGACCGAGCGGCTGACCGGCCACCAGCGCCAGCAGCCCGCCGGCGTCTTCGATGCGCCCGAGCGCGAACGCGGACTCGATCACGCACGGGAAGCCGATCCGGCTCGCCTGACTCGAGACGCCCTCGACCGACATGATCTCGCCGATCGTGCCCGACAGCAGGTCGAGCGCGCCGGCGGCGTCGCCGGCGGCGAGCGCGATCGTGGCCTCGCACGCGGTGTAGGTCCAGCGCGCCTCGTTGGACTCGATGCTGCGCCAGGCGGCCATCCCGCGGAGGTGCTCACGCGCGGTCGCGAGGTCTCCGCGCGCCGCTGCCAGCAGCGCCAGCTCGAGGTGGAGGTACTCGGCGCCGGGACGCTCGCGCGCGACCTCGAGCAGGTCGATCCCGAGGCGCTCGGCCTGGTCCCACGCGCCCGAGTATTCCCACGTGCGCATCAGGTTCGACGCCGCCACGCTCTCGTAGACACGGCTCCCGGCGCGCCGGGCCGTGGCCAGCGCGTCGCTCGTGCGATCCGCGGCGTCGGCCAGGTCGAACCTCCGCAGGAAGTCGCCGCTGTTCAGCTGGACGACGATCAGCCGGTCGGTGAGCTCGTACCGGCGGCACAGCTCGATCGCGCCGTCGAACAGGATCCGCGCCTCGGCCACGCGCCCGAGCGCGACGCACAGCTGCGCCTTGTAGGTCAGCGCGCCGGCGAGGACGTGCGGGAGCTCGAGCGCCTGCGCGAGCTCGAGGGCCCGCTCGAGCGGGTCGACGGCCTCGGGGACGCGGCCGGCGGCGAGCAGCGCCACCCCAAGCTCGACGTTGATCTGCGCGGCGTCGCTGCCCTCGCCGTCGCCGCTCAGCACCGCGAGCTCGTCGCGCATGAGGTCGATTGCCTCCCCGGTGCGACCGACCCGGCGGAGCGCATGTCCGATCTTGGAGGCGAGACGGGCGGCGTCGAGCTGGAGGCCGAGGCTCCGAAGCCGCGCGGCGGCGTCCCCGAACAGCTCGAGCGAGTCCTCGTAGCGTCCATCCAGCAGCGCCATCTCGCCGGCCGCCTTGATCAGGTCGATCCGCTCCTCCTCGCCGCCGGCGAGATCGATCGCGGTCCGGTACGCGCGCTCGGCGGTCTGCGGCGCGCCCACCGCGGCGGCCCGATGGGCCCCGCGGCGGAGCGCGGCCACCGCCTCGGCACGGAGCTGGTTGGCGTCGGAGTCGTTGGCGGCCGAGCGGTACGCCTCGAGGTAGTGCGCGGCCACGACCTCGGCCACGTCCTCGCCGTCGTGGGCGAACGCGCGTGACAGGTACTCCGCGGCCGCGAGGTGGCGGGACTTCCGCTCGCGCTTGGAGAGCATCTCGTAGGCGACGGTCCGGAGCAGCGTCTGGCCGAAGCGGTACTGCCCCCGGTCCGGGGACAGCGGATCGGCGCGGACCGTCAGCACCTGCTTGCGCACGAGGCTGGCGAGCACCGCGTCGGCGCGCTGCGCCGGCAACCCGGACAGCGCCTGCGCCGCGGCCAGCGGGAAGTTGCCCCCGAACACCGACATCGACTTGACCAGGTCGCGCTCCTCGGAGCCGAGCGCGTCGAGCCGCGCGCCGAGCAGCGAGATCAGGCTGGCCGGGACGTCGAGCTCGCCGAGCTCGCCGGTGAGGACCAGCGAGCCGTCGCGCTCGATCAGCACGCCGCGGTCGGCCAGCGCCCGCACGGTCTCGATCGCATACAGCGGAATTCCCTCGGCGCGCGAGATGATCTGCCGCTTGGCCGCGACCGGCAGCGTCGCCACCGAATCGAGCAGCTCCTCCATCGCCTGGTCGCCGAGCGGCTGCAGCGAGATCGCGGTGGCGCTGCGATGGCCGGCGGGCCACCCCGGCTGGCGCTCGGAAAGGTCAGGCCGGGCGAACGCGAGGATGAAGATCCGGTGCTGGGCCGACCAGTCGAGCAGGTACTCGACGAAGTCGAGCAGGCCGTCGTCGGCGGAGTGCATGTCCTCGAACACCATCACGACCGGGTCGTGCTCGGCCAGGCGCTCGAAGAACAGCCGCCATCCAGCGAACAGCTCCTCGCGGCCCGGCCCCGACTCGGTTACCCCGAGCAGAACACCGAGACGGGCGGAGATGAACTCCCGCTCGCCGGCGTCTGCGACCCACCGCTCGAGGCCGGCGTCGAGCCTCGCCTCCGCCTCCTCGGTCGGGGCGTCCTCGCGGATCCCGAGCCGGTGGCGGACCATCTCGGCGAGCGCCCAGTACGCCACCCCGTCCCCGTAGGGAAGGCAGCGGCCGGGGTGCCAGAGGAAACGGTCCGGCAGCTTCATCAGGTAGTCGAGGAACTCCGAGCGAAGCCGGCTCTTGCCGACGCCGGCCGCGCCCGAGACCGCGACGAGCCGCGCCGAGGTCCGGCTCACGGCGCCGTGGAAGAGCTCCTTGATCAGCCGCAGATCGGCCTCGCGCCCGACGAACTCGGCCTGCAGACCCTCGGGGGCCACGCCCGGGAGGACAGCGAGCACCTCGGTCGCGCGCCACAGCCGCAGCGGCTCGGCCTTGCCCTTGAGCGAGTGGTGCCCCGCGTCCTCGTAGGCGATCGCGGACGCGGTCACCTGGCGCGTGATCTCGTCGACGAACACCGTGCCCGGGTCCGCGGCCGCCTGGATCCGGGCCGCGGTGTTGACGCGGTCGCCGACCACCACGCCCTCGTCGGGGTTCGCCAGCAGCGCGGCCTGGCCGGTGACGACGCCGGCGTGGGCGCGGAGATCGGGTGTGCCGACCTTCTTGCCCAGCGCGGCCACGGCCTCGACCAGCTCGAGCGCGGCGCGCACGGTCCTCTCACCGTCGTCCTCGCGCGCCACCGGGGTGCCCCACACCGCCATCACCGCGTCCCCGATGAACTTCTCGATCGTCCCGCCGTACCGGTTGACGATCTGCCGCGCCGAATCGAAATAGTGACCGAGCAGGTCGCGGACGTCCTCGGGATCCCACGACTCCGTCAGCGGCGTGTAGCCGACAAGGTCGACGAACATGACAGACACGTTTCGGAGCTCCGCCGAGGCCGTGCGCGGCCCGCCGGCCACGGACGGCCGCGTCGCCTCGCGGGCGGTCAAAGTCACGTGGCCCGTCCCGGTCCGGCCCGGCGCCAGCGCCAGGCCGCACTCAGAGCAGAACTTCTGCCCCGGCGCGACGGTGTGACCGCATCCCGGGCACGAGGTCTGGAGCCCGGCGCCGCATTCCATGCAGAACTTGGCACCGGACAGGTTGTCGGTGCCGCACTCCGGACAGACAGTCGCTCCTCCGGTCACCCCGACGGACCAGTTTACGGCTCGCGTCGCCACGACCAATTGCGCAGCGGGTGGCTGGGCTGGAAGACTCTGCGCACCAATGGTCCTCGCCACCTACAACATCAAAGGAGGCGTGGGCAAGACCTCGGCGGCGGTGAACCTCGCGTACCTGGCGGCGCGCGGGGGCGCGACCACGCTGCTCTGGGACCTCGATCCGCAGGGCGCGAGCACGTACCTGCTGCGGGTCAAGCCGAAGGTCAAGGGCGGGGGGCGCCGGCTGGTGCGCGGCAAGAGCGATGCGTCGGCCCGGATCAAGGGCACCGACTACGACCGGCTCGACCTGCTCCCGGCCGACTTCTCCTACCGGCACATGGACCTCCACCTGGACGCCACCAAGCGTCCCACGCGGTCGCTCGGCCGGGTGCTGGCGCCGCTCGCGCCCGACTACGACTACGTGTTCCTCGACTGCCCGCCGAGCATCTCGCTGGTGTCCGAGAGCGTGTTCGAAGCGGCCGACGCGCTCGTGATCCCGCTGCTCCCGGCGACGCTGTCCGCGCGGACGCTCGACTACATCGACCAGGTCGCCGGCGCCGGCTCGGAGCGCCTCCCGTTCTTCTCGATGGCCGACGCGCGCAAGCGCATGCACCGCGACGTGATGGAGGCGTTCACCGCGGAGCGGCCCGAGATGCTGCACACGGTCGTGCCGCTGGCCGCCGACGTCGAGCGGATGGGCATCGCGCGCGAGCCGCTCGAGGAGTTCGCGCCGCGCGGGCGCGCCGCCGAGGCGTTCCGGAACCTGTGGGCCGAGATCCACGAGCGCCTCGACGCCCGCCCCGGGTAGCGACGAGCGCTTAACTGATTCATCACAGGATCCCCTCGCCGGTCGCCCATCATCGAGGTCGATGAGCCACACAGAACTCCACTTTCACCTGCTGCCCGGGATCGACGACGGGCCGTCGTCGATGGAGGAGAGCATCGCGCTCGCCGTGGCGGCCGCGGCCGACGGGACCGGCACGATCGTGGCGACGCCGCACGTGCACCCGCAGTTCGACACCGATGTGAGCTCGCTCCCCGAGCGGGTGCGCGAGGTGTCCGCCCGGTTGGCCGCCAGGCGCATCGCAATCCGCGTCCTGTGCGGGGGCGAGCTGGCGCACAACATGGTCCCGCGCCTGTCCCAGGCGGAGCTCGAGACGATCGCCCACGGTCCGCCGGGCAGGCGCTGGCTGCTGCTGGAGGCGCCGCTCGAGGGCCTCGATCACGCCTACACCGAGGCGGCCGACGAGGTGCGCGATCGGGGCTTCGCCGTCGTCGTGGCCCATCCCGAGCGGGCGCTCAGGTGGTCGGACGGAAGCTGGGAGACGCTCGAGCGCGAGCTGGCCGTCGGGAGCGTCGTCCAGATCAACGCGTGGTCGGTCGCCGGACTGTACGGGGAGATGGTCCGCGCGACCGCGCTGTGGCTGCTGCGCACGGCGCCGCGGGCGGTGGTCGCCTCCGACGCCCACGGCGGCGAGCGGATGCCCGCGCTCTCACTCGGCCTCGACGCGCTCGTCGCCGCCCGCATACCGGATCCGACGAGGCTCATCAGCGCCGTCCCCACCGCCCTGCTGGAGCACGGCCTCGCGGTGCAGAAGGGCTCGCCGCTCGCGGCCTGAGTTGGCGGCGTCCGGATCGCGGCCTGACTAAAACTAAACTAAACGGCCACGGCCATGTCGGGATGCGCCGTGCGGATCGCCCGCAGGTCATCGGGCGAGCCGAGGAACAGGTCGAGCAGCACCGGGTCGAAGTGGCGGCCGCGCTCGGCGCGCATGTGCTC
>Ga0335078_10019346_pt1 | contig 10125 bp, 8 predicted proteins | sample Lox_Sample_32_FD_206711 | JGI IMG/M metagenome (GOLD analysis project Ga0335078, IMG submission 206711) | Soil microbial communities from Loxahatchee National Wildlife Refuge, Florida, United States - Lox_Sample_3.2 | ecosystem: Environmental > Terrestrial > Soil > Wetlands | place: USA: Florida...
GCATCATTAGCCACCCCCGCGGGGAGCACCTTAGTGGCCAAATCTCGGCCAAATACCCCAGAAAACCGGGTAAGAACCCTAATCTTCCGTGGCTCCAGACTGCAAAACCAGCCTTGAACCGGGTGATTGCCGGCATTTCATTCGCTTTCCCTTCGGCATTCGCCAATCCGGCGATCCCGGCTCGAACGCTGGGAAAGTGCAAGCTTTTGCTACACTTGGGTAATTCCGTTGCATTTTCCGTTGACAATGAATTACGGGCTGGCATACGATTTTTGTAGTTCGTTTGCCCTGCTCTTACGAAGCGGGGCGGCTGTTTCCTCTCCCCGTGTCAACCTGTGGTTTTCCTCATGGCCACTGCTCATAAGAACACGTGTGCTCCCGACCCGGCCGGAGCTTCCGCTCCGCAGCCGACGCCTGCGCCCGCCACGCGTTCCGATCAGGACGTTCCCAGTCCTGAAAATCTGCTGCAGGAATACAACGAACTGCGCGCGCGCTTCCAGCGCACCACCAACGCGCTCGCCTCGGCGGCGCATGATCTCAAGACACCGCTGTCAATTCTGAATGGCTACGTCGACCTTCTGCACAGCGAGAAGTTGGGACCTCTCAGCGAACGGCAGCGCGAAGTCTTGCATGACATGCAGGACAGCGGAAAGCGCCTGCAGCAATTCATTCAGGATTTTCTGACTTACAGCGCCCTCGAAACCGGCGGCCTGCGCATGCAGTTCGAGCACGGCAACATCAACGACTGTCTTTCGGGTGTGTGCCGGCTCTGGTCCAACCGCTTTCAGGAAAAAGGTATCGCGCTTTACTTCCTCGCCAACGACAAGCTTCCGGCATTTCCCTTTGACGCTCCGAAACTCGAGCGCATCATTTCGAATCTGCTGGAAAATGCCTTCAAATTTACGCCCGCCAGTGGAACGGTGTGGCTGCACGCCGAGCCGCACATGTGGGAGCGCCGCGCCGCAGCTCAACCTTCCTCCGCTGAGCGCCGCCGCCACAACGTGACTCATCCCAACTCGGTGCGCGTCAGCGTATCCGACACGGGGCCCGGAATTCCGGCGGAGTTTCACCTGGAAGTCTTTGACGATTTTTTCCGTCTTCCCGGCACCGAGAATCAGGACGGCATGGGATTGGGCCTCGCCATCGCGCGCCGCCTGGTCCAGGGCATGGGAGGCAAGATCTGGGTGGAGAGTGATCCGGGCGCGGGCTGCAAATTTTCCTTCCTCGTGCCTTATAAGCCGGTCGTGAACAAACCGGTTGCCGCCTCCGCCGCCAGCAAAGGGAAGAACCGATGAAGCCAACCGCGAAAATCCTGCTGGTCGACGACGAACCCGGCATGCTCCGCTACATCAAGACGCTGCTCGAAGTCGACGACTACAAGGTCGAAACCGCGACCACCGGCGAGGAAGCTTTGCAGCGCGTGGAGAAGGGCCTGCAGCCCGACCTGGTTTTGCTCGACGTCCTCATGCCCGGCATCGATGGTCTGCAAACGCTCGAACAATTGCGCCAGATGCAGCCCGGCGTCAAAGTGGTCATGCTCTCGTGCGTCAACGACACGCGTAAGGTTGTCCACGCCATGAAGCTCGGCGCACAGGACTACCTCACCAAGCCTTTTCAGAAAGCGGAACTCGACGCGGTCATCGATCTCAGCCTGGGCCAGGGCAAACAGACGTTCAGCGGCGAAGTGGAAGAACTCGCCGACGACGTCTTCTTCATCGCAGCCAGCCCGGCCATGCGCAAGATTCGCTCGCAAGCGGCTTTGGTCGCCAACGTCGACATCCCGGTGCTGCTCCTCGGGGAAAGCGGCACAGGGAAAGAAGTCCTCGGGCGCCTGATTCACAAGCTGTCTCCGCGCTCGCATCGCGCGTTCCTGAAAGTCAATTGCGCGGCCGTTCCCGCCGACCTGCTCGAAAGCGAGCTCTTCGGCTACGAGCCCGGTGCCTTCACCGGAGCGACGCACGCCAAGCCCGGCAAGTTCGAGCTCTGCAACAAAGGCACGATTCTGCTCGACGAAATCGGCGAGATGCCGCCTTCGCTGCAGGCGAAACTGCTGCATGTGTTGCAGGACCAGCAGTTCTCCCGCCTGGGCAGCCGCTCGGTCATCAAGGTAGACGTGCGCATTCTCGCGGCCACCAACATCAATATTCCCGAAGCGCTGGCCTCCAAGCGCTTGCGCGAAGATCTTTACTACCGTCTGAATGCCTTCACCATGCAGATTCCGCCGCTGCGCGAGCGCAAGGAAGAAATCCCCATCCTGCTGAAACACTCCATGTCGCGGATGGCGGAGCGCTATGCCCGCGCACCTCTTCCGCTTTCTCCTGCGCTGCTGCAGGCGTGCCAGGATCATTCCTGGCCGGGCAATCTGCGCGAATTGAATAACTTCCTGAAGCGCTACCTGATTCTTGGGGATGAGAACCTGGCCGTCACCGAACTTCTTCCGAAGAACGATGGCAATGGCGGCGTGCATGGCGATTCTCCACGCGCGGCCGAGGCGGGCGGACTGAAGTCTGTCGCGCGCGGCGCAAAGGATGAAGCCGAAGCCCAGGCCATCACGCGCGCCCTGGAACAGACCAACTGGAACCGCAAGCAGGCGGCCGTCATTCTCCAGATTAGCTACAAGGCTCTGCTCTACAAGATCCGCCAGTACGGAATTGCCGAAGCCAAGAGCCACCACAAACTTTCCGCTGGAGCGTAGCCTCCGCGCGCAAGCGGCACAAATCTCAACCAAAGCAAAAGCCCACGACGCAAGTCGCGGGCTTCTTCGTTATGCCTGGCGCGGATCGTGGAACCGTTCTACGGAACCGTCAAAGTGACAGTCGCATTCTTCGTGTCGCTGCCCGAAGTACCGGCGATCGTGATGGGCCACGTCCCGGCTGGCGTCCCGGCGGGCGGCGCCGTCGTGTTGTTCTTGCTGCATGCGGGCTGCAACAGAAGCATTCCGAAAAGCACGCACAGCAACAACATTCCCAGCGTGCGACGCCGGCCCCGACGGTTTCCGAGGCCGAGCAGCGCCAATCCCGGAATCATCCAGATCGCGTAGAAGTGCCGGGTGACCAGGCTCGCGGCGGGCGTCGTGATTGGCCGGGCCGTAGTGGTGATGTTGAGCGAACTCGTTCCAGGACTCGTCCCGGTGAGCGTCACCGTGGTCGTAGAGAAGGCACAGGTGGCCCCCGTGGGCAGGCCGGAACACGTCAGCGAGATGTTGGAGGTGTAGACGGGATTCGGCGTCAACTGAACCTCATACGGCGCCGTATCCCCCGCCTGCGCCACCGTAAAGTTGCTGGGGCTGGCCTTGATCGAGAAGTCTGACATGTTCGCCGACACCGACGTCTGGACGGGAGTAATGTTGTTCGCGGCCGTCGCCCGAACCGTGCCTCCGTTGAACTGAGCGGACCCTCCGCTGCTGCTCGGCGTCGGTACCAGCACAATGGTGACTGTCGCGGTCGAACCAGCCTGCAGGGACCCGATGGTGCACGAGACCGTGCTGCTCGTCGTGCCCCCTCCGCAGGTTCCCGACGTCGCACTGGCGGAAACGAAAGTGAGCGCCACCTGGGTGATCGAGGAACTGAAGTCGTCGGTCACCGTAATGTTGTTGGCCAAGTCCGGCCCTTCATTCGTAATAATGTAGGTGAACGTTGCCTGGTTCCCGGCGGCGATGTAGGTCTGATTGGGCCCCAACGAGAGCGTTCCGGTAATCGACAAGCTGGCGGCGGTTCCCAACTGGGTCACGAATGCGTCGAAGCCGCCGTTATAAGTTCCGTGCGCTGCCGCCGAAAGCGGAACGGCGGTTTGCAGATCGCTGGAATTGGTGTCGCCCGCGAGGTACACGGTCCCGTTGCTGTCGAGAGTGATGCCGGTTCCTTCATCGACTCCGCTTCCGCCGTAATAGTTCGCCCAGGAAGCTGTCGTGGTCTGACCGACCACTGCGCCACTGTTCAGGCGCGCTACGAACGCGTCTTGTGTGCCGTTCAATGTGCTCTGAATCGTGTTGGGCGTTGGAAATACCGGAAAGTCAAGCGACTTGGTCCATCCCGTGATCAGCGCGCCCGCGGCGGAATCCACCGTGATGGCCTGCCCCGCCTCATCGCTGCTTCCCCCGAGATAGGAAAAATACGTCAGCGAGACCGGAGTCGTGGTCGTGATTGTCGCTGGGTTCGACAGCCGTGCCACGAAGGCGTCGTTGGGTGCCGGGTTCGAGAGCGTGGGACACGCTATCCCTGCCGCAATGCTGGGAGAGTCCAGACAGTGCTGATAGGCGGCGAAACTACTCAGCGACGTCACGTCGGGCGAATTCGTGGTCCCGGTCAGGTACACGTTCGCCGCGCCGGTGTCGATCGCTACTCCCGTTCCGGAATCCGTTTGCGAACCGCCCAGATATGTAGACCAGACCAGTTGCGCGCCCTGCGCCGCGTTGGGATTCAGCTTGGCCACAAAAGCGTCCGAGTTGGACGTTGTGCTGGTGTTTTGGCACGGAGGCGTGAATACGCCCGTCGGCGCCGCCTGATCGAGACAGGGCTGGTACGCGTTCAATATCGGGAAGTCGGTGGTCGAACATCCCGCGCATCCGGTGTAGGTAAAGTTCGTTGTCCCGCTGAAGTAGACGTTACCGTTGGTGTCGACCGCGATGCCGCCGCCGACGGCGATCGGCGTGGTAGTGTCAAAATTGCCCCCGCCAAAATATGTCGAGTACGCAATGCTGCCGGTCCGCGGCGCCTGCGTATTCACTTTGGTGACGAAAAACTGAATGGACGACCGCGGAATGTTCTGGAACGCCAGCGCCTGCGGCACCGTGCTCGCCGGGAATTGCACGGTCGGGGTCGCGGTGTCACTGGACGTCGTGGTCCCCGTGACAAAAACGTTGGCATGAGCGTCGACGGTCATCCCGCTGGCAACATCGTCGCCGTTCCCCGACAGGTAGGTCGAATACTGCAGCGCGTTCGCCACTCCATTGGTGCTACTGAGTTCCGTCACGAAGACGTGCTGGGTGCCCGCGCTTCCCGCTTCCGGAGCCTGCTGATAGGCAGTCAATGTCGTCGGAAAGTTGGTCGAGGTCGTTGTTCCCGCGACGAACGGATTGAAGGCCGCGTCCACCCCGATTCCTACTGGCGTGTCGGTGCCATCGCCGCCCAGGTAGGTGACATATTGCAGGATCGGAGCAGATGAGCCCAACGGCGGGGTGATCTTGGCGATATAAACGTTCTGGGTGCCTTCCAATGTCGTCTGATAAACGCCGGTCACGGTCGGCAGGTTCGCCGATGTGGTCGAACCAGCAATGTAGATGTTGCCGCTTCCGTCGACCGCCACAGAGGTCGCCAGCTCATCGCCAGTGCCGCCAAAATACGTGGAGAAAGCCAGCACCGGATCGATGACCAACTCGCGCGAGCCATCATAGCTCCCAATCGCGAAGCCGACCCGGTTCGCGCCGCGCAGTTCGAATCTGCCTTCGACCGCTCGCTGCTGGCCTGCAATTTCCTGATAAACCCGCGGGGCCTCCAGTCGAACATCCGAGCCTTCCTGCTTGATCACCAGCGCGCCGTCTTTCAGCTCCAGCCCCTTCGCGCCGTCGAAGTCAAGTTCCGCCTGCGAGGGATCAGAACCGGGCGCCACCTGAAAGTCGTACTCCAGCCGTCCCTGATTTCCGTAGAAGACCAGGTTGATCCCAGGATAGACGTTCTCATAACGCACCCGCGCAAACTGGGGAACGCCCTGCCGCCATTTCGCCGGATCGTTGCCCAGGATGTAGTTGCTGGTGCCGGGAAGAAGATTGCTGCCCGTCAGTGTGGCGTTCGGATTCGAGCCCGCCAGCTTCATCCGGACTGACTCGACGCGCGCCGTCCCCGCCGCATGCTTCGCAGGAGACTGACTCTGGTTCGCGGACCGGAGGTTTAGGATCGCGCCCTCGGACCCCAGCATCAGGCTGTATCCGGCACCACGCGCTACAAACTTCACCCGGGGGTCGGCCGCATCCAGGTTCGCCTGTCCCAGGTTCGGTTCGAACATCAGCGGCAGGCCGGCAAACACCGAACGCGGCGTCTGCCCGGACTGGCTCGCGGCGGCAGCCAACGCGCCAGTAGAAATCGCCGTCTGGCTCAGGTTCGAGGAAGGAGCGGCCGCGGTCTCCGCGGTCATTTGGCGTGAGCGGGAACCCCACCCGAGAACCATGCAGCCTGCCGCCATCAGCAACAGCCCGGCAGCCAGAACCCGAACTCGTCCTGCGGATGCTCCCCACCAACGGCGATCAACGTTCACGCGTTCCTCCGATGCATTCTCAAGTCAGCTTCGTTTAGTTCGTTTCCGGTCAAAATCCGTGCGGCGCAGCCCGTCTTCCTCAGATCAGTTCCCTTCAGATCAATTCCTTCAGATCAGTGGAGAGATTGGAGATGGCGCACGAGTCACTCCGAGCCTCTCGCCGGCGTGCTTCAAGTGGCGAGCATGTCACTGGAACTGGCGGAAAAATTAAATAACTACTTAAACATCTGACGGATAGACAAGTCAAGCGAGCCCCCGGCCAGCCCCCGCTCCAAGATTCGTCAGATGCGCGGGAAGCCACTCCAAGATGCCGCGCCCTGGCACAAAAGTGGCGTGAACCGGATTGCAGATGAGTAATTCTGCCGGAGGATCACGCTCCTTCTGCAATCGGTTGCACGCCTCCGGCTCATCCCCGGCGGGCGGCACGCGGAAACCGCTGATTCTGAGCGGAAAACTTAGGACTCCTTCCCCGCTTTGATGGCCGGAGGATTGCACAACTCCTGGTGACCTCTCCCGCTCGTGTGTCCTCCCCTACGTTGCACGGTCGCAAATCTGTTCCAGAATCCGGACAGATTAACGAATAGTTTCCCCCGGCATTTTTGCTGTTGCAAACTGCTGATAATTCTATAAATTGAGGGCTGAGAGGCCGCATTCTGACCGAACTCAGAGCCTCAAAGAAAAGGGTAGTGGCTGTCTGGGGTCATGTCATTTCTAACGGGTACCGCGCTTCTGGCGGAGCGCTCCAGCATGCAAGCAAATTCACAGGAACGGCGGATGATGCGGCGCTTTGACATGCGCCTGCCCGCCATCGTGCGCCTCGAAGGCGCCAACGAATTCCACACCGAAACCCAGAACGTCAGCGCCCGCGGCGTCTATTTCTATCTCGACCGCGCCGTCTCCGCCGGAACCAAGCTGGAAGTCACGCTGACGTTTCCTCCGCACGTCACGCTCACCGACGCGGTCCGCGTCCGCTTCTCGGCCCGCGTCATCCGCGTTGAATCGCCTCTGCCCTCCCTGCGCATCGGCACCGCCGCCATGATCGAAGACTACGAATTCCTCCGGTCAAACGGTAGCCCGGATTTCCTGAGTGCCTTGCAGAAAGAATGGAAAGCCACGAACTAGGAACAGCTCCTGACTTCTAGCTCCTGGCTTCTAGCTCCTGGCTTCTAGCTCCTGGCTTCCGGCTCCTAGTTTCAAGCTTCTGGTTTGCTCCCGGCATCTAGCTCCCAGCAGCCGCGGAGCGGCGAAAGAATGCAGCCCACGGCGCAAGCCGTGGGTTTTGGACACGCTGGATGGAACAAAGCCCCGAAGGGGCGAAAGAAACGGATGACGCCTACTTCCATTTCCCCAATTCCTTCATCTCCCGCCGTAACCGGCTGAATCTTCGCACCAGGGTTCCAATATAGAAAACGTGAATCACCCAGGTGGCGACGTAGGCGGCGTACAGATACTTGATGGAATTCATTGCGCACTCCGGTTCAGCGGGAGACTCGCCTTGGCGGCGCCCCCGGCCAGCGACTCCATGGCGTGAGCTTCTTCCACTTCACGGTGCAGCAATTCCAGCCGGTAGCGCGACCAGCAGACCAGGAAAGCAAAGCACAGAAAAGCTATCCAACTAATGAGAAGCACGTGTAGCATTCGCGGATCCATCGACCCCCCGCCACCGATCACCGGCTGCGGGTGCTGGGTGCGGAAAAACCAGATCGAAAAATAAACCAGCGGCACATCCAGCGCGCCGAACACAGCCAGCGCCGCCGCCAGCATCTGCGTCTGTGCGCTGCTCGAAAACCGCCGCAGCACCAGGTAGCTCACGTAAATGAGCCAGAGCACCAGGGTCGACGTGAGACGAATGTCTCCCGGCGCCCACCAGATCCCCCACACCGGACGCGCCCAGATCGGCCCGGTCACAAGCACGATCGTGCAGAAAACCACGCCCACCTCTGCAGTTGTGACGGCGAGCACGTCGAGCGCTTGTCCGGGGAACCACTTTCCGATCAGAAAGTAAAACGCCGGAATGCAGATCACAGTCGTCGCCATCGCGCTGGGCCGCATGCCAGCCGAGGTCAATTGCCGCTGCACCTGCGGCAGGAAGCAGACAATGATCCCCACCACCCCGATTCCGATCACAATCCACTTTGCCGCCGCCTTCCTCGACGGGTTGGCGCTCGCCAGGTATTGCACCGACGCGATGAAATTGATGAAGAACAGCAGGAAAGCTGTCCACGCCGATGGCACGTGGTAGTAAATGATGCGGTAGACATCGCCCTGCAGCGCATCGGTCGGTGCGACAATCAGTGCCTGATAGAACGCATACGCCAGCAGAACCGCGGTGATGATCGAGAGGATGGGGAAGATCCGTTTCATTCCGCGTGCAGTACCGTCTCGAACAGTGCCAGACAAGCTGTAGTAAACACTACATCGTAGGTGAGAAGCAACACGATGTAGAAGTGTGCCGGGTTGTCGCCCGTGAGTACAGCCGTAGTGCCGGCGACCATGCCGAGCACGGCGGGAATCGAAATCGGAAACAGCAGCAGCGGCAGCATGATTTCGCGGCTGCGCGTGCGCAGCGACATGGCCGCGAAAAACGTGCCATTCACCACCAGCGCCCATGTGCCCAGCAGCGCGATCGGAATCAACTGCCACGCTGGTCCGAGGACGTGCAGGTTATAAAAAACGACGAACAGCGGAGTCATCAGCGCTTCCAGCACGCTAACGAAAATAAAGTTGCCCAGAGCCTTCGCCAGGAACAGCGCGTTCGGCGGCGCCGGAGACACGCGATAGGCGTCGAGCACCTGGTTGCGCAGTTCGCGGGCCCAAGTCTGGTTCAACGCAACCACAGCCGCAAAGAGAAACGCGACCCAGACCAGCCCTCCCACGATGTGGCGCGACTCTTCCGCCAGAGGATCGAAGGAGAAAACGAAGATCACCACCACCAGCAATGAAAAGAACAGCATGGAATTCAGCGCATCCTTCGAGCGCCACTCCAGGCGGATGTCTTTCTTCAGCGTCGCGAAGGTGACCGACCAGAGGCTCATGACACCTCCGCACGCGCCGTCGTTGCCGTGCGGTCCACGATCTGCCCCGCTTGCATCCACACAAATTCGTCGGCTATGCCGTCGAGCAGAAGCGCCTGGTGCGTCACCACAAAAATCGTTTTCCCAGCGTCGCGCATGCCCTTGAGCAGCCCCACCATCTCACGCGCCGAGTGCACATCAACGTTCGAGAACGGCTCGTCGAGCAGCAGTACGCGCGGATCGTGCAAAATCGCCCGCGCCAGCGACATGCGCTGCCGCATGCCCTGCGAATACTGCCCCACACCGCGCGTCAGTTCAGGATCAAGTCCCACCGCACGAATTGCTTCTTCGCAGCGCGTGTCTCCCGCAATGCCGTAGAGTCCTGCAAAGTAGCGCAGGTTCTCCATCCCGCTCATTTCGTCATAGAGCAGCGACGGATGCGCCATGTAGCCCAGATCGCGGCAGGCAGCCTGCGGGGTCTTCCCGAAAATCGAAATCGTCCCCCGCGTCGGCTGCGCCAGCCCGGCCAGCGCGCGCAGGAGCGTGGTCTTCCCTGCCCCGTTGTCCCCGAGGATGGCGTGAAAGCGCCCCGCATCAAATTCCGCCGTCACGCCCCGCAGCGCGGCAAAACGTCCGAACTGCTTGATGACGTTCTCGACGGTGATGATGGGCGAGCCTTGCGGGATGGCGTGAGTCACAGGCACCGGTAGATCGCAGCGAAGGTCACAGAAGTGACGCTAGCGAATCTATGCATTTTCGCGAAGAATTGCAAAACCGGATCGTAAACCACCAAGGACACGAAGGCTCACGAAGGAATTCATGATAGGAATTCCCTTCGTGAGCCTTCGTGTCCTTGGTGGTT
>Ga0335078_10019347_pt1 | contig 10125 bp, 11 predicted proteins | sample Lox_Sample_32_FD_206711 | JGI IMG/M metagenome (GOLD analysis project Ga0335078, IMG submission 206711) | Soil microbial communities from Loxahatchee National Wildlife Refuge, Florida, United States - Lox_Sample_3.2 | ecosystem: Environmental > Terrestrial > Soil > Wetlands | place: USA...
GGGAGCTGCAGACCTCCTCGTAGGTCGGGTTTGGCGTAAACCCGCCGGCATAACCGACCGCGGTGACATAGACGCCGTCACCGAGCTCCCAGAATTTGCGCTCGGCGCCCCAAAAGCAGCCAAGCCCGAACATCGCCATGGCGAGCCCCTCGGGATAAGGCCCCTTGAGCGGCCGGCCATTGACGAAATGCTGCCGCGCCGTCGGGATGGCGGTGGGACGTCCCGGCGGCGCGTCGCGCGGTTCGGGCATTTGCGTTTTCTTGGTGAAGCCAAACATGGCGGCGTCTCCCTATGGGCGAGGCGAATACGCCCAAATATAAGATGTGTCCGCGCCGACCGCAGCCGTTTTGCGATCACGTTTCCTCGCCGGCGCAAGCGGCTTCCACCGGGCGCGTTTGCCGCCTATTGTTTCGCCCCGGGGCGAATCGTTCAAAGGATCCCGCGGAGGGGAGAGCAAGATGCAGTGGAAGCTCGCGCTCGGCTGCGTGCTGGCCGCGTTCCTCGCTATAGCCGGTTCGGCCTTCGCCCAGCAGCCGTCGACGCCACCCTACGGGCCTGCGATCACCCTCGATGACGCCAAGCGCGCGATGGCGGCGGCCGAGCTCGAAGCGGCGAAGAATTCGTGGCAGGTCGCCATCACCATTCTCGACAGCGGCGGCAACCTGGTGATGTTCCACAAGATGGACAACACCCAGCTCGCCTCGATCACCGCATCCGAAGGCAAGGCGCGCACTGCGCTCACCTTCAAACGCCCAAGCAAAGCGCTCGACGATGCCATCGCCGCCGGCGGCGCGGGCCTGCGCCTGCTTGCGGTGAAAGACATTACTCCGCTCGAAGGCGGCTTACCGATCATGGTCGACGGCAAGATCGTCGGCGCCATCGGCGTCTCCGGCGCGCTGTCATCGCAGGACGCCCAAGCCGCCAAGGCCGGCGCTGACGCGGTCGCAAAGTAGTCTTTCGTTTTTGTCTGCATCAGCGCCGCGCCGTTCCCGCGTGCGGGGAGAGATCGGGACGAGGGAGCTGACACCTTCGCTCGGCCATCGAGCGGTCAAAGGCGGGTAGCGATATGGACTGTGACATCCTGCAAAAAATCGAGCTTTTGCATGCCGCCGGAACTCAGTTCAATCCGCCGAACGCCAAAGAAATTGTAAAAACCCTCTATGAGATTCTCACCATCCTCGACGGAAAGGGATTAGCGCTGCTGGCGTTTGACGGCATCATCGTCGCCGCAACGACTTTCGCAGCGGAGAAAGCCGACGTCTTCCACAAGCGCGGATCGGCGCGGTGGTTCGCAATTCTGCTCATCGTCGTATCGCTTGCCGCCGCCGCTTTATGCCTCGGCGTTGCCGAAATTTCCTATCCGTTCCTGCATTATGTCGGATGCGACACCGGCAAGCTGGACTACACCGACGAGATTGCGCGTCTGACGACTTTGGTGACGTGGCGCACCGCCTACTACCAAATCGCCTGGTCGCTGTCGGTGGCCGCGATTCCGTTGTTCCTGGCGATGTTTTGGGTTTCGCTGAACTGGAAAAGGCAAAACGGCTCGTGAAATTTTTCTCGGGTCAATTTAACTCTGACGAGCCTCGCAATCGGCGGCCCGGGTAGCCTCTTCCCAGAGGAAAAACTGCTTGATTGCCGCCGCGAAATGCCCACCTTGGGATCATGTGCAACCGCTTCCGCACGCTTGAGGAATGGTCGCAAATCCCGCGCGATCTTTATAGCGGGCCGCGGCTCAATTTCGAATTCAACCCGAATGTGGCGCCGACCGAGACCGTGCCGGCGCTGATCGCGGGCGACGGCGCGGCGATTGCGCGTTTCGGCATTAACCGGCTCCTTCCGAACGGCAAACCCCGGCCGCCGCTCCTTAACGCGCGCACCGACGGGCTGCGCAACGGGCAGTTCCGCACGCACATGAAAAAGCAGCGCTGCGTCATCCCCGCCGCGGGCTTTTACGAATGGCGCGAGGAAGGCGGCAAGCAGCCGTATTATTTCGCCCGCAAGGACGGCAAACCGCTGATGCTCGCCGGCATCTGGGAGGAGGCGGAGTATAAAGGCGACCGCCGGATCGCGTTTGCGATCCTGACCGAGGAGCCGAACGAGCTTGTCGGGCCCTATCACGACCGCATGCCGCTTGCGCTCGCCGACGACAAGGCCGCGCTGTGGCTCGATCTCGCGCAAGAAGCGCCGCTCGCGCAGGAACTGCTGCTCGACTTGCAGGAATTCGCCGTGCGGCCGATGGGCCGCGCCATGAACAACGTGCGGGAAAAAAATCTCGCCGCCTTCGATCCCGAGGCCAAGGCGGCGTAGCAGTTCGTCATTCCGGCCGAGTGGAGCGAGGGCCGGAATCCATAACCACAATCTGTCGTGACTAGTCTGTAGCCCTCATTTTTGCACGGCGGCTGTGGATTCCAGACTCGCGCTTCGCGCGCTCCGGAATGACGGCTCGCCGTCACTTTCGCCACAGCCGTCCGACAATGCCGAGCGGAAAGAAATAGACGCTGAGCACGAAGAGGACGCCGAGCCACAGCAGCCAGCGGTCGGGGTCGAAGATTAGCGGGATAAGCGGCACACCTGCCGTCATATGGCTGATCATGGCCATGACGTTCTGCAGGTAGGTTTCAGCCAGCACGAAGATCGCCGCGCCGATCACGGCGCCGTAGAGCGTGCCCATGCCGCCGATCACCACCATCAACAAAATATCGAGCATGATGTCGAAGGACAGCGTCACCGCCGGGCCGGTATAGCGGAGCCACACCGCAGAGAGCACGCCGGCAAGCGCGGCGGCGGCGGCGGCGAGGCAATTGCCGATCGAGCGGTAGATGACAATCCGATAGCCGAGCGCCTCGGTGCGGAATTCATTGTCGCGGATCGCCTGCAGCACCCGGCCGAACGGCGAATTGACCACGCGCAAGAGCAGAAGAAACAGCACGAGCGCCGCAGCAAACACAAAGTAATAGGCGAGGATGCGCCCGCTGAGCGTGAACGGGCCGGCGGCGAAGTGAAAACTTGGCCGTAGCGCTTGCGGCAGGCGGAAGGTACGCCCATCCTCGCCGCCGGTGAACGTGCTCAACTGCGAGGCAAGCACCGAGAACGCGCTCGCCACCGCCAGCGTGATCATGGCGAAGAAAATGGCGCGCACGCGCAGCGAAAACAGGCCGATGACCAGCGCGAGCGCCACCGCCACGACGAGCGCGACGCCAGTGCCAAGCAGGAGCGCGCCCCACGACGGCCCGAAATTATAGAGCGCAAGTCCCGCACCATAGCCGCCGATGCCGAAGAACATGGTGTGGGCGAACGAGACGATGCCGGTATAGCCGAGCAAAAGATCGTAGCTCGCCGCCAGCACGATGAAGTAGCAAATCTTGGCGGCAACGTTGAGCGCCTCCATACCGGGAAACAATAAAGGCGCGAGCGCGAGGCCGAGCAGTATGGCGAGCAATATCAGCGTCAGCGCCACCCCGCGCGGCGGATTGCCCGAAAGGATGCCGCCGAGAGCGCTCATCGCTTGGCCACCGGATAGAGCCCGCGCGAGCGCCAGAGTAGAATCAGCGCCATCAGCAAAATGTTGGAGACGAGCGCGAGCTTGGGCGCGAGAAAGCCGGTGTAATTGGCGACCACGGCGACAAGCAGCGCGCCGATGAAGCAGCCGCCGACCGAGCCGAGCCCTCCGATCACCACCACGATGAAGGCCAGCACCATGACGTCCATGCCCATCGCCGGCGTCAGCAGCTCCCGGTAAAAGCCCCACATCACCCCGCCAAGCCCCGCGAGCGCCGAGCCCGCCATGAACACACCGACGAACAGCCGGCGGATGTGGTAGCCGAGCGCCTCCACCATTTCGCCGTTCTCGACGCCGGCGCGGATCAATAGGCCGATGCGAGTGCGGTTGAGCACCAAAAGCATGACGGCGAAAATGATTAGCCCAACGACCACGGCAATGAGCCGGTAACGCTCGATGGCGACGTCGCCGAAGACCAGCGCGCCGCGAAACGCCGTCGGCAGCGTGAGCGGGATCTGCACTGGGCCGAATATGGCGACAATAATCTGCTCAGCGACAATCAGCCCGCCGACGGTGACCAGGATTTGCTTTAGGTGCTGGCCGTAGACCGGCATGATGATGACGCGCTCGAAGGCGTAGCCGAGCAGGCCGGTCACGACCATCGCCAGCGCGATCAGCGCCAATAGCGCGACAAGGTTATAGAAAAGCGAATCCGCTTGCAGAAAGCCGGCGAGCGCCGGCACCAGCGTCGCCGCGGCATAGGCGCCGATGGAGATGAATGCGCCGTGGCCGAAATTGAGCACGTCCATGAGCCCGAACACCAGCGTCAGCCCTGAGGCGATGACGAATATGATCATGCCCATGGCGAGGCCGGCGAGCGTGAGCGTCACCCAGGTCGAGAACGAGCCGACCAGCGGCAGCGCGGCCAGCGCCACCGCCGGCACCAGCAGGACCGGCAGCAAGTCGCGGTGAAGGAGCGGAAGGGAGGGAGTGCCGCGGGCAGTCATTGGTGCTGGTCCAGATGCAGCCCGAGCAGCCGGTGCTGCAGATCGCGGTCTTCGGCGAGCGCCGCCATGGTGCCGGCATGCACGACCCGGCCGTTATCCATCACCGCCACAGCGTCGCCGAGCGATTTTGCGAACAAAAAATTCTGCTCGACGACGAGGATAGTGGTGTCCGGCGATTTTTTCAGCTCGCGGAAGGCGGCGATCATGTTGGCAATGATCGCCGGCGCAAGCCCCTTGGTCGGCTCGTCGATCAAAAACAGTTTGCGCGGCTCGATCATGGCGCGGGCGATCGACAGCATTTGTTTTTGCCCGCCGGAGAGGACGCCGGCGGCGAGCGACCAGAATTTTTCGAGCGCGGGAAACAGTCCGAAGATCCAGTGCAGGCGGGCCTCGTCGATCGGGCCGGAACGCGCCGCCAGCAAGAGGTTTTCCCGAACCGTGAGGTCGGAGAAGATGCCCATGGTCTCGGGCACATAGCCGATGCCGGCGCGGGCGATATCGGGCGTCGCCCAGGCGGTGATGTCGGCGCCGTCGAAGGTCACGGCGCCGGCCGACGCATGCCAGAGCCCCATAATGGTGCGCAGCGTCGTCGTCTTACCGGCGCCGTTTCGCCCGAGCAGCATGGTGAGCTCGCCGCGCGGCACGTTGAGATCGACGCCCTGGAGGATGTGATACGGCCCGATATGGGTGTTGATGCCGGCGAGCTTAAGGAGCGGCGGCGCTTCAGACATTGGCCGCTCCGAGATAGGCCTCCTGCACAACCGGCAGCGCGATCACGCTCGCCGGATCACCGTCGGCGACGAGCGCGCCGTTGTGCAGCACGACGATGCGGTCGGCAAGCGAGCGCACTACGTCCATCTTGTGCTCGACCAGAAGGATGGTGCGATCGCGCCGGGCCTTGATCGCCTGGATGAGATCGAGAATGACCGGCACCTCGTCGACACTCATGCCGGCGGTTGGCTCGTCGAACAGAAACACTTGCGGCTTGAGCGCGATCAGGATGGCGACTTCGAGCTTGCGCTGGTCGCCATGCGGCAGGAGGCCGGCGCGCGCGTTTCGCCGCGCGGTGAGCCCGACCTGAGCAAGGACCTCGTCCGCCTCCTCGATCAGCTCGCGGTGGTGCTGCCAGGTGTGCAGAAGATCAAGCCCGGCGCCGCGGCGGCTCTGCACGGCAAGGCGCACGTTTTCATGTACGCTGAGATAGGGGAACAGATTGGTGAGCTGAAAGGCGCGACCGAGACCGCGGCGGGCGCGCTGCGACACCGGTAAGGCGGTGATATCGGCGCCGTCGAACAGGACGCGGCCGCCGCTGGCTTTGAGCTGGCCCGAGATCAAGTTGAAATAGGTGGTCTTACCTGCGCCGTTCGGGCCGACAATGGCGGTGAGTGTGCCGGGATGAAACGCGCAGCTCACCGCGTCGACGGCGAGATGGCCGCCGAAACGGATACTTAAATCGCGCGTTTCGAGGGCGGCCGCCCGATTCCCGTCCACCGTCATGGTCGGGCATCGCCGTTCGAAGAACGGCGTCGCTTCGCTCGCCTATGTTCCGGCCGTCTACGCCTTGCTTGCCGTTCGGCGGCCATGGAGACGGGGATGCCCGCGACGAGCGCGGGCACGACGATCCGGGGTATCATTGGCTCCCGCCGAAGGCGCGCTGGCCGTTCATCGCTTATTGCGAATCGGCACCGGAATCTCGTCGATCGGGATTTCGCGGACGAGGTCGAGCAGGTCCCATTTGTCCTTGCCGTCCGCTTTCACCCGAAACACGTACATCGATTGCAGCGCTTGGTGGTCCTCCTTGCGGAAGATCATCTTGCCTTTGGGTGTGTCGAATTCCATACCCTCCATGGCGGCGATCAGTTTCTCAGTATCGGTGCCGCCGGCTTTCTTGATCGCGGCGACAACCGCGCTCGCCGCCGCCATGCCGCCGCAGGTGAAGAAATCGGGCGGCATGTTGAAGCGTTTTTTGTGCTCGGTCACGAGCCAATCGTTCATCGGATTTTTCGGGAAGCCGTAATAATAGTAGATGGTGCCCTCGATGCCGGGAAACTGTTTGTAGGCGAGCATGGCGGGCAGGATGTTGCCGCCGGGCGCCACCGCAATGCCGTAGCGTTCCGGCTTCAGATCTTCGATCTTGGCCAGCGGATTGGGGCCGGCCCAGATGATGGCGATGATTTTCTTGCCGGGCCGGTCTTTCAGCGCGTCGAACAGCCGCTGCGCTGAGGCGGTGAAGTCGGTGGTCATGAACGGCGCGTATTCCTCGAACACCACTTTGGCGTTGCTATGCGTCGCGGCGAGCGCCGTCTTGAAGGCGGCGACGCCGTCACGGCCGAAGGCATAATCCTGCGCCAGCATACCGATGGAGACGTCCTCCTTGCCGAGCGCGACCGCGGCGGCAAGCGCGTCTTGCGATGAGTTGCGCGCGCTGCGGAAGATGTAGCGGTTCCATTTGTCGCCGGTGATGGAATCGGCGACCGCAGGCTCGACCAAAAGGATCTTCTTCGCGTCCTCGGCCACCGGCAGCATGGCCAGTGTTGCCCCCGATGAGGTGGTGCCGATGGCAAGATCGACATTGTCATCGGCATAGGCCTGTTCCAGGAGCGACTTGGCGACGTCCGGCTTGCCCTGATCGTCCTTGGGGATGATTACGATCTTGCGGCCGTCAAGCATCATGGTGCCGCCGGTCAAATATTCGAAACCGAGATTGAGCCCGGTCTCAGTCTGCTTGGCATAAGCCTCGAGCGGCCCGGTCTTTGAGTAGATGAGCGCGATCTTTAAGTCCGCGGCCTGTGCCGCCGTTGCACCTATCGCCGCGGGCGTCCACACAGCCGCCGCAACGATCAGTCTCGCAAGGAATTTGTTCACGCTCGTCCTCCCTTTAAAGCCAAGCCCGCTTGTGGCGCGGGCGTTGATCGAGAAACAAGGTCATCCTCAGCCCCTATCATTTCTCCGGCAGCACCGCCACCGCATCGATCTCGAACAACCAACCTTCGCGCGCGAGCCGTGAGATGACGAGCAGTGTACTCGCCGGCGGAGCGGCTTTGTTGACATATTTGTCGCGGATGTCGCGGTAGTCCTGCACGTGCGCGCCGTCGACAAGGTAGTTGGTGATCTTCACCACGTCCTTGAACGTGGCGCCGACTTCGGCGAGCGCGGCTTTCAGATTTTCGAAGGCTTGCACCATTTGCGCGCGAACGTCGCCCGGCGCGCCAGCGATTTGCCCGTTGCGGTCAATGCCCACTTGACCCGCGATATAGACGGTGCGGCCGGGCCCGGTCACCTCGACGACGTGGGTGTAGCCCGGCGGCGCCGACAAGGATTTTGGGTTGAGATAACGCACGCTGGTCATAGCGGCTCCTCAGCGCTGCTCCTATATGCGGCGATACGCGCGGCAATGAGCGCGCAGTTGCCCTTTTTGCCGGCCCTGCCTATCAGATCGCAGTAGCCTCCCAGCGGAGAGGATGGTCGAGATGAGCGGCTCACGTCAACTGCACCTCGGCGCCTTCATGCGGCCGACCACCATTCACACCGGCGCTTGGCGCTACCCCGGTGCCTTCCCCGACTCCAATTTCAATCTCGCTCATATCAAGCGCTTCGCACAGACGCTGGAGCGGGCGAAGTTCGACGCCTTCTTCATGGCCGACCATTTGGCCGTGCTCAACATGCCGCTGGACGCGCTCAAGCACAGCCACACCGTGACCTCGTTCGAGCCGTTTACGCTTCTGTCGGCGCTGGCAATGGTCACCGAGCATATCGGGCTTGTCGCTACCGGGTCGACCACGTTCGACGCGCCTTATCACGTCGCCCGGCGTTTTGCATCGCTTGACCATTTGTCCGGCGGCCGCGCCGGCTGGAACATCGTCACCACGTCTAATCCCGACGCGGCGCTCAATTTCGGCATGACCGACCACATGGAGCACGGCGAGCGTTACCGCCGCGCCCGCGAATTTTACGACGTGGTCACGGGGCTGTGGGACTCCTGGGCCGACGACGCTTTCATCCGCGACCTCGAACACGGAATTTATTTCGATCCCGACAAGCTCCATGTGCTCAATCACAAGGGCAAATATTTATCGGTGCGCGGGCCGCTCAACATCGCCCGCCCGATCCAGGGCTGGCCGGTGATCGTGCAGGCCGGCGCCTCCGACTCGGGCCGCGATCTTGCCGCCGAGACCGCGGAAGCGGTGTTCACCCCGCCCGCCACCATTGCCGCGGGCCGTGAATTTTATGCCGACGTGAAGGGGCGTATGAAAAAAGCGGGCCGGGCTCCCGAGCACATGAAGATCATGCCGGCCTGTTTCGTCATCGTCGGCGAAACGGTCGAGGAGGCGCGCGCTAAACGGGCGAAGCTCGATAGCCTCGTTCACTATGACAGCGCCGTCGCCTCGCTTTCAATCGCGCTCGGCCACGACGCTTCGCGCTTCGATCCGGACAAGCCGCTGCCGGACATTCCCGAAAGCAACGCCAGCAAGAGCGCGCGTGAACGCGTGGTGCAGATGGCCAAACGGGAAAATCTTACCGTGCGACAATTGGCGCAGCGGCTCGGCGGTTATTCCGGCCTCGCCATGGTGGGCACGGTCAAGACCGTTACCGACGAGATGGAAGAATGGCTGATGACGCAAGCGAGCGATGGCTTCACCATCATGTTCCCCTATCTGCCGCAAGGCCTGGAAGACTTTTGCGACAAAGTAGTGCCGGAATTGCAGCGCCGCGGCCTGTTCCGCCGCGAATACGAGGGCAAGACGTTGCGCGAAAACCTCGGCCTGCCGCGGCCGGAAAACCGCTTCTTCGAAACGCGCAAGGCCGCGGAGTAAAGTTCGGAGCTTCGCGCCTGCGTGATCCGGCCGAGCGCTGATCCGGACAGTGTTCACCGTGGCTTGCCAGCAGAGCAGGAAAGGTGCAGCATTTCGCAACACGGGTCGCGATCAAATCGCTCTGCAAGAGGGCCGATCGTTGAGCGCTGTCCTTTCTTCGCTGAGAGCATTTATCGCCGCCGTTATCAGGCCGCGAACGCCGCTTGCGAAGGCGATCATGCTGGTGATGGTCGTCAAGCTCGCCGGCATCATCGCCATAAGAGCCGTCATGTTTACCGATAGCGCAGCGCCGCTCGTCGATGCGGCCACGATGGCGCGCATGATCGGTCCGTCAGTGCCGGCGCGCTGAGCGGCAACAGGACAGGAGAGAAGCCGATGCTCCACCTTGATCCTGTCACGCTTGATCGGCTGCAATTTGCCGTTACCGCGCTCTATCATTTCCTGTTCGTGCCGTTGACGCTTGGCCTGTCGTTTTTGATGGCCATCATGGAAAGCGTTTACCTGATGACGGGCCGGCCGATCTGGCGGGACATCACGCGGTTTTGGGGCAAGCTGTTCGGCATCAATTTCGCCATGGGGGTCGCCACCGGCATCACCATGGAATTCCAGTTCGGCACCAACTGGGCATATTACTCGCATTATGTCGGCGACATATTCGGTGCCCCGCTCGCCATCGAGGGCCTGATGGCCTTCTTTCTCGAATCGACCTTCGTCGGGCTGTTCTTTTTCGGTTGGGACAGGCTGCCAAAGCTCGGGCATCTCACCGTGACCTGGCTGGTCGCCATCGGATCGAACCTGTCCG
>Ga0335078_10019348_pt1 | contig 10124 bp, 11 predicted proteins | sample Lox_Sample_32_FD_206711 | JGI IMG/M metagenome (GOLD analysis project Ga0335078, IMG submission 206711) | Soil microbial communities from Loxahatchee National Wildlife Refuge, Florida, United States - Lox_Sample_3.2 | ecosystem: Environmental > Terrestrial > Soil > Wetlands | place: USA...
GATGAGGCTCTTCAAGCGATGGCGGCCACGGATGCGCCCAGTATAGCCTATTCGATTGCCTCTGACCCCACGGCGCGCCGACGAAGAGTTAACCATAACTACGCAATCCGCACCGATTAGTTAACCCATAAATGTTCCAAATATTGCAGCCTTTCAATGACGGACGAAGAAAATACGCAAACCTTCAACGATTGGCTTAGTTCCTATCCACAACAGAAGACTCGACACGCCTACCACAACGGCACCCGCGCCTTTCTCCAAACGGTCTACGATTCAAGCGAAAAAGCCGAAGCCTTGGCACTGAGATACATCGGAGAAATCAAGAAGCGCAGTCCAGTCCGTGACTTGGAGGTCTTCCTTAACGCCTACAGCACCAAACCGCCCAAGAGCGTCCGACTCTATCTAGTTGCAACTCGTCAATTCCTCAGCTATTGCTGTAACTATGAGGTCAGCTCAAAAGACACCAAGGCTCTGCGCCGCAAGATTAAGGGCTCAAGGGCAAGGACACAGGAAGAGATTCTCACCAAGGACGTTATCAGAACAATCCTCCTCCACAGCGACATAAGGCTCAAAGCTCTCATCCTATTCCTGGTTTCATCCGGCATCCGTGTCGGAGAGGCTTTGAAGCTCCGGATGAACGACATCAGGTTTCAAACCACTCCTGTGCAGGTCTACGTTCGTGGCGAGAATGCCAAAGAGGGTGATGCCTACTCTTCTTTCATCAGTGCAGAAGCAAAAGACGCTCTCTTGGAATGGTTCAAGGTTCGCGGCAATTTCATCACTGGCACGGCATACCGAATTCACAACCTCAAGAATGGTAGGAAAGTGCACCCTTGGAGGGTGAATGTTACACCACCCACAGAAGATGCGGTATTCCCCTTCTCTTACGTCGCAGCAGGAGCAGCTTTCAGAAACGCACTACAGGCAGCAGGATTGCACAGCAAAGACAAGTCAACCGGGATTTCGACTATCCACATCCACATGCTACGGAAGTACTTCCTATCCCAAATCAAGACCAAGATTCCCAGCGAGGTTGCAGAAGCCCTAGTTGGGCACTCTGGCTATCTCAGTGACGCATATAGAAGATACAGCACGCAGCAGTTGATGGAATTCTACCAGAGGGGTGAGTCTGCACTTTTCATTCTTCAAGACACAGCGAAGATAGAACAGCTCACAAACGAGATGGACATACGGACGAAGCAGTATGACGAAATCGTCAGAGCCAACGCTGCCCTAACCGCACGGAACACAAATCTTGCCGCGGACGTAGCAGAGATGAAGGCTAGACTGACATTATGGGAACCGGTTGTGAAGAACCTCATTGCTGAGAAACTCCTGCAAGACCAGCGCGATGTGGTCTTACAAAACGACAAGGAGATTGCAGAAGAGCAGGTCGCACTAGGTCAACGACAGGACCAACAAGCCCTGAAGGTCATGCCCAAGTCACCGGTTAAGAGAGCCAGCCATTAGGCTGGTTCGCCCCCATTTTTTGGGTCGTGCTATGTTTTGTCTGTGATGGGCATTTTCTAGGACGTATACCCCTGCCCTGTCGTCCGTTATTCATTGCCACGCGGTCTTATCAAACAGCGGCGGGCAACTACAGAATTCAAGGAGCTTGTAGCAGCCCTTGCAGTAAGGAACACCCTTTGAGACGCCAACCCTACCACCGCACACCGGGCAACGCTTAGGAGTCATGGTAAGAAAAAATGGTGGGAGCGGCTTACTTCCCAACCGCGTGTAGGGTCAGGGTAGTGCCGTCCCATTCACCGTGTAGCTTGGCCTTGTAGCCAAAGACGCCCTCGGGGAGTTTGACTCTTCCGTCCTTGGGAATGGTTACCTCAAAGCTAGTAGGGGTTTTTGGCTTCGCACTTTCCTTCGGTGTTTTCGACATGCACGAAGGACGCTACCTTATCCAATTATGGAATTCTCCAGATTTCATGTTTGGGACTCGGCCAAAAACTCAAGGGTTCTCGATGACAGAATTCGTAAACCAAGAGGGGCGCAGCTCCGGCTTCATGCTACCGCACCATCTCAATGGCATCATTACCGTTCTTGTAGTAGCCGCGCATGACCTTCCCTGTTTCTTTGAAGGCAAACATGTGGTAGAGTGATATCGCTGCGACATTGTCGCGGTCCACAAGTAGATAGACCCGTTCATACATTGACAGGTGTTCCAGTGCAGATTTCATCAACGCCCTCCCTATTCCACGTTTACGGTATTCTGGAGATACGGCAATCGATTGAATCATCCCCCGGTCTGAGGCGCCCGTGGAGGTCACGTATCCCACTAATCGCTCATCCGTGACCGCAACGGTGAAACCAACACCGGGCCAAGTCAGAAAGTAGACGAATTCAGGCCAGCTGTAGGGACTGTCAGGGAAGGCGGCCTTCTCCACGGCTAGGATTTCGCGCAAGTCACTAGACCGGCAAGGGCGGAGGGTGAATTCGACCATGAATACAGGCCATTCTAGCCTACGATTCTCGCCTTAAGGTTCACTGGTTAGATTGGGCAGTAGTGAATACTAGGGCTTCGGCTCGCTACGCTCGCCTCGCTTCTTCCAACCTATCACTGATTTCAGTAATAGTTCTTCGATTCAAGGGGTAACCCCCTTGAATACTCAAACGTTCGGTCAATCTTTCTAGTATTATTACACCGCTTATCCTAAAATCATGCTTGAGAATCTGACTCGTTAGCGCTAACTGTCAAAGACAGGTCTAATTCGAATTCTTTAGGGAGGGAGGCCTCTTTGACGTCGCTTCCGGGATATCCGATGTATCTGAGATACTTCTTTCCCTTAACCGTAGTCGACGACTTCCTGAACTTGACCTTGATACTTCGCCTGCCTCGGTGAGGTCTTCGCGACGATTTGACGTGCTTCTGTATGTAGTTCACCGTCTCATCGATGGTTTGGAATTCGCGATAGTTCCAATTCGGAACGATTCGTTTCAGTTGTTCTAGCAGACCTCTGTCTGTTATGACACAAAATTGGGGCCGGGAAATGCCGTTCAGAGGGCGCAATACCCTAGATATTGCCTGGTATGCCTCGTTTCCACAGGACTGGAGGTATTCGAATTCGTCGGGGTATACGGCGTCCCTTCGGTCCTTCCAGTCGGTAACTATCACACCATCGAAATCAGCTAGGGTATTCGTCGCTCTTGACGCGATGCTACCGTAATGATTGTGGAGATAGCTGCCTCGCCCTGAACGAATTTCGTCCAATGCCCAGTTAAGGCTCCTGTGGTCAAATCCTATTGAGAACCCGCCAACCACGCCATAATTCGCGAGAGCCCTCCGCTTGGAAGTGGTTTGAATGACTAACTTGTACTCCCTGAGACTTCTTGCTAAAGCTTTGAGTTTCGCCGTCTTGACCAGGATAACGAGCTTCGCGTCCCCAAACGGGTCTTCTTTCACTTCGACTACTTTGGACTCTCCCGAGATGGCCGGCGCAGTCGCAGTTACGTAGACAACTTGCCGAGCTTCATCAAGCTTTGTAAGCCTGTGAGTATCCGTTCTCAGCCAGACTTCCAAATACCCCTTGCCATTGAGTTCAGGTGAGGACCGCACCATCCTTGTGAAGAGTTTGCTCGGATGGGCGAAGAGGTGTTTCGACCATAGGACAAATTCTCTCATACGTCGGGGGAGAGGAGCCAAATCCGCGTATTGGATTGTGGCGAGCAAATCGACAAGTGTTTCCTTGACAAGAGGGCTTTTTGCAAGCATCCCATCAAGGAACACCGCCGCTTCTTCGACTTCGGCAGGAGCACTTCTGAGGCCATAAACGGTGTCTCCGGTCTGCACAATACTACGTTCCTCCCAGATGATTGGGTCGGACTTGAAGCGCTCCTGTAGAAATTCAATTTTGGCTCGGACACCCTGAACGCGGTTGTGCAGGTCACCTACCTCTGCGGTATCCTTGTAGGGTGGCTTCCCGTCTATAATGTCCAAGCAGTGCCTAAGACGTTCTAAGTCTGTCGCTACCGAAGACGTTTCGAGGTGGAATTGATGCCCGATTTCATATCGTGCCACTAGCAGTGACGTTGGCTCCAGGGCCTTATCGACCTCGTCTACCACGATCATGGGCTTGGCCTCAAGCGTTCCTGCCTCAAAGAGCTTGTAATGCGCCAGGACGATGTCCCCCATCTCGTTGGCCAATCTCATTAGCATAGAATACGGACAGTATCCCGGGGATTGCCGCCTTACGAAGTTTGCATCTATTATTTTGCCCTCGTAGGCCCATCGGAAAAGGGGGGTGGTGCGGAATCTCTTGTCATGTTTCTCGCCCTTGCAAACCCTGTCGTGCCCTTCTGGACAGACGATGATTTTCTTGCGGATATCGAATAATTTTACCTCCTTGCAGGCATCTGCGATTCCTTCGTAGGAGCTGGATAGATAGAGTAGTGACGTTCCTTGCGACAGCGCGTAATAGAGAACTGGTCGGGTCTTTCCGAATCCTGTCGGAGCTACGAAACAAATGCTCTTTGGTTCGGAGGTGAACTCTCTCAGAACGGCCCTCTGGTCGTTACGGAGAGACGGCCCTTCCGAGACTTTAGCAGTGCTCAGTTGATTGGAATTAGGCGCGTTGCCAGCTAGATTATCTGCTCGCTGACCCTCAACCATCGCAGATAGACCTCCTTGGCCAGAACCACGGACCTATCATGGGAGGGGAGTGCACTTTCAAACTCGCTCGCCCCTCCTTTTATTGTGGTCCAAGCCCGAGATGATGAGATTCTCGAAGAATGCGCTCCTAGAGATGTCTCGCCGGACTTTCACCATTTCCCTCCTACGAGCCTCATCCGCACGCGCTAACAATTCCGGGCTGAACGTCAGGCTAACGATGCGTTTCACACTAGGCGCTTGAGCTATTAGCCAAATATGCTCATGAACATCGACCGAATTTGCAGGCGAAGTCGGATTCATCCGCAGACTGTTCGAGACACAGGGTTAACTACAGCTACTGCATGCACCTGGTAGTGGAAATATACTACTATAACACCGACAACGAGCCTGCATATGACGAATTCGACCAGGCGATCATTGATGAGATTGAACGGGCCGACAAACGAGAATTGAGGCAGACCAATCTGAAGAAGCTTGTTCTAAAGAAGTCATTCCCTACGCGAGGTAAGATGTCCGAGAGAACCTTCTACAATAGGTTAAGCAAACTTTGGTGCTTGGAGAGAAATTGCTATGAAAAGCCCTCACACCCACTCTTTCACAAATTGGTTGGCAGGGAATCATACTATGTTAGAAGACTGCACCAAACAGACTTGCTTGACGAGTTCGGTTGACATGGGTTGCTCATCGCGAAAGGAATGCCCGAACCCCTGAGATAATGTGAAGCAGACGCCGGATAATGTGATAGACCTCCTACACAATGCGAGTTGGCAGTACTCATCCTGCGCTACGGAACCACTTTTTCTGTTCTTCGACGTTGAATGACGCATAATGTGCGGCCTGGTCTTCGGTCGCCCATGAGAACCACTTCATTAGCTGAAGAGAGTTCCATTTCTCTTCGACAGCGAGCTGAATGGCGCGCTCAGCCCTGAACCTATGCGGAAACCAGCCAAGCTCCAGAACTTTCCCTGTCTTTGGGTCAGTCGCCGTCGGACCAACCGCGGTAATCAGTTTGTATGCTCGTTGCCTGCTGAAAGGGAACAGATATTCACTTTTGCTGGGCGTTGAGACATAGTCCAGGATGTGCGGGGCGAACCTGTCAGATAATGGGACGAGTATCGTCCTTTGCATATTGGCAATGTCTACCCTCTTTGTCTTTCGATACTTCGTGACCCACCACACTTTGTCGTTCTTCATTGTCTTGACCTGATACTGCTGGAGCCGTTCAAACTTCTTGAGGATGGCCACTCTGTCAAACTTTAGGAATGACCCGTCCTCTTTGATGTTCTCTCGCTTCAACCCACTAACGAAGTCATCATGAAGCGTACTGCGGCATACTTCACTTACACGCCACCCACCTTCAAAGAGGACTTCTATGAGCGCTCTTCTTTGTTCTGACGCCTGGCCATCACCAGTTGCCTCTGCTTTCTCGGCCAAGTCACTGATCGCCTTCCAACCCGCAAATCCGTCAACTTGACTCACGCTCCGCCTCTGGTATGGGTGATTGAGCCACCATTTTCCCGGTCCTGTTCCCACTTGCTCGCCCAACACCCGTTCTATTCTGGTTCGGCATTTGTGCGAGTGTTTATCGTGCTGATTTCGAATTCCTTATGCGGGTTAGGAACCCCTGCTTCTAGGCCAACAGCGCTTCAGTTACGCGCGAGAGGAATAATCAATTGATAAGTATGGATAAATGCTCGCACAGGGTGCACGCATGCACTGGAGTAAGTTGTGGAGTAGATGTTGCACTATGCTCGGCTAACAAACACGCCTTGACTAGCCAATCTTGCCCTTTTGACGGCCAGCATATCATGGCAAACTTGCATCATTTACAATTGAAGTCTCAGCCTAGCTATGAATGTCGCACCTGATACTCTGTTTTCAAGTTGCCCCGGAGAACTCGGCTCATGGCCTTCATTCTTCTTACTTCGTCCGTCTTGTCTAGGACGCCCTTGTAGACCGACCAACTAACCTCTCCACTTATCCAACGCCTTTCGGGCAACAGTCTATAGAATTTCATAAGATATTTGAGCTCGGTGCGGGAAAAGCCACTATCTCGAATCAGCGCCCTCAAACTAGACCTCACCTTGACCTTCTTCGAGCCTAGGCTAGCGAAGAACGCATCAAGTTTCTTTGACGTTTCCCATCGGTTGATGATTGTCGATTTTCCCGTCATGACATCTTCCCTGAGCCTTCTTAGGTTGTAGACCACATCAGCATATTCTTTCTCGATTTCACTCGCAACCTCTCTAACTCCCGGCGACAAGTCATTCAGGTCGAAGACAACTCCAACCCGCCCCCTTTCCCCTGACTCGAAACGCTTGAGGTCGACCACCAGTTTCGTTGTCAAGGCATCTTGCCCCATACAGAGTAGAACCTGTTGATGTCTTCGACTGCTTCATTCACAGTCTGAGGCGGAAATGCTTCCAGCAATGTGAGGAAGACACAACGGAGCACGTGCTGTTCTTCGGAATAGAAACCCTGGGCGTCTGACTTCACAAATGTTGGGTGCCCAACGTTAATGACTATGGCTTCCGGCGTGTACCAACTCTGTCTTTCGTTCTCGGGTTCCTCCGCATAGTTCAGCTTAATGCCTGACCTAACCTTTCTCTCTACCTCACTTGCTTTTTCTCTCCCCTCATCTTCCTGACGGAGCGCACTCCCGGGCTCCGAGCCCGGTGTGTTAACTCCGTGTCCTGGGGTCTCACCCCGTTGGTCCCCAAGTGTCTCCTGAATACCCTCCGCAAGTGACGCCTTTACTTGGCCTGAACTAGAAGGGATTGTCGTACGAGCAAGTCGCTGTCGCAGAAACGGGTTATATTTCATTAGGGACGGGTTCTTGAATATATTATCTAGAACACTCGTGATTTCCAACTGAAGTGCAGCGAGTTCGGCTTGGACAGAAGGCTTTCTCTCCGCTTGTAAAGCGCCAATTTCCTCAAGCCACCTCTTGAGATGCGAATAGATTTGCTTGCGGAAAGTCGACCAAAGCTGGGAATTGACCGAGGTTCTGAAATCGGTCTTTGGGGTGTTTAGAAGGACTGCCAACCCATCCGCATCCACCATCCCGTAGACTCGCTTCCTGAAGTTTGGTTTGATTTGGTAGTCGGTTCCAAAATAATCCCCTGCAATGATTCTCTTCCCGAAGACCGAGACCTCCACTCCTGACCTTTCCAACTCGGCATTAGCAAGCCAGAAGCGACATTGATACTCGCTTTCCTTGATGCGGAAGCTGCTCGTCATGGGCTTCCCATTCGAAGGCACCCAGGCTGCAAGTTCTTTCTCGCCGACGAAGACTGTCGTTTCGCCACGGAAGAGCATGGAGTTGAAATGCTTCCGAACGATTTCCTCGACGGTCTCATTTGAGACCAAAGCGGAACTTGGGTCCAGGACGACCCTGTAGGTCGTGCCATCATGTGCCAACGACTTGGATAGGTACCTCCATTTTGGTTCTCCCTTTATGAGCGTCAGCTCGCTGGCGAGCGTCTGACCTTTGTGACGAGTTTCAGTGATTATAGATTGGCCCGAGGAAAGGCAAGCCAAGTACAGTTTTGCCCCTATCCCAGCGAAACCGATTCCTTGTCCTTTTGTTTTTGAGGAAAGGGCCAAGGCATGGTAGTTATTTTCGAACTGATTCCGGGTCATTCCTCTTCCATCGTCTTCAATCTCATAAGACAACCCCTCAGGTCTATCTTCGATTCTAATCCGAACTTTCGACGCGTCACTGTCTAAAGAATTCGCGATGGTCTCGATCACTAGCACCTCAAAGGGACCGTAGGGATAGCTTTCGAGGAAATCCGATATCACGTTTCTGAAATCAACTTTCAGTGCTCTCCAGGCCGCCAAGTAGGTTATGCACCTTGCCTGTACAGACTTTCCATGTCAGGTTTGAGGTTCACTTGAACCTCCCAAACGAGAATCTTGTCGCCACGGCATATTTCATTCAATATCATTGTCAATCCAGACCTGAGATGACTAACTAAAGGTGGTTTACCAAAGTGTTCTTTCCGCCAACCTACAAAATCGCTCAGGATTTCTCGTCTGATTCGGTCATCTATTTGTTCCGCAAGTTTCGATGGGTCAAGGTATAGTGCAGACTTGTTAGCGAGCGACCCCAGCAAATAGCGCTTGTTCGGGAATCGTATTAATCTCAGGCTATCGGAGCGCTCTAACAATTCGGCCGCGTGGATGAAATGGTGATTGACTGATGGGTCGTCTGAAATAACATAACCCCTCTCTCGAACAAGCTGGCGAAGCTTCGGAACTGCTCTTTGCGCTCCCATGTCTTCCTTGTTCCGTGATTGGGCCGCCTTCAGATAGTAACGGCGAGGGTCTCGGGCGTAGCGGAGATTGATTTCCACAGTCTGAGCATTTATTCCCAAAATCTCAGCAATCTCCTTGATTGTCTTGCCAGCCAGCCTAAGGTCAACGACCTGCCTTGTGCGTGGCGTAATATCGGGAGCAACAAAATTGAGATTAGGTTGAGGTTTTCCCCACTTCTTTGTATTGAGGTAAGCAGAAAGCTGCTGCTCGGAGGACTTTGGAGATAACTTCAACCAGTAGCTGTGCCTTCCCTTCCACACAAGCTCCTTTCGGATGACCAAACCTCTCTTTTCGAGAGTCCTGGCAAGGCGAGAGGCTTGCCGAGAACTTATTTTCAACGCATTGTACAGGTCAGACTGAACGACCCCTTTCACCAATAACCCAAAGAGAACACTATTCCTGCCCTCAATATCCGTGACAGGGACTGAAGCCAAGGGACCCCCGTAGATTGCCGCGCGATGTTACTTAAGCGTCTTTTCGCTTCGAGATCCATGCGTGGACCAAGACTGGCTTGGCCTTCGTGGACGGGGTAACGCCCCCACTCTTCAGATTCGTCGTCAAGTCACTGCGGCCTCCTTTTGAGAGTCCTCCCCGCAGCGATGCTCGAACAAGCTTGACATTTCGTCGGACAGTTTCAGCCTTTACGCCTGCTATTCTTGCCAAGTTGGTGACCATGACGAAGTCTTCTGGTCCCACGACCTGAAAGGAGGCTGACTCGCGTTAACGCGACAAGGTTCCTGCTGCTCCAGGACGGAGAGGGGTCGCTGAAGTATAATCAGCAAAGGCTTACCGTCCGTTTTCCAAAGTCACCCAATGCGGGAGTTTGGTCCGTCACCCAAGTATCGAATCATTCCTTGGCGTTGACTGATTTGTCAAATCCATCCCAAGTTCCATCCCAATTGATGCTGAATCTCAAAGTATATGGATTGGAGTTGCTTGAGAAAACACTTACGGTGAGGTCGTAGGCTGTATTTGGTCTAATCGCTGCCTCTTTGACGGACACCGTTCTGATTTCCTGCTGACCTTGAACCAATTTCAACAAATCCAACTCTTCATTGTCTCTTGTGTTAATCGTAATTGGAGAGTAGATGTCACGAGACCATTTGTCGGTCAGAGGCTCAAGTCTAACCCAATGAGGTATTACCTGAAAGGGCTGCTTGATACCACTCTCTTCCCATGTAAGTTT
>Ga0335078_10019349_pt1 | contig 10124 bp, 9 predicted proteins | sample Lox_Sample_32_FD_206711 | JGI IMG/M metagenome (GOLD analysis project Ga0335078, IMG submission 206711) | Soil microbial communities from Loxahatchee National Wildlife Refuge, Florida, United States - Lox_Sample_3.2 | ecosystem: Environmental > Terrestrial > Soil > Wetlands | place: USA: Florida...
AATGACCGGCGGCAATTCCGATGAGTCTTTTGGTACGGTAATTGGGATTTCGGGGAAGTCAAAGATGACGGAATAGCCTATCGGCGCAAGACGCTGTTGCACGTCAGCCTGCATCTCCCGAATAACGGCCAGGTGTTCCCGATATTTGTCCCGATCGTAACCCATTAGGAAGCTCACGGAATATTAGGTTGTCGGGACTCACAATACCCTCGAAAACTCCCCATGTAAACAGGAAAAGTGGCGGAAACTCTTGCTCTGGTGCTTCGGTGCGCAGCAAAAGTGACCCATTTCCGCTCGCTTAAAGTAACCCAGGCCAAGAACGGGACCTGGATCGAGCGCGGGATAAGCCCCGGCGCACAGGTTGCGTTGGTGAGTTAGGGGTAAAGGAGCGAGGACTCGTGGAGCGCGGCGCCAGTCCGGGAACAATCACAGCAGATGGATTCTTGTAGTGTTTCGGCGGGCCGCCGCGGCGGCAGCGCGTTCGACGGTGAGGCGCACGTAGGCAACTCCATTCTCACGGGCCTTACTGCTGATTTCTAGCAGTCGCTGGTGAGTGGCCGCCATGCTCCAACCCCAATCGATGGCCAGCAGGCAGAACGTAAAATCGGCGCGGCTGATGTCGGCGCGGTCGCTGTCGCGTGCGCGTGGGGCGTTCTGCAAACAGCGCTCGTAGCTGGGCCATGCCATGGCGCTCCGGTTGGACGTCACGCGCGTAGGGCGGCCAACGGCCATCGCTCCCGGCGCGGCAACCAGACCCAGAGCTTGGAGTTCGGTCTCGCTCACGCTACGATGCGCCGTCCCTTCCAGCAGGCGCACGATGGGAAACTCGGGCGCATACTTGCGTTTGAAGTTAAAGCTGCCCGCCACCCGCGCCGCCCCGGAAGCACTGGGATCGGCCCCGCTGGCTTGGCGCAGTCTGCGGGCCAAGCCGGGAGTACCTTCCGCGACCGCCACCCAAGCCTGATGATTTCCTGGACTGGTAGCCAGAATCATAAACGCCGCGACTCGCATGCGCTCCACCATGTTGCCGCTGAGGTCGTCCAGTTGCACCAATTCGAATCGGCCATGTCGAGGTCGCACGATCAGATTGTGCTGGTTCCGATTCGCCGCATCCACCATGCCCGGCATTGCCTGACGGAGCACCGCGAAACCCACGGCGCGTCGAAAGCTTCGCTTATGTCCATCCACATCGGTGGTGGTGAGATCGAAAGCTTGTGCGTCCAAGCTGACCAACAGATTCAGCATCCCCCAGGCTTGCTCCACCCCCGCCCCGTGTTTCTCTTGGTTCATCACCACCCCCACGCGACTGCCGCCAACGTTCTCCTTCAGCCTTGTGGCTCGCGCAACGGCGGTCCGTCAATGCGGATGGTGTGGCAGTAATGCCGCAACCGGCTCAGCAGCGCTTCCACCATAGGCTTGTTGCCTAAAAAGTTGGGCCACTCGTCGTATTCCAGGTTGGTGGTAATGATGGTCGGACGCCGCCGGTAACGCTCCTCCATCAACTTGAAGAAGATATTGGATTGCTCCGGTTTCAAGTTCAAGTAACCGAGCTCGTCGATCAACAGGACGTCCAGCCGCGACAGCCGCTTCAGCAACCCCCGGGTGGAGCGATCCGCCAGCGACGCGTACATTTCGTCAAACAGATCCTGCGCCAGGATGAATTGCCCTCGATAGCCGTTCTCCAACGCCTTCAGGAGCAGACCGGAAGCGATTCCCGTCTTACCCACGGCAGTTTTCCCGATCAGGACGATATTCTCCGCCTTGGCGATAAATTCCAACTCCGCAAACCCGCGAATCTGTTTGCGGTTCACGCCCGGCTGGCGGGCGAAAGGAAACGTCTCCAGCGTCCACCGTTCGGGCAGGTTGGCGCGCTGGATGCGCCATTCCAACGCGCCCTCCTGCCGCGACTGCCACTGCGCCCGCACCAGGCGCGTCACGAACTCCGAGTAGCTGATGTCGTCCTTGTCGGCGGCGCGCAACTGTTCGTCATAGATCTCCAGCATGCGCCGCAGCTTGAGATTCTTCAGCAATTGTTCCAGTTCTTCAGTCATCGTCGGCTTCCCCATCCAGCAGAAAGTACTCGCGCGTCACCCGGCGCAAGATCATCCGTTCCAGCCGGTCCAGATCGTAGAGACCATAACGGCCGGCTTCGCGCACCGCCCCCAACAACGGTTCCCGTGGATACTCGCGCACCAGGCGCAACAGTTGCCGCAGGGCAAGCGTGACTACCTTGCGGCTGCGTTGCTTCAACTCCACAACGTATTCGGCCAGTTCGGGCACGGCCGCCACAATGGCCTGCTCTTCGGGATGCGGATCGGGACGCGGCGCCCGCTGGCCCCGCGGCGGCCGGTGCTCGGCCAGCATCACGCGCTGGTGTTCGGCTTCGGCAATGCGCCGATGGGTCACCATGCGACGGGCATCCAGTTGAATCTCGATCTGGTCCTTGGTCTCGCGCACCTCCACGCGCCGGCCGATCCAGTCCACCGGAACCGAATAGCGGTTGCTGTTCAGCGCCACATACCCTTCGATATCCACCAGCCGCTGATGCACCCGGTAGACCTCCGGTATCCACGCCGGCAGCGGTTTCAGATGCAGCCGCTCCACCGCGAACAGCTCCCGCGGAACCGCGCGGATGTGTTTCTTGTAAGTCGCGTTGACCTTGTCGCACCACTCCCGCGCCCGCTGATTCAGATCCTCCCAACTGCGGAAGCTGCGTCCCGCCAGAAAGTTATTCTCGATGAAGTGGAAGGGCCTCTCCACACGTCCCGAACGGTTGGCGTCCCCAATCGCATGGGCCACGAACTCGAAGCCGAAACGCTCGCCAAAAGCCGCCATCTCCGGCACCGGCACCATCTCGCGCCCGCTGCCGCGCAGCACCACCACGTGCGTGTTATCGATCATGGTCCTCGCCGCGGCGCCGCCGAAGTAACGCAGCGCCTCGGTGAGAAACACTTTGCAGTCGAAACGCCGGAAGTGGGGATAACACTGGAAGAACAGCATCCGCGAGTAACACAGCACCGCCGACGCAGTCTGTACTTTACGTTTCCTGCCGCCCAGCTCGAGCTCATGGGGAGACGTGTCGTGCTGCATCTCCTCGCCCGGTGCAAAATCATACTGGCCCGCCGGCGTTTTTGGCGCGCAGCCGATGCCGTGCCGCCGGCAGAAGGCCGTTAACGCGGCATACGACAACTCCGCGCCTGCGGCCAGCAGTTCCTCATGGACTCGCACGAGATTCCCCCGGCACTGGTCGTAAAGCTCCAGGATCTGCTGCCGGTGCGGTTCGGCTTTCTCCGCTCGCGGCAACTCCGGTATGGCGGTGGAGTTGGAGCGCAGGACTTTGCGTACCGCCACCCGCGAGATCCCCAGCACTCGCGCGATCTCGCGTCGGCTCACCCCCTGCGTGTTCAACTCCAGAATCGTGGTGCGTTGGGCTTGGCTCAACATGCGGTTTCTTCTCCGGTTGAATGTCTTCGTCGATGCGGCAGAGCTGCTTTTGAATGCGCTCGATCTGATACCGTGCGGCTTTGGCTTGCTGCGCATCCACCTCCATGGCAGCGGCGCCGGCCAGCCGCCGCTGCGCGCGCGTCACGATCGCCACCACCATTTCCAAGTCGCGCAACAGTTCGGCGCCGGTCGGGGTACCCTCTGGGTCGGGAGCTTTCTCCTCGGCTTGCCGTTGCGTTTTGAAAAACAACTCGGGATCGTCCAGAATGCGCTTGCGGATCGTCGGCGAGCCTTTGCGCCAGGCGGCATACAGTTGGCCGGCTGCGCGTGTATCGCAGTGTTGCTGGGCGAAGATCGCCGCCATCCGCTGGCAATCTTGCAGGCTTTGGCGCGCCACCGGCACCAGAAACTTCAAGGCTACCTGCGCCAGGATTTTGCCCTCGCGCACCTGCTGCTGGATGGCTTCCGGCACCAGTTCCACCAGCGCCAACCGTCGCGACACCCAGCTCACGCTGCGGTCGAACCGGCGCGCCAACTCGTCTTGACCATAGCCGAAGCGATGCTCCAACTCGGCCAGCAACCAACCCACCTCCAGCGCCGTCTCGTGTTCGGATAACCGCAACGACCGGTCCAGCAGCACGGCCGCGGCCTCACTCATCGGCCACACCACCGCTTCCACCGTGTCCCGGCCCAGTTGTTCCAGCGCCGCGATGCGTTTGTAGCCGTCGATGACCACGTAGCGATTCACCTGGCCTTCGACCGCCACCACCACGATGGGCGTTTGCTGTCCCGCTTCGGCCAGCGAAGCCAACAACCGACGCTGCCGCGCCGGATGCCGGACCCGCAGGTGTTCCCAACGCCGGTCGAGTTGGTGAAACTCCAGTTGCATCGGACAGGCTGAATGTACGTGAGGAACGATCGGTGGATCAATATCTCCGGATTAAATGCGCGCCTGTTTCCAGCGCTGCTCCCGTTCGCGGACGCGCTCTAGGGCGCGCCGGCATGCGTGCGAACAGAAGTGTTGCAAAGGACTTCGCCGGTCGCGCACGAATCCCTCGTAGCAGCCCGGCCGGTCGCACCAATCATCGAAAAAAAGGTCCGGGTGGGATTACCCTCGCGGCCGCGTTATCTTCCTCTGGCTCGGGCGGTTTCCGGGTTTTGACTCGCTCCCGATAGCGCCGGCTTTGGCCGTTGCGTTTCTGTTGGCCCGCCGGGGTCGCCCGGTAAGTCTGCTGCGCCTTCCAGCGCACCCATTTCCGTGCCGCCTTCCGGCACTGCGCGCTGCAATAGCGCTGGTGTGCCTGCCGGGGCCGGAAGCGTTGCTCGCATCCTTTGAGCAGACAGCGGCGCATCCGCGGCCGGCGTGCCCCTCGCCGCCGACCGGCCTCTTGATTTTCGGCCTGACCTGTAGGATTCTCGGGAGGGCCCATGGGAGGTGATGACTCCCAGAAGCTCTTGCCCTGGAGAGGAGCCTATTCCTCTCCGGGGCGCAGCCAACCTCTGGTTACCGCAAAATCAACACTCTACCTCAAACTCCTCGAAGTTCGAGGCTATCCTTCCAACCTCCAACGGGTTGGGGCTGGCCTATTTCCCGGAGAAATAGGGTCACCCGAAATCTCAGGCTTGGAGAGGGATGGCTACACAGATGGGTGGGTCAGTTTTGGCAAGCAGAGGTGGGTAAATTCTCCCGAGCGCCGAAGCTCTGGTGTTGGTATGACTTGTTTGCGCTTTCGCAATCAAATGAATGCGAAAGTGCACGGTGTGGGTGTCGGGTTCGATCATGGCCTGTTGTAGTAGATAGCAGGGAAGCTGATACGGCTACACCAAAAATGGCATTTCTCTGTTGGATGAACGAACGGTCCGGTTCTCCCGAGGAAACGGGCCAAAGGCCCGAGCTCTCATGGCAGAAAGCGGAGCGGCAGGAGCAATACAGCCCGGTTGCCCAAGTGTCCGAATCCGAAAGGGCCAATGTTCGCGAAATCCGCGAGTGCGTCAATCGGGTAGCCCAGCATCTTAACGGCTGTGGCGATCCCCGGTCATCGCTGGCGGAAGAGGCTGGCGGAGTCGGCCCGCAACGCCGGAACCGGGCCAGTCAGGATAGGCAGGAAGGGCCTCTCGCGCCCGCGGATGGGAATGCCGAGAGTGTCAAGCTGGAGCCCGTGGATACGGCGCCACAAAAGACCCCAGCAAAGGCCCCGGAAAAGCCCTCTCCGACGCGGACGCGACGGCCCTCGGAGCAACGCGGGGCGGAGCGGCTGGGAGTGTTAATCGGGACGTGCGTTATGCGGCAGGAGACCGGCTTCAAGTTCGTCGCACAGGCGGGTAATGGCGGCGGCCTCCGCCAGATCGATGGGGCTATCAGCCGCGCCCGGCAGACAATCGAGTCGGGCAATCTGGCGCCGGGTACTCTCGATATAGGCAAGCCCTTCCGGGGCGGGCATGCTCTCGAAATACGGCAGGAGGATGCTCAGCGGTTCAGCCGGTCGCCCGACTGTCATAAAACTGTCACTTTTAAAGATGCCGTTTGTGTGGTACAGGGAAAGGGTCGCAAGGCGAAGGATTTTGCGAGCGAAAATCCTTCGCTCCGGCGCTGCCAGCGCCGGCCTAAGCTCTGCTTAGGGGAGACATATGCAGATCTTATTCTCCCACTTTTAGGTTGTATTGCCTGCTGGTCTGTGCTACCGGGTTTTTGGCTCAGTTGCGCTTAACCATGCTTCAAGAAGAACTCATGCTCAGAGTCACGGCCAGCACGTCTTCGACCGGCGCCAAGCGCTACTTCGGCGAGAGCCTTACCCGCGATGACAACGCCTACTACCACGAAGGCCAGGAGGTCGCGGGCCTGTGGGGCGGCAAGGCCGCTGAGAGGCTGGGCCTCTCCGGCCCGGTGGATCAAGAAGCGTACTTTGCGCTCTGCGACAATCGGCACCCTGCGACCGGGCAGCAGCTAACACCCCGCCTGAAGGAAAACCGCCGGGTCGGATACGACTGGACGTTTTCCGCGCCGAAGGCGGTGTCGGTGCTCTATGAGATGTCCGGAGACGAGCGGATTCTGACAGCCTTCCAGGATAGCTACCGGGAGACCCTTCGGCAGGCCGAATCCGAGATGAAAACGAGGGTTCGCGCGGGCGGGAAGAACGAGGATAGGGTTACCGGCAATATGGTCTTCGCCGAGTTCAACCACTTCACTGCCCGACCCGTCAATGGTCAGCCATCGCCGCACTTGCACGCCCATTGCTTTGTCTTCAACACAACCTACGATAGTGTCGAGAAACGCTGGAAAGCGTCTCAGCAAGGAGACCTAAAAAGGGACGCCGATTACTGGGAAGCGGCTTTCCATACGCGCTTCGCAAATCGGCTGAACGAGCTGGGCTACACCACGGTCAAAAAAGGCACGAGCTTTACGCTCAAAGACCTGCCGCAATCAATTACCGACAAGTTCTCGGACCGCCGCAATGAGATTGAGCGCAAGGCCGCCGAAAAAGGCATTACTGACGCCGTCGGGAAGCACGAAATCGGCTACTACGGGCGGGAGCATAAAACGCTTGATCAGGGCAAAGCGGAGTTGCGCGCCCAGTGGGCGTCTCGCCTCTCGAACGAGGAGCGGAAAGCACTCGATAAAGTGGCCGCCCGCGGCGGCGCCCGAGCGCAGGAAATCGCGCCAGCGGAAGCTATGGCATATAGCCTGGATCATTCCTTCGAGAGGGTATCGGCAATTTCTGAACGGCGGCTCCAAGCTGAGGCGTTGCGCTATGGCGTTGGCTCGGTATTGCCCGAACAGGTAGACGGGCTTTCAAAACGTCCCGACGTGGTGGCTGTCGATGTCGATGGCCGGCGGATGATGACCACCAAAACGGTGCTCTCCGGCGAGGTCAGCATGCTGCAATTCGCGCGCGACGGCCATGACCGGTTTGCATCGTTCTGCAAAGAAGCGCCAAGCCTTGAAGGCCTGACAGCGGAACAACAAGCGGCGGCGAAACATGTGCTTCTGAGCAGGGACAGGGTCGTGGGTATACGCGGGGGTGCTGGTACCGGCAAAACTCACATGATGAAAGCCACCATCCGGGCAATAGAAAACGATGCTACTGATCCCTCGGGTTTCTACTCAAAGGTCTTCGTGTTCGCCCCTTCCGCACAGGCCTCGCGCGGCGTTTTGCGATCTGAAGGCTTTGCAAACGCCGAAACGCTGGAACGTTTGCTCGTCGATGAGAAACTCCAGAAGCAAACGCGTGGCCAGGTGCTATGGGTGGACGAAGCGGGTATGATTTCCAGCCTTTCGATGCAACGGCTCTTCGATGTCGCCCGCAAACAGGAATGCCGGATTATTCTGTCCGGCGATTATCGCCAGCATGCCTCGGTCGAGGCGGGCGATAGCTTCCGCCTGCTGGAATCCGAAGCCGGAGTCCGGCTTGCGGAACTTAAGAAGATCCGTCGCCAGGAGGAGCCGCGTTATCGAAAGGCCGTTGAAGAAATCAGCCGCGGTACTGCGGCTGGCGCAAAGAAAGGTTTTGATCGGCTCGATCACATGGGCGCGATTATAGAAGCCAGCGGCGATGAGCGGCACGCGATGCTCGTTGCCGATTATTTGAAGGCCGCCAGTGACGGCAAGTCGGCATTGATTATCGCGCCCACCAGGGCTGAAGGAACGCGGCTGACGCAAGAGCTGCGGCGGGAGCTAAAGGCGCGCGGCGCGCTTGGTGAGGAACGCGAGTTTATCGTTCGGCGACCCACGAACTGGACGGATGCCCAGAAACGCGACGCCCGCAACTATGAACCCGGCATGGTGGTGGAGTTTCACCAGGCCACATCCGGCGTCCGCCACCGCGCGAACGGCAAGCGTGAAACGATCGGCGGATTCGAGCGCGGTGCGCGCGCCGTGGTGATTTCCGGCGGTGATACGGTATTGCTGCAACGCGAGGATGGAACCCAGACGGTTTTGCCTGCCGATCAGGCATCGCGGTTTCAGGTGTTCGTCACGGACAAGCTCGAAATCGCCGAGGGTGACCGCATCAGCGTCACGAAGAACGGCAAGGCGCAAATCGGCGAGTCCGGAAAGGCGACGCGAATTAACAATGGCGATATCCTCACCGTCGAAGGATTCACCAAGAAAGGTGACATCCGGCTGGAGGGCGGGAAGGTCCTGGACAAGCGCTATGGGCATCTGGATTTCGGGTATGTGGATACGAGCTATGCCGCCCAGGGCAAAAGCGTGAAACGCGTTTTCATCGCCACCGGCAATGAATCGCTCGCCGCCGCCGGCAAGCAGCAGTGGTATGTCTCCGTCTCGCGCGGGCAGGAAGAGTGCAAGGTGTACGTCGATAGCAAGGACGACGTGCGTGATGCTATCGCCAGGAAGGGCGAGCGCATGTCCGCAGTCGAGCTGATGAGCCACAACCGCAAGGAACGGACGAGCATCTACGCAACGCTAATGGAGCGTAACCGGCTATGGCGGTTTGTGAAAGACCGGGCTGCGGCCATCGCGGAGTCCATCAGAAACCGATCTCGTAGCTGGAACCAAACACCGCAGAGAGGCATGGGTTATGACAGATAGCAAGAAACCACCCGAAGGGAAAAAGTCGTTTGCCGAAGCGCTACTTTCGAAAGGCGCGGAAACTAAGGAAGCCGCCGATGACGATCCGCAGAAAGGCTTTACGAAAGAATGGCAGCACGCCGCTCAGGCTTTCAGCCTGCGGCTGTGGTTCAAGGACGGACACCACTGCGAGGGCCTGCCCTGGACGCTCTATTCCGGCGACGACTGGCACAGCGGAGCCGCCGACACCCCTGAGCGCCTGACGCTGACGTTCGGCACACGCGTGGTAACGGTAGAGGGCTACAACCTGAAGCGTTTGGTTGAGCAGATCGACGAGGGGCACCTCAAATCGATTCGCCAGCACGACAGCAAAGAAGTGGCGCTGATCCGAAGTGAGAAACCCGCTGATCCCCAGGAAATAAGAGCGGCGATTGTGCGCATCGACGTGGAACCGCCGTTTGAAGAGTTCGCGAAAGCGATTAAGGAAGGAGAAAAATGAAACTCGAAACGCTTGATGGTTTGAAGGATGACGAGTTGCGCGCCGTTATCGGCCGCGCCGAGGAACTGCTCCAGCAGCATGACCGGGAGCGCAAGGACAAGGCGCGCGAAGAGGCCCGGCTGATTCTGGCCGCGGCCGGCCTCAGCCTGCGGGATGCCGCATCCATGGCAAAGCACGGAAAATCCGGCAATGGACCGGTGTATCGTGGCGGTCAGCGGTACCAGCATCCCACCAGGAAAGAGCTCATCTGGACGGCGAAAGGGCAAAAGCCCAACTGGTTACGCCAGCTTGAGAAAGAAGGCTCGCGTGCCGTAGAGCTGCCCGGTGATGTCTCGCCGCGCGTGGCGTAACGTTGCCCTGCTCGAAGTCAAAAAGGAAAGGTCAGCAACGTGGCCGGGCTTTGCGCTTCCGTCGTTGGCCGCACACTGCTTTGGCAGCCAGAAGCAGTTCTTGAAGGGTAAGCAGCGCTGGTTCAGTTCTGCGACTTCAGCCTGTCCAGGAGCGCCTGAGAAATGTGAAAATTGGTCCGGCAAAGCCGGTCAAGGGCCTCCTGGAAATCGAGCATGCCTTCCTTGGCTGCCGCTTGCAGGATGCCCAGCGTGCCGATGAAATGGAGGTGCCGACGTTCCGCCTCTTTGCGACCCGGCAGGTCGT
>Ga0335078_10019350_pt1 | contig 10124 bp, 3 predicted proteins | sample Lox_Sample_32_FD_206711 | JGI IMG/M metagenome (GOLD analysis project Ga0335078, IMG submission 206711) | Soil microbial communities from Loxahatchee National Wildlife Refuge, Florida, United States - Lox_Sample_3.2 | ecosystem: Environmental > Terrestrial > Soil > Wetlands | place: USA: Florida...
TTGTAGTCCATGAATACGTAACCGAGTATCTGCCACAGGTTCGTCACCGCGAGGGACGGCTTCTTGCCCGTCTTCAGCTCAGTCAGTAGGCCAGCCGCGATGAGGTCGGCATCACCGGGCATGATCTGTGATCCCGCGAACACTGGCCCGATCGCCCACAGTCCAAGCCGGGAGGCCAGGGCGGGCAGCAACACGGACTCCATGACGCCTCGGAGCGCGGCGAGCTGCTCGAGTCCGGCATCCGGCGCCGCCTTTCCTGCAAGGTCGGCAGCATTCCGCAGAGAGAGCCCGCTTCAGATCCCTGGCGTGCCCCGCGAGGCCGCTGACGCGGGGACGATTGGGACGGCGGCCGACTGGCTGATGCGCTTCCTGACACACCCCAATCCGTCCCTGCACGCAGAGGCTCCGATTTCAATAACAATGAGAGACATGTCTGGCTGGAAGTCAAGATCGAGTTCACCTGGAGGTGCGTGTGGCCGCGCCTGATCGCGATGTCGTCCAGGGCACGCACGGCTACCACCCCCTGACGTCGGATCTTGAGGAGATTCTCCGGAGTGGCGGATTCGGCCAGCTCCTCGTGTTCGGCCCCGGTGTCACGGACGTCGTCGATCACGTCCGTGAAATCCGGATCGTCACGCAGCCGCCGGTCCAGTTGCCTCAGGGCGTCTACTGGTTTTCCGGGGTGGAGCCCGCTGGTGTCCTGTCGGTTACCAGCGGCACATCGCCAGGCCCGAGTCTCGCGTTCCCGGCCGATGCCGTGCCCGAAGGCTCGGCGCTGGACAATGCGCTGGGCTGGCTAGGTCAGGCATGGGAAACCGCCATGATAGTTCCCAAACCCCACTTCTCCGTCGGCGATGAGGTGATCGTTGACAGCACCGGTCAGGACGGCGTCGTCCGCCTTGCCCGGCGCTACGTCGCAGGCCAATGGGTCTACAACGTCTTCTCGGGCGGCCGGACCGCCCGATTGGACGAGCGCGGGCTCTCGGTCCGTCCGACGGTCGACGACGCGGCGGCATGGGTGGCGCAGGCGCCGGTGTCGCCGAAGCGGTTCGCTGCGACGCTCTCGCGCGCGAAACTCCAAGGCCACTTCACCGACACCATGTTCTCCTTCCGCGCGACGCGGACCATCTTCCGGCCGTATCAGTTCAAGCCCGTCCAGAAGCTGCTCGACACTGGAACCCTCCGCCTGCTGATCGCGGACGAGGTGGGCCTGGGTAAGACCATCGAGGCGGGTTTGGTGTGGACGGAGATGGAAGCGCGCCGGCAGGCCGACCGCGTCCTCGTGGTTTGCCCCAGCATGCTCGTCGGGAAGTGGCGGCGCGAGATGGAGGACCGCTTTGGCTTCCTGCTCACTGAACTCGATACAACTGGCCTAGATGATCTGCTGGACCGGCTGGAATCCGGTCGGCTGCCTAGGCGCGCGGCGTATATCAGCAGTATCGAGCGGCTCCGGGTGTGGGGGAGCCTGGAGCGCGCGACTGAACTGGGCCTGCAGTTTGACCTCTCGATCGTCGATGAGGCCCACTCCTTCCGAAATTCCGATACCAGAAGCTACGGACTCGGGGAGTTGCTGCAGGACTGGTCAGACGCACTGATCATGCTCTCCGCGACGCCAATCAACCTACGCAACCGCGACCTTTTCAACCTGCTGTCGCTGCTCGTGCCGGGCGAGTTTGAGGACGTGGAGTCACTCGAACGGCGGCTTGCCCCTAATGCGGTGCTCAATAGGCTGACCAAGTCTCTGGTCAATCCCCGCGCAACCAACGCCGAGCGGCTTGGCTGGCTGAAGGATTTTGAGGACGATCCGTTCGGCTCTGTCATCGCGCTGCGGCCGGATTTCAAGGTCCTGCGCGACGTGCTGTCCACCGAGGGCCTCGACGCGGCAGGCGCGGTCATGGTCAAGCGCACTTGCGCAGAGCTGCACGGACTCTCCGCACAGGTGACGCGGACCCGTAAAGCCGATGTGCAGGAAGACAAGCCGCTTCGTGAGCCACACCCCATCCCGGTCCACTTCGGCGAGCAGGAGGCTGAGTTCTATGGGGCGTACTACCAGTGGTGCGCGGAACGCGCCAAGTTGTCTGGTGCCGCCATGAACTTTGCTATGCAGATGCCGCTTCGTCTCGCAGGCAGTTGCCTGCCCGAGGCAGCCCGGTACGTCCTTGACTGGGGCCGGTCGGATGATTTCGAAGCGGAGGACGTCTTCGCTGTCCCGAAGGTCACGAAGTCGGCCAACGTGCCACCCGGCGCTCGCCTGGTCGCCCTGGCTGAGAAGCTCGGGGGCGATACGAAATTCGATCAGCTTAAGGTTGCGCTCACCGATCTTGTGCGTCAGGAGAAGCGTGTCATCGTTTTCACCTTCTCGCGCCGGACTCTGCGCTACCTCCACGGACGACTCAGTCAGTCCTTCCGCGTCGGCGCGTTGCACGGCGGGATCCCGTCGCGAAAGCGCGGACGGATCATGGGGGACTTCCGCTCCGGCGCGTTCGACATCCTCCTCGCGACCAGGGTGGCCAGCGAAGGCCTGGACTTCGAGTTCTGCTCCGCGGTGGTGAACTACGACCTGCCCTGGAACCCGATGGAGGTCGAGCAGCGGATCGGCCGCATCGACCGGATCGGCCAGCAAGAGAAGAAGATTGGCGTCCTCAATTTCCACACGCCGGGGACCATCGAGACCGACATCATCGAAAGGGTGATGGAGCGCATCGGCGTCTTCGAGCATGCGATCGGCGAGCTAGAGCCGATCCTCGAGGTCCAGTGGAAGGGTGTCGAGAGCCTCCTGTTCGACTTCACGCTTGATCCTGAGCAGAAGAAGCTCCGCACAGAGCAGATGATCCAGGCGATCGAGATGCGGGCCAGGGACCTAGAGTTCGTGGAGTCGGCAGCGCCGATGCTGATCAGCAGCGATACCGCGGATATCGAGGGACTCGAACGTGACCTGCTGTCGAGCGGGCGGTATGTAGGGCAGGCCGAACTGGCGGTGCTGATCCAGGACTGGGCGGAGACCTTTGGCGGGGCCGCGGCCCGGAACGGCTCCGTGCTGGAAGTGCGCGGCAACGAAGAACTAGCCGGTCACGTGCAGACTCTCGTCCGGACCGGAGAGCGGCTGGCGTCTGAGGTGGAGGAGACGTGCGCGCTGCTCCGGTCAGAGCAGATCATCTATTTGTCACTCGACCAGGAGATGTCGCGAACGAGAGGGCTTTCCCTGCTGACGGCGACGCATCCCCTGACCCGGGCGGCTGTGGGCACTCCCGGGCACCGGCAGGGACGGTTCACGCTGCTGGAGATGGATCCGGAGACCGCGGGACTGCCCGAGGGCACTTACCTGTCATTGCTCGCGGTTGTCAGCTGGAACGGGATACGACCGCTCCACGAGGTCTGGTCTTCCAGCATCAACGTGGTGGATTTGTCGGACCCTGGTGATTCTCTGGGCCTGGCCATCATGAAGAACCTTGCCGAGGCGTCCTACCGGGCGGCGCCGATGCGTGAGCACTCGCGACTCGTGGAGGCGGTGGATCTGGCAACCATGAATCTGGAGGTCCTCGTGGCGAAAAGGCGCTCGGAGCTTATCCAGGAGAACGACGCGTTCATTGCCACTCGGCGGCTGTCGTTTCAGGAGGTGCACGAGCGACGGCTCGGGCAGCTGCATGCACTACGCCGTACCCACATGGAGAGGGGCAACAGGCAGGCGCTGAGACTCACCGACGCGAAGATCGCCAAGGAACAGAACCGCCTCGCGTCACAGACCGGCACCCTGGATGCCGCTCGTGCCCCGTCTTTGGCTACCGATGACCTCGCCGTCTGTGTGGTGGAGGTACGCGGATGACGCATCCCGATCTGCCCTACGAGCAGGCCAAGAACAAGGAGTACCTCGACGGGCTAGAGGAGAAACTGGGACCCAACCCTCAAGCCGCAGTCGATAGGAACCTGATCTGGATTGACGGTGCCGCCCACCTCCAGAAGGTGATGGGCGCGCTGCATCCATTTATCGGCCGTGTCGGGCTCGACTGCGACGACGAGGACCTCGGGCGTAGCTTCTACATCGGCCCAAGGCGTTTCGACCATGATGGCATCCGCGTGATCAGCTGGGCCGCACCTGCCACGAGGGGTATCTGGTTCCAGCCCAACCCCAGCACGTCGGAGATCGCAGCCCACGTCGTTGTGCGACGCACGTTCTCCCTGCAGCTCGGCGATATTACGGATCTAGATGACGAGATCGTGCGGGAAGTCGGCACCTCACCGTTCAGGGCGGCTGAAATCACCGTTCCGGCCCCCGCAGGCGGGGGCGCACGGAGGCGGGCTGTCATTCCTGCCCGAGCGGTGTCCGCGGAGCAGGCACCTAACCCGCTGCGGGAACAGTCCGTTGAACTATCCGATGCGGGCACTCTCCAGGCCCCGCAGGCGCGGTTTTCCGCCGCGCCACCCCAGCATCCACCCAAGCCCATCGGCGACGACTTGAAGCGGGGAATGCGAGCGCCGGAGATTGTCCTTAAGCGCCTGCTGGCCCCACGCTCCGACCGGCTCGCCTCGGTGCTGCCTACGCTCCAGCCTGATCAGTACGGGTTGGTCTCGTGGCCGCACGATGAGCCACTGGTGGTCCAGGGCCACCCCGGGACGGGGAAGACCATCGTCGCGGCGTACCGCGCGGCGTACCTAGTGAATCCAGCCCTCTATGAAGAGGAAGGTCCGCTGGCCGGCCGTCGTGGCCTTCGGATCCTGCTGCTAGGCCCGACCCAAGACTACGTGCACCAGGTCAGCGAGATCATCCGGCTCCTCAACGAGGGAGGCTTAATACGCCTCACTCATCTGGAGCAGCTTCTTGGTAATACCACGCTGGTCAGGGGCCAGTGGGGCGGCGGCATTGGCGGCCAATACAGTGACCTTGACGCGAAGGCTCGTGGACTGGCCGAGCGGGCGGCCCGCATCGCGAGAGCTCACTCCCTGATCACGGAAGGGGATGGCTCAGCGCTGGCCAATATCAAGGTCATCTACGACCTGATCCGGTCGAACGGGACGGCCCAGCAGACGATCAGTTCCGATCGAGCGCAGGTCGGCTGGATGGAGGCGCTGCCTGACTTCGACCGGGCATTCAAGCTTCGGCGTTATCTGCCGCTGATGGCCCAGTGCCGAATCGCCTATAAGCCAGTCCCCGAGGACGGCAAGTTCGACCACATCATCGTGGACGAAGCACAAGACGTCTCACCGATCGAGTGGAACGTCCTCGATCAGTACCTAGCTCGGGACGGCCAGTGGAGTCTGGTAGGCGACATGAACCAGAGACGATCCGACACTACGTATGGCTCCTGGCAGGAAATCGCCGATCACCTAGGCCTGGGTGACGGAGACTCCGTATTCGACATCCAGACTATGCGGCGGGGATACAGGTCGACGGGTCCGATCCTGCGCTTTGCCGACAAGCTACTGCCGGCTAGCCAACGTGGCGGCCAATCGATCCAAACCGATGGGCCTCCCGTCATCACTGCGCAGGTGCGCACGAGTGGGCAGCTCTTGCGAAAGGCCGTCGAACTGGCCGGTGAGCTCAGCGCCAAGCACGGCAAGGGTACGACCGCCATCATCTCGATGGATCTGGGTGCCGTCATGCGAGAACTTGGAAAGCTCGGCTGGCGGAAGTCCGGACGAGAGGTGTTGGCCTGGTCGAGGAATGGACTTCATGTTCGGGTCTATCACCCTGAACTGGCACGAGGACTTGAGTTCGACGCGGTTGTGGTGGTTCAGCCTGGCGCCTTCCCCGAGAACGTCGGGCGGGAGGGGCAGTTGTATACATCGCTGACGCGCGCCAACCGGGAGCTCGCCGTGGTGTGGCATGGCGCGCTCCCTGACAAGCTCCGAAGACTAGGCCGTGGCTGATGTAGTACGCACCTAGACTTCTACTGCGCCCATCGCTGCCGAGTTGGCGCGTGCCGGCGATAACGTTCGCGGGGAGGCGACCAAATCATGACCGTCCACTTGTCCGCTCGCCTGGCCTGGCATATGGAGGGCTGGAACGGCCACGTATGTAGGAACCCGGCTTCCAACACCTTCTGCGTGGGCCATTACTCCTACCCCGGTGACCAGATCCGGGTCAGCCGGGATCTCGGCTGGGAGGCAGATAACGCTGGTGCCTCTTGCTCACGTACCAACGGCTCGCCGCCCTGCGTATATAGCATTAACGCCTTCGGAAAGGAGACGATCGGCGGCTATGCAGACGCCCCGGATTGGTATCCGGCGGACGAGCGGGTGACCTGGGACCTGGATCCCTCCACCGTCTGCATATGGCCTTTCGAGCAAATGTACAGGGCAGAGGTAGAGAACCGTGGTAGCGGTCAGACCTACGACTACGATAAACGCCTCGCTTACGCTCTGGAGTACTTTTCTCAGATAGAGCAGAACCGGAGCCTGGTCTTCTACTACTCGAACTACAGCAATCCTTTTAGTGAGGATGACTCGCGGCGCTATGTAATCGTTGGAGCTTCTCGTGTGAAAGCCGTTGGCAAGGTTCGCAACTACACGGACATGACCCCTGAGGACCGGAAGAGGTATGGTGGCGGTTTTGTATGGGGCGTCGATCTCACATCGCATTACCCGAATGAAGGTCTGAGGCTCCCCTACCACTCATATCTTGATCGGCCAGAAGAGGCAGAGCGATTCATCGTCGTCCCGCCCAATGCACGCCACTTCAAGTACGCAACCCGTCAGTTCGATGATGACGACGCGCTCGAGATCGTCGAGGCGATGATCAAATCTGTCTCGACGCTGATCGAGATGGGCGATGTCTCGGAGCAGTGGGAAACCCGGCTCGATTGGCTTCACTCGGTTGTTGGCGAGCTTTGGTCGGAACGGGGGCTCTTCCCTGGTCTACCTCGCGTGCTCGATCATCTTAATATACCTAAGGCGATTGCGTTTTTCAAAGCGGGAACGGAGGCCGGTGCCGAGCTCGAAGCAAAAGATGCGATATTCGCGTTCCTGTCGGCCGAGAATCTCAACGAATCCGAGCTCGGCTTGAGCGAGGCTGAAGTACGCTCGGTTAGGCGACGCTGGGCGCTCCTGGAAGATGATGAGCAGGCGTTTATTCGGGACGTGCTCGTTCGATTCGCGCTCACCAAGGATCAGGTTGGGAAGATTCTCGGTCATGACCGAGCGTCGTTTGGAATCACGGCAAGCTGCGCGGAGCTTCGGGAGAATCCGTATGCTTTGGCCGAACAGTTTGTTGGGGAGAATGCAGACGATACGATCTCGTTCTCAAAGGTTGACCATGGAACGCTCCCGGTTCCTGATCTGGGTGGTGATGCCCTGGCTGAAGTCGATGACTGGCGCCGTCTGCGTGGGCTTTGCGTGGATGAGCTGAAGGCGAACCAGGCAGACGTCTTCGTCTCTGCACGCCAACTGATCCATAACATTAACCATCGGCTCAGCTTCTACCCTGAGTGGAAGAGACACCAGTTCACCGAACGATACCTTCAGGTCGACCGAGATTCGCTCCAGCCGGCGCTTCAACTCCGAACGGAATCTGCGGCGTTGTGGGTGTACCTGCGTGAAGCTTTCGACGACGAGCGCCTGATCGAGGACACCCTCCGGAATCTGGCGACCCGCAGGAATATTGTCTTTCGGACCCCCGTTACTACCGCGCACTGGACTGAGTATCTGCGCGACCCAAACACCCCGCTCGCCAGCTCGGCCGGAGATGACTATGCGCAGGCGGTAGCAAGTCAGGCTGAGGTGTGCTCACGCTTGTTCCCGTTGCCCCTATGTGTTTTGGCCGGCGAGGCCGGAACCGGCAAGACAACTGTTGTCGGAGCACTCCTGCAAGCGATCGAGCGCACCGAGGGCGCGGGTGCCTCGTTCCAGCTGCTCGCGCCAACGGGCAAGGCCGCTGAGCGCCTCCGCGAGCGTACCGGGCGTCGGGGGCAGACCGCGACAGTTCACTCGTTTCTCGCCAGACGCGGCTGGCTGAATGACAACTTGACCTTCAAACGGGCCGGTGGCCAACGTGAGCAGGCGATCAGCACGTACATCATCGATGAATCATCGATGCTGAGCCTCGAACTCATGGCGGCCCTGTTCCGGGCCATCAACTGGACCTCCGTCCAGCGACTTATCCTTGTCGGCGATCCAAGCCAGCTTCCTCCGATCGGGCGTGGCCGGATTTTCGCTGACACGATCGACTGGCTGCGATCACACGATGCTATTGGCGAGCTTTCGATCAACGTCCGCCAGATGGAGAACCGGGCCCTCGGGCGCGGAACGGCGATCCTCCAACTCGCGGAAGCGTACGTCCGGCGGCCTCCAGCAGCTGAGAACAGTACTGAGAGTGAATCTGCCGACGCTGAGTCGATTCTCAAGCGCGTCCAAGAGGGCGGCGACGTAGACAGAGACCTTCGAGTCGCCTACTGGCGAGGTGGGGAAGATCTCCAGGCGAAGCTGGTCGATCTGTTCGTGGGTGACGTGTCAGCCGACATCGGCGAGGCAACAGAGCACAGTTGGAGGTTCTGGCGCGACGCCTTCGGGGGCAACGAGCACCCGGAACACTACCAGGTGCTGACTCCCTATCGCGGTGAGGAGTTTGGTACTGAGTCTCTCAATGCAGCCTTCCAAGAGTTGGTGCAGGGGAGGCCCCCTGGCGAGATGCGCATGGTCGATCGCTCGGGGATTGCCCTCAATGACAAGGTAATTCAGATCAAGAACCGCCCTCCCTCGAACCCGATCTGGGCTTGGTCGCGGTCTAAGAGGAAGAGTGAACCGGTAGAGGTTTATAACGGGGAACTCGGATTCGCGAACCTGCACGCCTTCGACGCTAAAAAGGCACGCTGGGCGCACTTCCGCCCGGCCCACTGCCAAGTGCTGTTCTCGTCGAAACCAGACTATGCAGTCGGCTACGGCCGGGATCTCGGTCAGCGGCCAGACGGCAAACGGCTCCGCCGCGAGGACATCGACGATAATCTTGAGCTTGCCTACGCCGTGTCGATCCACAAAGCGCAGGGCAGTGAGTTCGACCGTGTCTACTTCGTCGTGCCGAAGCATAAACAAACCCTGCTCTCGCGTGAGCTCTTCTATACCGGTCTCACGCGCGCCGCCCGCCACTGCACACTGCTCATTGAGGAGGACATCTCACCTCTGCTGAGCATGAGGCGACTCGAGCGGTCACATCTGCTACGGATCAACGCGTCGCTCTTCTCCTTCCGGCCGGTGCCGGATGACCTCCGCGTCCTTGGCGAGTGGTACGAAGAAGGGAAGATCCATTCGACGCTAACCGAGTACATGGTGAGATCAAAGAGTGAGGTGATCATCGCGAATCTCCTGTTCGACCGCGAGATCCCCTTCCAGTACGAGGCACCACTGTTCGCCCCGGATGGCACCTTCTACCTGCCCGACTTCACCGTCAAGTGGCATGGTCAGGACTGGTACTGGGAGCACCTTGGACGGCTGGACCGTGAGGATTACCGGAATCACTGGGAAACCAAGCGCGCCTGGTACGAAACCCACTTCCCTGGTCGCCTCGTGACTACCGTTGACTCCGGCGACCTGACGAAGGACGCGACCGAACTGATCGGAAGGCACTTCAGGGCGTGAGCGGCGCGCCCGGCGTGGTCAGGTCATCTCCCCCAGCCGGGGAGAGGCCACGAAGCGGTCCAGCACATTCCGGGTGATTGCCTGCACCCGGGGGTCAGGGCCGTTGCGCGGCACGTAGTCGTACGGCCGCTGGTATCCAGGCGGTGCGGAGAGACCGTCGGCCCAGTAGATCGTGGCCGCGTTGAATACGACGTTGCCGTGCGGCCCCGGGTAGAGCGTCGCCGCGTACGGGCCGGAACCATACTTCCCGCTGCTGACCGTCCCGGCCGCGACGATCTCGATGTCGCGTTTGTCGCTGACGCAGCCGTGCGTCTCCCATCCCACCAGGCCAGGTATCCCGTCACCCTGCTTCATCCCGGAACCAGCGAATATCCAGTGGTCAGGTTGCACGCAGGTCCAGTCACCGCCGCCCATGACCGGGTACGTGGATCGGCTGCCGATCAGGTCCTTGGCGTCCGGGGCCTGATACGGCAGCCAGGCCAGGCTGGGCAGGATCCGGTTCTGCTCCGGCTCCTCGGCGGCGAACGCGTCCGTTCTGATCAGCGACCGGGCCGGATGCG
>Ga0335078_10019352_pt1 | contig 10123 bp, 9 predicted proteins | sample Lox_Sample_32_FD_206711 | JGI IMG/M metagenome (GOLD analysis project Ga0335078, IMG submission 206711) | Soil microbial communities from Loxahatchee National Wildlife Refuge, Florida, United States - Lox_Sample_3.2 | ecosystem: Environmental > Terrestrial > Soil > Wetlands | place: USA: Florida...
CGCGTCCGCTCCGAGCGGGCATCGCCGAGGAATTCCTCGACCGGGACCTTCATCCCCGCGGGGTCGCCGAAATACGCGTCGCGCGCGCGGTATGCGGCCTTCGTGGCTTCCGCCATCAGATGGATGCGATCGGTCTCGCTCCATTTCTCGTCCCCGAGCATCATCCCCTCGAGCGTGCGCAGGATCATCAGCGCGGCGAGGCCCTGCCCGTTGGGCGGACACTCGTAGACGCGATGACCGCGGTAGGGTGCGGAGATCGGCGTTACATATTCACCCCCCGCCGTGGCGAAATCCTCGAGCGTATGCAATCCGCCGCGCGCGCGGAGCGCCGTGACGATATCCTCGGCAACCTCGCCCTCGTAGAAGGCTTTCGCTCCCTCCTTCGCGAGCTTTCGCAGCGTCGCCGCGAGCAGCGGCTGACGGTGGAGATCGCCGACGCCGGGAGCGCGGTCGTCGACGAGAAAGACCGCGCGGCTTGCGGGATCGCGCATGAGCTTCTCGACGTCGAGGCTCCAGTCATAGGCGACGCGCGGTGTCAGCCGCAGGCCTGCCTCCGCCGCCTGGATCGCGGGCTGCAGCAGCTCCGCCATCTCCTTGCTGCCGTGATCGTGATTGAGGCGGAACCACGCTTCGACAGCGCCGGGCACCGTCACGGCATGAGCGGACTCGATCGGAATCTCCTCGAAATCGCGCTCGCGATACCATGCGAGCTCCGCGGCTTTGGGAGTACGACCGGAGCCATTGTAGGCGACGGGTAGCCCCGCTTCCGGCGCGTACAGCACGAAACAGTCGCCGCCGATCCCCGTCATGTGCGGCTCGGCCACGCAGAGGACCGCTGCCGCCGCGATCGCGGCGTCGACTGCATTCCCGCCGCCCTTCAGCACCTCGATCGCGGTGAGCGTCGCCGCGGGATGCGAGGTTGCAGCCATGGCTTCGCCCGCGACCGCCAGCGAGCGGTTCGGGTGGTGAAAATCACGCATCAACGGGTCCTTGGTCGGGAAAAATCTCGGGACAAATCGCTTGTCCGGCACTCTCGCATTGGCCTACCCTGCGCGTCAACCGCACGAAATAAAATTACCCGACATCTGGAGAGTGAGCGGAATGAGCGAGGTTTTGCTCGAGCGGCCGATCGAGGGCGTCGCGCTGCTGCGGCTTAATCGGCCGGAGCAGCTCAATGCGCTGAACGCCGCGCTGCGCAAGCTGCTGGCGGAGCGCTTCGCGGAGCTCGCGGCCGACGAGACCGTGCGCGTGATCGTGCTGACCGGCAACGAGAAGGCCTTCGCCGCCGGCGCCGACCTCAAGGAGATGGTGAAACTCTCTTCCGTCGATCACTTGCTGCGGAGATCGCACACGCTCTGGCGCTCGATCTCGCAATGTCCCAAGCCTATCGTCGCCGCCATCAACGGCTACGCTTTCGGCGGCGGGATGGAACTCGCGATGCACTGCGACATCATAATTGCCGGCGAGAGCGCACAATTGGGACAACCGGAGCTGCGGGTCGGGCTCATGCCCGGCGCGGGCGGAACGCAACGGCTCACTCGCGCGGTCGGCAAGTTCAAGGCCATGAAGATGGTGCTGACGGGAAAGCCGGTTTCCGCATCCGAGGCCTACGAGATGGGCCTCGTCTCGGATGTGGTACCGGATGCCGAGGTCCTTCCGGCCGCGCTCAAACTCGCGGAGACGATCGCGGGCATGCCGCCGATTTCCGTTGCGCTCACGAAGGAGGCGGTGCTCGCGGGCCAGGATGCCTCGCTCGAGACGGGGCTGCTGCTGGAGCGGCGCGCCTTCGAGGTGCTGTTCGCAACCGAGGATTCCAAGGAAGGCATGCAGGCCTTCATCGAGAAGCGCAAGCCACGTTACAGAGGACGGTGATCCCATGACCGATGCCTTCATCTACGACGGCCTGCGCACGCCCTTCGGCCGCCACGCCGGCGGTCTCGCGCCGGTGCGGCCGGACGATCTCCTCGCGGGCGTGATCAAGGAGCTGGTGGCGCGCAATCCCTTCAAGGCGGAGGCCTACGAAGACTCCGTGATGGGCTGCACCAACCAGGCCGGCGAGGATGCGCGCAACGTGGCGCGCCACGCCGCACTGCTCGCGGGCTTGCCGGTCTCGATCGGCGGGCTCACGGTTAATCGCCTCTGCGGCAGCGGGCTCGCCGCGATCTGCGATGCCGCCCGCGCCGCGAGCGCGGGACAAGGCGAGCTCTTCGTCGCCGGCGGCGTCGAGAGCATGAGCCGCGCTCCTTTCGTGATGGCGAAGAGCGAGCATCCCTACGCCCGCGAGGTCAGAGTCTTCGACAGCACCATCGGCGCGCGCTTCCCAAACCCACGCATCGGCAAGAGCTTCGGTCAGGACACCATGCCCGAGACCGCCGACAATGTCGGCCGTGACCTCGGCGTCTCCCGCGAGAGCTCCGACCGCTTCGCGCTGGCCTCGCAGCAGAAGTACGCAGCGGCGAAAGCCGCGGGCTTCTTCCAGGGCGAGATCGCCCCGGTCACGGTTCCCGGCGCCAAACGCGGCAGCGAAACCATTATCGCGCTCGACGAGCATCCGCGCCCCAACACGACACTGGAGCGATTACAAGAATTGAAACCGCTCTTTGCCGACGGCGTTGTCACCGCAGGCAATGCCTCGGGGATCAACGATGGCGCGGGTGCGGTCATCGTCGGAACGCGCGCCGCCGGAGAGAAGGCAGGGAAAGCGCCGATGGCGCGAGTCGTCTCTGCCGCGATCGCTGGTGTCGAGCCGCGCGTGATGGGCCTCGGTCCCGTGCCCGCCGCGAAGAAAGCGCTCGCCCGCGCGGGGCTCACGCTCGCGGATATGGACGTAATCGAGATCAACGAGGCCTTCGCCACGCAAGTGCTGGGCTGCCTGAAGCTCCTGGAGCTTCCGGAGGACGAGGGCCGCGTCAATCCCAACGGCGGCGCAATCGCCGTCGGTCACCCGCTCGGAGCATCGGGCGCACGCATCGTGCTCACCGCAAGCCGCGAGCTACAGCGGCGCCAGGGACGCTACGCGCTGGTCTCCATGTGCATCGGCGTCGGCCAAGGCATCGCCGCGGTGCTGGAGCGCGTCTGAGCCCGTGCGATAGCTCGAAAAAGCCCATGACCCCGCCCGATGCCGGCGCCGCCGCGCTGAGCTTCCCGCACACGACCCCGCCCGCACCGGGCGCGGTCACTGAGGTGGCGCCGGGCGTGAAGTGGTTGCGCATGCCGCTTCCCTTCGCGCTCGATCACATCAACCTCTGGCTCCTCGACGAGGGCGACGGCTGGACCATCGTCGATAGCGGCCTCAACACAGAGGCGACGAAGCAGCTCTGGGGCGAGATCTTCTCGCACGCGCTCGAGGGGAAGCCTGTGAAGCGGCTCCTCGTTACGCATTTCCACCCCGATCACATGGGTCTCGCGGGCTGGCTCACGGAGACGTTGCGGATACCGCTTTGGTGCACGGAGACGGAATGGCTTTTCGCGCGTCTGCTGAGTCTCGACGAGAGCGAAGCCTTCATGCGGAACGCCCTCGAATTCTACCGCCGCACCGGGATGGACGAGGCGACGCGCGCGATTTTCGCTGGACGCGGTAACACCTACAGCAAGCGCGTGACCGCGATCCCTCACCGCTACACGAGGATCGGCGACGGCTCGATCGTGCGCGTTGGACGCCAGGAATGGCGCGTCGTCGTCGCGCGCGGGCACGCGCCCGAGCATGCCTGCCTCTACTCGCCGGGGCTCGATCTCATCATCGCCGGCGACCAAGTACTGCCGAAAATCTCTCCGAACGTCAGCCTCTGGCCGCAGGAGCCCGAGGGCGATCCGCTTGCGCTCTTTCTCGCCTCGCTCGCGCGGCTGAAGCAGGAGATACCGGAAACGGCCTTCGTGCTGCCCTCGCACGGCCTCCCCTTCCACGGGCTACACCACCGGATCGACCGGCTTGCGACGCATCACGAGGAGAGGCTCGGAGAGCTGGAGGCCGCCTGCCAGTTGCCCCGCACGGCGGCCGAGATCGTCCCGGTGCTGTTCCGACGCCAGCTCGATGCGCATCAGATCGGCTTCGCCGTCGGCGAGGCGCTCGCGCACATACAATACCTGATGAATCGCGGCCGCCTCGCGCGGGAGACGCGACCGGACGGGGTCTACACCTATCGACGGGTCTAGCGCTTCTCGCTATTCCGCGGCTTGCGCGCGTATCGGCAGGACCTCGAGCTCCTCCGGCCGGTGCGGGAATAGCAGCGCGCCCACGAAGACGAGCGAGCCGAAGCACGCGAGCACCAGGAAAAGAAGGCTGAACCCGCCGGTGCGCTCGTGCAGGAACGCCACCAGCGGTACCGCGCAGGCACCCGCGCTGAAGGAGACGACGTAGCGGAAGGCATAGGCGCGCGCGCGCCACGCCTGATCCGTGTAGCGCGCGACCATCGCATCGTTGATGGTGACCTGCCCGAAAATCGCGAAGGCGATCGCGACGGCGAGCAATAGCATCGTCCAATCCTGCGCCCACGCCGCGAGCAACAGGCAGGGCCCTTGCAGCAGCGATAGCGGCAGGAACACCGTCCGAAGCGGATGGCGGTCGACGAAGTGCCCCACGATGAGCTGCGCCATCGCGCCGATGACATAGACGACCGCGAGCAGGATGCCGATCCAGAGCGGATTGTGCGCGAGGAGACTCAAACGCTCATCGAAAATCTTCGAGTTGGCGTTGGTGATGGCCTGGAAGACGACGCTTCCGGCGGAGGTCACGAGGACGAGCACGGCGAAGGCGTGCACGACCACGTTCCGCGGCACCGCCGCCGCCGCCCGCTTGACGTTCGCCTTGGCGAGGCGCTCGTCCGGAACCATCGCGAGGAACGCCACGCCGAACGCGATCGCGACCGCGCCGGGAATGACGAAAGCCCAGCGCCAACCAAGATACTGCGTGATCGCGCCGGTCGCCGCGGCGGCCGCCGCCACGCCCATGTTGCCCCAGACACCGTTGACGCCGATGGTGCGGCCGAGCTTGTCCGCATGCGCCACGAGCATCGCGGTACCCACGGGGTGATAGATCGCAGCGAAGAGCCCGACAAAAGTCAGGGAGATCGCGAGCATGAGCGGTGTCGTGCTGAAGGCCGTCACGATCGCCGTCACGCCGATCCCGATGAAGAACACGGCCATCATGTTGCGCCGGCTCCAGCGGTCGCCGAGCCAGCCCGCCGGCAGCGAGCCCGCGCCGAAGGCGATGACGCCGCCGAGGGAGAGCGCCAGCAGATTGCCGTAGCTGTCACCGAAACTCGCGCCCATGCCGAGCACGGCCGTCGGGAAGATCAGCACCATCAAGTGGTCGAGCGCGTGCGCGACGTTGATGAAGCGAACGACGCGCGCGGAATTGTCCATGCCTCTCTCCACTAACCTCTGCTGGACAAGATAACTTGTCTGAACCACACTGTCCTGACAATTTCTATCGAGATTCGGACAATGCCCGCGCGCAGCACCAATCGCGAGGATTTTCAGCGGGTTCCGCGGCCTGTCGCGGCCATGGCCAAGGACTTCCCCAGCGGCTTCGTGATCGAGCGACACAGTCATCCGCGCGCCCAGCTCATCTATGCAGCCGAGGGGGTGATGCGCGTGACGACGCCGGGCGGCGCCTGGATCGTGCCGCCCTATCGAGCGGTCTGGATCCCCGCAGGGATCGAGCACGAAGTCCGCATGAGCGGGGCGGTCGAGATGCGCACGCTCTACATCGAGCCCAAGGCGGCGCCGACGGCGCTCAGGGAATGCACGGTGCTGGAGGTGACGCCGCTCCTGCGCGCACTCATCCTGCGCGCGGTCGAGGAGCCGATCGAATACGACGAGCACGGCAGCGCCGGGCTGGTGATCGCGCTGATCCTCGCAGAGCTCGCGCGCGCTGCCACGGTGCCGCTTAGCGTTCCCCTGCCCCGCGACCCCAGGCTCGCGAGCCTATGCCGCGCGCTCCTCGACGATCCCGCCGCGAGGGAGACGCTCGAGGATTGGGCGCTCCGCGTCGGCGCCAGCGCGCGCACCTTGGCGCGGCTCTTCCAACGTGAGACCAGCATGAGCTTCATCGCCTGGCGCCAGCAGGTGCGGCTTGCGGAGGCGATGGGTCGGCTCGCGAAGGGCGAGCCCGTCGCGCTCATTGCCGAGGCGCTCGGCTATGCCAGCGCGAGCGCCTTCACCGCCATGTTCCATCGCGCGCTTGGCGCGACGCCGCTGCAATATCTTGCTCGCATGAGCTAGAGTGGTCGCGACGCCTTTAAAAAAGGGGGTGCTCATGCCTCGCAGTTCGTGTGCCGTCCTAGCCGCCGCGCTTCTCTTGACGCTCGGCATCTTCAGTCCCGCCCTCGCCGCCGAAAAGGTCAGATCCGCCATCGATGCCGGCAATCGCGCCTTCCTCGAGGCCTATGCCAAGGGCGATTCCGCGAAGGTCGCGTCCCTCTACGCGACTGACGCCATGGTGATGCCCCCGGGCGCGCCGCAAGCCAAAGGACGGGCGGGGATACAGAAATTCTGGCAAGGCGCGATGGACGCGGGGATCGGCAACGTGACGCTCAAGACGATCGAGGTCGGCTCCAGCGGCGCGCTCGCCTACGAGCAGGGTGAGTTCGGCCTCGACGTCAAAGGCAAGGACGGCAAAACCGCGCATGTCGCGGGCAAATACATCGTCGTCTGGAAGCGCACCGCGAAGGGCCAATGGCAGCTCTATCGCGACATCTGGAACGAGACGCCGCAGTAATCCGCGTCAGGCCGGCTTCGGAGCGGTGCGCGCGGCGGGATCGCCGTAGAGCTTCCGCGCGCGCCCTTCGAAGGCCGAGACCATGCGGCGGATCGCCTCGTTGAAGAGCACCTCGATGATTTTCTGCAGGACGCGCGAGCGAAACTCGAAATCGACGTGAAAGTCGATGATGCAGCCGCCATCCTCCTGCGGCTCGAAGATCCAACGGTTCTGCAGATACTTGAACGGCCCTTCGCTGTAGGCGACGTCGATACGGCGGGGACGGTCGAGCACGACCTTCGATGTGAAACGCTCGCGGATCATGCGGAAGCCGATGAGGAGATCGGCTATGATCGTGTCGTCCTTGCGCTCGCGAATACGCGCGCCCACGCACCACGGCAGGAACTCGGGATAGCGCTCGATATCGGCGACGAGGTCGAAGAGCTGCTCCGCGGTGTAAGGGAGCTTTCGCCGCTCTGCGTGCGTCGCCATACGCGGCTCAGCCGCGCGCGGCGCGGGCCGCCCGGAGCTTGGCGAAGTCGTCACCGGCGAAATAGGAGCTGCGCGTCAGCGGCGAGGACGAGACCATCAGGAAGCCCTTGCCGAAGGCCATGCGGCGATAGGCCTCGAACTCCTCCGGCGTCACGAAGCGCGCAACCGCGTGATGCTTCGGCGTCGGCTGCAAGTACTGGCCGATGGTGAGAAAATCGACATCGGCTGCGCGCAGATCGTCCATCACCTGCAGCACCTCGCCCTTCTCCTCGCCCAATCCCACCATGAGGCCCGATTTCGTGAAGAGCGTGGGGTCGAGCCGCTTCACGGTGTCGAGAAGGCGCAGCGAGTGGAAGTATCGCGCGCCCGGCCGCACCTCCGTGTAGAGCCTCGGCACCGTCTCGAGGTTGTGGTTGTAGACATCGGGCTTCGCCGCCACGACTTTCTCGATGGCGCCGGGCTTGTGCAGAAAATCCGGCGTCAGCACCTCGATCGTCGTCGCTGGCGCGCGCTTGCGGATCGCCTCGATCGTGCGCACGAAATGATCGGCGCCCCCGTCCTCGAGATCGTCGCGGTCGACGGAGGTCACGACGATGTGCGAGAGGCCCAGCGCCGCCGTCGCCTCCGCGACATGCTCGGGCTCGTGCGGGTCGAGCTGGTCGGGCTTTCCCGTCGCGACGTTGCAGAAAGTGCAGGCGCGGGTGCAAACGCTGCCAAGGATCATCACGGTCGCGTGCTTCTGCTTCCAGCACTCCCCGATGTTGGGGCAAGCCGCCTCCTCGCAGACGGTATTGAGCTTGAGCGCGCGCATGAGCTTGCGCGTCTCGTTGTATTCCCGCGAGACCGGCGCCTTCACGCGGATCCAGTCGGGCTTCCGCGCGATGGGATTGTCCGGCTTGTGCGCCTTCTCGGGGTGACGAAGCTTGATCTCGTCCATCGCCTAGATGTGGAGAACCTGTCCGTAGGCGTCAAGCACCGCCTCGTGCATGGTCTCCGAGAGCGTCGGGTGCGGGAAGATCGTCTCCATGAGCTCGTGCTCGGTGGTCTCCAGGGTCTTGGCAATGGTGTAGCCCTGGATGAGTTCGGTCACCTCCGCCCCGACCATGTGAGCGCCGAGTAGTTCGCCGGTCTTGGCGTCGAAGACAGTCTTGATGAGGCCCTCGGTCTCGCCCATCGCAATCGCTTTGCCGTTGCCGATATAAGGGAAGTGCCCGACCCGCACCTCTCGGCCCGCTGCTTTCGCCGCGGCCTCCGTCAATCCCACGCTCGCGACCTGCGGGCGACAATAGGTGCAGCCCGGCACGTTCTTTGTGTCGAGCGGGCGGACGCCCTTGACGCCCGCGATGCGCTCGACGCAAAGCACGCCCTCGTGCATCGCCTTGTGCGCGAGCCAGGGCGGGCCCACGAGATCGCCGATCGCGTAGAGGCCGGGCTCGCCGGTCTGGCACCACTGATCGATCACGACATGGGTCCTGTCTACTTTGGCCTTGGTTTTCTCGAGGCCCATGTTCTCGACATTGCCGACGATACCGACGGCGAGGATCACGCGCTCGACAGTGACGTCCCAGCTCTTGTCGCCCGCGGCGAGCGTCGTGGTCACGCTGTCGGCGCCCTTCTTGAGCGCCTTCACGGTTGTATCCGTGTAAATCTTCATACCCTGCTTCTCGAAGGATTTGCGCGCGAAGGCCGAGATTTCCTCGTCCTCCACCGGCAGCACCCGAGGCAACACTTCCACCACCGTCACCTCGGAGCCGAGATTGCGGTAGAAGCTCGCGAACTCGATCCCGATCGCGCCGGACCCCACGACCAGCAGCGACTTAGGCAGGCGCTCCGGCACCATTGCCTCGCGGTAGGTCCAGACGAGCTTGCCGTCGGGCTCGAGTCCCGGCAGTGCCCGCGCCCGCGCGCCGGTCGCGAGCACGATGTGCTTCGCCGCGAGGTCCGCCACGGGCTTCCCATCCTTCGCGACCGAGACCTTGCCACCGCCGAGCAGCGTCCCCTGCCCGTCAAAGACCGTGATCTTGTGCTTGCGCATCAGGAAGGCGACGCCGTTCGAGAGCTGCTTTGCGACCTTGCGCGAGCGCTCGATGATCTTCTTGAAGTCGAAGCTTACCTCCTTCGCGCTGAAGCCGAAGTCGGCGAGATGCTGCAGGAGGTGATTGATCTCGGAGGTCCTGAGCAGCGCCTTGGTGGGGATACAACCCCAGTTGAGGCAGATCCCGCCGAGGTTCTCGCGCTCGACCACCGCCGTCTTCATTCCGAGTTGCGAGGCACGGATCGCCGCGACGTAGCCGCCGGGCCCGCCGCCGAGGATGACGATGTCGAAGGAAGTCTCGGCCAAGGGCGGCTCCTAGAGCAGCATCGAGGCCGGGACCTCGACGTGTTTCTTGAAGGCGTTCATGAATTGCGCGGCGGTCGCACCGTCGATCACACGGTGATCGCAGGAGATCGTGCAACGCATCACCGTCGCCGTCCCGAGCGCGCCATTCTTGACGACAGCGCGCTGCTCGCCGGCGGCAACCGCGAGGATCGCGGATTGCGGCGGGTTGATGACAGCCGTAAACTCCGGCACGCCGAACATGCCGAGATTCGAGATCGAGAAGGTGCCGCCCTGGAACTCCTCGAGCTTGAGTTTGCCGGCACGGGCCCGCATCGCGAGGTCCTTCATTTCGGCAGAGATCTGCGCCAGGCCCTTCCTGTCAGCATCGCGGATGATCGGCGTAATGAGGCCGTCCTCGAGCGCCACCGCGACGGAGACATCGACGCTGTTCCAGCGCAGGATTGCCTCCTCGCTCCAGGAGGCATTGACCGAGGGCACCTTGCGGAGCGCAAGGGCTACCGCCTTGATGACGAAGTCGTTGACGGAAATCTTGGCCTCGGTTCCTGCATTGACCTCCGCGCGAGCCTTGAGGAGCGCATCGATCTCGCAATCCA
>Ga0335078_10019353_pt1 | contig 10123 bp, 9 predicted proteins | sample Lox_Sample_32_FD_206711 | JGI IMG/M metagenome (GOLD analysis project Ga0335078, IMG submission 206711) | Soil microbial communities from Loxahatchee National Wildlife Refuge, Florida, United States - Lox_Sample_3.2 | ecosystem: Environmental > Terrestrial > Soil > Wetlands | place: USA: Florida...
CTCCGCGCTTGTAACAGCGCCGCACTGCCCTTTCGTAGCAGATCAACCTCTCAGTGGACCTCACCGGGTAAGCTCCTACCTGGCGCAGCTCACAGGTAGCTGCCGTGCGAAGTTCCTGCCGACACACTCGACTAACCTTGCATTCAGAATCCGTCGGGTGTATGTTACGGGTCGGACGAGAAAGTGAACGAGGAAATCTGGGCTCAAGCGCAGCAGGCTTGGCCGCGACGGTACGGGAATTAGGGCCGGACGTTTCCCGCGACCCACGTCGCCGATGGAGGTTGACAACCACTGTCACCAACTGCGTTTTTGAACAGCGACGTAACGGTTGCGTGAGCCTGGGAGAGACGAGGAAGTGCGCAAGGGTGAAACTGCATGACGAGCACAATGCAGCATCGGAGTTGTGTTTCGAGTAGAACCCTACGAGCGGCCAGCGCCGAGCCGGCATTGGCGATCATGCTTCTGGCAGCAGTCGTCGCGACGCCATCGGCGCAAGCGCAGACGCGCTTCGCGGCTCCGGCTCGAGCCGCTCGAACGACGACGGCCGTCCCTTTCCGATCTGCCGCTGGAACTCGTCTCCCGATGCGCAGCGGAGGCCGGTTCTTCCCTCGTTCGGGGTTCTTACCATATCCGTACTGGTATCCTCCCTATTTTTTCCTTGATTCCGATTCGGAGCCAGTCACCACCGGGGCGCCTCCACCGGAAGTGGTTGTAGTCCAGACCGCCCCGCCATCGGCCCAGACGCTGCCGCCGAGCCCGCGCGAGCCGCTGTTACTCGAGTTGCAGGGCGATGAGTGGGTGCGGGTTACGAGCTACGGTCAGTCACCGGTGGGTACGCAATCCGCGCGGCCGGAATCCTCGCCAGCCTCGAGTCCGTCATCCGTTACGCCCCGCCGGAGTTTAGCCGAGCCGGTTCGGGAGCTTCCGCCTGCTGTGCTCGTGTTTCGCGACGGGCACCAGGAAGAGGTCAAGAACTACACCATCATCGGCCCAACGCTGTACACTAGGGCGGATTATTGGAGCAGCGGTTCGTGGACAAGACAAGTCCAAATCGCCCAGTTGAATATTCCCGCCACTCTGAAGACGAACCAGGAGCGCGGGGCGAAGTTTAGCCTGCCTTCCGGGCCGAATGAGATAGTTGTCCGGCCGTGAGCTTCAATATTGACATTCGACGGGCTGGGCGGGCCTCAGCGATATCTGACCGGGCCTCATCTGAGGTACGGGCAAGAGCGGGCGGGACGCCAGCGCTCCCTGGCGAAATCAGAAGATTATCCAATGCCGGCGTTGTGTCTGAATCTGATTTAGGCTGGCTTTTCTTTCCGGGACTATATTGAAATTGAACTGGTCAAAGGACCTCGTAAGGGAGGGCTTTTCGATGGTCGACGTGGTGACCTTCGGCGAGGCGATGATTCGTTTGGCGCCGCCCCATTTCCAGCGGCTGGAGCAAACGGCTTCGCTGGACGTGCAAATTGGGGGGGGCGAGTTGAACGTGGCGGTGGGCGCAAGCCGGCTGGGTCTCGCGAGCGCCTGGGTTTCGCGATTGCCCAAGAACACGCTGGCGCGGCTGATGGAAAACCGGGTCAAGCAAATGGGCGTGGACACGTCCCGGATCATCTGGGCGAACGAGGGCAGAGTGGGACTGTACTTTGTCGAGTTCGGCGCGGCGCCCCGCCCCAGTTCGGTGCTTTACGACCGGGCGCAATCCGCGATCAGCGCCATTCAACCCGGTGAGGTTGATTGGAAACGGGTCTTCGCCGGTGCGAAGTGGTTTCACACCAGCGGCATTACGCCGGCACTGTCGGACTCGGCTGCCGCCGTCACGCTCGAGGCCTTGCAGGCCGCGCGCGCGGCCGGCGTCACGGTCAGCTACGACCTCAACTATCGCAGCAAGCTGTGGTCGCCGGCGAAAGCCCAGGCCGTGCAGGAGCCGATGATGCCCTATGTGGATGTGCTCATCACCACCGAGGAGGATACCCACGTCGTGTTCCAAATCACCCCCTCGGCCAAGGCGCAAACGGACTCGCAAGGCTTCACCGAAGTGGCCGCCGAGACGTACAAGGACGTGGCAATACAGCTTCAGGAAAAGTTCCACTTCCGGGCGGTGGCGATCACGCTGCGCGAGAATCCGCTGGTGTGGCGCAATACCTGGACCGCGATCTGCTACGCGGACGGCCAGTTTTACGAGGACGTCAAGTACGACATCGAAATCGTCGATCGGGTGGGCGGCGGCGATTCCTTCAGCGCCGGCTTTATCTACGGCCGTCTGGCCAAAGGATCGTACGAAGCCGCCGTGCGCTATGGCAACGCCTTCAGCGCCCTCAAGCACACCAATCCCGGCGACTTCAACTGGGCAACGCTGGCCGAGGTCGAGAGTCTGCTCAAGGGCGCGAGCCTGCGGGTGGCGCGGTGAGGGCTAATGGTGAACGATGAACGATGAATGATGAATGATGAACAAAAGACAAGAACGAGATTCGCTTTTGTCTTCAGTTCATCATTCATCATTCGTCGTTCATCATTCATGGTTGGTTTAATACCGCCGAAAGGGAGTCACCTAAGATGCCTTGGTCAAAAGAAACGTCGCTTAGCTTAATTCGCGAGGTCGGGCTGGTGCCCATCGTCAGGGCGGCGTCGGAGGAACACGCGTTTAGGGCAGCGGAGGCGATTATCGAGGGCGGCATCGGTATCGCCGAGATCACCATGACCGTCCCCAACGCCATCAGGGTGATGGAGCGGGTGGCCGAGCGCTACGGCGACAAGGTTCTGCTGGGCGCAGGCACGATCCTCGACCCGGAGACCTGCCGCGCGGCGCTGCTGGCGGGCGCCCAATTCATCGTGACGCCCTCGCTGGACGTGCGCGTGATCGAAGTGGCGAAACGCTACTCGAAGCCGATTATGCCGGGGGCCCTCACACCTACCGAGGTGATCACAGCCTGGCAGGCCGGCGCCGACCTGGTGAAGATCTTCCCCTGCGGACCCGTCGGAGGTCCACAGTACATCAAGGCGCTGAGAGGCCCCTTCCCACACATCGATTTCGTGCCCACCGGGGGCGTGAATCTGGAGACGACGCCGGAATTCATCAAGGCCGGCGCCGCCGCGGTGGCGGTGGGCGGCGAACTCGTGGACGCCACGGCGCTCAAGGAAGGCAGGCTGGACGTGATCACCGCCAATGCGCGGAAGTACCTGGAGGCGGTGCGCAGCGCCAGAGGAAGGTAGAAATCAGAAGTCAGAAGCGAGAACCAGGAAGCAAGAAGACAGGAGGCTTCCCTTTTTCTGATTTCTGATTTCTGATTTTATGAACTCTCTCATTCAAATTGCGCTCGCCGTTGCCATCCTGGGCGGCGCAGCCGTCATAACCCAAGTGTTCGCCCGCGCCATGTACGTCACCTGCGCGCAATGCGGCACTCTGAACGCTCGGCGGCGCGCGCGCTGCCGGAAATGCGGCGAGACTCTGCGCCAACCGATGACGAGTGATCGGTAGCCGGCACTGGCGCGTCACAATCTCAGGTCAGCCCGGACTATGCTGGATGGGCTGCATGACCGGCCCGGATAGCGGCGAGACGAGGTGTTATCATCAAGATCTGGAGATTTCCCAAGTTCGAAAGACGCAGTGCTTAAGCCCGAATTCGTAATGAAGCCACGTACGGCGGACGGAGCTTGCGAAACGATAGGAAGCATGCGGCGGGAGGATTTCTATGAAAACATGTCATTCTCTCAGGAGCCATTGGGTGTGGCCGGTTCTGATCCTGGTTCTGATCCTGAGTCCGGTTGGCGATCGGGCGCAGGAACTCAAGGCGATTCGGCTCCCCAAACCCCAAACGGATATGGGTCGGCCGCTGATGCAGGTTCTTAGGGACCGAAGCTCCACGCGCACCTTCAGTCCGGACAAGCTGCCCGCGCAAGTGATGTCGAATCTGCTCTGGGCGGCGTTCGGAGAGAACCGCCCGGACTCCGGCAAGCGAACCGCACCCTCCGCGATGAACTGGCAGGAGACCGATGTTTACGTGGCGACCGCGGATGGTCTTTACATCTACGATGCCAAGGAGCATCAACTGAATCCGGTTCTCAGCGACGACGTGCGTGCCCAGACGGGCACCCAGTCTTATGTGAGGGACGCGCCCCTGGATCTGGTATATGTCGCCGATCTCGCTAAGACTGGAGCCTCCTCGTTGGACCGAGATATGTATGTAGCCGCCGACGTGGGCTTCATCGCCCAGAATGTTTACCTTTTCTGCGCTTCGGAGGGATTGGCGACCGTGGTGCGCGGCAGCATCGACAGGCCGGCGTTGGCCAAGACGATGCGGTTGCGCCCCGATCAGCGAATCATCCTGGGACAGACCGTGGGTTACCGGAAGAATTGACGATTGACGATTGTGTCTGGCGTGTGAAAACGGGCCGCATCCGGAAGAATTGACGATTGACGATTGCCAATTGGAAGAGGAGGCTGATTGAGGCTTGTGCATAGCTTGTTGAAAGGGTCGCGTAGCTTGCCTGGTCACCTCTTTCAATCGTCAATCTGCAATCGTCAATTCTTTACTAGCCCCTCACACCTTCTCCAGTGCCAGTTCCAGATCGCGGATGATGTCGTGCCAATCCTCCAGGCCGACGGACAACCGGATACCTTCGGGGTGCATGCCGAAGGCGCGCTTCTGCTCATCGGGTAGGGCCGAGTGGGTCATGGAGAAGGGATGCTCGATGAGGGTCTTGATCTGCCCCAAGCTGACGGCCAGGGTGATCGAGTAGGCGTGCTCAGCCAGGTAATCCACGAGTCTCTCGGCTCTTGACGGCTTGCCGTTGGCGCCCTTCAACACGAAGTAAAGTATGCTGCCGGGGGCGAACTTGCCTTCGGGGCTCACCATCTGCCGGCGGGCGAGGTCCTTCTGCGCAAAGCCCTCGGCGCCGGGATAGCTGACGGACGCAACCTTAGGATGCTTCGAGAGAAACTCGGCCACGCGCCACGCGGTCTTCTGCATATTGGCCATGCGAGCCGCTAGGGTGGGGAGGCCGTAGACCAAGACTCCCCAGGCACTACGCGGGGCCAGCACTCCTCCGAAATCCTTGCGGTAGAGCATGATGTTGTTGTACCACTCGGACGAGGTGATCACTGCCCCGCCCGTATCCGTGCCGAACCCGCCGATGGCCTTGGTAAGGCTCTCTACCACCATGTCCGCGCCCAACCGGAGCGGCCGCTGGCAGTAAGGTGTGGCGAAGGTGTTATCGACGATTACCAGTAAACGATCCTGCTCGCCACGGCGTGCATTCGCCTCGTCGGCCACCGCCCGAATCGCGGCGAGATCGATCAATTCGAGAGTGGGGTTGATGGGTGTCTCCACGTAGAGCACGCGGGTGGCGGGCGTGATCTGGCCCGGCAGGGACTCCGGCTTCAAAAAATTAGCGAACCGGGCTTGTATGCCGAAGCGTGGCAGCCAGTTGGTCATCTGACTGTAGGTGCAGCCGTAGAGGATCTCGTGGGCCAGCACCTCCTGCCCTTGTCGCAGCGAGGCGCCCAGCGCCGCGCTTATCGCCGCCATGCCGGTGGCGAAGGTCACGCAGATCTCCCCCTCCTCCGCGTATGCCAGGTTCTCTTCCAGCATGCCGCGCGTGGGCTCGTCCAGGCGGTCGTAGATGTAAATCGGGATGTGTCCGCTCAGGGCCTCTTGTGCGGAGGCAAATTGAACAAAACCCTTCGCGCCTCGCTCGAGAGAAGTCAGACGGAACGTGGTGGAGTGCGAAACTGGAGGCACGACGTGATGGGAAAAGTCCCACTTCTTGCTGTCATAGTTTCCGTGAATCAGGTGCGTGCGGAGCTTGTAATCTTCCTTCTTGCGATGGTGCTTGCGGTTTTCCATGGCGGCCAACCTTTCAGCGTCTACCCGTCTCCGAGGAAATCGTAGCACGCTTCCGGCCGGAACCAAATGCTGTTACGACAAGCGCCCCGGGATTTGTCGTTGCGAAGTAACGCGTTTATACTGGCAGTCCGCGACCGATAGTCCGGAAAGGAAGGTCTAATGTTGTCGATTTCCCGTCGGGATCTTTTGGCTTCATTGCTGGTTCTGCCGGCCGCATTGCGCGGCGACGACCAAGGCGTTCCCCTCTTCGACGGTCACTCACTTGAAGGCTGGAAAGCCGGTGAGAATCATTACGCGTTCCGAGTTGAGGACGGGAAGATCGATGTTGCCGGACCCGACTCGTACCTCTTCTACACCGGCCGAGCGGGGCAAGCGAGTTTCAAAAACTTCGACCTGAAAACGGAAGTGCGGACTGGTCGCGGGCGTAGGGTGGATCCTCATGATCGGGAATCTGAACTTCTGGGAAATCCTCGCGCCACTGCTGGCGTGTCTCCTCGTCAGCGTAATACCTCAGGTAAACTTGGATGTCTTCTTCGCTGCCGCTCGAAGCAAGCTGGATGTGGTAGGCGGAGTCTTCGTCGAGTTGCAGATCTTTCACCTCCTCTGGCAACAAATCACTCCAGAGGGTCGCGTACAACTGGCGATCCCTCAAGTGGTCCGTCTGTTCCAGGAAGACGCGGAGGCGGGCCAGGTGGTCGATTACTTCCCAGAGCTTCATCGACACTTGATCATCGTCCAGCGTCTCCGGGGCGGGCAAGGCGACACCCTTTTCCTCAAGTTGCTTGAAGTGTGTTGTCCAAGGAGCTTCCTCCCAGACCACCACTTGTTCCCAGAACTGCTCCCGCAGCTCGGGTGGAGACGGGTTGACCTCGCCCTCCCTCATCGCCCCGCCTGCCAGCTCGCCCGCCCGGCGCTTGAGTTCCTCGATGTGCTCTTCGCGTTCTCTCTCTTCAGCGTTATCGAACGGGATCGATGGCATGAAATCTCCCTCAGTCCTCGCGCGCCTTTGCGACCGGGCGCGTCGGTATGTCAATCTGGGCGCGAAGCAAATTGTAGCCCGGTTCAGTCCTGTTTAGTAGCCGTGCTCGCCCAAGCGCACCTTGCCGCTGAACGTGCGGTGAACGTAAGTGCTATACACGACCACCCCGATCATGCCGAAGATATTGGCGATGAACGCCGTCAGCAGCGCGTGAGGGGAAGAGGCGGCGTTGTAGATGGTCAGGCTGTATTCCGGGCTGACGGTCGACATGAGCAGATTGGGATAGACACTCGTTGCCGCCGATCCCAGCAACGCCACGATGGTGAGGGTGGAGGAAAGGAACGCCTCGTCGTCACGTTCTTCGTTACGGCACAGGAAGCCCGCGATCAGTCCCGCGGCGGCAGCGAGCGGCAGCACCCAGGCGACGGGATGCGCCCAGTAGTTGGCCAGAAGCGTCGGTCGCGCGACGAAGGTGGCCACAGTGGTCAGAATCACCAGCGCCGCAGCCAGCCACCACAATACGCTGGACCACCGGCGTACGCGGTCGAGCAGGTCTCCCTCCGTCTTGGTGCGCAGGAAGGTGGTGCCGTGCCAGGCGAGGACCGTCAGGCTCAGGATTCCGGTGAGCAGCGAATAGGGGTTGAGCATCAGGGTGAAGGTGCCCTGGAAGAAGCCTTCCGAGCCGAGAGGCAGGCCATGCAGCACGTTGCCCAACGCGACTCCGAGCAGCAACGAGAGGATGGCGCTGCCGAACCAGAATCCGGCATCCCACAAGGCGTGCCACATCGGGTGGTCGATCTGGTGGCGGAACTCGATCGAGACACCGCGCAGGATCAGCAGCCACAACACCACCATCAGCGCGAGATAGAAGCCGCTGAAGCCGACCGCGTAGACGCGCGGGAACGATACCACCAGCATACCGCCGGCGGCGAGCAGCCACACCTCGTTGCCATTCCACACGGGGCCGATGGCATTGAGCGCGATGCGCCGCTCCTCATTGGTTCGCGTGAGCCACAGCGAAACCGTGCCCACGCCGAGGTCGTAGCCGTCGAGGACGGCATATGCAATCAACATTGCCCCCAGGGCCCAGAACCAAATGATATTCATGAGATCACCAATATCCGTCTACAGATGGCGCATCGCGCCGCACCTGGATGACTCATTCTTGCGGATTCTCATATCACCCTGCTGATCGTCGCGTTAGGGCCTTTCAAGATAACGCGGCCCACCAGCAGCAGGAAGAGCATAGCCAGCAGCGAGTAAATCCCGGCAAACCCCAAGGTGGTGAAAATGGTCTCAGCCGCGAACACATTGGGTGACGTGCCTTGCGCCGTCTTGAGTAGGCCGTACACCACCCACGGCTGGCGGCCTACTTCCGCCACCATCCAGCCCGCCTCGTTGGCGATATACGTGAAGGGAATTGCCACCATCAACGTCCACAGAAACCAGCGGCTGGTGAAAAGCTGTCTTCGCCACAGCAGGAAAAGCCCTGCCAGCATCTGGAGGATGAAGAGTGTTCCCAGCCCCACCATGATGTGGTAAGTGTAGTAGGTCAATTCGACGGGCGGCCACAACTCCTCCGGATAGCTGGCCAAGCCGTCCACGCTCGCCCGGAAGTTGCCATAGGCAAGAAAGCTAAGGAGGTCCGGAACGTAAACGGGATCCACCAGTTGGCCCGCCTCGGCGTCAGGCATGCCGATGATCGCGATCGGCGCGCCCGCGTTGGTCTCGAACAGTCCCTCCATGCTGGCTAGCTTCACGGGTTGATAGCGCACGATGTTCCGGCTGTTCAGGTCGCCGGTCGGAAAAGCCTGGGTAATGGTGAGGATCACTCCGGCGATCACGGCCGTCTTCACTGAGAGCCGCGCGAATTCCGGATGGCGGCCGGCGAGCAGATAGAAGGCGCCGATTCCGCCGATGACGAAGGCGGCCGTCACCAGCGCGCCGTTAATAGTGTGCAGGTATTGCCAGCCGGCGTAAGGATTCAGCAGCACCTGCCAGAAGGAAGTGAGGCGGAGCGAGCCGTCGGGGTCCATGACGTATCCGACGGGATGCTGCATCCAGGCGTCGGTGGCGACGATGAAGTAGCCGGAAAGCAGCGACCCCAACGACACACCGACGCCTGCCAACCAGTGCACCACGCGGCTCGCTCGGTGCTCGCCAAAAAGGAACAGCCCCAGGAAGCCTGACTCCAGGAAGAAGGCGTACACGCCCTCCATCGGCAGCGTCTGTCCAAAAACGCCACCGCCATAACTCGAGAATCGACTCCAGTTAGTGCCAAACTCGAATTCCAGGGGAATGCCTGTCACCACGCCCAGCGCGAAATTGACCGCGAAGATCTTGGCCCAGAAGCGCGCCGCGTCGCCGTAGCGGCGATCGCCGGTGCGCAGGTACATCGTCGAATACAAGGCAATAAAAAACCCAAGCCCCATGGTGAGAATGGGAAAGAGGTAATGAAACATCACCGTCATGGCGAATTGAACGCGATGGGCAAATATTGGGTCGGTCATGCGAGCCTCGATGGACGGGTCAGTCACCCCATGGGATCAGACCCGGACTGCTTTGTCAACTCTGGAGCTACGCAACTCAAAAATGCGCACGATGACGAAGGCGATCAACGCGAACATGAAGAAGACCAGCAACAGAAAGGCGAGGCCTTCCAGCGACCCGATAATGGTTCGGTACACCTCGAGTACCCAACGGTCGCGCGTGAGGACCAGGGCTTCCTTTCCCAGTGCCGGGGTGATGTACTTCTCCAGATCCCAAACTCTCACGCCACTGGATATTCCTACCACGTAGATGGCGAACTTGAGGTACTTCAACCACGCCTGACTGATTTCATCGGAAATGACTCGACTCAAGATGCTTCCGACAGGTTTGCTGAACAGGGCCACGACAATCGCTGAAACCAGCAGCGAAACCAGGAAGGTCACGACTAGCAGGACGATGAACATAGGCGCCTCCGTATCGACTGCGCGTTCCCACCAGCAGGTCATTCTCTCGAGGCAGCAATTCTCAACCGATTCGCCCGCCGCCCGCCGTGACGGTCGTCACAAAGAGCTGTGACCCATCTCATATTGGCGATCCTAATCCTCATTCTACGCTACCAGCCGGTGGACTGGTGTCGACCGGCCGCCACGGATTTGGCCAAACCTTATCGAAAGGATCGAGCTATGGACACCACTCGTGAGCAACGCGGCCCCAGGCTGAGCGCGGAGGAATTGCGCGCGGCCGCAGCGGAAATGCGCGCGATCAACTTGATCGATATTTTTGCTGCCGGATCCGGCCATCCGGGCGG
>Ga0335078_10019354_pt1 | contig 10123 bp, 6 predicted proteins | sample Lox_Sample_32_FD_206711 | JGI IMG/M metagenome (GOLD analysis project Ga0335078, IMG submission 206711) | Soil microbial communities from Loxahatchee National Wildlife Refuge, Florida, United States - Lox_Sample_3.2 | ecosystem: Environmental > Terrestrial > Soil > Wetlands | place: USA: Florida...
CCGAGACTACCGCCGCGCCCGCCGGATCGATCTGGTAATGCAGCGGCGGGCATGGCCGCGACCGGCCACGGCCGATGAACCATCCCCGCTGCCCATCGATCATGAATCCGGGTACCACGCCGGGCCGCAGCCGCAACCAGTCACCCCGGACGAGGTGACTACGCGACGCACCACATGCGGACCGCAGTCGGCCGACTGGAGGGGCACACCGGGCACGCCGCCGCTGCCACTGTCAGCGGGCGACGACTCCCCGCCGCGGCCCCGCCGGCCGTGGGATCCGCCGGTCGATTCTGAGGACCGCAGGTGACCGGCCCGCCGCAGGGCAGCGACGGATCGCCGTCCGTCGCGGCCCTCGCCGTCCACGTCGACGGGCTGCGCCGCGAAGTCGAATCGCTGGCCACCAAGGTGGACTCGCTGGTCAGCACGCAGCAGGAACACACCGCCGTATTGGATGACATCACCGAGCTGCGCCACCAGGTCGAGCAGATCCTCGCCAGCCTCACCGAGGAAGAGGACGCCTCACCGGCCGAGTGGTTCTGGCTGAGGATGACAAACCAGGTGCGCGATGAGAAGTTAGCTGAGCTGTTCGACTGGGTCGAGACGGTGCTCCGTGCGCAATACCCCGACTACCTCGCCGATCAGATCAGGCTCTGCTGGCCGAACCATCCAGAGGCCAGATGGGAACTGTCCTGGCTCTACCAGCAGTGGTCCCTCGCCTACCTAGCCAAACGGCCTGCACCAAAAGACGCCGCCGACTGGCACGACCGCTGGTCCCCTGGTGTGCTGCGCCGTCTGGGCGCGGTCATGAGCCGGTGCGAAGCCATCTGCCAGCGGCAGCCCGGCCCCAAAGCGGCCGGAGATCCGCGACGCCGAGTTCCACTATGAATTCTGGGATAGCCGCGTGCTGGTGACGGCGCAGGCATGAGTGTCGGCTTGGCACCTATGTAAGCGCGTGGTGCCCGTCGGCTCAGATGGAGCTGCACATGTCCTAAGTAGTCGCGCCGACGCCGCTCGGGGCGATAACCACGCCGAGTTATCACGCTCCGTCCCGATACTTTGGCGTGTTCGACGCTCCCGATCCGCCTAATGAGCGGCTGCGGTCGCAAGATCGAGTTCCGTGACGCCAACAGGCACCCATATCAGGTCGTTCTACCAGGGCGAGCCGCTGCGGGCGCTTCGGGGCAACCGCACATGCCGAGATGAGTTCGCTCTGTCCGGGTATAGCAAATCTAGGTCAATTGAATACAGTGTGAGCTAAGAACAAATATAGAAAGGTTAACTACGACGACTTCTGGACAGAGAAAGTTGTACATCCGGATGTAGTTATCTGCCCTTCTAGTACGTTTTGATTCCCTGGCGCCAAGACGCTAGCGAGACCTACCATCTCGTAGCCAGGCGGCTCGCTGATCCAGTGGTCCGGGGTAAGAACTACTCCCTCCGCAGAATAAGAACCTGTCATGGCGAAGCTCCCAGACCGAACATCCGGATTGCTGGGCAATGGATAGAAGATGAATGTCGCATTAACCTGGCCACCCGAGCTGGCCTGCATTATCAGCCGAAGTCCCGTTTCCCCTTGATTGCAGTAATAGGCTCCAGTCCACGTTCCGGAGAGAATCGCCGACTCATCGTTAGTTGTTGGCGTTTGGCCAGGTGATGCCACCTGGGATGCTGACGTTGTTCCCGGGACAGGGAGCCGGTACTGGGAGGCCGCGGCGCGATCTAGGGCAGTAACCGTGGCGTTGACGGCGGCAGAAATGACCTTCTTATCGGGCTGTGACCCGCTGCCGGGAGAAATGGTCTGCTGGCTGATGAGCAGGAAGTTGTGCCCGGCCGTGATCATGATCCAGGTGATCGAAGCGCTCCCTGGCTCTAGGTCCATGGAGATATCCGCACGCCATACCCCGCCCTGGGGCCCCGTATTGGTGACCGCACGGGTGGTGACGAACGATGAACCATTTGATCGGGCGACCCGGGATCCGGAAGTCTGCGTCGTGTAATGGGGACAGGCACGGAAGATGCGGCTGGCAGCGGTGAGCAATGAGGCGGGAACGGGCCGGGAGAAGGACTCCACCCGCACGCTCAGGGTCTCAAGCCCGTCGTCCGAAAGCGCGGGCGCGGCCTTGTACCTATTTTCGGCCCGGGCCAGTGGCCTGGGGAGCGCATTCAGGTAGTCCTCGTGAGCCAAGGCGGCACAGTTGGCCGGCTGGTAGGCCACGTGCGCGGGAGCGGGGGCGGGGAAGCTGCCCGGGATCCAGGTCGATCCGAGGTACGGTCCTGCCGCGGCTGCGATGTCCTTGGCTTGTGACTGCGCCAATGCCTGCGTTGCCGTGGGCCCGGGCGGGGATGGAGTCGGCAGAGGCGGATTTTGGGGCGGCAGCGGGGCGATGGCGCCGGCCAGGCCAGCGCTGAGGACTACTGCCACCGCCACGGCAACACTGGCTCCGACCGGCGCGGACCAGGTGCGCCGCACCACTGCTGGCTGGCGGTCGCCTAACAAGGCTAGGCAGGCGGTCGGCACGGCGAGGTAGAACAGCAGCACGCTCGACGTCATGATCGCCGACGACAAGGGCTCGAACGTGCCATAGACGGCGGGGGCGCCGTGCACGATCAGCGCTAGGCCGGTCAGCACGGCCGCCAGCCACGCCGACAGGTATGCCCGAGCCAGGCCCCGGACGCCTCCGGCGAGAGCCAGGATAACCAGGACAACCCAGCCGGTCAGGGCGCACGCCCACCACCGTTCCTCGGTCACGCGCACGACCGTGTCGTACGGCGTGATAGCGGCCAGGTGAACGCGGGCGAGAAACAGCGTCGCACCGACCACCGCCGCGCAGACCGGAGTTATCACCAGCATTGCCGCGTCCCGGGCGTGTCCGCCGCGCCGCCAGTCCCTGGCTCTCAGCAGTAGAGCGGTCCCGAGGTAGGGGATCACCAGCCAGTGCCATTGATCTGCAGGCAGGATGTCCGTCACCCAAAGCCGCCAGGTCTGGCCTGTGGTGAAGCCGGGGATCGGCCACAGCGCGGCGGCGCTGCAGCCGCAGACTGCCGCGGTCAGCCAAGCGGTTCGCACGGTCGGCCAGCGGTGCGGGCGGCCGTCGGCGGCCAAGCTGGCCAGGCTGGCCGTCAGGGTGGCCAGCCCGGCGCCCGCGCCAGCCAGGAACAAGGTGATGAGCACCCGGCGCAGGTCCATGCCCGCAAGGATCGAGGCGGTGGCGCCGGGCGTGGCGCCGGGCGGGATCAGCGCGCCGAGCAGCACGCCTGACGCGGTTCCACCCACGGGCTGCCACCAGGCGGCCGACGTGCCCGTGCGCCTGGCGCGGGCCGCGCGGCGCACCAGCGCCGGCGTCAGGCTGAATCCGAGCACGATGGCAGCCACGACCGCTGACACGCGGGCCGGCAGCCACCCGCTATCCACCTCGTCGAGGGCCCCGGTAAGGAAGTAGGACGTGTTCATCGCCATGACCGTGACCACGCCGGCCACTACGGCGTAAACAAAGCCGCCGTCCTGCTTGCCGAGCGGGTCCTGCAAGGCGGCGATTCGCGCGGTCGGCGACGGGTGCTGTGCCAGCGGCCGGGACCACCACTCGCCGGCCCTGCCCAGCTTGGCGTGGACTGCCCGGCGACCGGCTTCCAGGAGGCGGAAGAGTTGATCAGGCGAGCGCAGCCACTGGACGGCCTGCCGGTCGGCCTCGATCTCGCGGCGGCGCAGCAGTTCCCGCGCGACGAGCGCCGTCCCGGCCACGAAAACGGCGGCCTGAAGCACGACCGTGCCGGAGAACGGCCCCCCGCCGACGTCAAAGACCTGCGGTATGCACGCCAGCACTACGACGGGAAGCGTGATCCAGGTGATGTGCCGCACCGAGGACACCCAGCTGACGTCGCGTGCACGCACGTGAGCCATCTCGTGCAGAACCTCTGGGTCGAAGTGATTCGGGTCCCGGACCGAGACGGCCGTCTTGGGCGGGATCACGATCAACGGGCGTCGCCCCGGAAGGCCCGTTGTGTAGGCCTCTTGCTCCCCTAGCCCGGCGACGAGCAACTGGGGACGTCGTCGCCCCGTGAGCTGGGCTTTGTCACACAGTTCCTCGAAACTCGCGGCCGCGTCCGGAACGTTAAAGCCGGCAGACCGGGCCAGGCGCCGCTGCGTCAACCGCGGCGCTATCAGGCTGACCAGGGCCGCCAGGCTCGGCACAGCCACGGCCACTGCCGCGACGAACAACCCCTCCAGCCGGAAGGTACCTGAGACGCACCGATCAAAGGCGGGGATTGCCGGCTGCGAATGCATAATCGGGGTCCGCAGGCACTGGGCAATGGTCCGGCCATGACCTGCCGACAGGGCCCGGTCACCGAGGAAAAAGATCTCGCCGGCGAACGCCCCTATGCAGCCGAGTACGAGAAACACCAGGGCGTACAGGCCGAACAGCGGCCCTGGTGCGGATGGCGGCTGGCCGGTCGAGCATGCCGGGGCTGGCCCGGGTGTGGCATTGGCGCTCATGGTCATGACCGCCAATGCTCACTGCGGAGCGCATCGAGGATGGCGTCGGTCAACTGCACAGCCTCAGCCGGCGGCAGCTTGGCAAGGGCGAGCTCCTGGCATTTGTCGTGCAAGTCCCGTGCCTGCTTGCTAGTGAGCCGTCGTGCACCGGCTGAATGCCGACCCGGGTGCTTAGGCTGGATCTGCTCCATGGCCAGAGTCCCGAGAACCTGACCGATCGCGCCGGTGATTATCGGGAACAGCAGCTGGATCAGCAGAACCGATTCGACGCCGATGCCTACCTTGCGGCCGCCTATCCGCCTGGGTCGGCGCTCCGAACCAGATGACCATTCAGCCGCCACGTCATCGAATACCAGCAGCTCCTCAGGGGCCAGCTGGCAGGTTACCGCACGGGCGACCTCAATAAGCTGCTCTGGTGACGCTGGCGCGGCAGCACCGTCATGCTGATAATCGGACATGATGATCAATTCCCCCCATTGCTGCCTCTTTTGGGCAAAAGTTATATATCCGTCGCATTAGTGCGGCGGGGAACTGTTCCGAGCATCTGCGCGGCGATACCGCAACAAAGTTCTCACCGCGCACTGTACCAAGACGTAATGTCGACCCTAGAGGCGCCCGCGAATATGTAATGATACTGAAACATCCTTGATAAATGCGGGCGGCGTGACCGGTTCATGGCGACACTGCGGGAATGACCAAACGGCGCCAGCCGCATCCCAGGGTGGCTGTGCCAAAGCGCGCATGTCGTCGGATACGGTGTTCCAGGAGAAGAAGCTTTCCAGGTCCGGTGACGGGCCTGCCGCCGATACGGCAGCAGGTCGGCGACTGGGATCCGATCTGACGTCGGTAGCTCGCACGGTATCCTCATCTGCCGCAGATAGTGCTGCTTCAGGCAGTTACTTGCTTGCGCTGTTCTGGGCGTGCGGCGGCGATGATCGTTGCGGCGAACTCGTGGCCAGGGTTGGCGGGCAGACCGAGGACCTGACAGCGGCCAAGGCCATGGCGGGCCCACAGGGATGCGGTCCAGGCGCAAAGCAGGGCGTCGATCAGGTCTTCGCGGTGCTTGTACGCGACATCAGTGACCGGTGACGGCTTCTCCGCCAGTTCTTTGGTCACCGGGTGAGACTGCAGTACAAGAGGCGGATCGGCATCCGCGAGCTGACCGAGCCGGGAAATCAGCACGTCGCAGTTCCTGGCCCGCCCAGCTCGCCACGCAGCAACCGGGACACGCGGTGGCTTGCGTTTATAGCGCGGACGTTTAGCGTCGTACCCGAGTTCTGCGGCACCAACGAGCGTCGTATAAGGGTAGGTCTCCGAAATAAAGCGGCCGCCGGATGGCGGTCCGCTGCTGCCGTCAGCGTATTTCCAGCCTGACCGCTCCGCGGCACTCAGGAACCGGACGCCCGCCAGCCGGGGCGAGTGAAGGTTCGTCGTATTGGCGCTGACCTTCCACCGCCCATATCTCTGCCCGACCTGCGTTTCGCAGAAGCGCTGGCCTGTCTCGTTGCGGACCACCAGTGGCGCGTCGACGAACATCAGCGCGTCGCCAGGGTCGGCCGCGCCGTCCGCCCAGGCGATCGTCTCCTCGACGCCGCGGGTCCAGCCAGCATCGAGAACCTGGCCCTCTGCATCGATGACCGCAATCCCGGTTTCATTTGCCACGAGATCCGGGCTGCCCTCTCGCCAGGCAAGATCAATCCCCAGAAGCCGGGTAATAGTCATCTGCGAGTTGTACCGCATCGCCCTACCGCCATGTCACTCCCGCAGCATAAACATCCTCATCTGCCGCAGACCGGGCGTGGCCGAGCCTTCGTGGGGACCTTGGGCTGGGCCTGGCGTACCCGTTTCCTGCGTGGGTCTGGCCCGTCACCTGCTCCTGCGGACGGGCTTCACCGAAAGCCCGGAAACAAGATCGAGTCCCCGCTGGACCCATCTGGCGAGCGTGTCATCAGCCGCAAAGCCTGCGGGCTCGACACAAATGAAGCCGGACACCGCCCGTCCGGCGAACTGCGCCGGCCGGACGCGTGGCTCGCGCAGGGCCTGCTCGCGGTCTTCAGCACCGACCCGGACCATCAGCGCCGTACCTGTGACGCCGCAGCACATATTGCCATTGACCAGGAACGACAGGCCACCGACCATCCTCTTTTCCACCGCGTTGTCCCGGCCGGACAGCAATCGCCGTACCCGCTCGGCAGCCTCCGGGTCATAGCTCAACGATCCGGTACCTCCTTACGCCCTCAGGCCGCCAGCCTTCCTGTGCCCCGGCAGGTTCGCGTCAAGCTACGCGCCGCGCCAGCATGGCCATTTTCGCCATTTTCCTCACGGCCAGGATGCACCCGTCCCCGGCACCAGACGCGCGGACGTCCCGGACGTCATGCGGCGAGGCGACGAGGCGACGAGGCGACGAGGCGACGAGGCGACGAACGCTACAGGGGAACGGGTGCTTGACGGTGTGTGTCAACGCTGGCCCAAAAGTGGCGCTCTTCCACGGCAAGCCGTAGGTGTCAAAGCGCGGCAACGACCCTCTTACCGTCACGTCCTCGGTGCCGCCATCTGTCGGCCTGGTCCGCGCACTGCAGGTCACGGCGGCTTGATCGCCGCCGGCGACCGGGGTGCCGAACCGGCGGCAGGCCGGCTCCTCTTCCGCGAACACGGGGGCCAGGTGCCCGGCCCTGGATCGCGGAATGGATTCTGTCCATTATTCAGGACGGGTGAGATCCTTCCTGCGCGCCCATTCGCCTTGGTGATGGCTCGGCTTTGAGGGTCTCATCTGTCGCGCAGGCTGACGATGCGGCGGGGAACGGGCTCCGGTGCCGTGCTCGCCCGGCAGCAGGCGCAGCCCGCCCGCGGTGGTGCAAGGTTCCCAGCCCGGGAGTCTGGCAATTGGTTTACCCTTGGCGATTATTACGGGCACGGGCTACGTGAAACGGGTAACATCGCGGTGCTCGGGAAGGGGGCGGGGGGCGTTGTCATCGCAGGTCGTCACCTATCGGGTGGATGAGTCCACGACCGTAAAGTTTGAGATCGAACCGCCACCGGGTTTCCAGCCTGCTGGTCCCGAGCAGGTCCTTGGCCAGGTAAAGGACGCAGTCGCCCCGGCTGTGGACGCCGCGAAGGCCGTCCTTGAGAAGGTGAAGGAGGCACGGCCGGACCAGGTCGAACTGAAATTCGGGGTCAAAGTGAGCGGAGGAGCGAACTGGCTCGTGGCAAAGGCCACGGGGGAAGCCAATTTCGAGGTCACCCTCACCTGGTCCCGCGATGTCCGTGAGGCCGGCGCGGACCTGGAATGAGCACCGGAAGTTCGGCGCATCCATCGGCTGATAGCTGGGTGGCCGCTGTTCACGGATCCGAAGACGGCGTCGATCCGATCGCAGCGGCCGTCGTCGTCGACGCCGACCGGGTGCTGACCTGCGCGCACGTTGTCGTCTCAGAGGACGGCACCGCCCGGGAGCCGTTGTGGGTCGCCTTCCCCAAGGCGGCGGAGTGGCCGCGTCGGCGGGTCGCGTCGGTGACGGTCGAGTACTCCCCGCCGGTGCGAGATCTGGCTGTGCTGGTTCTTGCGGAGCCGGTCCCGGCAGGGGTCGAGGCGGCGCCGCTGCGCTGCCCCAGGCCGGCGGATTTGGTCGACCGCGCATGGTGGGCGTTTGGATTCCCTGACCGCGATCCGATCGGGGACACCGCTGACGGTCTGGTGGGGGCTGCTCTTGCACTCGGCTGGGTCCGCCTGGACACCCGGTCCCGCTACCTGGTGCGGCCGGGATTCAGCGGCGGTGGGCTGTGGTCGCCTGATTACCAGGCAGTCGTCGCGATCGTGGGCCAGGCGCACAGCAACGGCGACGGCCGGGCGATCACCTTGCACCAGGCTGACCTGTGCTTCCCCGGCCACAAGCTCGCTGTGCTGGCCACCTGGTCGGCCGAGACCGCTGGCGAGGTTGCCCTGCAGCAGTGGGGCTGGACCTTGGCGCGCGACCCAGAAGGTATCCGGCATTGGCGCCCTCGGGCGCGGGGCGTCAGCATCGACAGCGAGCGCGGCTACCGGTTCCGCGGCCGGACGGTGGCGCTCAACCGGATCGTGCACTGGCTGGACCGCCCGCAGCCGGACCGGCGGGTGCTCGTGGTCACCGGCTCGCCGGGGGTCGGGAAGTCCGCGGTGCTCGGCCGGATCGTCACCACAGCGGACGCCGCCATCCGGGCATCGCTTCCGGCTGGCGACAAGGCCGTCCGCGCCAGCGTGGGGTCGGTGAGCTGCGCCGTCCACGCCAAGGCGAAAACGGCGCTGGAGGTGGCGGAAGAGATCGCCCGCGCGGCATCGGCGGGGCTGCCGGAAGAGCCCGATGACCTGGCACCCGCGGTCCGGGACGCGCTGGGCGGACGCGGCGGCCGGTTCAACGTGATCATCGACGCGCTCGACGAGGCCGCCAGCCCCGCGCAGGCGCGGGCCATCATCGACCGGGTCGTGCTGCCGTTGGGAGAGACGTGCGCCGATGTCGGCGCACAGGTCGTTGTCGGGACCCGCCGGCGCGACGACGGCGGTGGCCTGCTCGAGAGGTTCGGCGGCGCGCTGGCCCCCCTCGACCTGGATGACCCCGGGTACTTCGCCGGCGATGACCTGGCCGCATACGCGCTGGCCTGCCTGCGGCTGGCGGGAGACGAGCGGCCCGGCAACCCCTACGCGGACGACGCTGTCGCTGCTCCCGTCGCCGGCCGGATCGCCGCAATGTCCGGCCAGAACTTCCTGGTCGCCGGCCTGATCGCCCGCAGTCACGGGCTGCACGACGAGGAGGCCGCCGACCCGGGACAGCTTCGGATCACCGGCACCGTGGACTCAGCTCTGGCCGCCTACCTGGAGCGTCTCAGCCCGGTCGCGGGACTGCCGGCCAGCCGCGCCCTGACCGCTCTCGCCTTCGCGGAGGCACCAGGCCTGCCCGCCGCGCTATGGCAGCTGGCCGTCGAAGCCATCGAGGGGACACAGGTCGGCGCCGAAGACTTGACGCGGTTCGCCCGATCGTCAGCGGCCAACTTCTTGGTAGAAGCTGGTGGCGAGACCGCCGCAACAGGCCGCGGCACGGATGCCGCCGTGGCGTACCGCCTGTTTCACCAGGCGCTAAACGACGCCCTGCTGAGCGCGCGGTCCGAAGTCATCGCGCGGGCCGGTGACGAGCGAGCGCTCACGCTGGCGTTCCTAAGCCATGGCCGGTCGAGCAGATGGGAAGGCGCCCCCGGTTACCTATTGCGCTCGCTGCCCGTCCATGCACGTGCCGCCGGGTTGGCCGATGACCTCCTCGGCGACGACGCCTACCTGCTGCACGCCGATCTCCGGCGAGTGCTGCAGGTCGCTGACGATGCCGGCTCGGCGCGGGGGCGCCGCCGCGCCCGGCTCCTCCGGCTGACACCGCGGGCGATCACCGCGGGTCCGGGAGACCGCGTCGCATTGTTCAGCGTCACCGAGGCCCTGGAGGACTTGGGTACCAGTTATCGCGACGCGGAGCGGGACTCGCCCTACCGGGCGCGGTGGGCCACCGTGACGCCGCGCAGCGAGCGCGCCACCCTGGAAGGCCACCAGGGCGGGGTCAGGGGCGTGTGCCCGGTCACCGTCAACGGCCAGCCACTGCTCGCCAGCGCCGGCGCCGA
>Ga0335078_10019355_pt1 | contig 10123 bp, 7 predicted proteins | sample Lox_Sample_32_FD_206711 | JGI IMG/M metagenome (GOLD analysis project Ga0335078, IMG submission 206711) | Soil microbial communities from Loxahatchee National Wildlife Refuge, Florida, United States - Lox_Sample_3.2 | ecosystem: Environmental > Terrestrial > Soil > Wetlands | place: USA: Florida...
GTAGTAGCGGAGGAAGATGTCTTCCAGGTCATCTTCGCGGGGCCGGATCGCCCGCACATCGTGGGCGGCCGCCGCCTTGACGACAGCGTCCGCGGATCCCTCGAAGCCGATGGTCACGATGTGCCCGTTCGCTCGCGCGTCCCTGACACCCGGCAGCCTTTGGAACAGCTCGGGGTCAACGGGTTCGCCGAACTCGATCTCCAGGCGCTGCACCGCCACCTTGCGCAGGTTGTCGAGCGAGTCGACGACCACCAGTCGCCCCTGGCGCAGGATCGCCAGCCGATCGGTGACGCGCTCAACCTCCGACAGGGTGTGCGAGGAAAGGAACACCGTCCGGCCATCGGAGCGGACGTCCGCGAGTAGCGCGTGGAAGCTTTGCTGCACGAGCGGGTCAAGCCCGGCGATCGGCTCGTCCAGGATCAGGAGCTCCGGTTCGTGCATGAACGCCTGGATCAGGCCGAGCTTCTGCCGGTTGCCGGTCGACAGCTGCCGGATCGGCCGCTCGAGATCGGCATCGAACCGCTCGACGAGCGAATCCCGCAGCCGCCGATCAACGCCGCCGCGCAGTTGCGCCAGGTAATCGAGCATCGCCCGTCCGGTCAGCTTCGGATACATCGCCAGGTCTCCCGGTAGGAAGCCGACCCGGCGGCGGATCTCAACGCCGTGGCCGCGAGTGTCCAAACCGAGCACACGGGCCGAGCCGGCTGTGGGCTTGATCAGGTCGAGCAGCAGCCGCATCGTCGTCGACTTGCCCGCGCCGTTCGGCCCCAGGAACCCGAACACCTCACCACGGCCAACCTCCAAATCGAGCGCAAACACCCCCCGACCGGATCCGTAGTCCTTCGACAGGCCGCTGAGAGCGATCGCCGGTCCACCGCTTGTGATCGCCGCGTCTCTCTCGCTGGTGGACGGAGCGGCAACCATCAGACCGCCTGGGCTTCGGCGCGAGCGAACTGGGTCATGTAGAGGTCGTGGTAGAGCCCCTGCCGGGCGAGGAGTTCGGCGTGACCGCCCTGCTCGACGATGCGGCCGTGGTCGATGACGACGATTGTGTCGGCGTTGCGGACCGTGGAGAGGCGGTGGGCGATGACGAAGCTGGTGCGGCCGTGGCGGAGCTTGGCCATCGCCTGCTGGACGTAGATCTCGGTGCGGGTGTCGACGTTGCTGGTTGCCTCGTCCAGGATGAGGATCGGCGGGTCGGCGAGGAAGGCGCGGGCGATCGTGAGCAGCTGCCGCTGGCCGGCGGAGATGTTGGAGGCGTCCTCGTCGAGGACGGTGTCGTATCCGTCGGGCAGGGTGCGGACGAAGTGGTCGACGTAGGCGGCCTGTGCCGCGGCGACGATCGCGTCCTCGTCGGCGTTCTGTTTGCCGTAGGCGATGTTGTCGCGGATCGTTCCAGCGAACAGCCAGGTGTCCTGTAGCACGATGCCGAACGCGCGGCGGGTCTGGTCGCGGCTGAGGGCGCGGTAGTCGACACCGTCGAGCAGGATCCGGCCGTGGTCGATCTCGTAGAAGCGGATCAGCAGGTTGACGAGGGTGGTCTTGCCGGCGCCGGTGGGTCCGACGATGGCGACGGTGCTGCCGGGTTGGACGTCGAGGCTGAAGTCCTCGATCAGCGGCTCGTCGGGCTCGTAGCGGAAGTCGACGCGCTCGAGTGTCACCCGCCCTCCGTTCCGCTGCTCGGCTGCGGCCCCGGCCGCGGTGTCGGGAAGTTGCTCTTCTGCGTCGAGGAACTCGAAGACGCGCTCGGCCGAGGCGAGGCCCGACTGGAGCATGTTCATCTGGGACGCGATCTGCGTGATCGGCATCGTGAACTGGCGCGAGTACTGGATGAACGCCTGCACGTCACCGAGCGAAAGGGCCCCGGAGGCGACGCGCCAGCCGCCGAGCACGGCGATGGCGACGTAGTTGATGTTGCCGAGGAACATGATCGCCGGCTGGATGACGCCGGAGAGGAACTGCGCCTTGAAGCTCGACTCGTACAGGTCGCGGTTCTGCCGGTCGAACTCGTCCACCGCCGCCTGTCGCTGTCCGTAGACCTGCACGAGCGCATGGCCGGTGTAGCTCTCTTCGACGAGGCCGTTGAGGTCGCCGGTGCGATCCCACTGTGCGGCGAACTGCACCTGCGAGCGGCGCACGACCACGGCGCTGACGATGATCGCGAGCGGGATCACGACGAGCGAGACGCCGGCGAGCAGCGGCGAGATCCAGAACATCATCACGACGACGCCGACGACGGTGAGCAGCGAGGTGAGCAGCTGGCTGAGGCCCTGCTGCAGCGTGGTGGTGAGGTTGTCGATGTCGTTGGTGACACGGCTGAGGATGTCGCCGTGCGGGTGGCTGTCGAAGTAGCGCAGCGGGAGCCGCGCCAGCTTCTCCTCCACCTGCCGGCGCAGGCGGTACATCGTCCGCTGGGTGACGCCGGCCATCACGTACGCCTGCGCGAAGCTGAACAGGGAGCCAAAGACGTAGACGAGCGCGGCGAGCCCGAGCCAGCGGCCGAGCAGCCCGACGTCGATCCCCGTCCCGGGGATCACGTGCATGTGGGAGACCATCTGTGCGAGCTGGCCGTGTCCGTGCGCGCGCAGCTCCGCGACGGCCTGCGCCTTGGTGAGCCCGCGGGGTAGCTGTCGACTGACGACGCCGTTGAAGAGGACGTTGGTCGCGTCGCCGAGGATGCGAGGGCCGAGCACCGTCAGCCCGACCGCGATGACGCCCATCGCGAGGGCGAGCACGAGCGGAAACCGCTCCGGGCGCAGCTGACGAAGCAGCCGGCCCGCGGCCTCGCGCGGATGCTTGCTCCGCGCACCCGACTGCATGGCGAAGGGGCCGCGTCCGATCCTGCCGGCGCGCGGTCCGACGGCGCTCACGCTGCCGCCTCCCCCCCGAGCTGGGAGGCGACGATCTCGGCGTAGGCGTCGCAGCTCGCGAGGAGCTCACGGTGGCTGCCGGTACCCGCAACGCGCCCTTCGTCGAGGACGACGATCAGGTCGGCGTCCATGATCGTGGAGACGCGCTGGGAGACGATCACGACCGTCGCCTCGGCGGTCTCGGCGCCGAGCGCAGCCCGCAGGCGAGCATCGGTCGCCGCGTCGAGGGCGGAGAAGCAGTCGTCGAAGAGGTAGAGCTGCGGTCGCTTGACGAGGGCGCGAGCGATCGAGAGCCGCTGCCGCTGCCCACCCGAGACGTTCGTGCCGCCCTGGTCGAGCACGGCGTCGAGCCCGCCCGGCATCGCGGCCACGAAGTCGCGCGCCTGGGCCACCTCGAGCGCCCGCCAGAGCTCTTCGTCGCTCGCCTCCGGCCGGCCGAAGCGGAGGTTGCTCTCGACCGTGCCGCTGAACAGGTAGGCCGCCTGCGGCACCAGCGCGATCCCGCTCCACAGCTCCTCGAGCGCCTGCTCGCGCACGTCCACCCCGTCGACGAGCACGCTGCCGCTCGAGGCGTCGAAGAAGCGCGGGATCAGGTTGAGCAGCGTCGTCTTGCCGGCGCCGGTGCCGCCGATGATCGCGCTCGTCCGGCCGGGCAGGAACGCGAGCTCGAGGTCGCGCAGCACCGGCAGCTCGCTGCCGGGATAGCCGAAGCTGACCTCACGCAGCTCGACCGTCCCGCTTGGCCTCAGCGGCCGTACCGGTCGAGGCCGGTCGCCGACCGACGGCTCCGCCTCGAGCACCTCCTCGATCCGCTCGGCGCTCGCGACGGCGCGCGGCGCGAGGATCATCAGGAACACCGCCATCATCACCGACATCAGGATCTGGAGGATGTAGGCGAGGAACGCCGTCAGGTTCCCGATCGGCATCGACCCGTCCCGGACGAGCAGGCCACCGAACCAGATCACCGCCACGCTCGAGAGGTTCATGATCGCCATCACCGAGGGGAAGGCGACCGCGAAGATCCGGTTGATCCGCAGCGCCGTATCGGTCAGCGCCGCGTTTGCCTCGCCGAAGCGCTGCTCCTCCGCCTCGCCGCGCACGAAGGCGCGGATCACGCGCACGCCGGTGATCTGCTCGCGCAGCACCTGGTTGATGCGGTCGATCCGCCCCTGCATCGAGCGGAACCGCGGCACCACCACGGACATGACAACGCCGACAAGGGCCAGCATCAGCGGCACCGAGACGGCGAGCAGCGGCGACAGCGCGGCGCTCTCGTGCAGCGCCATGATCACCCCGCCGACACTCATGATCGGCGCGAGCACGATCAGCGTCAGCCCCGCCTGCACGAAGATCTGCACCTGCTGGATGTCGTTCGTGTTGCGCGTGATCAGGGACGGCGTTCCGAAGCGATGCAGCTCGCGGGCCGAGAAGCGCTGCACCGCCCGGAAGACGGCCGCCCGGATATCCGCGCCCGTTCCCATCGCCACGCGCGAGGCCGCGTACACCGCGACGATCGACACGACCCCGAGGACGAGCGTGATCGCGAGCATCAGCGCCCCCGTCCGCCAGATGTAGGCGAGGTCCCCCTTGACCACGCCGTTGTTGATGATGTCCGCGTTCAGGTTCGGCAAATAGAGGTTCGCCACCGCCTGCCCCGCCAGCAGCGCCACCACCAGACCGACACGGCTCCGATACGGACGCAGGAACCTGCGCAGCAGCCGGATCAGCACGTCCGCCTCACCGCCGCGCGAACATCTCGCTCAAGCGGTCGATCACCACGGCCGCCGCCGCCAACTCCTCGTCCGTGCAGCCCGCCAGCGCCTCCGCCACCTCTCCGCGGAACGCCCGAAGCCTCTCCTCGACCAGCGCCCTTCCCTCCTCGGTGAGAGAGACGATCCGGGCACGCCGATCGGCCTCGCTCTGCTCACGCGAGATCACGCCCGCCCGCTCCAGCCCGTCGAGCATCTCGCTCGCCGCACTCGGGGAGAGGTGAGCGGCCTCGGCCAGCCGGCTTCCCGTCAGCGGCCCCCACTCGTACAGCCGGCGGGCGAGCTTGATCTGCGCGAAGCTCAACTCATCCGAGCGGCGCGTGTCGCGGCCACGCCGCGACGCAGCCGCCGCCAACAACTCCCGTAGCGACTCCAGGAGCCGCTCCGCGGCCGGAGCACCGCCCGCGTAGCCACTGCTTCGGTTCCGACTCATTCGGTACCGAACGTATCCCGCGGCCGCGGCGCCGCCGAGCGTAGTCGCCCGCAAGTCGCGGCGGTTTCACCCACATCCACCAGCGGCGACCGCTCGCCCGAGCACGCCAACGATGGTTGATCGAGCGGCGCTCAGCAGGGACGAACGACGGGCACCGGTGCGAGCCTTCTCACCTCGTCCTTGGAAGCGGTGAGCGTGACCTTGTCGGTTTCGACCTTCGCGACAAGCCCCATTGGAATCGTGATCTCACGTCGCCCCCACAGGTGGCCGCGCTCGAGCACGAGATGGGAGATCTGGTCTTCGGCGTCGACGATGAACCCGTCCACGTGCCCGATTCGGTCACCATCGGAGGAGAGCACTTCGCTCGCACGTCGGATCTCCACCTCACCCTTCGGGATGCGGTCGTAGGTCAGGCTGATGTAGGGCTCATCGACAGGCGGCAGCGGGCCGAGCCCGGCTGTCTCGTAGTAGGGAAGGGCGAACACCTCCTCGATCCCCACATCCCAGTCGGGATCCTCGAGCGGAACGCCGCTCAAGCGCAGGTAGGCGAACTGCCAGATCGGCTCGAACCGACGCACCTCGGCAGCGGTGGCGGAGAGCATGATCTCCCGCTCATCCACACCAGCGGCGACCAGCGCGACGGGAACCAGGCGCGCCAAGCGGTGCCGATGATGCGGCTGCACGACCAAGTGCGTGACGCGCCGGCGGATCGGGTCGACGACGACATCGGCCAGCTCACCGAAGAGCTCGTCACTGCACCGAACCGGGATTCCGAGCTCAATCCGCCGCATCACACAGGCCCCTCACCCGTTCTCGCCTGGCGGGCGTCCTGCGCCGAGCGAGGCTCGGCGAACGCGGCTTCTCGAGCGACGTGTCGGTCTCGTCCGGCGTCGCGGCACTGTCGAGCGGTCCGGGACAGCGCTGCCGTCGTCTGCAGCGTGGATCCTGAGGCGATCGCCGTCGTGGTTGAGGGCGGCCTTCTGGGCGATCGACTCCTCGTCCACGTGGACGAACTTCTCGCCTCGAAGCGCCGAGGCAATCGCTGCGAGCAGGCTCATAACCACCGCGAAGGCGAGGATCACGAGCAGGGCCGACTTGAATGGCGGGCCGATCAGGTGGGGGAAATAGGAGCGGCTGGTGAGGGTGGACGCCTGCGCAGAGGTCAGATGAGACAGCACCTTCGGCCCGAGCAGGCTCTTCAGGGGATTGATGCCCAGGAACGCCGCGAACATGTAGCCGAGCGGCGGTACGTGGGACAGCCGGGTGGCGGCGGCCGGGGCGATCCCCTGCGCGAGCAGGCCATGATCCATCGCCGACGGCACCTTGGAGTTCAGGCCGACGACGAGCAATGTGAAGAAGAGCCCCATCGAGAGCGGCATCCCCGACTGGGCGAACGTGACCCGCATGCCCGAGGCCGCCCCACGGTGGCGAGCAGGGACCGAGTTCATGATCGAGGCCGTGTTCGGCGAGGCGAAGAGACCGCCGCCGATCCCCTGCACGAGCATCACCGCGGCAAAGGGCCAATAGGAGAAGTTGGCCGGGAAGGCCATCATCACCCCGTACATCGCCCCCGAGAGCAGCATGCCGCCGGTCGCAAAGGGGCGGGCGCCGTACTTGTCCGACAGCTTGCCGGAGATCGGCCCCGAGACCACGAAGCCGACCATGAACGGGATCATGTAGATCCCGGCCCACAGCGGGGTGCGGGCGAAGCTGTAGCCGTGCTGGGGGAGCCAGATGCCCTGGAACCAGATCATCAACATGAACTGGAATCCGCCCCGCCCGACCGACCCGAGGAACGAGGCCGCATTGCCGGCGCTGAAGGCCTGGATGCGGAACAGCGACAGGCGGAACATCGGGTCCTCCACCCTCGCCTCGACGAGGACGAAGACGACCAGACAAGCCAGACCGCCGAACAGCATCTCCAGCACGAAGGGATTCCCCCAGCCGGTGAGGGAGCGGCCGTACGGCTGGATACCGTAGGTGGCGCCGGTCAGGATCATGGCCAGGCCCGCGGCGAACGAGAGGTTTCCGAGCCAGTCGATCTTCGCCTTGATGCGGACGCCGATCTCCTTCAGCTTCAGGTAGGCCCAGACGGTCCCGAACACTCCGATCGGCACGTTGGCGAGGAACACCCAGCGCCAGCCCACCTGCGAGAGCAGCCCGCCGACGACGATGCCCAAGAAGGAACCAAAGATCGCGGCGACCATGTTGATCCCGAGGGCAAGGCCGAGCTCCTCCTGGGGGAAGGCATCGGTGATGATCGCCGCCGAGTTGGCCATCAGCAACGCCCCGCCGATCGCCTGGAACATCCGCAGGATCACGAGCTCGAGAGCGCCGCTCGAACCGGTGCTCCAGACCAGCGAAAGCAGGATCGCGCCGACCGTGAACCAGGCGAAGCCGAGGTTGTACATCCTCACCCGGCCGAACATGTCGCCGATGCGCCCGACGGTCACCACGACCGCGGCCGACACCAGCATGTAGCCCATCATGATCCAGAGCAGGTACGGGAAGTTGGCCGCCTGCAACGGGTCGAGGTGAATGCCCCTGAAGACGACCGGCAGGGCGATCATCAAGCTCGTCGCGTTGATCGTCGCCAACAGCACCCCGACGGTGGTGTTGGAGAGGACGACCCACTTGTATCGCGGCCCGACGACCGGCGGGGTCGGCGCCGTCCCGCTCACGCTCCCTCTGCCGATGAGTCTGCCGCGGAAGATCGCCGGCATCGGTCAGTGCGCCTGAAGGTCGCGTTCGCGGATATGCGGGATAACGGTGACGGGACAGTGCGCGTGACGGCAGCAGTAGTGGCTCACCGAGCCCAGCACGAACTCGCCGATGCCGCCCCGGCCGTGCGTGCCCAGCACGAGCTGCGCCGCTCCCTCGGCCTCTGCTACGAGCACGTGACCCGGCTCGCCCTCCCGTACGACACGCTGCACGGACACCCCGTCCACAAGATCCCCGCACTCGGCGAGAGCTTCCTCCAGCGTCGCCGCCGCCTCCTCGTGCAGGTCGCCCGGGAGCGACTCGGGCAGAACGGCCGCCTGGTAGGCGAGCGCGGGAATGTGCCACGCGTTGACGAGGCGCACCGTCGCGTCGCAGGCCTGCGCCTCCCGGAGCGCATAGCGGAGTGCCGCCACCGACTCGGCGGAGCCATCCACGCCGACGACGATCACGTCCATATCGACAGCTTCCCTGTCTAATCGCCGGAGCGAATCCGCGGAAAGCCGCCGTCCCACAACACACTTCCACGGGCAGGCAGAGGATCGGACCGGCCGGTCGCGGAAGCCACGTCGTCAAAGCTCGTTGTGCGGCTTTTCACGGGTACCGACATGGAGCCTTTGTGGAGCCCAGCGGTCGCAACCGACGGCAACCGCTGGCAAATCCGCCCTCCGCGCACGCCGCATGGCTACTTGCTATTGTTTGCTGTTAGTTGCGTCCAGTTGCGAAAGATCCTCCATGGTAAGGAGGGGGTCGACGGTTCGAGTCCGTCAGAGGGCTCTGCAAAAGCGCCGCACGCCGGCGCTTTTCCGTTCAGGGCGACTTGCTTCTTGTCGAACGTGGGGTGGGTATGGAGCCGTTTATGGAGCTTTCGCGCACGCGACTCGACTCACGAGCCAGGAAGTGCGGCTCTAAACTCGCGCAGTGACCGGTCAGGAGCTCGACGGCGTCCTCCGCTGCCAGGTACGCGTTCGCAACGGTGGTCGATACACGGCCTGCGGCGCGGAGGCAGCGCGTTTCGAGATACATCGACCGGGCGGGAAGCTGCCGGATGACGACTATGCGTTCTTGGCTTGTTCGGAGCACGCATCCTCGGCCTCTGAGGAGATCGGGATGAGGTCAAACAGCGAACTGCGGGAGCTCGTGCGCTTCAAGGGCGCTGAGCCCGCCTTCTAGCGGGTCGAGCGGCCCAGCGAGCGTCGCTTGTTACATGGGGCTCTTCGAGTTGACCTCGTAGTCGAGGGTCGTGAGCGATGAGTGCAGGTAGTCGTCATCGAGGAGTTTCAGAATCCGCCACCGATGTTGCGGATCCGGATGGAAGACGAGCTGCTCTGACCCGTTCACTACCTCCGTGTCGATCGCTATCCCCCGGGCGTTGGCGAACGTGATGAGGTTGGCGGTGGTCATCGCAGCCGCGTAAGCCGGGTTGCTCATCTTCTCCGCGATGCTCCTTAGCTTCGCGATCATGTTCACGTCGGTTGATGCGGCTGCAAGGAAGTCTGGGCCGTTCGTGACCGTAACGCTCGAAAGGAGCTGAGTCAGCGTCGATTGTGCTGCCGTACTCGCTGCCTCTATGAATCCGAGCGCCCGCTCGAACGAGGCTTGATTCGCGATGACCGCAACGCTGTCACCCACAATCGCGTCGAACGTAGGGTCGAAGATGAGGGGGTCTTCCTTCAGTTCGTCGTATGCGTTCCCGGTGGGAACAAGCGCGACCTTCAGAGTCCGCTTGAGGCGAAGGGTCTCGCCCTTCGCTTTGAAGAAGTAGAGCCAACCGGGGTTAGGCGTCTTGGCGGCTACAACATAGAACCGCAGTTGGTTCGCGAAGTTGGGGTCGTTGAAGACTTGGATGTCGAGGGGCTGCGCAAGCGGAGACGTTGCGGCCTGGATTGCGTCTTGCCCCGCGACCTGGAGAATTGCGAGTTCGTGCGAGGACGGGACCCGTCCGGCGCCGTACATCACGAGTTCGCGGTTCTGCAAGCCCGCAGCCCACCGGGATGCGATGTCCCTAAATCGCTGCTGGATCTTCTTGGTTGGGTTGACCCGACGGAACTCGAACCCCGCGTCTCCCGAGGACGCGAAGAGGACAACCTGGGCCTCACCGCTGCCGAGCTGCGCGGCCTTGCCGAGCGTCTTCGCCGCTTCGGAGATAACTGGCGACGTGCTCACGCTGCCTCGAGGAATACGAAATCAGTCAGTGTGCGAAGGTGCAAGGGTTGGCCTGTGCTGATGTAGCGGCGCTTCGTCAGGGCGAGGAGGACGCGGCCACCATCCGTCTCCAATTCGAAGAGCTTGAAGCCCGCGACTGCGAGGAGCGGATTGACGTAGAAGAGCTC
>Ga0335078_10019356_pt1 | contig 10121 bp, 9 predicted proteins | sample Lox_Sample_32_FD_206711 | JGI IMG/M metagenome (GOLD analysis project Ga0335078, IMG submission 206711) | Soil microbial communities from Loxahatchee National Wildlife Refuge, Florida, United States - Lox_Sample_3.2 | ecosystem: Environmental > Terrestrial > Soil > Wetlands | place: USA: Florida...
CGATCATTCCAATTCGAGCGACGCCCTTTCGGCTGCCAGCGCCGGAGCACCGGTTCTTCGGCGCGCGAGCAGATGCCGAGCGCGGTCGTCGGATTGGCTGAGGCCGACGTCAGTCAGTGCCGGCGTGCCAACCGATAGAGCGTTAGCCGATATTGCCAGAATACGATGCAGACGATGTCAGTCCGCACCGCGGATGGTCAACCCGCGGAGACGGCGCGGCATCGCGTCGCGCCATGCGCCCAGCAGCGATAGCTCGATTTCTTCTTAATTTCTTGTCAACAGTCAGCGACTACAATTGGTGGTGGTGACAAGTAGCAGTTGTAAATGAGCGGAGCTTGCGAGGCCTGCACCCTCGCGGTTCCGTGGAAATGAATTTTGCAATGCCGTCCGACCGTTCACTGATCGGGGACTTAGAAGCCGCAATCGCCAGCGGCTCGAAGGACAAGCGCCTTGATGCCTTAAGGCGGGTGACCGATCTGTTTGTCGCCGACGCGGATCGTTTCACGGATCAGCAGATCGATGTGTTCGATGACGTCCTCGGCCATCTGATCAAGAGAATCGAAGGCAAGGCGCTCGCTGAGCTTAGCCAACGGCTGGCGCCCATCAATAGCGCGCCGCTCCATGTCGTTCAACGGCTCGCCCGAGACGATGACATTGCCGTTGCAGGCCCTGTCATCGCGCAATCGCCGCGCCTTACCGATCACGATCTGATCGAGATTGCCAACACCAAAGCCCAAGGACACTTGTTGGCGGTTGCGACCCGGTCGCAAATCGCGTCAGGCGTTACGGATGCGCTATTGCGGCGCGGCGATCAGCACGTTTTCCACAAGCTGGCCGAAAACTCGGGTGCGAGCTTTTCCGAATTTGGCTTCGCAACTCTGGTGAAGCATTCGGAGCGTGACCAGGGTCTCGCGGAAAAAGTCGGCTCGCGCCTCGATATTCCATTACGTTTGTTCCGCGAACTTTTGCTCCGCGCCACCGAAGCGGTGCGTTCGCGTCTCCTGGCCAAAGCCAGCCCTGAAAATCGCGATAAAATTCAACGGGTGCTCGCCGCGATCACCGAGGACGTCCAGCACGAGGCGGGCTTTCAAAACCAGCACGACTTTGCCGATGCACATGCCCGAATGCTGGCAAAGAAAAGCAAGGGTGAACTTAATGAAGCCGCGTTGTTCGAGGCTGCGAAAGAGCGTCGTTACGCAGACGTAATAGCGGCGTTATCGTTGCTTTGCGGCGCGCCAATGCAGCTCATCGAGAACCTCCTGCAAGGCGATCATGCCGAAGCATGGCTGATTCCCTGCAAGGCAGCCGGCCTTGATTGGTTGACGGTCCGCGCCGTCATGATGGCTTGCAGTTCTGCGGGGCGAATGATTGCGGACGCGACACTCGCCAGCGCAGGGTCGGACTATATCAAGCTGTCGCAGAGCAGTGCGGCCAGAGTATTGCGTTTTTGGCAGGTCCGCCAAACCGCCGGCAAGGGCGAGGCTGAATCGAGCGGCGCTCAGCCAGTCCCGTCCCATGACGCGACTCGGCCGGGCATGAGCCGCTCTCCGGCTTCAATTGTTTCTTGATTGGGATGCAAAAAATTGCAGTACGAAGCTCGAAGCAGTAAGCGCCGGTTCGTGCTGCATGGCGCCAGAATTGCTTGCATCGACGGCTCGGCTCTGGAAAGCTGCCGGATACTGGACGTTTCCGCCAGCGGCGCGCGTCTTGCGGTAATGAATCCAGGCAGTCTGCCAGATCAATTCCTTTTGTTGCTGTCGCGGGACGGAGCGTTGCGTCGTCAATGCTCAATCGTATGGCGATCCGAACAAACGGTTGGGGTGGAATTCGTCCCCAATTTTCCAAAAGACGACAGTACCGGAAGACCCGTGCGGGCCTCAAAATGAGACGGTTTCGGCCAAGAGCATGTCAGTCGGCAACGGCGCCGGCGGAATAGGGACCCCGCTGTGGGCGGCAGAATAATCCGGTTCCGTTCGCAGTTCGGCGAGATCGGTGAGCGCTTGTTCGTACCTTGCTTCGGCGGTGCGGCGCCTCTTGCTTTCAGCCTGGAGCTCGGAACCCAGGCCTTTAAGATCATTTTCGCTCTTGGCGAGTGAGGCCTCGGCGCGCGCGAGCCGCGCTGTGAGCGATTTATTCTCTTCCTCCGCCGCGGCCAGCACGCTGTCGCGCGCCTTGAAGGCTTCGAGCAGCTTGCTCGTTCGTTCGATCAGTTTTGAGCGTGATTGCTTCAGCTCATTGAGCTGCCGATCCTTGACTTCGAGCAGCTTTTGCAGGAGCTCGAGCTTCTCACATAAATTCCGCCGCATGCCGGCCAGCAGCTCGCCCGCCGTGGCCGCGCATGATGCCGCGGCTTCGAGGCGCGCAGTCAGGCCACTGGTTTCCTGTCGGCGCTTTTGGTTAGCGTGATCGATGGCCGTAGCCGTTTTGGCGCGCTCACGCTCCGTGACGACCAGCGCAGCCTTCATTCGTTCGAGCAGAACATAAGCCTTGCCGACCTCGGTCTCGCTGTCGGCAAGGCGTTTTGACAGCCGGTCGTTCTCCGCGGTCACCAAATCGACGGATTTCTGCAGCGAGTTGTTCTCATTATCACGCTGTGCAAGCTCTTCGCGCGCCCAGGCGAGCTCACTATCGAGTTCGGCGATGCGCTTGGTGGCCGCCGCTGCTTTGGCGGCCAAGGTGTCCACTTGTCGGTCCAATGACCGTGTCGTGGCGGATTTTTCGGCCAATTGTTGTTGGAGCGCAGCAATGTTAGCGTAGTCGGAACCGAGATCGGTCAAGAGCGGAAATTGGCGGCCGTCCGGCTCAATGTCTCGGTGGGGCTGCTGTTTCGGCATCGGTCGGCGCCTTGCGTGTTCGCTCAGAACTAGAGCTGCCGTGCCCACCGTCGTGTGCGTGACGGCGAGGTGGTCGGCCTGATGCCGCCATCCGTCTCGCAGACCTGCCTTGCCGGTAAGCGCCATTTCTTGGCGTTCGCTTGGTGAACCGAGCGGGTAAGCCTGCCTTTATCATGGTTAATAGAGCATTAATGAAAAGTGGTGGCCGCCTGAGATTTGGCCGAAATACCCTCGCCGCGCAGGCCCGGTTCGCGCGATCACTGCCGCGGGGTGGAAATGCCGATTGGCTGCGGCACGAGTTCATATCGACGTGAGTACGACGGACACGCTGTGCTTGGGCGGCTGCGATTCCGATAGCGGGCGATGCGTTTGCCGTCCGCCTAGCGGCAGACGCCTTGCGACCGGGCGCCATTGAGCGCCGCCGAGGCCGAGGGCCAATCCGGAAGTCCGATGGCGATTTTCCTCCAGCCGACGCCCCACGGCGTGGCGCCGCTGTCCCACCAGATTTTGCACCAGCCGTCTTGCAATTGAACGACGGCATAATCGGCGCGCGCCGGGCTTGAGGCGGCAACGGCAAATGCCAGCAGGCCAAGGGCAAGGACCAGACGCTTCATCGTCAACTCCCATTGTGCCAGCCCGCAATTTCACATAGTCGCTGGCCTGCTACGCGGCAACCCGCCGGCAGCCGCCGCCACGCGGCCCAACATTCAAATTTTGGCCGCCGCGTTGCCTCAAACGCGGGAAGCCTCAGACCGCCGGGATCGCCAGTACGGGGCAAGGCGCCTGGCGCAACACGCGTTCTGTCGTGCTGCCGCGCAGCGCATCGAGCAGCCCATGATGCCCCGCCGTCGCCATGCCGATCAGGTTCGCGCGCATCTCGTTCGCCGCCTGCAATATGCCATCGACCACGTCGCCCTCGCGCACCTCGATTGGGACTTCGGTCGGCGCCCGGTGGCCGGGGCTCGAGACGGTGGCGACAACCGGCGCGGCGTCGCCGATATGCAAAATGCGAATCTCCGGCTTGGCGCCGAGCGCGCGATAGAATTGCTGAATCGCCTTGATGGCGCCGAGCGGGGCCGGCCGGTGATCCACCGGGATCAGGATGCGGTTGAGATCGAGGTCGCCGGTCGCCGCATCGACCAGGCTTTTGCTGTGCGGTGGAATGAACAGCGTCTGCATGCGCGCTCGGCGCGACATCGCTTCGGCCATCGACGGCCGCACCCAGCGCGGCAGCCCTTCGCGGCCTTGCGTCGCCAGCACCATCAGCTCGCTTGGATGAGTCTCGAGAAAGCGCTTTAGCCCGTGCACCGGGTCCTGCGGCTCGATTTCGACCTTCACCACTTCGATGCCAAGGCGCTGGAAGATGGCGGCGGTCGGCGCATCGGCGGCAAGGAGGCCCCAGCGCGCCAGCGTTTGGCGGACATGGGGGAAGGCGTGCCATTCCTGTGCGCCGGAGCGCTCGGCGACATGTGCGATATAAAGCTTGGATTTGGCGACGACGCTGATTTTCAGCGCATGCGCGAACGCGTTCATGCTGTCGTCGGAAAAGTCGGTCGGGTGGACGATGGGTGCGCTGATGGCGTTCATTGGCCCCTCGGCTGCATCGACTGCGAGGTCAAATTGGCAGGCTTGAGATGGTAGAACCTTTACCCGCTGCGTGGCCTCAATGTTAGATGCGTCGGCAACTTCCGCCGCCGCCCTTGATGACCTACTGCAGCGTTCCCGCGCCGATCGTGTGGAGCGCCGACAGTCGCTCGCGGCGTTAGATCGAGCGGTTGATGCCGCCATCGACAACGATGGTCTGACCGGTGATATAGCCGGCTTGCGGCGAACACAGATAGGCGCAGAGATCGCCGATTTCATTCGGCCGTCCCATGCGGCGGACCGGAATGGTTTCGCAGAAGCGCCTAAACTGCTCGTCGGGCGTTATGCCTAAAGTCCTCGCGCGTGCAGAAAGTATCTCTGTGAGGCGATCGGTCATGATGGGACCCGGTGCGATATTGTTGACGGTAATGCCGAACGGGGCGAGATCCGAGGCGATGGTCTTGGCCATGACCGTGACGCCGGCGCGTACCGAATCCGACACGACAAGATCGGTCATCGGCTCTTTCACGCCATAGCCGGTCAGGTTGACGATGCGGCCGCGCCCCGAGGCCTTCAAGGCCGGCAGTGCCTCGCGTATGAGGCGAACGGCGCTCATCAAATTGAGCTGATAGGCAATATCCCAGTCGCCGTCGCCGGCCTTTTCGAACGGCGCGGTCGGCGGGCCGCCGGTATTGGTGACGAGGCAATCGAGACCCCCCAGCGCGGCAACGGCCTCGGCCGCGACGCGCTTCACCTCGGCAGACCGTGAAACGTCGGCCGCACAGTAGCCGGCGGCGCCGATTTCCGTCGCCGCTCGCTTGAGCCCTTCGCCGTTGCGGGAACAGATGAAGACGCGGGCGCCCTCGTCTGCGAGCGATTTGGCGCAGGCCTTACCAAGTCCTTTGCTGGCGCCGATAACAAGAGCCTTGCAGTCGTGCAAACCCAAATTCATTGGCAAGCCTTTCGACGGCAGTCTTCACGCGACAAGCTGCAAAAATCAGCCGGACTGAGGAACGCGCCTGGCGATTGCCAGATAGGCATGCTCCAGGCGGAGCGGCAGATCGGCCTCGCTTGTTCTTGCTTCCAACACGATCGATCCGCGCGCGAGCGCGTAGACGCGATCGGCGAGCGCCAGCGCCTTCTCGATCAGCTGCTCGACTAAAAGCACCGCGGTCCCGGCCTCGCGCAACCGCTGCACCACCACGAGCACACGATCCACCAGCACCGGCGACAGGCCGGCGGACGGCTCGTCGAGCATGAGCAGTCGCGGTCGCCGGACCAAGCCCTGCGCCACCGCCAGGATCTGCTGCTGGCCTCCCGACAGCGACGCCGCGCGTTCGTGGCGCTTGGCGGCGATTTCGGGGAAAAGCCCGAGCACCTCCTCGACCCGCGCTATGCGTTCGGCGCGCGGCAGGCCGTAGGCCGCCAGCAGCAGGTTGTCGAGCACTGCGAGCTGGGTGAACACGCGGTGTCCCTCGATGACATGCGCAAGCCCGGCTTTGACGGTGTCGCGCGGCGTAGCGCCGGCGAGATTGCGGCCGGCGAAACGCAGGCTTCCCGTCCAGGGGAGAAGGCCCGACAGTGCACGCAATAGCGTGGTTTTTCCGGCGCCGTTGGGCCCGAGCAGCGCCACGACCTCGCCCGCTCCTATGTTCAGGTCGACGCCGTGCAGCACGGCAATCTTGCCATAACCGGCGGAAAGACCGGCGGCGAGCAGCAGCGGTTCAGCCGCCGAGATAGGCATTGACCACCTCCCGATGGGAGCGGATTTCGGCCGGGGTCCCGGCCGCGAGCGTCCTGCCGAGATTGAGCACGGTGACGTGGTGGCAGATGTCGAAGATCAGATCAGGGTGGTGCTCCACCACCAGCACGCCGGTGCCGGCCCGCGCAATCGCCACCAAGAGCCCGCCGATCCGCCCGATCTCCTCGGCCGAGAGACCGGCCGCCGGCTCGTCGAGCAACAGGAAGGCCGGGCGCAGCATCAAAGCACGCGCGATCTCCGTGAAACGCAATTCACTGTGTTGAAGCCGGTCGGCGCGCACCGGCGCCAGGCGCTCCAGCCCGACCGCCGCCAGGGCTAACATGGCGGTGTCGTGCAGCGTGGCTTCGTCGCGGCGATGGCGCGGCAGCGACAGCAATGACTCGACGAACGTGCCTGTCCCGTCGATGGTGCCGCCAATCATGACGTTCTGCAGCACCGACGCGGAGCCGACAATGCGCGGTGTCTGGAACGTGCGCGCAATGCGCATGTGGGCGCGCCGGTGGCGCGCGAGCAACGGCAGCGCGGCTCCGTTCAGCCTGACCTCACCGCACTGCTGCGCATAGTACCCGGAGATGACGTTCAGCGTCGTGGTCTTGCCGCTGCCGTTGGGGCCGATCAGTCCATGCACTTGCCCGCGCCGGATCTCGAGATCGAGACCGTCGATCGCCCGCACCCCGCCGAAATTCAACTCCACCCGCTCAAGCGTGAGAACGCCGGCATCGGGCGCCGTGCCGAGCAGCGGCTCGAGCAGATCCGGCCGCGGGATTATCGCGCGGTGGCTCTCGAGCGGGCGGCGGTTCTTGAAATCCAGGATCTCGGCGATGCCGCCCGGGATCGCAAGCACGATGAGGAGCAGCAGAACGGCATAAAGGAACGTTGACCACGCCACCAACGGCGCGGCGAATTCGGGCAAGACCGTCAGGAGAATCGTACCCAGCAGCGGTCCCAGGATGGAGCCGCGGCCGCCGATCAGAATGGCGATGAAGAACAGGACCGACAGGTCGAGCGTGAACGCGTCCGGCGTGATGTAGGACTGCAATGAGGCGAATAGCCCGCCGGCGACCGCGGCGAGGGCGCCGCTGAACACAAAGACCGTTGTCAGCAAAGCGGGTTTCGAGATGCCGCTTGCTTCAGCCGCGACCTCCGCGTCGCGGATTGCGGTGAGCGCTCGCCCGAAGCGGCTCGCCGCAACGTTCGCCGTCATCCAGGTGCAGATCGCCGCCAAACCGAAGCAGAAATAATAGAAACCCCATTGCGAGGAGAACGGCGCCGGGAAGATCGGTCCGGCAACGCCCACTCCGCCGCCGGTCACGCTTTGCCAGGCCAACGCCACCTGCGTGACGATGGTGGCGAAGCCAAGCGTCGTGATGGCGAAATAGAAGGTGCGCAGCCGCAGCGCCGGCAGGCCAATGATCAAGCCGAAGACGCCGCCGACCACGGCCGCAATCGCCAGCGCCAAGTAGGGCGAAAAAGCCGGCATGACGTTGCCGGCAGCGAGCACGCTCGTCGTGTAGGCGCCGAGCGTGAGCAGCGCCACCCAGCCGATTGCGATCTGCCCGGCGAAGCCGACGATCAGGTTGAGGCCGGACACCAGCACCCAATAGACGCAGGCACGGGTCGCGATCAGTCCCCAGTAGCCGCCGCCGAACAGCGGGAATGCGATGCCGATGAGCAGTAGCGCCAAGAACGGCACCGCCGCGCCGACGACGAATGTCGAGCCGAGAACGTTGGCGCGGCTCGGGCGCAATTGTGCTGCCGGCGTATCCATCAGACGCGGCGTTGCCGTGCCATGCCGGCGAGACCTTCGGGGCGCGCCAGCAAGACAATGATGAACACCGAGAACACCGCCACGGAGGCGAAGATGCCGCCGACCAGGAAGTTGGCGGCCTGCTGAAACAGCCCAAGGAGGAGGCCGGCGATGACGGCGCCGCGGTTGCTGCCCATCCCGCCCAGCGCGACGGGCACGAAGCCGTAGAAGGTCAACAGCGGCGCATTGCCGAAGAAGGCAAGGAGCATCTCGCCGCCGGCAAAGCCGGCGAGCGCGCCGATCGCGCCGGCAAGCGCGTAGCTTGCCATGCGCAAGCGGCGTTCCGGCAGTCCGAGCGCCCGCGCCGCATAGGTGTCCTCCGAGATCGCCAGAAAGGCGTGACCGACCAGCGTATGTCGATACAGCAATTCCAAACCGACGATCACCACGACGCAGGCGAGCATCGGCAGCCAGAACTGCTGATCGAAACCGCCACGGGCGGTGTCGAAGAGCCGCGGAAACGGCCGCGCGTCGGTGCCCCACTCGATCGCGGTGAACTGTTGGATAATCAGCGCCAGCGCCAGCGTGGACAGCACGTAGAGATGCTGCTCCAGGCTGCGCAGCACCGGCCGCACGGCGACGATTTCGGTGACGATGCCGAAAATCGCGCCGCCGGCGAGCACGAGGAGAAAGCCGATGGCAACGGGCATGCCCATGCGGTCGATGAGCAGCGCGCCTAACACGCCACCCAACATCCCGAGCGTGCCGGCGGTGAAGCTGAACACGCGCGAGGCCGAGAACATCACGTTATAGGTGATGCCGATCAGTGCGTAGATGCAGCCGATCGCCACCCCCGATAAGACGATCGATTGGACCATCGGCTCAGGCGCTGTAACCGGGTGCCAGGTTGAACGCGCCGTCCTTGAGCGAATTGGCCTCGACCATCACCACCTCGTCGTCCGGATAGCCGTCGTGCTGCTCCGGGGTGAAGGAGATGTCACCGTAGACGCCCGGGAAGCCCTTGAGCTTGTTGAGATAGCCGACGATCTGCGCGGGTTCCGTGCCGACATTCTTCATCGCCTCGGCGATCATGCGCGGGCTGTCGTAGCCGAGCGCGATCCACCACAGCAGCGTGTCGCCCATATCGATCTTGGCGCTCGTCAAACGGTCGAGGAAGGCCGTGGTGCGGTCGGGAAGCTTGCCGCCCGCGGCGAAGCAAACCGGGCGGAAATTGTTGGGATAGACCTTGGCCCAGTATTCCGGCTTTTCCAGAAGCGCCTTGGTCTGGCCGGAGCCGAGCGTGGTCTGGCCGACGATCGGCACGTCCCATCCCATGTCGCCGCGCGTATTGATGATGCGGGAGAGGAAGCCGGCATTGACGCTCCAGGGCATGATCGCTTCGGCGCCCGCCGATTGCATGCGCAGGAGTTCGGGCTTGAGGTCGGGATTGGCGGCGTCGACGTTGCCCTGATAGACCACCTCGGCGCCTCTGGCCTTGAGCATCGGCACATAGGCGTTGACCGACGCCGTGCCGTATCCGGTGGTGTCGCTGATCACCGCGACCTTTTTCTTCTTGAGCACTTCCACCACGTAGCGGTTGGCGGCGCCGCCGATCTGCTGGTTGGTGGGCGCGTTGCGGAAACACATCGGATATTTTTTCACGTCGGTCAGGCTGTCGACCCAGCAGGGATGCACTTGCGGCGTGTTGGCTCGCGCCAGCAACGGCACGACGGCGAGCGACTCGCCGGAATTGACCGGGCCGAAAATGACGCTGACTTTCTGACCGTGGGCAAGCTCAGCGGCGGCGTTCACCGCCTTGGTCGGATCGCTCTGCGTGTCGCGCGTGATCAGTTCGATTTGCCGCCCGTTGATGCCGCCGGCATCGTTGATCTCTTTGACCGCCAATAGAATGCCGCGATTGATGCCAACACCGGTGGCCGACGAGGGACCGGTGAGTGCCGGCAGATAGCCGATCGGAATCGGGTCTGTTGCCGCGATCGCGGGCTTGGCTAGGCCGCCTGCAACGGCGGCGGCAGTGGACGCCAACACTTGACGACGAGTGATCGACATTGTGAATCCCTCCCAGAGCTGGACTTGCGTTTCTCCCAAAGTTTGTCCGAGTTTTTCGCAACTCTTGCGCGCTACTATATCCTAAGGATCTTAAGGCGCGAAGGCGCGAAAAGCGTCTCCGGCG
>Ga0335078_10019357_pt1 | contig 10121 bp, 5 predicted proteins | sample Lox_Sample_32_FD_206711 | JGI IMG/M metagenome (GOLD analysis project Ga0335078, IMG submission 206711) | Soil microbial communities from Loxahatchee National Wildlife Refuge, Florida, United States - Lox_Sample_3.2 | ecosystem: Environmental > Terrestrial > Soil > Wetlands | place: USA: Florida...
CTTGGCGGCCACCGTCTGGAGAAACCGATGGTCGTCGGCATTCTCAAAGCCGGTCTGGAGCATGTTGTGGTCGACATAGCTGACGGAGAGCTGCGTCTTCACGCTCGGAATACCCATGGCCTCGAATTGAAGGTAAGCCATGGTGCCGGTGGCGTCCTGCGTGAGCGTCTGGTCAATGCGAATCCCCACCTCCTCGCCTGCCTTGAGGTGCCCTTCCACCAGATGTTCTGCCAGAATTTTCTGAACCAGGTTTTGCGCCATGATGACCTCCCGACTGTGGATAATCGGCTGGGCTCGAACCAGGAAGCGGTTTGGACCGCAGGCCTTACTTTTCAGAATAACATCGAGACTCGAAATTCGAAAATCGAAATTCGAAAATCGTGTTCTTCTGCGTGGTCCTTGGTCCCTTGTCCCTTGCCCTTCGTCCCTTGCCTGCCTTTTTTGCTCCGATTGCTGAATTGGCCCTGGTGGAAACACGAAACTCGAAATTCGAAAACCGAAAATCGCCAAGACGCGCCCCCGATTGGCAACTCCGCCCGCGCCACCCCGAGCTAACAACCGCCGCCGGCCCTGATATTGCGTCTCACCGCCTGCCTTCGCCGTCTTCATTTCTCATTTTTGCTTTTTGATTTTTGCTTTTCCTTTCTCTTCCTTCCTAACCAGAGGGCCGGGAAATCCCCAACCTTACGGCCCGCCTAACGGCTGCGGTCCTGACCTGCCGCGCCACTTGATCTGTTGTTGCTTCTCCTGGTCTAGCGGTCCGCCCTTGGCGGCGAAGAGGTTCAACACGAAGTCACCCAGATCATTCACCCGATCGTGGAGGGTCGGCGCCTTGGGCTTGAAGAACTCAAAACTGGGCAGATCGCCATAGAGCGCCACCAGCATCCGGTAGTACGCCGCTTTGATGTCCTTGCCCGCCTCCAGCACCGCGCCCATGCACTTGTACACTCCCAACGCTGCTATCAGTGCGGCGGCCAATTCTGCGGACGAAACTCGACTTTCGAAATTCGAAACTCGAAAATCGAAACTCGCCCCTCCATTTTCCGGCTCCGAGTTTCGATTTTCGAATTTCGAGTTTCGCGTTTCGTCCGCCGGGCAATCGTCAATCGTCGATCGGCAATCGGCAATTCTCTTAATGCACGATTCCAGCACTTCCTTCACCTTGGCCGCTTCTTTTTCCCGATGCTGCAAGTGCATCTGGATGCGCTCCCAGGTGGTTTCCGCCACCTCCAGAATCTCGTTCGTCGAAACCGGAAAAGCGAAACCGGCCTGATGATGTTGGAGTTTCGCGTTGCGCTCTTCGCCCGCCGGGCCAAAGGCGCGCTGCCACAGGTCGATCCACACCGCCTTGCCCTCCGGCCCTTCCAGTCGCGAGAACAACGGGTTGTTCATGCCTAATTGGCCCTGCCGGCCTTGCCGGAGCAGCGACCGCATCAGGCCCCCGCGTTGCGCCAGGTCCGCCGCGTTCTCGCAAGGATGAGGATCGGATTTCTTCTTCCCCTCGGGCCCGCGGGCGGCGTCCTCTTGCAGCGCCTGGACGTTCTGCCACTGGGCCGGGTGCTTCAGCGGCGCCCGCTCCTGGTTGAGGGTCGCCGCCAGGTCCGCTGGCGGGCGCAACGGATTGCCGTTCACGGCCGCAAACGTCTCGTTGTCCGTCTGCTCCGTCTCGTCCGTCTCTCGTGGCTCCTTCGGCTCCCCTGGCTCCGTCGCCTCGCCTTCCCCACCCGGCTCCTGCGGTTCCTGCGGTTCCTGCCCTAGCGCCTCCAGCAACAGCTCGATGCGCCGGTTCAGCCGCCCCGCCTCTTTCTCCACCCCGTCCTCTTGCAGCAGGCCGATCAACTGGATTCCCAGCATCATCGCCCGCTCCGACCCCAACGGATCGAGGTACGGATCAAGCGGCTCGGCCTTTTCTCCGGCGCGCTCGGCCGCCGCCCGCCGCTCCGCCTCTGCTTTCCGCTCGGCGATCAGTTCCGCCAGAAGGCTCGCCAGCGCGTACAGCTCCCACCGCCCCTGCCCTCCATATACCCGCAACCGCCGCCACACCGCCTGCGCCGCCGCCAGCACCAGCTTGCGATCCCGCTCGCTCAGCGGTGCGAACGCCTTCCGCATCCGCTCCAAATGCGCCTCGTACTCTTCCCGGGTCTCGCCCGCCAGCGCCAGGCTGCGTAGCAACGAAGCGCAGTGTGTGCCGCGCTTGAAGCCCAAACCGTAGTGAGGGGAATCGAACCGGCGCAACTCGGCCACGGCCTTCTCCAGGGCTCGGTAACAGGCGATCAGGCGGCGTTCGGTGACGCGGTACTTCAGCCAGTGGGGGGCTTGGTTGGCTTTCTCCAGGTTCTTGCGCGACGCCGCCCGCGACTTCTCGCTGGTGGTGTACTTGCGCCTGGGCTTGGGGAAAGACACGGGGTCGGGGGTTCGGGATTCGGGGTTCGCAGAAGAACCAGGGTCCGGGGTCAGCGGTTCGGAGCTTTCGTTTCGCGGAGCTTCCACCTGCCTCAGCCTCTCTCGCAACGGGAATTGGCCATTGCCGATTGAAAAGCGCTCAGCTCTCAGCCGTCAGTTATCAGCAAGCACCGGTCTTCGGTGCTGAAAGCTGACCGCTGAAAGCTCTTTCCAATTTCATGCCAGGGAAAAACTCACTCGTGGCAGGAGTCCGATACTTCTTCAAGGACTGGACCTATTTTATCGGATTATCGTTAGCCTGTCAAGTAAAAAATGCGTGGAGGCGGGCTGATGCCCCTGTCCAACGCTTCCAGTGCGACCTTACGACCGCCCTCGCATGGCTCGGGGCCAGGGTGGTTCGCTACTCCTTCCCTGTACGACTCTTTCATTCGCGACTCAATGCCGGTTTATCCCGGCGCTATCCAGAGCTCCGCTCTGCGCCAGCCCGTGCTTCTGGCGCTGGCACAGCGAAAATCAGTTTTGCTTGGCCGGTGGCGTCAAGCGCTCCGCTTCGCGGCGCTCCGCTTCGGCCTCCGCCGGTCGGCCGGTAACATCGTAGATTGCAGCCAGCCGGCGGTGCGGTTCCGCTTCCTGCGGGCGAAGCTTTGCCGCCTCGTTAAGGTAACGAAGCGAGTCTGAATACTGCTTGTCCGCCTGGTTTTTCTGCGCCAGGCTGAGCGCCAGTTGGTACAAAGCGTTCGCCGTCGCCGCATCCTGCGGATTCAGCTCGTGAGCATGGTGATAGGCCTCGTAGGCCGGAAGTTGCTCGCCGAGATGGTAGAGGACGGCGCCCAGCAGGGCGCTGAGCGGAAACAAATCGGGCCAGTGCTCCACCGCCTTGGCCAGCGGTTCGCGAGCTTCCCGGTAGCGGCCCAGTTGGAAGTAGCACATGGCGAGGTTGTACTGCATCTGAGGAGAGTTAGGGCTCAGTTCGGCGGCGCGGCGCAGCGGTTTCAGCGCCGCTTCGGTATCGCCGTGGTTGCCGTAGAGAGTGCCTAGAATGGTCAGTTTCTCAACGTCCTCGGGGTCGAAGAGCCGGTCGCAAACCGGGCGAGCGGCGTCGAGCGAAGCCTGGGCGAGCCTTTGCGTGCAGTCGACCCTGAGCCGGTCAACCTCCTCCTCGCGCCGGCGCAACTCCTCCGATCGCGCAAACGCCTGCTGCGCCTCCCCCTTCCGTCCCGCTTCCTTGTAAAGCTGACCCAAAGCGAACTGCACGCCCGCGTCGCGCGGGGCAAGTTCAGCGGCTTTACGGAGCCACTTCTCGGCGGCGGCCAGGTCGTGCCGCTTGAGGTAAGCCGATCCCAGGTAGGACGCGGTATCGGGGAACGGTGGTTGGGCGGCCGCTCGGGTCAGCTCAGCGATCGCCTCGTCCAGCTTGCCTTCCGCGAGGTCCAGCCGTCCAAGGTAGTAATCGACGCTGGGACGGTCCCCGGCAGCGCGGCGCACGGCCTCGAACTGGCGCCGCGCTTCCTCCGGCTGGCGCATTTCGAAGAGCGAAACGGCCAGGGGAAAGCGCGCCTGCATCACCAGCGTCGGATCGAGCGCCAGGGCGGCCCGAAACTCACGCGCGGCGGCCTGGTAACGGCTATTCTTCAAGTCGTCGTAACCGGCTCCCAGATGCGCTTCGGGCGTGTCGTCCTTGGCAGGGCCCTGCGCTGGGATCTCAGGGCGGTCCTGAGCGAGCGCGATTCGACAGGCGACGAGAATTGCCGATTGCGATTGGTCCTGAGCGAAGCGAAGGATTGACGATTTAAAGAAGTCGTCAGTGGTCCGTGTCCGCCCGGCTAAGGTGACTGCCAGCACGAAGCCCAGCGATTTCAATCCAATCTTGAGCCAGCCTCTAAGATTAACGTTCATCCTTGACGACCCGCGATCATTGCATCCAAGCAGAGCCATTATATGATGGTTTCCTATCGCAGCACGGCCGACGGCAGGCCGTAGACGGTAGACAGAATAAGGGATGAGGTCCCTTCATTCCGTCTACCGTCTACGATCTACCTCCTGCCGCCACCTTTGACGGAGCAGCAGCATCCAACGGTTGTCAGCAATGTAGCTGACCGTAAACTCAACAAGCCTATAAGAAAGGAGAATCCGATGCCGCATGTTAATGTCGGAAGGGAAAACTCCGGCAACATCGATCTCTACTATGAGGACCACGGCTCGGGTAAACCCGTTGTCCTTATCCACGGATATCCGCTGAGCGGCACTTCCTGGGAAAAGCAGGTGCCGGTTCTGTTGGACGCGGGTCACCGCGTCATCACCTACGACCGCCGAGGGTTCGGCAAGTCCAGCCAGCCAACGGCGGGCTACAACTACGATACCTTCGCCGAGGACCTGCACCAGCTTGTTACGCAACTAGAATTACGTGATTTTACGCTGGTCGGTTTCTCGATGGGCGGCGGCGAAGTGGCGCGCTACCTGGGGAAATACGGATCGAAAGGCGTGAGCAAGGCAGTAATCATCTCCGGGGTTCCACCGTTCCTGCTGAAGACGCCCGACAACCCGGAGGGCGTGGATGCCGGTGTCTTCGAGGGAATTCAGAAGGCGGTCGCCGCCGACCGTTACGCGTTCTTCACCGAGTTTTTCAAGAATTTCTACAACCTCGATCTTCTGCTGGGCAAGCGCGTCAGCGAACAGGCCGTTCAGGCAAGCTGGAACGTCGCCGCCGGCGCCTCGCCCACGGCCAGTCTCGCTTGCGTGCCCACGTGGCATGAGGACTTCCGCAACGACCTGAGCCGCATCGACGTGCCCACACTGGTCGTTCACGGCGATGCGGACCGGATTCTGCCCATCAGTGCCTCGGGATCCCGAACCGCCAAGCTGATCAAAGGAGCGCGGCTGCTGGTGGTGAAGGATGGGCCGCACTGTATCACCTGGACCCATGCGGACGAAGTGAACCGTGAGCTGGTGAACTTCCTTGGCCGGGGAGAACCGGCTCAAAAACCTGCTAAGGCTGTCAGCGCATAAAAACTCAGAGCGCCATGGCAGCAAGTGCTCTGGTAACTGGCTGCCATGGCACTCTTCCCATTTTCGCAACCGATTCAGGGACGGCAAAGCAGAGGACCGGCGAAACCACTAAAGGAACTCTTGGAGGAAGCCGATTTACCTTGCGTGCCCGATCTGAGTCACAAAGCGAAGGGGTCCCTCCCCGTCATCCTGGCTCTCCTGACTCTCGCCATGCCGGCGAAGGCCCAGCGTTACAGCTTTCGCTACTACGGTACGGAAGAGGGTCTCACCAATCTGGCCGTGAAGGTCCTATTTCAGGATCGAACCGGGTTTCTCTGGATGGGGACGGAAGGCGGCGTCTTCCGTTTCGATGGCCAGAGGTTCCAGCACTACGGACCTGACCAGGGTCTCCCTCACGACTTCGTCCTGAGTCTCGGTGAGGCGCCGGACGGCAGCGTGCTCGCTGGGTACCGAGACGGCCTCTACCAACAGAAGGGAGCGCGCTTCGAAAAAGTGGCGCTGCCGGGCGCCCGCGGCGTCGACAGTTATAGTGGAATTCAATTCGACGGCCAGAGCCGGACCTTCATCTCGACGGAAGCTGGAGTGGTAGTGGCGACCAAACCCGCCCAAGGCGGCGATGTTGCTCTTCGGCTGATGCCCACGCCTGCCGGTGCCGGGGGCCCCGCTGCCTACGGCATTCTCCTCGAGCCGGGCGCCATGTGGTACGGTTGCGGCGTCAGCCTGTGCCAGAGCGCGGGCGAAAAAACCACGGTCTTCGGCGAGGCAGAAGGCCTCCCCAAGGGAACCTGGATGAGCATCCGCCGCGACGGAAACGACGATCTGTGGGTGCAAGACCAGCATCAGGTGGCCGTGCTACGGCGCGGCAGGGCACGGTTCGATGCTTCGAACCCCCGCATCCCTCAATTGGCGGGCTCATGCCAGTTGGAATTGGACACCCAGGGCCGATTGCTGATACCGACGGTCGCAGGGCTCGCCATCAACGAAGGGCGTCATTTCCGAACCGTCGGCAATCACGAGGGGCTCCAGGGTCCGGTCTACTCGGTGCTGCGCGACCGTGAAGGCTCCATCTGGCTGGGCCTGGCCGGACACGGATTGGCCAGATGGAAGGGCTATGGCGAGTGGGAGGCCTTCAGCTCCGAAAGCGGCCTGGAAAGCGATCTGGTTTACCAGATACTGCCGCTGCGCAATGGTACAGTGCTCGCCGGCACGGAGGATGGCCTGTTCGTCGGGCGGAAGACCGGAGGCCGGTGGACATGGCAACGGCACCCCCAAGTCGGCAGAATACCGGTCCACGCCTTGCAGCTCGAATCCGATGGCAGCGTGTGGCTGGGCACCGAACGCCATGGCGCGGCGCGGATCGACTCCCGAACCGGACGGATTGAGTGGTTCAAGCAAAGCCAGGGGCTGGCAGGGTTGATGCCCTTCTCTCTGGCTCTGGATGGGAAGCACCAGGTCTGGGCGGCCACCGAGCGGGGCTTGTTTGTCGCCAAGCTCTCCGAAAAGCGATTCCGGCGGGTGGAAGGAGTTCCGGCGGTTCGTTGCTGGACGGTCGCCGCGGGTCCCGACGGGGAAATCCTGGTGGGGACTACGGTGGGACTCTTCCGGCGGTCAGGAAGCCGCTGGCGGCAGATCAGCACCACCGACGGGCTTCGCCACAACGTCGTACTCACCGTCGCCGCGCACGGACCCAACGAGATCTGGGTGGGCTATTTGTACTCGGGCACCGTGACCCGGATACGGATGGACGGGGACCATCTCTCCATGACCCACTACGGCAGCAAGCAGGGTCTGCGAGGAGAACTGATCTATTTCGTGGGCTTTGATGCCCGCGGCCGGCTTTGGGCGGGAACCGATCAAGGCGTGTGGATCGGGGACGGAGAACGCTGGGATCAGTACGACAAGAACGACGGCTTGATTTGGAACGATTGCGATCACAACGGCTTCGCCGCGGAGTCCGACGGCACCGTCTGGATCGGCACCAGCGGCGGCCTGGCTCGTTTCACCCCCGGCGGCATAGCGCGCGACGCGCGGCCTCCGGCGGTCGTCTTTACCACCTTGACGTTAGGAAAGGGCCAGGTCAAGCCCGGCAGCACCATTTCGGTAGGCTACGCGTCGAACTCCCTGGTGGTGCGCTATTCGGCCCTGAGCTTCGCGAGAGAGAACTCCCTTCTCTTCCGTTATCGGCTGCAACCCCTCTTTAGCGATTGGCGCGACACCTCGCAGACGGAATTGGATTTCCCGGGGTTGCCGCCCGGCGACTACCGGATGGAGGTACAGGCGCGCGATGGCTGGGGCCGGTGGAGCAAACAGCCGGTTTCGTTCGCGTTTGAAATCCGCGAGCCCTGGTGGCGCAGTTGGTGGTTTTTGACTTTGCTGGGTCTGCTGCCCCCGGCCATCGTCGCCCTTATCCTCCGCGAAAGGGACCTGCGCCAGAAGCAGGTTCACCGGGCGCTGGAGGAAGCAGTGGCCGCACGCACTTTGGAATTGCAGCAGGCGAAAGCCCGGGCGGAACTGGAAACGGCGCGCGCCGAGGCAGCCAACCGGGCCAAGAGTGAGTTCCTGGCGAGCATGAGTCACGAGATTCGCACGCCGATGAACGGGGTTCTAGGAATGGCCGACCTCCTTCTGGAAACGGAATTGAACGCCGAGCAGCGCGACTACGCCAGCATGGTGAGGGCCTCCGCCGATTCCCTGCTCACCGTCATCAACGACATCCTTGATTTCTCCAAGATTGAAGCCGGCAAGCTCGATCTGGAAACCATCGACTTCAAGCTGCGCGGCAGCATCGAGCCGACCCTGAAGACGCTGGCCTTGCGGGCCTATCGGAAAGGTCTGGAGCTGAACTGCGACATTGAGTCCGACGTGCCCGAGGCGCTGGCGGGCGACCCCGGCCGCCTGCGTCAGATCCTGATCAACCTGCTGGGCAACTCGTTGAAATTCACCGAAAAAGGTGAGGTCAACCTGAAAGTCCAGCGGGAGCCCGCCACGGAAGGGGCCGCGTGCCTCCACTTTAGCGTGCAGGACACCGGCGTCGGCATTCCCCCCGACAGACAGGCAAGCATCTTTGAGGCGTTTACCCAGGCGGAAGGCTCCACGGCCCGGCGCTTTGGCGGGACGGGTCTGGGACTGACCATATCCCGCCGCCTGGTGGAAATGATGGGGGGCCGGATCTGGGTGGAAAGCGCTCCCGGCCAGGGCAGCACTTTTCACTTCACGGCACACTTCGGTGTGTCCCAAGCCGCAACTTCAGTGGAGCCCTGGGAAGCGGTTCCTCTAAGCGGCATGCGCGTCCTGGTGGTGGACGATAACGAAACCAATTGTCACATTCTTGGCAGCCTGCTGGCTGGCTGCGGTATGGAGCCGACACTGACGAGTAGCGGCGCCGAAGCTCTGGGAACCCTGGCCCGGGCGCGCGAAACCAACGAGTCGTTTCGCCTGGTCCTGACTGATGCCGAGATGCCGGGAATGGACGGATTCGAGCTGGCCGACGAAATCCGCAGAAATCCCGGGCTGGCGGAGGCCTCCATCATGATGCTGACCTCAGCCGGGCAGCGGGGCGACGCGGCACGCTGCCGGGAAGTGGGACTGGAAGGTTATCTCACCAAGCCGGTGGGTCAATCGGAATTGCGGGATGCCATCCTGCGCGTGACCGGCTCGAAGCGCGGAGCAGCAAAACCCGCTCTGGTGACCCGCCACTCGTTGCGCGAGGAGAAACGCCTGCGCATCCTGCTGGCCGAAGACAACCTGGTGAACCAGAAGCTGGCGGCGCGCCTGCTGGAGAAGCACGGGCATCACGTGACCATCGCCGGCAATGGACGTGAGGCCCTGGAGCACCTTGAAGAGCAGGGCTTCGACCTGATTCTGATGGACATCCAGATGCCGGAAATGGACGGCTTCGAAGCCACGGCGGCGATCCGCGACCGGGAAAAGCTCACCGCGGGGCACGTGCCCATCATCGCCATGACCGCCCACGCCATGCAAGGCTACCGCGAGCGCTGCCTGGCGGCCGGGATGGACGGCTACGTCTCCAAGCCGATCAAGCTCCAGGAACTTCTCGGGGTAATCGAAAACTGCTCGCCGCAGCAATCCCGGCCAGAAGCAACGGTGGAAAATCAGAGCCTCAGCCCGGTGGGTAGACGGTAGACAGCAGACGGAATCAGGGGAAGAAAACCCCCTTTATTCCGCCTGCCGCCACGCCGTCTACCTCCGCGCCCTAGCCTTCGTGTTATACTATCAATAAATCCTTTCAATTGGACACCCGCCGGGTTCGATTCTAGTGTAGGACAACGACCAGGGTCCGCCGGAGTGGACGCGGGTTCTTTCCCGGGTTTCCGGCGCGGAGATGCCCGACGGGGTCGAGAGGGATTGGACCACGAAGGTGCGTGGCAGGCAGGTGAGGCCGGGAGGCGATTATGGCAGAGAGAGTCAACGAAGGCGCACCCGTTCCGACGGCGGTCTTAATGGGTCTAGCTGAGGGGTTGGCGGAAGAACTGGGGAAGGTTCTGGCGCAAGAGGGATACGCTGTCTGCTTGGGACCGCTGCTGCCTCGCGACCTGGCCCGGCGCTTCATCGGCCAAGCCGGGGCTGCCGTGGTGTTCTGCCCGGCCGAAACGGAGCACTGCGCGCCGCTGCTGGAAATGATGAAAGCGGAAGAGCCTGGACCCGCGGTGGTGGCCGTCAGCCGGCTGCCGGAAGTATCCCTGTGGCTGAAT
>Ga0335078_10019359_pt1 | contig 10121 bp, 7 predicted proteins | sample Lox_Sample_32_FD_206711 | JGI IMG/M metagenome (GOLD analysis project Ga0335078, IMG submission 206711) | Soil microbial communities from Loxahatchee National Wildlife Refuge, Florida, United States - Lox_Sample_3.2 | ecosystem: Environmental > Terrestrial > Soil > Wetlands | place: USA: Florida...
TTGCCTGCCCCAGCAGCATGTGCGAATCTCAGCCCCAGAACGCGGCAGCGGCGCGGAGAGGGCGGCGCATGGCGGAGTCAGTTCACGAGGGCAGTCTGCTGTGGACGCCAAGTGCCGAGCAGGTGGCGGGCACCAACCTGACGGCTTTCGTCTCCTGGCTCGCCGGCCGCGGCCGGACTTTCGACGGCTATGACGAACTGTGGCGCTGGTCGGTCACCGATCTTGAGGCGTTCTGGCAGGCTATCTGGGACTATTCGGATATTGAGGCATCCGCGGCACCTCAGCGCGTGCTGGCCAGCCGGGCGATGCCAGGGGCCGACTGGTTCCCCGGCGCCAGGCTCAACTACGCGCAGCACATCCTGCGGCGCGAGGTCCCCGGGCAGGTCGCCCTCCTGTCGCTGAGCGAAGCCGGGCCACTAACCGGGACGGACTGGGCCGACCTGGCCGGCCAGGCGCGCATACTCGCCACCCAGTTGCGCGGCATGGGAGTGCGCCCTGGCGACCGCGTCGTCTCCTACCTGCCTAACATCCCCCAGACGGTCATCGCCATGCTGGCAACCACCAGCATCGGCGCGATCTGGTCGAGCTGCTCGCCCGACTTCGGCTGGCGTGGCGCGCTCGACCGGTTCAGGCAGCTAACGCCGAAGGTGCTGTTCTGCGTCGACGGCTACAGCTACGGCGGTCGCTGGTTCGATCGCACCGCCGAGCTGCGGGAGATGATCGCCGGGCTGGACGGACTTGAGAAGGTGATCCGGCTGCCCGGCCGCGACGCGGAACCGGCCGGCGCACCCGTGGTAGACGCGCTCGAGTGGGACGAGGTCCTCGATCATCCGCCGGTGCCCGCGAGTGAGTTCAGCTTCGAGCAGGTCCCGTTCGGCCATCCGCTGTGGATCTTGTTCTCTTCCGGCACCACCGGGCTGCCGAAGGCCATCGTGCACAGTCATGGCGGGATCCTGATCGAGCAGATGAAGCTGCAGCCCTTGCATATGGACCTGCGGCCGGGCGACCGGATGTTCTACTTCACCACGACCGGCTGGATGACATGGAACTTCTTGGTGAGCTCGCTGCTCATCGGCGTCGTACCGGTCTTGTACGACGGCAGCCCCACCTACCCGGACGCGGACGTGCTCTGGCAGCTCGCGCAGGACTGCGAGGTGACGTTCTTCGGCGCCAGCCCCTCGTTGGTGGACCTGATGGCGCAAGCGGGGATCGTGCCCGGCGACAAGTACGACCTGTCGTCGCTGCGTGCCATCATGCCGGCCGGCTCACCGGTGTCGGCCGAGTGCACGGCCTGGTTCTACCGCAACGTCAAGCGGGACGTGTGGGTGGCCACCGGCAGCGGGGGGACCGACGTCTGCACAGGATTCGTCGGCGGCGTGCCGACGGAGCCCGTCCGGGCCGGCGAGATCCAGGCGCGCCACCTGGGCGTCGCCGCTTACGCGTTCAACGAGCGCGGCGAGAGCGTGGTCGACGAGGTCGGCGAGCTAGTGATCACCGAGCCCATGCCGTCGATGCCGGTCGGCCTGTGGGGCGATCACGACAACACGCGCTACCGCGACTCGTACTTCGCCCAGTTCCCGGGGATCTGGCGGCATGGCGATTTCTTCCGGATCAATTCCCGGGGCGGCTGTTTCGTGCTCGGCAGGTCCGACGCGACGCTGAACCGCCACGGCGTCCGCATCGGCACCGCTGAGGTCTACCGCGTACTCGCGCTGATCCCGCAGGTTCAGGACGCGCTGATCGTCAACCTGGAGCTGCCCGGTGGCGGGTTCTTCATGCCGCTATTCGTCAAGCTCGCCGACGACCTGGTCCTCGACGGTGCTCTCGACCAGCGGATCCGTGACCGGCTACGAGCCGAGTACACGCCACGCCATGTGCCTGACCGGATCATCCAGGTGCCCGAGATCCCGGTCACACTGGCCGGCAAGAAGATGGAGGTGCCGGTGCGCAGGATCCTGCGCGGCATGCCAGCGGATGACGCGGCTGACCGCAACGCGATGGCAAATCCGATCTCGCTGGACTTCTTCGTCCGCTATGCGGCGACGCAGCAGGACTATCCGACCGCCTGACCGGCTGCCACCCAGTACCAGGAGGCTCTGATGGACGGAACCGAATTCAGCTTCCCGCTCCCCTCGCAGATCGAGGACGTGCCGGGCGCCGAGGGCTGGCGCTCGATGTACCAGTACTTCACGATGTTCCAGCCAGAGGACGACAACCGCTTCTGGTTCAACAACGCGATGCACTTTCCCGAGCCCGTGCCGGCGTTCGACGTGCTGACATGCGAGATTCCCTACGGTGCGATCGGGGCGAACACGGCACGGATCTTCTCGTTCCCGACCACGCTCGGCATCGAGCACCGGATACTCAACGGCCGGGTCTACATCACCGCGATTCCGGTCACCGATCCCGCCGAGATCCAGCGCAGGCTCGCGGTCTTCACCGAGCGGGCAGGGTACTACTACGAGAACTGGGACCGCCTCTTCAGCCAGTGGAAAGACAAGATGGTCGCCCTGATCGCCGAACTCGAGGCGGTCACGGTGCCCGACCTGCCCGAGCTTGACGACGCTGCGGTGGTCTTCAACTCCACGGGGGTGGCGCAGAATCACTACGTGCGCGAGAACTGGCACAAGGTCATCGATCTGTACTCGAAGATGTGGCACCACCACACCGAGTTCCTGATGCTCGGCTACGGCGCCTACGTGGTGTTCTTCGAGTTCTGCAAGAAGGCATTCCCCGAGATTCCCGACCAGGCGGTCGCGCGAATGGTGGCCGGCATCGAGGTGATCATGTACCGGCCTGACGACGAGCTCAAGAAGCTAGCCAGGCTCGCCGTCGAAGTGGGAGTCGATGACCTGTTCACGGAGGGCTGCTCGCCGGCCGGGGTCCTGGCCGCGCTCGCCGAGCGGGGCGAGGCGGGCCGGCGCTGGCTGGAAGGCTTCGAGGCGGCCCGCGATCCGTGGTTCAACGTGTCGACCGGCGATGGCTTCTACCATCATCACCGCAGCTGGAACGACGACCTGACGGTGCCGTTCGCCGCGCTGCCCCGCTACGTCAGGCTGGTGCGCGAGGGCGACCCGCTGATCAGGCCGACGGAGCGCCTGCTCGAAGAGCGCGATCACATCGTGGCCGAGTACCGGCGGCTGCTGCCCAGCGACGACGAGCGGACCGCCTTCGACCAGATGCTCGGACTGTCGCGCCAGGTATTCCCCTATGTCGAAGACCATAAGTGGTATTGCGAGCACTGGTTCACCAGCGTGTTCTTCGCCAAGGTCCGCGAATTCGGCGAGATGCTGGTCCGCCAGGGGGTGCTCGCGGAGGTGGAGGACCTTTTCCACCTGCACCACACCGAGGTCGACCAGGCCCTGTCCGACGTGATGCTGGCCTGGGCGGCCGGGTCACGTCCGCTGGGCGCGGCCCATTTCGGGCCGATCATCGCGGAGCGCAAGCGGATGCTCAAGGTGCTCAAGGGCTGGTCCGCGCCGCCGGCCATCGGGCCGGTGCCCGAGGCGCTGAACGACCCGGCCGTCCGCATGCTGTGGGGTGTCACGGCGAAGACCCTGGCGACGTGGGCGGCCGCCGAGCACGGCGACGGCCACGAGATCCACGGGTACGCGGCGTCGCCCGGCGTTGTCGAGGGCCTCGCCAGGGTACTGCGCAGTGTCAACGACATCGGCCAGATTCGCGACGGTGAGATCCTGGTCTGCGCCGTGACCGCCCCTAGCTGGGCTCCGGTGTTCGGCAAGATCTCCGCCGCCGTCTCCGATATCGGCGGGACCATGTCGCACGCGGCGATCGTGGCCCGCGAGTACGGCATGCCGGCCGTCGTCGGCACCGGTCATGCCACCAAGCTGATCACGACCGGCCAGCGGATCCAGGTGGACGGGGACCGCGGCATCGTCACGATCCTGCACTGACCGGCGGGAGCGGGCAATGACAAGCCAGCACCTCGTCCGCCGGCTCGGCGATGTCGGGATCGGCGACCGTGCGGCCGTTGGCGGCAAGGGGGCAAGCCTCGGCGAGCTGGCCAGGGCCGGCATGCGGGTCCCTGCCGGGTACGTGGTCACTGCGCAGGCATTCGAGCGCGGGATCGCGGCGCTGGATCCGCAGGGGGCCATCCGCCGCGAGATCGAGCAGCTGCCGGGCGGCGGCGGCGCGATCGCCGAGGCCACGGCGGCCATCAGGCACCGCATCGCGACCGCTCCGCTGCCGGGTGACCTGCACGAGGCGATCACGGCCAGTTACCGGCGCTTGGCCCATGACGGCGGCGAGCCGGACAACTGCGACCTGCCGGTCGCGGTGCGCTCGAGCGCGACCAGCGAGGACACCGCCGATGCCAGCTTCGCCGGCGTGGCGGACACCTACCTGTGGGTCCGCGGGGCGGAGTCGGTCGTGGACAGCGTGCGCAGGTGCTGGGCCAGCCTGTACAACACCGAGGCGGTGTCTTACCGGCTGCGCAACAAGATCGGCGAGCTAGGGCTCGCCATGGGCGTCGTCATCCAGCGGATGGTAGACCCGCGCTGCGCGGGCGTCATGTTCACGTGCAGCCCGACCACGGGCGACCGGTCAGTGGTTGCCATCGAGGGCAGCTGGGGCCTTGGCTCGGTTCTGGTCAGCGGCGAGGTCACTCCAGATTCCTATGTCGTCAGCAAGGTGACCGGCGAGATCGTTCGGCGCACGGTGTCGGCCAAGCTGCGGCTGCACCGGCTGGACCAGGCTGGCTCCGGTGTGACGGCCGACGACGTTCCCGAGGAACTGCGCGAGCAGGCGTGCCTGAGCGATGACGAGGTCCGGGCCCTGGCAAGGGTCGCACAGCAGGTGGAGGACCATTACGGCACGCCGCAGGACATCGAGTGGGCGCTGACCGGCGGCGGCGTCGGTGACGGGATCGTCCTGCTGCAAAGCCGCCATGAGACCGTGTGGACGCCGCGCGCGGCCAAGCCGATCGCCACTCCCAAGCCCAGGGCGGTCGACCACGTCTTCGAGCACCTGAGCCGTGTCGTGCCGGTCGTAGCTCCGGAGCGCTGACGTGGACCTGACCAACGACGACGTGCAGGACATCCTGCACCTGCTCGACGGCCTGCCGTTCGGCGAACTGCATCTGGAGACCGCCAGGTTCAGGTTGTCACTTCGCCGGACGAGCAGCGGCGAGTGGACTCAGGAAATGGAGGTGCTGGCGGCGCCGACGATGGTTGCTGGCCAGGCACGGACGGCGGGTCAGGAACAGACGGCGCTGGGGACCGCAGCTGACTCCCCGCCAGCCAGCTCCCGGCCACCCAGGGAGGCGCCGGCTCAGGGCGGGCTGGTCGACGTGCCCGCCCCGCTGCTCGGGACCTTCTACCGCGCGCCCAGACCGGGAGAACCGCCGTTCGTGGACGTCGGCAGCACCGTCGATGAGCATACGGTTGTCGGCATCATCGAGACGATGAAGCTGATGAACTCGGTCGCGGCCGGCACCAGCGGCACGGTGGCCGAGATCTGCGCGCAGAACGCTCAGTTCACCGAGCAGGGCACGGTGCTGATGCGGATCAGGGCAGACAGATGATCTTTCGCCGCATCCTGATCGCCAACCGCGGCGAGATCGCGGCGCGTATCCTGCGAACCTGCCGTCAGCTCGGCATCGAGACGGTGCTCGCCGTCTCTGACGCCGACCTGGACTCGCTGCCGGCCAGGCTGGCCGACGCCGTTACCCGGATCGGGCCGGCCGCGCCCGCTGCGAGCTACCTCGATGTCCCGGCGGTGATCGGTGCCGCGCTGGCCGCGCGAGCTGACGCCATCCATCCCGGATATGGCTTCCTGTCGGAGAACGCCCAGCTCGCCAGGGCCGCGGATGCGGCGGGCCTGACCTTCATCGGTCCCACAGCCGCGCAGCTCGACGCGGTCGGCGACAAGGTCGCGGCACGCCGCCACGCGCTGGCAGCCGGCCTGCCGGTCGTGCCTGGCGGGGAGATCGCCGACGAGGCCGAGGCGGCCGGGCTGGCCGCGAAGATCGGCTGGCCGGTCCTGGTAAAGGCCGTCGGCGGCGGCGGCGGGCGCGGGCTGAGGCTGGTGACCGAGCCCGGCCTGCTCGGCGTCGCGGTCGCGCGCTCGATGGCGGAGGCGGAAGCAGCGTTCGGCGATCGCCGGGTATACCTGGAGCGCTACGTAAGCCCGGGGCGCCACATCGAGGTGCAGTTGCTCGGCGACGGCGAGCGCGTCATCCACCTGGGCGACCGGGACTGCTCGCTGCAGCGCCGGTACCAGAAGCTGATCGAGGAGGCGCCCGCGCCGCGGCTCGCGGACGACCTGCGCGCGGCGATCCACGCCGCAGCCGTGGCCTTCGGCGAGCACCTGGGCTATCGCGGCCTCGGCACCGTCGAGTTCCTCGTGGACAGCGAGCGCGACGCCTTTTATTTCCTGGAGATGAACGCGCGCATCCAGGTCGAGCATCCGGTCACGGAGGCCGTCAGCGGGCTGGATCTGATCGCCGAGCAGATCTGGGTCGCCGAGGGCCAGCCGATGCGCCTGGATCAGCGCAGCATCAGGCTGGCCGGGCACGCGATCGAGTGCCGGATCAATGCCGAGGACTGGGCGAACGATTTCACGCCGGATCCGGGGACCGTTTCGGCGGCCGTGTTCCCGGCGGGCGAGGGCATCCGGGTGGACACCCACCTGCAAGCAGGATCGCAGGTGCCGCCGTGGTACGACTCGCTGCTCGCCAAGCTGATCGTCTGCGGCCGTGATCGCGCCGAGGCAGTGGCCAGGATGCGCGGCGCGCTCGCTCGCTGCGAGATCGCCGGAGTGGCCACCACCATCGGACTGCATGCCGAACTTTCCGCCACCCGCGACTTCGCCGCCGGCGGCGTGGACACCGGGTACCTCGACCGGTTCCTGCGCGGCCGGGCCAGCCAGGGCCTGCAGCCCGCCGGAGGTGCCCGCCATGGCTGAGGTCGAGATCGTCGACGTCTCGCTGCGCGACGGCAACCAGAGCCTGTGGGGCGCGACCGGGCTCAACACGGCGCATATCCTGCAGATCGCCCCGGTGCTGGACCGGGTGGGCTTCCGGGCGATCGACTACACCTCCAGCACCCATATGGGCGTGGCGGTGCGCACGTACCGCGAGGATCCGTGGGAGCGGATCCGGCTGACCCACGCGGCGATGCCGCGCACACCGCTGCAGTTCATCGGCTCTGGCCTGCGCTTCATATCGTGGGAACCGGTGCATCCCGACCTGATCCGGCTCGCCTACGCCAGGCTCGTCGAGGCCGGGGTGTCGCGGTATGTCGTGCTCGACCCGATGCACGATATGGGCGCCGTGCTGCAGACAGCGCACGACATCCGCGCGGCAGGCGGTACAGAGATCGTCGGCGCGCTCACGTACACGGTGAGCGCCGTACACGATGACGAGTTCTACGCCGGACTGGCCGGCCAGATGGCGGCCGCACCGGACATCGACCGCGTCTACGTGAAGGACCCGGCGGGCCTGCTGACACCCGACCGCGCGCGTACGCTGCTGCCCGCGCTCCGCGCCAGGCTCGGCCGGACGCCGCTCGAGCTGCACTCGCACTGCACGATCGGGCTGTCGCCGCTGACCTACCTGGAGGCGGCCGATCTGGGCGTGGAGGCGTTGCAGGTGGCGTGCGGACCGCTGGCCAACGGCACCTCACTGCCGAGCGCCGAGCGCATCGTCGCGAACCTGCGGGAGGCCGGCCACACCGTCGATCTCGACGACCGGCTGCTCGATCAGGTGGCGGCGTACTTCACCCGGCTGGCACGGACGCAGTCGCTGCCGGCCGGAGTGCCGCAGGAGTACGACGCGTCGTTCCTGCGGCACCAGATGGCCGGGGGCGTGGTCACCACCTTGCGGCGCCAGCTCGGCGAGCTCGGGCTTGCCCACCGGTTCGACGCCGTGCTCGACGAGGTCAGCAGGGTCCGCGCAGAGCTCGGCTACCCGATCATGGTCACGCCGTTCCCGCAGATGGTGTGCGGGCAGGCGTTCTACAACGTGATCGGCTCGGAGCGCTACGGCAACGTCCCGGACCAGGCGATCCGATACGTTCTCGGCAGGTTCGGCCGCCCGACCGCACCGGTCGACCCCGACGTACAGGACCGCATCCTGTCCCTGCCGCGCGCCAGGGAGCTGATGGCGGAACCGCCGCCCGCGTCTCCCGCGGAATTGCGCAAGAGGCTGCCGCGAGGCATCAGCGACGAGGAGTTCCTCTTGCGGGCGACGATGCCGGCCGAGGAAGTCGATGCGATGGTCGCCGCCGGCCCGGCGGCGCGGCACTACAACCCCGAGCTGAAGCCGGTGCTCGATCTGCTCGCCGGGCTGAGGAGCCGGCCGCCCGTATCGGACCTGCGAATCGTCAAGCCCGGCTTCCGGCTGGAGCTGCGCGGCGGCAGCAGCGGAGTCCCGAGTGCCTGACCTCGCGGCCTCGCCCGACATCAGGCCAGGAGCGGCGGAAACGGCCTACCGGCGGCTGCGCGAGATCCGGGGCTTCGTCTTCGACCTGGACGGCACGCTCGTGCTCGGCGACCGCCACAACCACGGCCTGACGCCGCTGCCGGGCGCGCTGGAGATCACGCGCTGGGCGGCCAGGCAGGGATTGCCCTTCGCCGTGTTCACCAACGGCACCACCAAGACGCCACGGGAGTACACACGGGAGCTGCGTGCCATCGGCTTCGAGCTCCCTGATGACGCGGTGCTGACGCCTGCCAGCAGCGCAGCGGCAGTCTTCGCCAGGCGAGCGCACAGCCGTGTGCTGGTGCTCGGCGGCGACGGCCTGATCAGCCCGCTGCGTGCGGCGGGTATCGACGCCGTCCCCGCCGAGGCGAGCCTGCCGGGCGGCCAGCCGATCGACGCCGTGCTGGCGGGCTGGTACCCGTCCTTCAGCCTGCCCGCGCTCGAAGCGGCCTGTCAGGCGGTCTGGAGCGGCGCGGCGCTGTACAGCTGCTCGCAGTCGGTGTTCTTCGCGACCACTCAGGGCCGGGCGATCGGCACATCGCGCGCGATCTCGGCGATGATCAGGAGCCTGACCGGCTGCCGGGTGCGCCTGGTCGGCAAGCCCTCCCTCGATGCCCTGCGCACCGCCGCCGACCGGATCGGCGTGCGCCCGGCTGACCTGGCAGTGGTCGGCGACGATCCGGAACTCGAGGTGCCCATGGCCCACCGCGGGCACGCGCTGGCGATCGCTGTGATGTCGGGACTAGGCGACGCGGGCTCGTTCAGCCACCTGCCGCGGGAGAGCGGGCCGCACCTGCACCTGCGCGGGGTGGACGAGCTGCTGTCGACCTGCCGGCAGGCGCGTGGCGAGCGGGCGGGATAGCGGCGTGCCGTGCACCAGGATGAACGCGGAGCGCGTCGGGCGCGAGGCACGGCACCGCCACCGGCCGGCCGCTGATCACCGGCCGCTGATCTTGGCCTGACAAGGAGCACTGCATGCGCGCGGTGGGCATCACCAGGTTCGGCGGCCCCGAGGTGCTCAGGATCGTGGATCTGCCGGAACCCGAGCCTGGCGATGGCCAGGTGCGGATCAGGGTCGCGGCGGCGACGGTGAACCCGGCTGACACGGTGCTGCGGACCGGACGGCACGGGCCGCCCGTCGACGGCCAGAGCCCTCCGTACGTACCGGGAATGGAGCTGGCCGGCGTGATCGACCGCGTAGCGCCCGGCTGCGAGTGGCACGTCGGCGACCAGGTGATGGCTATCGTGTCGCCCAGAACCGTGCTCGGCGGTGCTCAGGCCGAATTCGTGGTGGTGCCCGCGGACTCGGTGGCGCGGGTACCCGGCGGGGTGGCGATGACGGCCGCGGCGACGCTCCCGATGAACGGCCTGACTGCCCGCCTGGCTCTTGATCTGCTCGCACTCCGGCCGGGCCAGACACTGGCGGTGACCGGAGCCGCCGGAGCTGTCGGCGGCTACGCGATCCAGCTCGGGGTGGCCGAAGGGCTGAGGGTGATCGGCGACGCCGCCCCGGCCGACGCGGACCTGGTCCGCGGCCTCGGCGCTGACGTGGTCGTGGACCGCGGCCCAGAGGTGGCCGCCGCGATCCGCGGCGTCGTGACCGGGGGCGTGGACGGGCTGCTTGACGCGGCGGTGATAGGGCCGCCGGTGCTCCCCGCTGTCCGCGACGGGGGCAAAGTGG
>Ga0335078_10019360_pt1 | contig 10121 bp, 4 predicted proteins | sample Lox_Sample_32_FD_206711 | JGI IMG/M metagenome (GOLD analysis project Ga0335078, IMG submission 206711) | Soil microbial communities from Loxahatchee National Wildlife Refuge, Florida, United States - Lox_Sample_3.2 | ecosystem: Environmental > Terrestrial > Soil > Wetlands | place: USA: Florida...
TCGGCGCCCCGCCGAGGTCAGCATCACGATGATAGTCCGGCGCCCCTTGTTTTCCTGGCGTATTTTTTCCACCAAGGTGTATCCGTCCATCTCGGGCATCTCGGCGTCGGTCAAGATCAGGGCGAAGGCCGGATCGGCCTTCCCGAGCAGCTCGAGGGCTGCGGTTCCGCTCGCCGCCAGGGTTGGTTTCATTCCCCACCGCTGCAGCAGCTCTCCCAGGATGCGGCGATTGGTAGGATTGTCATCGACGACGAGGACGGGCAACCCTGCCAGGCGGGCCTGCTCGATGGGCTTGATCGAGCCTGCGACTCCGGCGATTCCGACCTGAGCGGTGAAGTGGAAGCGACTGCCCTTGCCCAGCTCGCTCTCGAGCCAGATCCGGCCCTGCATCATCTTCACCAGTCGCGACGAAATGGTCAGCCCTAGCCCTGTGCCCCCGAACTTTCGAGCGGTCGAACCGTCGGCTTGCGAGAAAGCCTCGAAGACCAACCGCTGTTTTTCCGGGGCGATGCCGATGCCGGTGTCACGGACGACGAAATGCAGTTGAGCCTGCCCGTCTGTCCTCGAATCCAAGGCAACTTCCAACCCGACTTCGCCCTTAGGCGTGAACTTGATGGCGTTGCCCAGGAGATTGACGAGTATCTGCCGCAAGCGAGTGGGGTCAGCAACGACTTCTTCCGGCACCTCCGGCCGGATCTCACACGTGATTTCCAACCCTTTCTCCTCGGCGCGCCAAGCCACGGTCCTGATCGTCTGGGCCAGACTGTCGTGCAACTTGAATGAGATCGGATCGAGGTCGAGCTTGCCGGCTTCAATCTTGGAGAAGTCTAGAATGTCGTCGATTACCGTGAGCAAGGCATCGGCCGAGGTTTTCACCACCTCCATGTATTCTCGCTGTTCGGGGGTGAGCTCGGTGCCCAGCGCCAGCTCCGTCATGCCTACAACGCCGTTCATGGGAGTGCGAATCTCGTGGCTCATGTTGGCCAGGAACTCGCTCTTAGCGCGGTTGGCCGCGTCGGCTCGCGATTTCTCCAGTTCGGCGCAGGCCGTCGCCTGTTCCAATTCCAGAGTGCGCGCCTTCACGGCCTCTTCGAGAGCCAGTCGAATGCGCTGCTGTCGAAGGTCGCGATGACGCAGAACCCCAACCGCGATCGCGGGGGGCAGCAACCCCAGCAAGGCCAGAAACCACCAGCTGCGCCACCAGGGATTGAATATCTTGAAGGCGAAAACCGCCGGCTGCTCGCTCCACCGGCCCCAGCCGTCGCGCGCTTGCACCTGCATGCGGTAATCGCCGGATGGCAACCCAGGAAAGTCCAACTGTCGGTGTCCCGTCTCCCGCCAGTCGCTGAACAGCGGTTGGAGCCGGTAGCGGAAGCGCAAGGAACTCTCGCGGGCGAAGGTGAGCGCTGAATAGCGTACGACCAAGGAGTTGGAGGCGTATCCGACGGAGGGATTGCTCGCCGGGCTAACCGGCTGGCCTCCCAAAGTCACCTGGGTGAAAACAACCGGCGGAGGCCAGGCGGCCGGCGTCCGCTTGACGGACGTGAAACGTGCGAGACCGCCGCTGGTGCCGATCCAGACCGTGCCGTCGCGTTCTGCTGCGAAGCCGTTGTGATCGCAATCGTTCCAAACCAAGCCGTCCTGCTTATCGTACTGCTCCCAGTGGTCCCCGTCCCTGACCCTCACGCCTTGATCGGTTCCCGCCCACAGCCGGCCGCGGGCGTCAAAACCCAGGAAGTAGGTTATTTCCCCCCGCAGGCCTTGCGCACTTCCGTAGTGGGTCATCGAGAGCTTGGCGCCGTCAAGCCGGATCCGGGTGACGGTTCCAGAGTAGAAATAGCCGAGCCATATTTCGCCTGGCTCGTGCTCGGCCACAGTAAGGACGACGTCATTGAGGAGCCCGTCGGCGGTGGTCACCTGCCGCCAGCGACTTTCTGACCGCCAGAAGAGCCCGGCGGTCGAGCCCACCAGAATGTCTCCCTGCGGTCCCTCGGTCACTGCCCAGCAACGAACCGACGGAACTTCTTGCACACGCCGGAATCGCTTCTCGGCGAGCTTGGCCACGAAAAGACCTTGATCGGTGGCAGCCCAAACCTGCTGTTGCCGGTCGAGGGCCAGGGAGAAGGGCAGCAACCCGGTCAGCCCCTGCGCCTGCCGAAACCATTCAACCTTCCCGGTTCGCGAATCGATCCGTGCCGCGCCTTGGCGCTCGGTGCCCAGCCATAGGCTACCGTCGGGTTCGACCTGCAAGGCGTGGACCGGCACTCTGCCCACCTTAGGGTACCGCCGCCATCTCCAGTAGTCTCCGACCTTGCGTCCGACGAACAGTCCGTCTTCCGTTCCGGCCAACACCGAACCGTCGCGCAGGGGCAGAATCTGGTAAACCAACGGGCTCTCCAGGCCGCTTTCCGAGCCAAAGGCCTCCCACTCGCCGTAGCCTATCCATCTTGCTAACCCATGTCCGGCAAGACCCAACCAGATGGACCCTTCACGGTCTCGCCTCACGGAGTAAACCGGGCCCTGAATCCCCTCTTTGGAACTGACAATGCGGAAATGGCCACCTTCGTTGATGGCCAAGCCTGCCACCGTGGGCATCAGTAATCGACCCTGCGCGTCGACCTCCAGCTCGGTTCCGCCGGCGAGTTGCGGGACGCCGTGATTCGAAGCGTCGAACCGTTTGCTGCCACGCCGCAGCACCGCGACGTAATGGCGATCCTGCAGCCACAGGTCTCCGCTTCCGTCGCGGCGCATGCTCATCCATGCGCCCTTGGGAAGGCCTTCCTTCTCGCCAAAGAACGTGGTTTCGGCACCCGTACGGCGGCACACGCCGTTGCCACAGCCGTACCAGGTGACACCGGGCTCCAGGAAGACGCCATAGGCAGCAGGACTGCCAGCGGCGGCAGGTGCGGCGATGCGATCGAGCGCGAGACCACCCCCTCCGTCGGCCATGGTGGCTACGACCAGGCCCGCGTCCGTGGAGATAAAGGTCTGGCCTTGACCGTCGTAGCGAATGCCGCTGTAGCTGACGACGCCGCGAGCGCCCGGCAGCTCCACCTTTTCGAATCGCTCTCCGTTCTGCCGGAATAGACCTAACCGGTAACCGGCAAGCACGCTACCATCTGGCGCCTCACCCAGACTCATGACGAAATCCAGCGGGAGGCCCTGTTCCAGCCCGTAACGTTGGAATCCCTCACCATCGAAGCGGAAAACCCCGCCTTCCGTTCCGAGCCAGAGGAAGCCGGCGCGATCTTGGAACAGCATCTTCACCGCCAGATTGGTGAGGCCCTGTTCGGTGCCGTAGTACCGGAAACTGTACTGCTGAGCCTTGGCCAGATCTGTTAGAGCCAGCAAGACCAGGACGACTTGTAACAACCGCCGCAATTTGTCACCTAAACTATCCCACAAAGAGATAAATCGGCCTGCCTGGGCAGTTGCTTTAGCAGATGCCGTCCGCACGGGCTTGTGAATTCCAGACCAGAGGGAGAGAACAACTCTTCTGACCTGGACTTCACTCCTTTGCATCTCAAGTTCGTTTCCTGATTTCCGAGCAGTTCCAGGCAGACTTTTCAGACGGGTGAAGACCAGGCGGAAGGTCCGCTGAGATCGGTTCTGGCCTCTATTTATGCTGATTTCGTGGCAGTTGGAGGATCTGGTAGCGCTACCGGGAATCGAACCCGGGTTTTGAGATTGAGAATCTCACGTCCTAACCCCTAGACGATAGCGCCCGACTCGCTCGGCTGAAGCGGATCTGACTCTGGACACCTGCCCCCGGCGCGAAGCCGAACCCGCGCCGGGCACCGATCCACCCGTTCCTTGAACAGGATACAACACGCGATCGAAACGTGACAACCTCGCTGCACTCTCGCGGTCGCGGAAACCCGCCAGTCCAGAGACCTAGAACTTGGTCACCGACGAGAAGTTGAAGTTCGACACCTTCATGGGCGGCACCACCATCTCGAAGGATTCCTCGCCCGCCGCCCGCTCCGCCGGACCCAGCATCTCCACCTGCGACAGCATTTCGATCAGACTCTGGTTGAAGCGCAGGTTCTTGACCCCGTAACGCACCTCGCCGTCTTCGATCCAGAAGGTGCCGTCGCGGGTCATGCCGGTGACGATCTTCTGATAGGGATCGACCTCGCGAATGTACCAGAGGCGCGTCAGCAGCAGACCGCGCTCGGTGGCGCGCACCATCTCATCGACGCTGTGGCGCCCACCCTCCATGACGATGCTCATCGGGGCCTCGCCATACTCGTTGGGCAGCGGAAAGCCGTGGCCGGTAGGCTCCACGCCTAGCTTACGCGCCGTCTGCCGGGCGTAGACCAGATTCTTCACCACCCCGTGCTCCACCAGCGTCACCTTCTGCCGCGGCAGCCCCTCGCCGTCGAACGGGGCGCCCAGGTGAAGGGGATGGTAGACGTCGTCGCCCAGCTCGATGTTGCCGCCGAAAAGCTTCTGGCCCACCCGGCCGGTGAAGGCGCTGCGCTGCTCGTCCACCGCCAGGCCGCTGAAGTCGAAAACCAGGAATCCAAAAAGGTCGAGCACCGCCGAGGGCTCGAGGATCACGGTGTAACGGCCGGGCGGCAGATCGCGCGGTTCGGCGGCGGCCAGCGCCTTGCGGGCGGCGCGATCGGCCAGGGTTTCGGGATCGAGCTCGAGGTGGTTGGCGGACGTCTTCTTGGCCCAGCCCGAACTCGTCGCACCCATCATGGTGACCGAGAATTCGGAGAGCGTTTCCTCGTGAAACGCCCGCAAGCCCCGCGAGTTGAAGAGCGCGGTCACCGAGGCGCCGCTGGAGAACACGCCGGCGGCGGTGAGTTGATCCGCTTCGGCGCGGCGAATCACCGCCGCCACCGTCTCGGCGCGCTCCCTGGGGCTGAGCTCCGCCGTCGCCGGATAGAAGCGGTCCACCCCCCGGTAGAGCTGCGGCCCCGGCATGGGCAGCAGTTCCGGATCGCGAGGCTGGACCTTCGCCAGGTCGAGCGCGGCCTCGGCCAGCCGGCGGATCGAGGCCTCGTCCAGCTTGTTGCTGCCGGCGCGCGCCATGCGCTTGTCCGCGACCGCCCGCACCGAGAGATAGAGGCCGTCTTCGCTGACGTTCTGATGGATGCCGTTGTTCGCGAAGCGCGTCAGAGCGTAGCGGTTGGAAGTGATGAGCACCTCGGTCTCATCGGCGGTGGAGTATTTGATGACCTGCTGGAAGAGTTCTTGAGCGCGCTGTCGTGTCAGCATGGAGTGATTAAGTGATCGGGTGATTGAGAGGTCGAGCGATGCGGGTCATTGTTTACATCCACGACCTGCGCCTAGCGTTGTTGCGAGAGACCATAGTCTTATTGAGTGATTGAGCGATCGTGTGATTGACTCCTGCGAACTGCCAGCCGTGCGTTCTCAATTGAGCTTGCCGATTCCCGAAACAAGGGTTCTGACTGCTAGCCCTCGGCCCGACCGCCGAGTCGATCCACGATTTTGGACCATTGGTCTTCGTACCTCGCAAGGTCCTCAACAGTGACATTATCCACCCCGGTAGACGAATCAAACTCCTTTCCGTGTCGTTTGCGGTAACTGTCCGCGAACGCCTGATTCCTGCCGCCTGTACCGCACAAATCTCCTTGTGGGTCAGCACGAAGAAACGGTCCTTAGTGCCCGCCTCAAGCCCAATCTGGAAGAGGACCCAAAAATCCGGAGCGTGCGGATCATTGGCCAAGTCCTTTTGGGTAATGCGTGTTACGAACCTGCGCTGCTGTGCGGTTTTGACCTCGATCTTGAGCGCACGTTCGTGCCGATCGCTGATGGCGTACACATCAACGCTTTTTCGGTTGCCATAAGTCACGGTCGCGAAGATGCCGAGTTTGTTCAGTTCACTACAAACGCGATATTCGCCGGCCAGACTGAGGAGATACTTGGGAATGCGCTCAATCACTCAATCACCCGATCACTTAATCCTTCAATCCCTCAATTGCCGTACGCCACTCCCACCTTCACCTGGCGGAACCGCGCGGGCGCGGCGCCGTGGCCGGTTCCCATGAGCTGGCCGGGCTGGCCCTTGCCGCAGTTCGGCGTGCCCCACAGAACCCACTCTTGGGGGCCGCAAATGGCGTCGCAGGAGTCCCAGAAATCGGTGGTGATGCCGCCGTAGCTCGGATTCTTGAGCATGCGGGTGCGCTTGCCGCCCTTGATCTCCCAGCCGATCTCGGTCCCGAACTGGAAGTTATAGCGCCGGTCGTCGATGGACCAGCTCCGGTTGGTCTCCATCAGAATCCCGTCGTCGGTGTCGGCGATCAGGTCTTCGAGCTGCCAGGTTCCGGGCTCCAGGCTGACGTTCGTCATGCGGATCAGCGGAATGCGGTTCCAGTGCTCGGCCCGCATGGCGCCGCTCGACCGCCCCAGGCCCGCCGCCCGCGCCGACTCCCGCGAGCTCAGGTACCCGACGAACAGGCCGTCGCGGATGACCGGAGTGGCCTGAGCGGCCACGCCCTCGTCGTCGTAAGCAAAAATGCCCAGGCCGGGCCCGTGCGCCGGGCGCGCGTCCGCCACCACGTTGACGATTTCGGAGGCGTACTTCAGGTGGTTGAGCTTCTCCAGCGTCAGGAAGCTGAGGCCGGCGTAATTGGCTTCGTCGCCCAGGACCCGGTCGAGCTCGATGGGGTGCCCGACCGACTCGTGGATCTGCAGGCCCAGCTGCGAACCGCCCAGGATAATGTCCTTCACCCCCTGCGGGCACTGCGGCGCCTGGCGCAGCGCCACCGCCTCTTCGGCGATGCGGGGCGCGTGGCCGAGCAGATCCAACTGTTCCACCAGCTCATAGCCGGCGGTCTGGTACTGGCCGCCAAAAGAATTCGGATAGGACCGCCGCTGAATCTCGCCGTCGCCAAAGGAGGTGGCCGAATAGCCCGCGCCGGTCTGCGTCCGAAGCTGCCGGATCTCGGAGCCCAGGCTCGAGACAAACCACTGCTCGATCCGGCGGAAGTCCATGGCCCCTTCCGCCAGGGTTACGCCCGGCACGCGCCGCAGTTCGGCGTCCACTTTGAGCAGCAGATCGAGCACGGCGGTGACCGGTATGGTAAAGGGATCGATCTGGCAGGAACTCTCCCACTGGTCCACCACCGCTTCTTCGGGAGCCAGCTCCACGTCGCGCTTCTTGGCCAAGGCGCTGGCCCGCGCTACCTCCACCGCCTCGGCGGCGGTCCGGTCCACGGCGGCGGTCGAGAGGTCGTCGCTCGAGGCGAAACCCCAGGCGCCATCCGCGATCACCCGCACCCCAAGCCCCAGCGATTCGTAGTCGCGTACCCCGGAGGGCTGCCCGTTTTTTACCGAGATCTGGCGCTGGTGGTAGTCCACCACCCGCACGTCCGCGTAGGTGGCGCCGCGCACCCCAGCCGTATTGAGCGCACGCTGAGCAGCTTCTTTCATTAGACCCCTGGGACGGCTGGAGCTTCTTGCCGAGGCACCGCCAGCCGCCAATCAACATTATATGGGATTAATGCTTTCCGGCAATCGAGAGGCCGGCCACCGCTCACCCCGGCGCTTTCTCCCTTGCCTGACTGGCTGGCATAGGTGTTATCAAGCCGCCACGACGTGGATTCGTTTGGGTCATATTCGGTTGGCTCTTCGGGTCCTCACCAACGCCTTACTGATTCTAAAGTGCTTATCGGACCGAGCCCCGCCAAAAAATGGGTTTGTTTGGGTTTGTTTTGGGTTTGTTTTTTCGCATTTTTGTTGATTATAAACAACTTATTGGGTTTGTTTTTCGTTTGAGTGGGGGGAGGGAGGTAAGGGGGCCTCGAAGGCGCCCACAAGGCTGCCATCTGAACCCAGATTGCCGACTCGGCGAAGGGCGCTCGACCACCGGAAACTGGAGCCACCTCGTCCTTCCGGCTGCGAGCCGCTGGACCCCCGCCTGCGCGGGGGTGACAGCCGGAGGGTCTATCACCCTTCAGGCGTGGGCGGCAGGCCCCCGCGAAACGCTGAATTCGGCACGTTTTCATCAACCCTGTTCTTTTCTTGCACATTCCGGCTTCGTTGGTTCTCCTTGCATCTTCAGCCCGGGGTGGCTGCCGCAGGCCAAGCGGGGTCCGCCAGTTTCCGGGTGCGGAACACAAGGGGTTTGCACGGTCATCAAGAGTAGCAGATCGGAATGAGACGGTGGAGACGCGGACAGCGGCGCCTGTGATTTATTTTCATCCTCTGTTTTCTGGAAGTTAGGGGCTGATTCGGGCGAAGAAGGGGAACTCCGTCTTCCAGAGCGAGTCAGTTTTGCACACTCGCGGCTGCAGGGACGATCAGGCCGTATCGCGCGGGACCGGGGTAATTAGCGCTGGTGGCGGGCGGTGAAATCGGCCAGCCGGTTCAGAGTCCGCAGGGCGGCGCCGGACGCGATGGTTTCGGCGGCCAGAGCCATGCCCTCGTGGAGTGATGGGGCGCGTCCGGCGACCACCAGAGCCGCCGAAGTGTTGACCAGCACCGCGTCGCGATAGACCTCGAGCGGATGCCCGGAAGGGGCGCCCTCCAGCACCTGGCGCAGGAGGCTGGCGTTGGTGGCGGCGTCTCCTCCCCGGATCAACTCGGCATCGCCGGAAACCAACCGGATCCCAAAATCCGCCGGCGAGAGCTCCCGGGTGCAGATACCGTCCGGACCCGCTTCCGAGACGCGGGTGGTGCCGGTGGTGGAGATCTCGTCCATGCCGTCCCAGGCGGCCACGATCATGGCGCGCCGCGTGCCGAGGAGCGCCAGCGCCTCGGCCATGGTCTCGGTGCGGGCGTGGTCGAAGACGCCGCTGAGTTGAACGCTGGCCTGCAGCGGATTGGTGAGCGGACCGAGCAGGTTGAACACCGTCTTGGTCTTCAGCGCCCGGCGGGCGCTCATCACGTGGCGGGTGGAGGCGTGATGCTGGGGCGCGAAAAGAAAGACCACGCCGACCTCTTCCAGGCACCGGGCGATACTTTCCGGGGGAAGTTCGATGGCGACCCCCAGGGCTTCCAGCACGTCGGCGCTGCCGCAGCGGCTTGATATCGAGCGGTTGCCGTGCTTGGCGACGCGCACCCCGGCCGCCGCCGCCACCAGCGCCGTGGCGGTTGAAACGTTAAAGGTGCCGAGCCCGTCGCCGCCGGTACCGCAGGTATCGAGCAGCGGTCCGGCGTGGTGTAAGGCCTCCAGATCCAGGCCCGCCAGCGCCAGCATTCCGGCCGCCCGCGCCCGCATCACCTCGGCGAATCCCACCAGAACGTCGACGGTCTCGCCCCGGTCGCGCAAGGCGGTGAGGAAAGCGATGATCTCGGGATCGGGCACGGCGCCGGAGAGGAGTTCGGTCATCACCTCGCGGGCTTCGGCGCGGGTGAGGGGTCCTTGATCCTTAAGCTTCTGGGCCGCGCGTTGGGTGAGGGTGCTCACAGGAGCGGAGTACAGTCTCCCAAAAATCGACTCGCTTGGCGCCCCGCGGCTCTTGCGGGAGAGCGCCCTACTATGATATCAGCTCGTTAGGGATCGTATCCGCTACGGTGGCGCGTCTTGCCCGTTAACTTCACGTGGGCGAGAGGCCGCGAGAGGCCCTCATGCCGATCTTAGCAGCTCGGGGAAAGCCCGTTTTAGCGTGCGCCAGAACGTCCTGGCAGCAGCGCGAAGCCTACCTGCTCGAAAATGACCTTCTTCGTCTCGTCTCCCTGACCGGAGGCGGACACTTGGCGGAGTTTCGCCTGCGCGAGCCCACGGGCGAATTGGGCTTGAATCCTCTCTGGACTCCACCCTGGAAGACGATCGAGCCTTACCGCTATCGGGAGCGAGCCCACGCCGCCCGCTACGGCCCACCGGTCACGGGCCGGATGATCTCCGGGATCGCCGGGCACAATCTCTGTCTCGATACCTTCGGGGCGCCGTCCGAAGACGAGGCAAAGCTAGGACTCTCCCTGCACGGCGAGGCGCCGTGCCTGCGCTGGCGCAAGACGCGGTCCAGCCTCAGCGCCGGCCAGGCGCGATTAGAGCTGGGCGTCCGCCTGCCGTCCGCCGGCTTGAGCTTCCGTCGCGAGATCACGCTGCGGCGTGGAGAGCCGGTGGTGTACTTCCGGGAAACGGTGATTAACGAGCGCCGGACCGATCACTTCTTCCACTGGGTCGAACACGTGACGCTGGG
>Ga0335078_10019361_pt1 | contig 10121 bp, 4 predicted proteins | sample Lox_Sample_32_FD_206711 | JGI IMG/M metagenome (GOLD analysis project Ga0335078, IMG submission 206711) | Soil microbial communities from Loxahatchee National Wildlife Refuge, Florida, United States - Lox_Sample_3.2 | ecosystem: Environmental > Terrestrial > Soil > Wetlands | place: USA: Florida...
CCCACGGCATTCCAACACCATTCCTTGGCATTTCCGGCCATGTCGTATGTCCCGTAAGGGCCGACGCTCTGATGGCTCCCGGCGGGCCAAAGGCCGTGACCGCCGAAGTTGCTCAATCGAGCGATTTCAGAGCCGAGAATGACATTCCCGGCCGCTTGAAGCCAATGGTACGTCGTGGGAAGGCTCTTCCCAGCATACTCCGCGTAGGCAGCAGCTTCGTGCCAACTGACTCCGGTCACAGGATAATCTGCTTGGCCCTCGGGATAATTCCCCAATTCCCAAGCCGAGGGTCCCGGCCTCCCAGTCTTATCCCGGAATCTTAACATCGCTTCTTCCCAGGGGAGCGTGCGCCCATTTTCGACGAACGATTGCTTCCAATATTCGACTTTTCGATATCCCCCGGCATCCACGAATTGCTTGAACTGCTTGTTCGTGACTTCGTACCGATCTATCCAAAAGTCCGGAATAACCTCTGAGCCGGGGGTAGGAAGCGGTCCACCGGGGATCTTGACCATTCCCTGCGGTGTGTCCTCAGTCCGGGTCAGGGAGAGTCTGAGAGGGGATCCGAAGCTCATCAAGGTGGAACGTTCTATCGCCGCGCTGACAGTTTCCGAAGTTGCAAAGCCGGGCTTCGTCACCCTCCAGCGCAAATAGCCGAACGGGACTCTCAGGTGCTCAATCGGGGACCGACCGACGTGTTCCCAGGAGCTTTCGTCCGCACGGTATTCCTTCTCATAGACATCCGCCCCCTCGGGGTCCGTATGCACCGTGATTTCAAAAGATACTCTCGGCCAGACCTTAGCAAGCGCCGGGTCGTTACGGACAACCTGTTCTACCTGTCGAGCCAGGATGAATGCAGCTCGGTCCTCGCCTTTGTCGGCCAGCCGGACAATTTCCGGGATCGCAGTCTCGTGAGCCCAGCGGACACGAGCACTCTGGCGAAAAGCCCAGACCGTGAAAAGCACCAACCCAAGAACGGCGGCGAGCGCAGGAACTGCAACTTTGGGTTTCCGGACCAACCGAGTGATGGGCACCCCGCTGGATGGGGCAAGCTCTTGTTTCAACCGCTTCAAGTCTTCAGACATCTGAGATGCCGCCTGATAGCGCGTGTCGCGGTCTTTCTCTAGCGCCTTGTTAATGATCCCTTCCAGCTTGGTCGGCAATTCGAGACTTAATCGCAGTGGCGAGGTCGGCGCTCGGTTCAAGATCGCGTCATGGATGACGGCTGTGGTCGCGCCGGAAAACGCTGGCTGCCCCGTGGCCATCTCATACAGCACCGCGCCGAAGCTAAAGAGGTCCGTGCGAGCGTCCAGTGGTTCGCCGCGCGCCTGCTCGGGGGACATGTACGCCACGGTGCCCAGTACCGCGCCGGGGCTGGTGATTTGCGTAGGTTCCATTGAAGCTGTGGGCGCTGCGGTGGCACCTTCATCCCGCTGTATGGAGCCGCCCGCGGGCCGCCGGGCCAGTTTCGCCAGACCGAAATCCAATACCTTCGCCTGGCCGCTGTTAGTGATGAAGATATTCGCCGGTTTGATGTCCCGGTGCACTATGCCTTTCGAGTGCGCGGCTTCCAGCGCATCGGCGATCTGAATTCCGAATTCCAGCAGCTCTTCGATCTTGAGCGGCTTGCTGGCCAGATGGTGCTTAAGCGTCAGCCCCTCCAGTAGCTCCATGACGAGGAACGGCTGGCCTTCGTGTTCGTCGATGTCGTAAATCGTGCAAATGTTGGGATGATTCAGGGCCGAGGCGGCGTGCGCTTCACGCTGGAACCGTTCCAGTGCCTGGCGGTCATCGGCCAACTCCGGTGGGAGGAACTTGAGGGCCACGCCGCGGCCCAGGCGCGTGTCTTCGGCCTTGTACACCACGCCCATGCCGCCTTCGCCGAGCTTCTCGAGGACCTTGTAATGCGCGATAGTGCGCCCGACCATGCCGCCTCCCTGAATTGCGGATGTCGAGATCTGATTCAGTGTACTGCCGCGTTCGCCGCCAGGCAATGCCGTCGGGCCGACCGCGGAATCCAGGTCCCCCGCATTGCACCCGGCCGTATAACGCGCTAACCGCGGAAGTGGCGTGCCCGCCGGCTCCGAGCGGATCGTCGGCCAACCGTACAAAGGTGTGTGCCGGGCCGTTCAGCCCGGCCATTCTCCGTATGGCGCGTAATCCGACCGAAGGCCGGGGATGCGTGCCCTTAAGCTTCTACCGGTAACCGATTTCTAGCGGGCAGTATCGCTCTCAATCCAATACTCAGCTCGGGACCTGAGAACCACGTCGCGACGATTTCGGATCTCAACATGCAGGGCGTGTATGCCGGCCGTAAGCGACGTAGGGCGGAAACTGAGTATATAGTAGTTCGGCACGTCATTAGAGACCGCGATGAGACCCCGCTTCAGGTCCCTGGCGTCATGAAAGTGAAAGAACTCGCCTCCTGTCAATTTCGCCACTGCTTCGGCGGTGTTGGTACGCAGCGCATTGCGCCCGGTAAGAAAAGCCATGCTGGCCAGCCGGAGCGGCGGAGCAAGCTGGCTGACGCAGTCCAGTACCTGTTTACTGTAGTGGCTCTGGTACTCGGCGTCGGCTCCGTCGCGGCTGAAGCAGCCATGGGCGGGGCCCGGCTCGTTGGAGTTAAACTTCGATGCTTCATGGGAGACTGCCGACGTCGTGCTCGAAAAGCCGAAGCTGTACATCGTCGTGTTCGTGTCGCTGATGAGCCGCAGAGCATCGCCGAGGGTTGCCCTGCTCCCGTGGTCGATGGTTTCGCTGAGCAACAGGATAGCCCGGCGATACGGGGCAGGCTGTGCCCGTAACTGCTCGACCGCGAATACCACGCCATCCAAAATCGCTCCGCCCGGATCGCCTTCGCGGAGATTCGCCAACTGGCGGGACGCAACGTCTAAGTCCGGAGCAAAAGGCTTCAGGAGGTGTGGTGCACTGTCGAAGCCGATGACGGCAACCCGGTGCTCCACGCCGCCGACCAGAGCATCATTGATGGCATCCAGTCGCCCGTAGTCAGCGAGGTGACGCGCTCCGGCGCCCCCTGTCTCAATCACGATCGCCAACGCCAACGGCTGCGAGTCGGTGTCCTGAACGAGAGTCAGATTCTGTGGGACGCCGTTGTCAGTGAGGCGGAAGTCGTCAGCCGTGAGCCTGAAGACTACTTGTCCTCCCCTGGTCTTCACTAGGACTGGCGCCAACACCAACGTCGATTGCACGGTCAGGGTCGGTGGGCCGGTTTCGGCTTGTTGCGCTGGTGCCCGCATCGCGGCGAGGCAGGACAAGAGACAGAGGATACGGGCGCCAGCTATTAGTCGAGGCAAGATCGGCCCTTTGGAGTTGCAGGCCATGCGTGGAATGTAGTTACGATGCAGAGCTGACCCTCACCGGAAGTTCTCGACCAGCACCAGATTGCTCCCGGCTTGGTCGAGTTGCGTGTACAGGATCCAGCGCTCGTCGGGAGAGACGGAGATGTCTGATTTACCGTCTTCGAAATTCGTCCCCTGCGGGAATTCATAGACAATTGTCGAGCGCCGGTTACGGAAGTTGTAAAACTGCATGACCGGGTGCAGCGCGTCCTTCCAATCGAGGAAGCAAATGCCATACCTCGCTACTGCCCACATGCTGATAGAGGGCTTTTCGAGTACCAGAACCTCCTGGCCTCCCTCCACCGGCACGCTCCAGATGCCCGGTGTTTGTAGCTTCGAGTAGAAGACCAACTTGCCGTCCGGCGATTCGAACGGTTCGTAGCCCCCTGCTTTGGTTACCTCGACGGCGTCGCCACCTTGCGCAGGGGCTTTCCATATCTCCCACTGACCGCTACGATTGGAGTCGAAGTAAATCCACTTCCCGTCGCTTGACCAGCTTGGGCGTGAGTTGTTTGCCGTCCCTAGAGTGAGCAAGCGCGGCGCGCCGCCTTCGGCACCGATCACGAAGATGTCAACCTTGCCGGCTTTGGGCGCATCGAAAGCGATCCAGCGGCTGTCAGGTGACCAGCGCGGGCTTCCCGTCATACCGAGGGAGGTTAGCTGCGCAAGGTCGCGCCCATTGCTGGCGCACGTCCAAATCTCGTACGTGCCGGAACGCGGGGAGATGAAGACGATTCTCTTTCCATCCGGAGAGTATTGAGGGCCGTCAGTACCCGGGGTGGATGCAATCCACTTCTCGGGCGCCGCCTTGCGGATGTCCGCGTTCGGACCGGGTATGCGCCAGATATTACTATTAGCCACAGATCGCTTGTATGCCAGGCGGTTGCCGAGACGGGAGACCGAGGGCGTATAGCCGGACTCGCCCGCGCCTGGAAGCGGCGCAGGCTGCCCACCGGCCACCGCGACGATCCGCAGGGCCATGTCGAAGGAACTGGCGACCGAGAAAACCAGACTCCGGCCGTCCGGTGTCCAGTCCAAGCCGAGAATCGGCCCCAGCCCAGAGGTGATGCGCCGGGGTTGGGCGGCAGCCTGGCCATCCGCGGTCATAGGTACGACGTAGATGTCAGCGCTCACAGACCCAACGTACCTGATCAATGCGAGACTCCTGCCGTCAGGCGAGAAGCTGGGGTAGCAATCACCGATATATTCGAGTGGGGGCGAGGATACCAGGCGCTTCTCGCCGGTTTCAACCGACACGAGATAGATGCCGTCATTCCCGCTTGGGGAGCGACTGCTGACCGCCACGAACTTTCCATCGGGTGACCAGGAGAGGCCGCCGCCGCGGAGTGGTAAGGTTATCTGGCCGAGCTTTCGCTCCTGGCCGCCAAGCGACGGAATAACCAAGATGTCGGCCGTGAAACCCAGGAACCGGAGAAAAGCGATGCGCCCGCCATCCGGCGACCATGCCGGCGATCCTTCCTTTGCCGGGTTCGTAGTGAGTCTCAGCGGCGTGCCACCGTCCACGAGCCTGACGTAGATATCGAAATTGTCGCTTGTCTCCCCATTCCAGGAGAACGCGACCTGCTTCCCATCCGGCGAAAGCGCTGGATCTGCTTGCTCCCCTGAATAAGTGGTCAGCGGGATGATTTTCGGAGCGGCAACCGATGTTGCGCGGAACCATCGCATCCAGGTCCCAAGACCAACTGCCGCTAGAAGCAAAGCCGCAGCCGGCACCCACCATAAGCGTGCGCGACGAGTTCCGGCCATCGCGCGTGGCCTGAGCGCTCCGGTTACCCCAGACCCGAGACCGCCGCGAAGGACTTCCAGCATGATCCGCGCGTCGTCGATGTGCTGGAGACGGCTCTCGGGGTCCTTGCGCAAGCAGAGGCGGACCAGTTCCTCGAGTCGCTCCGGCGCTCCGTCCAGAGGTTTCGGTTCCGTAGTGGCGGCAGCCATCAGCGCGGCGGTGATAGTCCCGCCCGGGAACGCCCGGCGGCCGCTCAGCAGTTCGTAGAGGATGCAGCCGAATGCGAAGATGTCGCTGCGCGCGTCGGCCGGCTTGCCTTCGATCTGCTCGGGTGCCATGTAGCCTGGCGTGCCAGCCAGGTCGGCGGTTTGAGTGGAGGCCGGCGCACCCTCCTGCTCGGCCAGTTTCGCCAGGCCGAAATCCAGCACCTTGACGGACCCCTTCTCCGTTACCAGAATGTTGGCGGGCTTCAGGTCGGTGTGCACGATGCCTGCCGCGTGAGCCGCCGCTAGTGCATCGGCCATCTGAATGCCGTAATCGATCGCCTGTTTCACCGGGAGCGGGCCTTTGAGCGGCCGCCCGTCGACCAATTCCATGGCGAGGTATGGCGAACCTTCGTGGTCGCCGACTTCATAAAGAGTGGCGATGTGCGGATGGTTCAACGCCGCCACTGCCCGCGCCTCGCGCTCAAAACGTTCCCGCGCGCGCTGGTCTTCTAAAAGCTCGGCGGTCAGGAATTTGAGGGCGACCGTCCGGCCGAGCTTGAGATCTTCGGCTTTATAGACCACTCCTATGGCACCTTGGCCCAGCTTCCCGAGCACGTGGTAGTGGGAAATGTCCTGGCCCACCAAATCCCCTGAGGTAGTCTTGTTCTCGGAAGGCAAAGGGATTTCGCCGGGCGCCTGCAGTTCGACGGGAAAAATGAAGCGATAACCGCGGCGCGGCAACGTCTCCACGAACCGGGGTTCGTCGGCGGAGTCGCCGAGCGCCGCACGTAGCCGGTTCATAGCGGCGTTAATGCTGTGCTCGAACTCGACAATGGTGCCGTTCGGCCAGAGCTTGGCATGCAGCTGCTCGCGGGCAACCACTTCGCCCGGCCGCTCCAGCAGCATGGCAAGGATCCGGATCGACTGTTCGGGAACCCGGATCCTCGTGCCGCCCTTTGCCAGTTCCAGCGTCTGTAAGTCCAGCTGGAACCCACCAAAACGAAGGAACCGCGCACCTGTACTCGCGGCCATGGCCGGAGTCTAGCACATCCCGCAGCGGGATTGGACCGGTCTGCGTTGCGCCATAACACCATTCGTTTCAATTAATTCGCTTGTGAGACGCATGTGACCCGAATGTGAGCCCCATTGCATCGAGAGGAACGTCCTTCCCGCCCATAGTTGACTTCGCCACGCAGGGCGAATGGGCTTGGCACTCACAGGATTCACGATCTTCAGTTGCATTATGCAATCGCAAGGCGCACCGGAGCAGGAAATACCAGCGAACCCTAGGGCTAGACTTTGCGTCACAGTCTACGTCTTCAACTCGGTTCGCATCCCGGCCCGCGATCTCATCAACGCTGAAATGCTTGCGGCCAGAATCTTTGAGAAGGCAGGAATCAGGATTGCATGGAAGGCCGGATTGACTACCCATGACGTAGATACCCCGCCAATGGGCGAGAACTGGAACCCAGCCGATCTTCAGATCAGAATCCGGAAAGGTTCCACGGTGCGGGGAGCAGGTGTCACTTCTGTGGCCATGGGTTTCATCCTCACGATGGAAAAGAACGACGCTGTTGTTCTGTTTGATGAAATCAAGAACCGCGCCGCCATGATGAACGTAGACCCGACTGTTCCCTTGGGCGTAACGATGGCTCACGAGATGGGACATCTCTTGCTCCAATCGGCAACTCACTCGCTCACGGGCGTCATGAAACCCCGGTGGCTCGCAAAGGATTTGGTGGCCGCCGAGCGCGGCAGCCTGACGTTTAGCCGGGAGGAGGGGCGCTCACTGCAAAACGGAATAATGCAGCGCGCGGCGGCACAAACCCGATAAGCGACTGTGGTGGCAGCCGCAAATTCTCCCTGTACCACACCCCAGCCGGACACTTATCAGGTTATTCTTCATCAAGGGTTCACTCGACACAACGCCGAGCTTGAAGCGCATTTCCCTGCACTGAGGGAGGCCGCAAGTCACTCCTGGTGCGGGTCATTAAGGGGTGCAAGCAAAATGTGCAAGCCCACCAATGGATTGGACGGTGGAAGAGTCCGCCGAGAGCATAGTGAAGACTGTCAATCAAGCGCCCAAGATTTCGGCACGGTTGACGTGGATTGGTCGAAAAGGGGCAACGCTGACGCAGCTGCGCTTCTTGACCGCTCTCAGTAGTAGAGGGGGTTAGTAAAGCTGTTGCGAACAGCCCTACCAACAACCTAAGCGTTAGCGCATTACATGGGGATTTCATGCCAATCGCGGCGGTGATCTTGTAGTCAGTGATTGAGCAACCGACCACGGGCTTCTTCAGCCGTAAAAGCTCGGAGAGCAGCCGGTCGATCTCGGGATCGCTCCGGAACGCCTCCAGGAACGGACCGCTGCTGACGCGGAGCAGGATCGGGGGCGTGGCTTCCGCTAACGTCTTCGACAGCGTCCGGCGTATCGCCGGGAGGTCGCCCTGCCCTGTGTGAATGGCCAATGAGGCGAGGGTCGGCACATATTCGCCGCGGCTGCCCCGTTCCTCCAACTCGCGCAGCAACCGGGTCGCGTCGTCGAGACGCCCGGCATGCGCGTATCCGAGCCCCAGGAAGCCCACGAACAGCGGGGTACGCGACAGGGTGGCGGCGCGGTCCAGCACCTCGATCGCCTCCTGGTTGCGTCCGAGACAGCAGAGCGCCAGCCCACGGACCCACAGACCGAGCGGGTGGTCAAATTGCAGCTCGAGGGCCTGCTGCGCCGCGCGCTCTGCCGCGTCGAAACGCCCCAGGACGTAGAGCGTCACCGAAGCGGCGCCGTGGCTGAACGCCGACAGCGGGTCCAACTGACACGCCAGCGTCGCGTGCGTGACCGCGTCCTCCGAGCGCCCCTCCGTCGCCAAGAACAAGCTGTAGTACGCCTGTGCCAGGGACGAGCGGGGATTGATGGCGATGGCCTTCTGGAAGTGCGGCCCGGCCTCGCGCCAGGTGCGCTCGAAGTAGAAGGCGTAAAAGCCGCGCGAGAAGTTCACTTCCCACAGCGAGGGTGCCAGGGTCAGGGCTTGCGTCATGGCGGCATGAGCTGGCGCCCGGGCGTCGTCGGCTGACACCCAGCTGTACGCGCGGAAGATCCCATAGCAGTCTGCTAGCCCCGCATACGCGAGCGCATACTGGGGGTCGAGTTTGATGGTCTGCTCGAAGCACTGAATGGCGACGCGCAGAGTGGTCGGCGATCGCTGATGCCAGTAGTGACGCCCTTTGAGGTAGAGCTCGTAGGCCTCGATGTTCTGCGTCGATCGGTACACCGCGTGAGCGGCATCGCCCAGCAGCGCTGGCACCAGCGCCTCCACAATCGACGTGACGATCTCGTCCTGAATCTCGAACACGTCCGCCATCTGCCGGTCGTAGCGCTGGGACCACAGGTGGTAGCCGTTGTCCACACTGACCAGTTGTGCGGTGACGCGAAGCCTGGTACCGGCCCGGCGCACGCTGCCCTCAACGACGGTGGCGACATCGAGCTGCCGGCCGATCTGCCGGATATCGAGATCGCTGCCGCGAAGACGGAAGGCCGAAGTCCGGGAAGCCACCTGCAACCCGGGCAGCCGGCTGAGCGCGTTGATCAACTCCTCCGAAAGACCATCGCTGAAGTACTCGTTATCGGCATCGGCGCTCATGTTGACGAAAGGCAGTACGGCGATGGATGTGACCTGGGGCCTACGCGAGCTCGCCAGCTCCTCCAACGCCCGCCGTACCAGACCCATGCTTGGAAAACGGTCCTTCGACTGCTTCGCCAGGCACTTCCTGACGATGCGCTGGAGTTCGGCGGGCGCTTGGAACGGCGGAGGATCATCGCGTAGCACAGCGCTCACCACCTGCGCGGTAGAGTTTCCGCCGAAGGCACGGCTCCCCGAGAGCATCTCGTACAACACGGCACCAAAACTGAACACATCCGAACGCTCGTCGAGCGGCTTTCCCTCCGCCTGCTCCGGCGCCATGTAGGCCGCGGTCCCCATGACTGCGCCTTCGATAGTCTTCGTGACGTCCCTATCGGAATCCGTCACCACCCTGGCCAGCCCAAAATCGAGCAGCTTGACCGCACCCTTCGCGGTCACCAGGATATTTCCGGGCTTGAGGTCGCGGTGAAGAATGCCGCTTCCGTGCGCTTCTTCGAGCGCACCGGCGATTTGGAGAGCCAGTTTTACGGCTTCTTCCACTCGCAGCGGACCCCGCAACGGCTTGCCCTCGACATACTCCATGACCAGGTACTCCGGACCAATATCATGGAGCGTGCAAATATTCGGATGATTCAGCGCCGCGATAGCGCGAGCCTCCTGATCGAATCGCGCCGTATGCTGTCCCTTCAGCTGTTTGATCGCGACGATGCGATCAAGACGCGTGTCACGTGCCTTGTATACCTCTCCCATGCCGCCCGCGCCGATGGCAGCGAGGATCTCATAGGGTCCCAAACGAGTGCCGGGAGCCAGAGACATATCGGGTCTAACGATTCTACGCTACCGAGATGTCCTGCGCAGCGGATTGGGAATGATAACGCCGTAAGACGTAGCCTTCTGGAATCCGCTTGCGTGTATGTCGGAGAAGTGCTTTCGTCGGCTGGGGACTATACATAGTGATAACAGCCCAACCATCCAGCAATCCGGCCAGTCCTCCACGGTGCCGATTGGTTGGCCTTTCGGACGCTGGAGTCAGCAGCGTGGCAGTTCGCGGCCTGGGGAAGTACAAAAGCGTGGCCGGCTGCTTGGCGAGGCTGTCTTGTGCTGGATAATAACGGGTGCCGTGATCCTTAATGCTCAGGCTCAGGTATGTGGAATTCCCGCGCTGGTGCTG
>Ga0335078_10019362_pt1 | contig 10120 bp, 8 predicted proteins | sample Lox_Sample_32_FD_206711 | JGI IMG/M metagenome (GOLD analysis project Ga0335078, IMG submission 206711) | Soil microbial communities from Loxahatchee National Wildlife Refuge, Florida, United States - Lox_Sample_3.2 | ecosystem: Environmental > Terrestrial > Soil > Wetlands | place: USA: Florida...
ACATTGCGCTGGGCCGCGTTCGGCACCGGCGTCGTCAGCGCCATGCCGACGCAATGCGTCTGCTTCATCAAGACGCGCGGTGAAAGCGAGCGGCCCGATATCGAGCTGCTGCTGAGCCCGGTCCTGCCCGAGGCGGGCCCGTGGTTTCCGGGCGTTAAGGCGGCGGCGCCGCATTGCTTCTCGAGCCGCGTGGCGCTTCTCCATCCGCGCTCGCGCGGCCGCGTGTTCCTGGGCTCGGCCGATCCGCGCGATCCGCCGCGCATCCTGTGGAACCTGTTCGCCGATCCCTTGGACCTCGAAACTCTGCGCGGCGGCGTCAAGACAGTGCGCGCGATCTTCGGCAACGAGCCGTTGAAGCGCCTCGTCGCGCGCGAGCTCAGTCCCGGCCCCGGCGCCATGAGCGACGGCGCGCTCGACGACTGGCTTCGCGACAACAGCCAGACCGCGGCGCATCCGGCCGGCACCTGCCGCATGGGCGCCGACGATGACGCCGTCGTCGACGAGGAGCTGCGCGTACGCGGCATAGAGGGCCTGCGCGTCGCCGACTGCTCGGTCATGCCGTGGGTGGTCGGCGCCAACACCAACGCCCCCACCATCATGATCGCCGAGAAGGCGGCCGACTATATCCGCGGCGCTAATCGACGAGCCGCGTGAGGCCGGGCGTCACCACTTTTTCGACGGCGACGTTGCTTCCGGTGTCGCCGATCGCCCGCATCGACGCCTCGAGGCTTTCGATCTGCTTGCGCGAGATCTGGTTGCTGGGCGCGAAATAGTCGATCTTGTGGAAATAGTCGTAGGCGCGCGCGACCGACGAACGGTCGGACGATTTCATCGCGCGCAGCAGAACGTCGATCGCCTCGTCGCGGTGCGAGGGATCGTCGAACCAGGCGACGCTCTTGTCCAGTACGGCCAAGAGCTTCACGAGCGTGTCGCGATGCTGGGCGACATAGGCGTCCGATACGACCGTCGCCGAGAACGGCAAATCCTTGGCATAGTCGAGGATCAATCCGACGCTGTGAAAGCCCGCATCCTCGGCGATGAAATTGAACGGCGGCGCGATCATCGCGGCATCGACCGCGCCCGACTTCAAGGCGGCAAAGCGCGCCGCCGTGTTGCCGGCGACGGTGATATCGTAATCGCCGTCCTTCAGCCCGTTCGCCTGCATGATGCGCTCGAGATAGACGCGGTTGATGTCGATGAGGCCGCCGATGCAGATGGTCTTGCCCTTCAGATCCTTGACCGTGGCGATCCCGGCCTTGGCCACGAGCTCGTAGGGCGAATACTGGCCGATGATGCGCAGCATCGACACCGGCGCGCCTTTCGCCACGGCGTGGATCGGCTCGACCACGCCGACATCGGCGACGAGCTCGAGCGAGCCCGCCGCCAGCTGCTGCACGAGGCCGGACGCGGTCGAGGCATAGCTCACGTCGAGCTTGATCCCGGCGGCGTCGAGATAGCCCTTCTGCTCGGCGATGTACCAGGGCCAACCCGGCGCGTTGGGCGAGCCGATCATGCCGGTCTCGATCGTCTCGGCGGCAGAGGCGGGCAGCGCCGCACACGCCACCATCAATGCGGCGAGAAGCCTCACGGCAGCTTCACCAGAAGCTTGCCGAAATTCTCGCCCTTCAAGAGCCCGATGAAGGCGCGCGGCGCGTTGGCGAGACCTTCGACGATGTCTTCCTGATACTTGATGCGGCCGTCGCGGTACCAGGCCGACACGTCGCGCTGGAAATCGCCGAACTTCGCCTGGAAGTCGGTGACGATGAATCCCCTAACCGTGAGGCGCCGGCGCAGGATCGAGCGGAAATCCGGGCCAGGGCGCAACGTCTCGTCGTTATATTGCGAGATGAGGCCGCACAGCGGCACGCGCGCGAAATCGTTGAGAAGCGGCCACACCGCGTCCTGCACCGCGCCGCCGATATTCTCGAAATAGACGTCGATGCCCTTCGGGCACGCCGCCGCGAGCCGCGCCGCGAAATCGGGCGCGCGGTAATCGACACACTCGTCGAATCCGAGTTTGTGTTTCACATGCTCGACCTTCTTCGCGCCGCCCGCGATGCCGACCGCGCGCGCGCCCTTCAGCTTCGCGATCTGGCCCACGAGCGAGCCGACCGCGCCCGAGGCCGCCGAGACGGCGACGGTCTCGCCCGCCTTCGGCTGGCCGATCTCCAGGAGGCCGCAATAGGCCGTCATGCCCGGCATGCCGAGGATGCCGAGCGCCGACTGGATCGGCGCCGCCGCGGGATCGATCTTGCGGGCGCCGGCGCCGTTCGAGAGCGCGTAATCCTGCCAGCCGCCGAAAAGCTGCACCGTGTCGCCTTCGCGGAAATTCGGATGACGCGAGCGCGCCACTTCGCCGACCGTGCCGGCCTGCATCACCTCGCCGACCTCGACCGGTTTCGCGTAGGATTTGGCGTCGCTCATCCGCCCGCGCATGTAGGGGTCGAGCGACATGAAGCGATGGCGCACGAGGAACTGGCCCTCGGCGGGCTCCGGCACGGGCCGTTCGACAAGCTCGAAATTCTCAAGGCCCGGCGCGCCCTTGGGGCGGCTTTTCAGCAGGATCTGGCGGTTCATGCATGCCCCTCCGTCACTTCCCAGTCGTCACTTTCCAACACGTGGATGCCCGGCACAAGGCCGGGCATGGCGATTGTGGCGGGGTCGGCCATCGGGCAGACTGATGGCGGAGGCCACCCGATGAGCGAGTATCGCACGCTGCGCGCCGGCATCTTCCTGCCGCCGTTCCACCCCAACGACGAGGACCCGCTCCTGTGCATGGAGCGCGATTTTCAGCTCATGCAGCATCTCGACGAGCTGGGCTTCGACGAGGCGTGGATCGGCGAGCATCATTCCGGCGGCTACGAGATCTACGGCCAGCCCGAGCTGTTCATCGCCGCCGCGGCCGAGCGCACGCGCCGCATAAGGCTCGGCACTGGCGTCATCTCGCTGCCCTATCACCATCCCTTCATGGTGGCCGACCGCATCGTGCAGCTCGACTACCAGACGCGCGGGCGCGCCATGTTCGGCTTCGGCCCCGGCCTCCTTGCGTCCGATGCGATGATGCTCGGCATCGATCCCGAGACGCAGCGCGACCGCATGGCGGATTCAATCGACATCATCACGCGGCTTCTCGCCGGCGAGATCGTCACGCGCGACACCGAGTGGTATCGCCTGCGCGAGGGGCGGCTTCATCTTCGCCCCCATTCGAAGCCGCGCCCGCATCTCGCCATCACCAGCACGATCACGCCGTATGGCGGCATGCTGGCGGGGCGGCACGATCTTGGCATGTTGTGCGTTGCAGCGGGCAGCCCGCACGGGTACGACGCGCTCGACTACAACTGGGCGCTCGCGGAGAAGGAAGCCGCCGCGCGCGGCCGCACCATGGACCGGCGCAACTACCGTCTCATGGCGCCCTTCCACCTTGCCGAGACGCGCGAGAAGGCGCTCGCCAACGTGCGCGAGGGGTTCGAGAAGTGGCAGCTCTATTCCTACTCGGTCAATCCCGAGGGCGGCGCCGCGATCGGGCTCCCGAGCATCGAGGAGATCAACGCCGGCGGGCGCGGCGCCATCGGCACGCCCGACGACGCGCTGCGCGTGCTCGAGAATTACTGGACCAAGACCGGCGGTTTCGGCGCGATCCTGATGCTGGCGCATGACTGGGCCGACTGGGAGGCGACGAAGCGGTCCTACGAGCTCTTCGCGCGCTATGTCCTGCCGCGGTTCGAGGAGAGGAACGCCTGGCGCGAAGAGTCGATGCAGTGGATGCGCGACAACCGCGAAGGCTTCAGCGCCAAGCGCAAGAGCGCGCAGCTTCACGCCATCGAGCGGCACGTGCCGGAAACCAGAAAGGAGCGCGCGTGAACGACACAGCGATCACCTCCGGCATCGGCCAGGCGGTGCCGCGCAAGGAGGATCTGCGCCTTCTGACCGGGCGCGGGCGCTATCTTCCCGACATCGTGCTCCCCAACATGGCGTTCGCGGCGATCGTGCGCTCGCCGCACGCGCACGCGCGCATCCGCGGCATCGACAAAAGCCGCGCGGAAAAGTCGCCCGGCGTGATCGCGATCTTCACCGGCGCCGATTTTTTGGCCGACGGACGCGGCGCTATCCCGCACGCGGCCGCGGTCGAGGGCATGCCGGACGTGACCTTGCGCCTTTTCCCGGGTACGAAACTTTTCACCGCGTCGATTGCGGCCTTGCCGGCCGAGAAAGCGCGCTTCGTCGGCGAGCCGGTGGCGATGGTGATCGCGGAAAGCCACATGGCGGCGAAGGACGCGGCCGAGCTGGTCGAGGTTGAATACGAGGTGCTGCCGTCGGTCGTGCGCGCGACGGACGCGCTGAAGCCGGGCGCGCCGCGCGTCTGGGACGAATGCGCCGGCAATCTCAGCGTCGATGGCGAGGTCGGCGACAAGGCCGCGACCGATGCCGCCTTCGCCAAGGCGGCGCATGTGGCGAAGCTCGACACCTGGGTCCAGCGCGTCACCGGCGCGCCGATGGAACCGCGCACCGCGATCGGCGATTTCGACCAGAAGACGCAGCGCTACACGATCTATGCCGGCACCGGCGGCGGCGTCGTGCGCGAGCGCCAGACGCTGGCGAAGACGCTCAACGTCGCCGAGGAGGAGTGCCGCGCGCTCTGCGGCGACATGGGCGGCAATTTCGGCACGCGCAACACCTTCTTCCCGGAATACGCGCTGCTGCCGTGGGCCGCGCGTAAAATCGGCCGCCCGGTCAAGTGGTATGGCGATCGCACCGAATGTTTCGTCAGCGACTATCAGGGCCGCGACCTCACCGTTTCGGCCGAACTGGCGCTCGACAAGGACGGAAATTTCCTGGGCCTGCGCGGCACGAATTTCAGCAATGTCGGCGCCTATACCGCGCATTTCACGCCCTTGCGCAAAGGGCTGAGCCAGATGTCGGGCGTCTACCGCATCCCGGCCGTGCATTTCCGCGGCGCCGCCGTGCTCACCAACACGATCTGCACCACGCCCTATCGCAGCGCCGGCCGGCCCGAGGCGATCTACGTGATGGAACGCCTCATCGACATCGCCGCCCAGCAATTCGGATTCGACAGGATCGAGCTGCGCCGCCGCAATCTCGTGCCGGCAGACGCGTTTCCCTATACCAACGGCGTCGGGATCACCTACGACAACGGCGAGTACGAGAAGGGCATGGACGCGGCGCTGGCGATGGCCGGATGGAAAAACATCGGCGCGCGCAAGGACGAGGCGAGGAAGCGCGGCAAGCTCTATGGCATCGGGCTTGCGAACTACATCGAGGTGACCGGCGGCTTCCCGCGCGAACGCGCCGAGGTGCTGGTCGAGCCCAAGGGCCGGGTCGAATTGGTGCTCGGCACCATGAACAGCGGCCAGGGCCATGAGACGAGCTTCGCGCAGCTTCTGACCCAATGGCTCGGCGTGCCGTTCGAGAGCGTCGATTTCGTGGCGCACGACACCGATCGCGTGAAGGCGGGCGGCGGCTCGCATTCCGGCCGCTCGATGCGGATCGCGAGCCTCGCGGTCGGAACCGCCGCCGAGGTGATCGTCGAGAAGGGCCGCAAGATCGCGGCGCACGTGCTCGAAGTGAGCCCGCTCGACGTGGAATTCTCCCGCGGCGTCTTCACGGTGAAAGGCACCGACCGCCGTGTCGGCATCTTCGATGTGGCGAAGGCGGCGGCCGAGCGGCGCGACCTGCCGGCCGAATTGCAGGGCAAGCTCGACGGCGTCGGCGACGAGACGGTGTCAACGGGCGGCTTCCCCTCGGGCACGCATGTGTGCGAGGTCGAGGTCGATGCCGACACGGGCGACGTGCGGCTTCTGCGCTGGATCGGCGTCGATGATGTCGGGCTCGCGGTCAATCCGCTCATCCTGCACGGCCAGACGCATGGCGCGGCGGCGCAGGGGATCGGCCAGGCGCTGATCGAGCAGGCGTTCTACGATCCGGCGAGCGGGCAGATGCTGACCGCGTCCTTCATGGATTATGCCATGCCGCGCGCGGATTTCATGCCGCCGCTCGAGTGCAAGCTCGTCGAGCTGCCGGCAAGGAGCCACCGCTATGGCATTAGGCCGGGCGGCGAAGGCGGCACGACGCCCGCGCTCGGCGCCGTCATCAATGCCGTGGTCGATGCGCTGGCGCCGTTGGGGGTCACGCACGTCGAGATGCCGGCCACGCCCGAAACCGTCTGGCGCGCGATCGCCGCGGCGAAGCGCTAGCGCGGCAGGCTCGGCATCAGCGCGAGCGCGTTGTCGCGCTCGATGCGGCGCAGGTCAGCGGCGGAAAAGCCCATCTGCTGCAGCTCGCCCACCGTGCTTTCGGTCCGCACATAGGGCGTGTCGCTGCCGAAAAGGAGCCGCTCCGGCGTGGTGAGCTTCAGGATCGCCGCCATGGCCGGCGGGTTTGTCACGCTGACCACGTCGAAATTGAGCGTTCGCAGCGCCGGCAGGATGCCGTTCGGGAATTTCTGCGCCAAATCCTTGCGGTTGCGGATGAGGCCGCCGATGCGGTGCGCGAGCATCGGCATGGTGCCGCCGCCGTGGGCGAAGATGAATTTCACGTCGGGGCAGCGCTCGAACGTGCCGCTGAAGAGCAGGCTCGCGATGGCGCGCGTCGTGTCGAACGGATACTCCATCAGCGGCGGATTGATGCCCGGCAGCAGGTTCATGCAGCACGCCGCCACGGTTGGATGAAAGAAGACCGCGGCCTTGCGCCGGTTGAGCTCGTCGAAGACCGGCGCGAAGGCGGGATCGCCCGGCCACTTGTCCTCGTAATTGGTCTGAAGCTTGAAGCCGTCGGCGGGAAAGGCGCTCGCGGCGTATTCGATCTCCTTGAGGCACTCATCGACATGCGGCAGCGGCAGCAGCGCGAACATGCCGAAGCGGCCCTTGTGCTTTTGCACAAGCTTCGCCGCGAATTCGTTGTAGTCGCGCGCGAGCGCGTGCGAACGCTCGGGCTCACGGGGCCGCACGATCACCGTCGAGATCGAGGTGACGGCGGTCCTGACCCCGTTGCGGTCCATCGCCTCGAGCGACATCTCGGGCGTCCATTGCGCGACGAGGTCGAAATTCATCGCGTTGCCCGACATGCGGTCGCGCTCCTCGGCGAGCCAGCGCGGCGGAATGATGTGGTGATGAACGTCGATGCGATGCGTGTCGGCCATTGGCCAACCCTCCCCTTCCTGCCGTGCCGGTTCTAGCATGGAAGGCGACGAGGGAGGATGCCATGGCAAAGGGACACGAAGGCAAGGTCGCGGTCATCACCGGCGCCGCCGCGGGCATCGGCCAAGCCTACGCGAAGCGCCTTGCCGAAGACGGCGTGAAGATCGCGGTCGCCGACGTCGCCGACGGCGAGGCCACGGCGAAGCTCGTGCGCGAGGCGGGAAGCGAGGCGCTCGTCGTGCGCTGCGACGTGGCGGTACCGGACGATATCGCACGCCTTGGCGCCGCGGTGCGCAAAGGATTCGGCCGGTGCGATATTCTCGTCAACAATGCCGGCATCTTCCCGATGTGCACGTTCGACGAGATGACGCTGGCAGACTGGCGCCGCGTCTTCACGGTCAATCTCGACTCGATGTTCCTGGCGGCGAAGGAATTCGTGCCCGGCATGAAGGAGCGCGGCTGGGGCCGCATCGTCAACATCGCGTCGAACACCTTCGGCACGCCGGCGATGCACATCGTCCACTACATCGCGAGCAAGGGCGGCGTCGTGGGCTTCACCCGCGCGCTCGCGAGCGAGCTTGCCCCCTTCGGCATCACCGTCAACGCGATCGCGCCGAGCCTGACCAAGAGCCAGGGCACCACCCTCACCTCGCCGCGCCCGCCCGAGCGCTTCGCCCTCGTCATGGCCAACCAGGCGATCAAGCGGACCGAAATGCCGGAAGATCTCGTCGGCACGATGTCGTTCCTGACCAGCGACGACGCGGCCTTCCTCACCGGCCAGACGCTTTACGTCGATGGCGGCTGGGTGCGCGTCTAGCGGGCGTGCTCCTTGTACCAGCGCTCGGCGCCGGGATGGAGCGGCACGTCGATCGGCGTCTCCTCGGTGTCGCGGCCGATCTGGCCGATGCCCTTGTAGGCGCCGTCCTCCCACGGCATCTCGAACTCGCGCGCGGCAATGGCGCCGACCACGTCGTACACCATCTTCTCGTCGAGCGCGGCGCTGCAATAGATCGGCCAGCCGCCGAAATCGATCGCCTGATGGTCGCGCGTCAAGCCGGGGAAGCGCGCTTTCGTCAGCGGCATCTTGCGCCAGCCGAGCGCGCCGAGTTTTTCGAATTCGTCGGGCGTAGGGTCGATCGGCTGGAGCCCCGCGGCGAGCGCCTCGTTGAGCCAGACCTTGATGCCCTCGTCGAACACAGCGTCGAGCTCGCCGCGGCCCAAGGGCTGCAGCCGGCGTGGCCCGTCCATCGGCGAGCCGCACACCTGGATCTTGCCGCCCCAGCCCTCGAATTCGGCGAGCGTGAAGCCGTTCAGGGCGAACGACTGGTCGATCAGGACGCGGGTCGAATGGGTGATGTCCTCGCGGATTGAGATGTGCAGCGGATAGCGCGACTTCTTGATGTCGGCGAGAGACGTGATGCCGGTCCGGGGATGGACCGCCATAACATAGCGGTCCCAGCTCGGATATGAGGCGACGACCCTGACCGGCAGCTTCTCCTTGAACAATCCGACGCCGCGATAGGCCTGCGTCAGGAGCGCCGAGGGATTGACGAACGCCATCTCGAGGCCGCCCTTCACCACTTCCTCGGCGAGGATCGCCGAGCCGGTCGAGAGCCTGAGCCACGGCCGGAACGATGCGCCCGAGCCCGAGCCCACGGTGATGCACATGTCGCGGTTGCCGCCGTAATGGGTCGCAGGATTGCCGGCGACGTGGAGGCCGATCTCCCACAGCATCTTCGACCGGACGAAATTGGCGCCGCGCGGCAGCGGTTCCATCGATGTCTCCCTATTTGAGGCCGAACAGGCGTTCGGCGTTGGCGTGGCAGATTTTCTCAGCCGTCTCTTGCGGCAGCGGCAGGGCCGCGAGCGCGTCGATCGTCTCGCGGATGTAAAGCAGCCCGCCTTGCGCATCGAACGGACAGTCGGACGCGAACAGCACCTTGTCCGCGCCGAAGAAGTCGAGGCCGCACGCGATCCCGGCCTTCGATCCGGCGAGCGCCGTGTCGGCATAGAAATCGCGGAAATAATTCAAGACCGGCTTGGTCAGCTTCTGCGGCACGACGGCGGGATCGCCGCTCGAAGTGCGCGTGCCAAGCTCGGCCCAGCCGTGCCGGATGCGCGATTCGAAGAACGGCACCATCGCGCCCATGTGGTGGACCAAGAGCTTCAGCCCCGGCAACCGGTCCAGGAAACCCGAGAACACCATGTGCGTCATGATGACGGTGGTCTCGTAGGGCCAGCCGAAGATCGCCCAGATCTCGTAGCGCGACATGCGCTCGCCCGGCAGGTCGGGCATGTCGGCGCGCCGCGCGGGATGGAGGAGGATCGGCTTGTCGAAGGCGCGCGCGACCTCGAACACGCCATAGAATTTCGGATCGGCGAGCGAGACGCCGTTGACGTTGGTGTGGAGCTGCAATCCGTTGGCGCCGTCCTTGAAGACGCGCTCGGCCTCTTTCGCCGCGGCATCGGGCGCGTTCATCGGCAGCGCCGCCAAGTATCCGGCGAACCGGTCGGGATGGCGCTGACACAGTTCGGCCAAACCGTCATTGCCGAGCCGCGCGTAGTCGGGCGCGGCGTCGGGCCCGGCGAGAATGTCCAACGGCGGCAGTCCCAGCGACAGGATCTGCCGGTAATCGGCAAAGCGCTCGACCACCTTCATGCGCACGTCGAGGTCCCACACCGACGGCACGCCGCGCATGCGCTTGCCGATGTCCTGGGCGAAGCCGGGCGCCGCCATCATCCGGTCGAACAGGCGCTTCGGGAAGAAATGCGTTACGGCATCGATCGTGCGCATGGGTTCACCCGATGTTGACGAGCGCGCCGCCATCGACGGGAAGCGTCGCGCCGGTGATGAAGTTCGCCTCGTCGGAGGCAAGGAAGAGCGCGGCGTTCGCCACGTCCCACGCGGTCCCCATGCGACGGCGGAGCGGCACGCGCGCATCGCGCATCGCCGCCACCTCGGCGCG
>Ga0335078_10019363_pt1 | contig 10119 bp, 8 predicted proteins | sample Lox_Sample_32_FD_206711 | JGI IMG/M metagenome (GOLD analysis project Ga0335078, IMG submission 206711) | Soil microbial communities from Loxahatchee National Wildlife Refuge, Florida, United States - Lox_Sample_3.2 | ecosystem: Environmental > Terrestrial > Soil > Wetlands | place: USA: Florida...
CCGCTTGTCGGGAATCGTTACCCCAGACCCGATCGCGCTTGCATAACGTAACTGGAGCCACGTGTGCTCCACTGCCGCTTCTGCGGCTGGCTGTATATAAAGAAAGTTCGCAATCGACTTATGAAAGAGCGACGTGCAGTAGCAGCGCCTCTCCCAAATCGTGAAGTCGATAATACCGTCATGATTGAGGTCGAAGGCATGGGAACTGTTAGGTGCGATCTTTATGTTGACGGATGTGTAGACAACTTCCGCTTCCGATGGCATCGCAAAAAATAGCAAACCTGTTCCCGACAACGTGGCCGCGAGAGCATAGGTTTCCAGGCGTTTCCGCAGGGCTTGCGAGAGTTGGCGTGGCGAACGCTTCATGACGTCTCCCGATTTACTTCCGGCGGAAGAGTTTGATGCGATTCGTGAGCGATATCAAGACTGTGCCAGATACCCACCCTACCTCGCAAAAGCAGCTCGGTTAAGGGTGGGGCGACCCTTTTTTCTGAGGGCGGAGGAGCGAGGCGATGACGGAAATCAGAAGGATGCCGGCGACGACGGCCAGTGCAAGTTCGGTGCGGATCGGGTAGTACTCCGAGGTGAGCATTTTCGCGCCGATAAAGATTAAGACCAATGCCAAGCCGTAGTGCAGGTAGCGAAATAGTTCCATCATGCCGGCCAGAACGAAAAAGAGCGATCGCAGGCCAAGAACAGCAAAAACGTTCGAGGTGTAAACGATGAATGGCTTGAGCGTGATGGCGAGAACAGCAGGAATGGAGTCGGTGGCGAAAAGGAGATCGGTCGTCTCAACAACGATTAGTACAACCATTAAAGGCGTAGCGTAGAGTCCGGCACGCCGAACGAAGAACTTCTCCCCTTCATAATCGTCAGTGACTGGAACCCACCGACGGAAAACCCGTAGAACCGGATTCTTTTCGGGTTCTACGCCCGATTCGTCTTCGCGGAATAGCTGGATGCCGGTGTAAATCAGGAACGCTCCGAAGAGATAGATAATCCAATGGAACTTCTGGATCAGACTGACGCCGACCAGGATGAAGACGCCGCGCATGAGCAGCGCACCCAGAATTCCCCAGAACAGGACCTTGTGCTGATAATTCGTGGGGACGCGAAAGTAGCGGAAGATCAAAATAAAAATGAAGAGGTTATCGACGCTGAGGGAGAGCTCGACGATGTAGCCGGCGGTGAATTCGAACGCGACATCGCGGCCGCGCCAAAAGAAAAGCAAGACTGCGAAGGCGGCGGCGAGCACAACCCAGGTGAGACTCCAAGCGATGGCCTGTCGAAACTTCACCTCGTGCGCGGGGCGATTGAAGATACGCAGGTCGATGACCAGCATCGCTAACACGAAGAGGTTAAAAAGAATCCAGAACAGTAGCAAGAGACCCTCAGTCAGCCCTGCCGATTTTGCCTTGCTGCCACTGGTCCCAGAGGCCAAAGGCCTTCATCAAGTCGTCAAGATGAGTCTCGTGCATGGTCTGATCGATTTGAGCATGATTCAGGCGCGGGCCGATGCGCTGGGGAGCGTCGGCGAGAGTGAAAGTCAAAGCGGCGGCTTCGGCGACGTGTTTCTTGAGTTGCGGCAAGTCGACCTTGTCGAAAGTGTCGGACATGGCGTGATAGTTGATCAGGTAATTGGCCTCTTTCTGATCGGCGACAAAGGTCGGAACGCCTTGCAGCATGAAGTCGAAATGATCGGTGCCCCATTCAGCGGTGGTAGTCGGAGCGCCGACACCGAACTGTTGCAGAGGCGACATCAGGCTAGTTGCGGCGGGAACAAGATCTTTACGACCACCGAGGGAAAAGCTGGTGACCTGACCGGTGCCGGAATCAAATACGACTACGCCAGCAGCGTTATCGAGTTCCTTCACGTGAGCGAGCGAGTAGAAATGCGAGCCGAGCAGTCCTTGCTCTTCGCCGGAAAAAAGAATGAAGCGAATGCTGCGACGGGGTTGGAGGCCGGAAGCCTTGATGGCGCGAAGAGCGTCGATGACAAGAGCTGCGTTGCAACCGTTGTCGAGCGCGCCAGTGCCGAGTTCCCAAGAGTCGAGATGCGCGCCGAGAATGACGAACTCGTCGGGCTTCTCGCCGCCGCGAAGTTCGGCAACAACGTTGTCCGACTCGATCGCGTCGCCGATCTGGTTGGGGATCGCCAGTTCGGCGTAGAGTTTCTGTCCGGAAGCGATGAGCCGTGCAATGCGAGCGGCATCTTCGCGGGCGAGCAGAACCATTGGGATGCGGTCGATGGTGCCGTCCTGCGCGTTGGTGTGGCGATAAAGAAGATCGTGAGGACGAGTGGACTGGAAGGCGATAGCCAGGGCCTTCCCTTTTAGGGCGCGATCGATGATTGCGGGAGCTTTGAGGTATTCGGCGAAGAGGTCGTCCCAGGTTTTCATCTCTTCGGAGTGGACCATGAGGACCGCGCCGGAAATATCGCCTGCTTTTGAGAAGTCATCGGCGGTCGCTGCACCAACATCGAGGATGCGCACGTGATGTTGGGGTTCGAGCGCGGGAGCCCATCCGAGAGAGATCGCGCGAACGGTGAATTGCTCGGGAGTGACGATGCTCATTCGGGTGGCGCCTTCCGCCCAGGAGGCGGGAATTGAAAACTCCTCTTTGTGAATACTGTCGGCGCCGGCAGCCTTGAATGCTGCCATTCCCCAATTGACAGCCTTATTCATGGCCGCAGTGCCCGGGACACGACCGCCGACCTGGTCGGTTAGGGTCTGGAGATTCGATTCGAGAGGTGAGGGTTTCAATGCTTCCGAAATGATGCGGTCGGCTTGCTGGGCGAATGCTGCCGTCGTAAGCAACAGGAATGCCAGGAGTTTTTTCATGACGCAGGAATTAGAAATGAAAACGAGAAAAACGGAAAGAGTAAAACGGAAAGAGTAAAACGGACTTCGTAACCGCCAAGAAAGCAGAGAACGCCGAGAATAAAAACTACTTCTTATCCAGCATGTGAACGACGGCGAGGGTGACGGTGCCGACGATTTCGAGGCTCTTGGGGCTGAGCTTATCGACGGTGTCCTGCGTGGTGTGATGGAACACGTTGTTGTAACCGTAATCAAGGTCGATCAAGTCGGCAGAGGGAACACCGTGTTGGACAAAAGGCAGGTGGTCGTCGTCGATGGGAATGGTGCGCCCGAAGAAATGGGACTGGTATCCAAGGGCGGTGGCCGCCTGATAAATCATGTCTTCGAGCCAGGGAGTGGAGTTGGTGTCATGCTCGATGTTGAGGTCGGCGTCGCCGATCATATCTTCGAGGAGAAAAGCTTTCGTCTTCTTGAGGGTGCCGTCGTTCTGCCATTTGTCGGCGAGATGGCGGACCCCGTAGAGGCTTTCGGGATCGTACCAGGGAAGGCGCATGGATTCTTCGGCATCGTCCCAGAGAAGCCAGATCGAGTAGCCGTCGCGCTTCTTGCCGCGAAGCTGGTTGGCGATCTCGAGTAGAAGCGCGCTGGAGGAAGCGCCGTCGTTGGCGCCGACAAAATTCTGGTCGCGGAGAGGCCAGTTCGTGTCGTAGTGACTGGCGATCACAATGATGCCATCCCGGGTACCGGGAAATTTCGCAATGATGTTATGGACGGGAAACTTCCCTTCGGTTGTGGTGATGTCGAAGGTGTCGTTCTCGACTTCATCGCCCTTCAGGTGTCCCAGGATGAGATCTTCGACTTTCTTGTGATTGGCGCTGCCGAGAGGGCGCGGGCCAAAGGCGACGATATCCTTGACGTACTGCATAGCGCGAGCAGCGTCGAAGGAGGGTGGTGGACCAATGTCGGCGGGCGAAACCGGGCTCGTCTCGGTGGCTGCCGAATTGTCGGGTTGAGTGGCGAGTCCCACTGGATCAGTCTTTGCCTTCGTGCAAGAGATACAACAAAGGCACAAGGTGGTGAGGGCAGCGATCCGAGGAAGGACCAGGCTCGCCCGGTTTGATAAAGACACAGCTTTCATCGCGGTTGGCATCACTTCTTTCGAGCCGCACGGGCCTTGCGTTGCGTCGGATGAACGAAATAGGCGATTCCGATGCTCATCAGGTAGAGCGCAACCATGGGCGCGGCAAAGATGCACATGTTGAGGATGTCGGTTGTGGGAGTCAGGATGGCGGCAATGACGAAAATGACGAGAATCGAATAACGCACGTTTCGCCACATCCAACCGGCGGTAATGACACCCATCAGAGCCAGGAAGAAAACGAGAATCGGCAACTCGAAGACCACGCCAAGGCCGAGGATCACGGTGAGGAAAAGATCGGTGTATTCGTGGATGGTGATCATCGGCTGGAATTGCTTGCCGTAGCCAATGAGGAATTCGAGAGCCGCTGGGTAGACGAGCTTGTACCCGAAGAAGCCGCCAGCCAGAAACAGGAAGATTGTCGAAACCATGAATGGCACGACGTAGCGCTTCTCATTGCGGTACAGACCGGGAGAGATGAACATCCAGACTTGGTAGAGAACGACTGGACAAGCAACAAACAGACCCGCCAGCAAGCCAATCTTCAAGTAAAGGTTGAAAGGATCGGTGGGGTTCAGGTAGACGAGCGTCTGCGGCATATGGTTGCGCTGGAGCGCTTCCATGATTGGCTTCTGCATCCAGCCGACGATGTTTTCCGCGTAACCCCAACAGAGGAAGAAGCCGATGACGACGGCGATGATGCAATAAAAGATGCGGCGGCGAAGTTCCTCGAGATGCTCGAGAAAGCTCATAGCCGGCATGGTTTCAGGCTCCGGCTGGCCAGAAGGAAGTTCGGCGGCCACTTCAGGCATCGGGAGCAACTTTCGTCAGAGTATTTTGATCAAGATGAGCGGGTTGAGGGTCGGGAGCTGCGGCAAGGGTTGCCTGTGGCGCCGTCGACACGGAGCCGGCGGGTTCCTGGGCCGGAGGAAGAATCTGCCGCTGACCTTCGAGTTCGAGCTGGGAAATCTCAGAAGCCAGCTGAGACTTGAACTCGTTGGAGGCACGTTTGAACTCGTTTAGTGCCTTTCCGACCTGGCGGGCGATTTCCGGCAATTTCTTGGGCCCAAAGATCAGGAGGGCCAGAAAAAACAAAAAGATTGTCTCGGAAAACCCCATGAGGCCATGATACTGCCGAGCGGCATTGGCAGCAACGAGAACGCAAGCTCGGGGTTCGTTAAGGGGCCGGGTCCTACGCAGGAAGCGCGAGAGCTTGGCTGTTATGCTGCGCTTTCCTTCAGGATGGTGCGAGCTTTCGTGATGAGTGTCTGGACACCTTCAGCTTTGGAAACCACGGCCGCGACGCCGGAGGCGAGGGCCTGAGCGATGAGCATATCTTCAGCGTTGAGGCTGTACAGAATGACGCGCGTAGGGAGGGTGAGATTCTTGAGTTCCTGGGCGGTTTCCAAACCGTTCATGCCGGGCATGCAGAGGTCGAGGACGATCAAGTCAGGACGAAGGGTGCGGGCGAGTTTCACGGCGTCCTGGCCGTTGGCGGCCTCGCCGCAGATCTGGAATCCGCCCGCACTTGCAAACAGGCGGCAGAGCGCCTGACGCATCATCGCTTTGTCATCCACAACCACAACCGTGTTTAGCACGCTTCTCCGTGTAAGCCGTCCTTCTAACTTGGCAGGTTAGATGGAAGGGTACCTTGTTCGGTTTTCCTCTTACCGGCGGTAGAAGTTAGAAAGTATGGTTCTGAGAAAGGAACGATGCCGGCCGACGCAGAAATTTGCTTCCGTACGATATCGAACGCTGAGGCTGCGGAATACTTAGGTGGCGAAGGATGAGTAAATTTCAGATTTGGCGCCGGTGGCGAAGATGTTTTTTCTCTGATCCGACAGAGGAATCGAGGCGGTTAATGTCGTGCCCGAGGGTGATGAATTGATGCCGAGAGCACCACCGAGTTCTTTGATGCGCTCGCGAATACCGGCGAGACCAACGCCGACATTGGTTCCGGCGCGGGAGAAACGATCCAGTGTCTCCTTGGGAATTCCGCTGCCGAAATCTTTAATGACGAGAGTGGCGTTGACCTGGTCGGTGGTGAGCACAATTTCCACGGCGATACTTCCGGAATGGCGGTGGACGTTGGTGAGCGCCTCCTGCATGATGCGAAAGAGCGCGGTCTCCACACTTTCTGGAAGGCGGGTGAGATTTTCCGGCATCTCGAGGGAAGCCTTAATCCCACTGCGCTTGGCGAAACCCTGCACGTACCAATTTGCCGCGGAGGCAAAACCGGCCGTGTCGAGCAACGGTGGATGAAGAAGATGGGAGAGAGTCCGGGTTTCGGCGATAGCGCGATCGATTAAGTCCTGAACTTCACTCAAGGAAGTCTGGCGATTCGCCTGGTTGAACTCCAGCATGTCGAGATTGATCTTGGCTGCGGCCAAATATTGGCCGAGGCTGTCGTGCAACTCGCGGGCAAAGCGGCGGCGTTCGTCGTCTTGAAGACGAATCAGGCGAGCAGAAAGGCGTCTCAGGGCTGAGGTACGCTCCTCAACTATAGTTTCGAGGGCATCGCGGGCGCTGCGAAGGGCTTCTTCCGCGAGCTTGCGTTCGTGGAGATGGTCGCGAATTTCGTATTGGCGATTGCGAGCGGCGAGAGCGCTGCGAACGGCACTGATGAGAGTAGCGGGACGGAGTGGGCGCTCGAGCAAGGTTACATTTCCGAGCGGCGCTCGGGAACGCACAGCAACTTCGGTATCTGCCGTGCTCAAACCTCCGCCGGTAAGAACGAGGATCGGAAAATCGGACCAGGGGGGCTGGATCTCCAGCTTTTTGGCAAGCTCGATAATCACGCCCTGACTGAGAGCTTCCTCAGCGATGATAGCGAGCCCTGCATCGTCGGGAAGGGCGGCGATGATGTCGGAAACAGCGGAGACGGTGCGAACGCGTAAGTCGGACTGCCGCAGCACACTCTCGATGAGAACGGCATCCTTGCCGAAAGGGGCGAGAATGAGTGCATCCATTTCGCTGGTTGGGTTTTTAGTCATTCGGTTCGAGCCCGTGACCGTTCCCATTCCCTTGCCCCAGAAGAGCTGGAATGCCACTAAGGACGCCGTGAAAACCACTGAGAGGCTCACCCACATGAATACGATCGGGGCCTAGTCGCAGCTCGCGAATGGTGTGCTCGTGCGCTCCGCTGCGCTTCTTGATCATCGAAATGGCCTGACGCACTTCTCCCTTTGCCTCGAAGTAACGAAGCACGAGGATATTGTCGGCAAGATAGCTGACATCGGCAGGGGTTTGAATGTTCGTGCCAATGACGCCTACCTGAGCGAGCACGAGTAGAGTGACCACTCCCTTGTGGTTGAGATAGGTAAGCAATTCATGAAGATGCAAAGCGAGGAACTGCTCTCCGGGCATGGACTGAAGGAATCCGTTCAAGCTGTCGATGACGATAACTCGGGCATTGTATTCATCCACGAAGGTACGAACGCGATCAATGAACTCACCGGAGGACAATTCTGCTGGGTCGAGATGGTCGATTTTGATTCGATCGGAGTCGATCAACGGCTTCAGATTCATACCCAGGCCTTTGGAACGCCGTAGGAGAGTGTCGACGGTTTCTTCGAAAATGAAAGCACCGGTGATTTCTCCCCTCTCCGCGGCAGAAGTGATCCAACGAAGAGCCATGGTGCTCTTGCCGCAACCGGCCGGGCCGAGTAGTAATGTGCTGGTTCCGCGATCGAGGCCACCTCCGACGAGGGCGTCGAGTTCAACAATCCCGCTACTGGCGGGCGGCCCCTGATCTGTTTCGGTCAAGTGCTCAGATGCAACGAGGCGTGGGAAAACGACCAGTCCACCGGTGCGGATGAGGTAATCATGAAAACCTTCGCGGAACTCAGAGCCGCGAAGTTTTGAAACCTCAAGACGGCGCCGAGTTCTGCCGTATTCGCGCGGAACCTTCCCCAAGATCATCACGCCATGCACGATGCTGTGCAGCTCCAGTTCGGAGTCGCGGCTACTACGGTCGTCGAGCAGCAAAACAGTGCAATTTTGCGGCGTGTATTCCCGGAGAGAAATAATCTGCCGTCGAAAACGCAATGGGTCTTTCGCGAGCATGCGCACTTCGGAGAGTGCGTCGATAACGAGGCGGTCCGGTTGGTGACGGCTGACTTCGGCCACGATCGTTTGCAAGCGATCGTTCAGTTCGATCTCGGCAGGATGAAAGACGGTGTACTGGCCCTCGGGACGAAGATCCTGCTCACTTGGGCGCAGTTCGACGAATTGCACGCCGTTGAGGTCGATGCCATGGGTTCGCGCTACGGCATGCAGGTCCGCGGATGACTCGGAAAGGGTGATGTAGAGAGTCTTCTCGCCTTTTTGGAGAGCCTCCGAAACAAATTGCAGAGCCAAGGTTGTTTTGCCGGTACCAGGTTCGCCTTCGAGGAGATAAAAGTGACCTCGCGGGAGACCGCCGGCGAGGACGTCATCCAGGCCGGGGCAGCCAGTACTGCAGCGCGTCGCTTGAGCGGTGGACAGCGAAGAGTCGAGTTGTGGCATGCGATTGTAGGAATTTCTCGGACAATTTGTTTACGGATGACGACGTGTGATGCTGGTTCCTGCTCCTAATATCGTTCAGCGGCAGAGCACGCGTCCTCTAAAAAATTCTTGACGAGATGGAGGAGAACCGTAAATACAGTTTTCTCTGTAAGTTCCAGGGTACGAATGGTGACAAGCGATTTTTGTGCTTTCATTGACAGCTGGTACCGAATCGGGTCATCGTACCGGTACGCTGACGAGGCGAACTGTGTTGTTGGAGTAACCGAAGCTCTGGGAATTTGCGCGGGTCCAGGCAAGATATTGGCGTGCGAGCTCCCCAGGTAATTCATTCCGGCCCGGGGGCGCGGAACTGATGAAGGTTGTGGCGATCGAGGCAGGCTCCTCATCTTTAAGGGCGAATCTACACTATGAGTTACGGGCCAGAGCGGTCGAGGATTGACCCGAGGCGGGACTGAGAGCCAGGGCTCTGGAATTCCGCTGCATCACTTCGTTTCTTGTCTGCATCTATGCTGAAAAGGTAGCTGTCGGGGAGTTACTCCTGGTCAGGAATCGGGGCGGGCCAGGTGGAACTCTACGTGCTATACTGCGATTTAGAATGCGGTGAATTGGGCATATCCGACGCCCGAAACCGAAGGATTCCACAATGGTTGGTAGTTCTCGTCGCGCCTTTTTCCTGGTTGTATTTGTCCTCGTAACCTGCGGCTTTTTTGGGATGGTCTTCGGCCAGAAGATCACACCGGCGGCAGCGTCCAGCGGCGATACGGACGTTCGCGACAGCCTGCGGCAGTTCACCGAGGTCTACAACCTGGTAGAGCAGAATTATGCCGAGCCGGTGAACGCGGACAAGGCGATTTATAACGGCGCGATCCCTGGCATGTTGCACGTGCTCGATCCTCACTCAAACTTTTTTGATCCGAAAGCGTATGCCCTGCTGCGCGAAGATCAGCGTGGCAAATACTACGGCGTGGGCATGACGGTTGGACCGCGCAATAACAAGGTGATCGTGATTGCGCCGTTTGTCGGAACTCCGGCCTACCGCGCGGGCATCCGTCCGGGCGACATTATCGTGGCTGTGGACGGCAAGGCGACGGACAACATGAGCACGACGGACGTAGCGGATCTTCTGAAGGGGCCGAAAGGCACGACGGTCCACATCACGATCCTGCGCGAGGGCAACGACAAGCCGCTGGAATTCGCAGTGATTCGCGATGAAATTCCACGGTACAGCGTGGATCTCCATTTCCTGATCCGGCCGGGCATTGGATACATGCACATCAACGGTTTCAATGAGACCACCGAAACCGAAGTTCAGAAAGCTCTGGACGAGATGGGCGATCTGAAAGGGTTGGTCCTGGATCTGCGCGGAAATCCGGGCGGGTTGTTGAGCGAGGGCGTTGGCGTAGCCGACAAGTTCTTACACAAGGGCCAGGTGATCGTCTCGCACCACGGACGCAGTTCACCCGAAAAGCGCTACGTGGCGACCCACGGAAACGGCGGCAAGGATTATCCGCTGGTTGTTCTGGTGAATCGTGGAACAGCTTCGGCCGCAGAGATCGTCGCCGGGGCGATTCAGGATCATGATCGCGGGCTGATTGTTGGCGAAACAACGTTCGGCAAAGGCCTGGTGCAGACGGTCTATCCGTTGTCGGAAAACAC
>Ga0335078_10019364_pt1 | contig 10119 bp, 15 predicted proteins | sample Lox_Sample_32_FD_206711 | JGI IMG/M metagenome (GOLD analysis project Ga0335078, IMG submission 206711) | Soil microbial communities from Loxahatchee National Wildlife Refuge, Florida, United States - Lox_Sample_3.2 | ecosystem: Environmental > Terrestrial > Soil > Wetlands | place: USA...
TGCCGCGCAAGGAAATGAAACCGCAGCTGATTGAATTTCTCGATTACCTCACCGTCCGGCAAAAAGCCGCCGCCACCGCGCCATAAAACTGTTCATCGCCGCCAAAATCTGTCCCTGCGGATTTCGTCCGGGAAGATGGTGTTCTGCCACTCCGATGTTTCGGATGCCGAAATCTTGTCTTTCGTAAAAACCAGCTAACTCTTGCTGCCATTCGCCTGTGGGCGTAGCCTCAGTGCCCTACAACTGGAAAGTGGATATGAGTACGCCCGTTCTCTCTGGCAACGAATGAGCAATTTCAATGATGCAATTATGAAACCCAACTCGGATAAGATAGACGACGCCGTCCTGGCATTGTTGTTTCTGACCAGTTTCACCGAAGGCCAACACGAATTTGCCGTCACGCGGGCGTGGAAAGGACACGATTGGGACGCCTTGGATCGGCTCCACCAGAAAGGTCTCATCGCTGACCCGAAAAACAAGAACAAGTCGGTCGTGTTCACCAATGCAGGGCAAAAGCGCGCGGAAGAATTGTTTCGCAGGTTGTTTTGTGAATAAAACCCTCCTCAGACCGTGCCTGCCGCCGCAAAAAAACGAATCAAAAGACGCTGGGGCGCTCCGTGGACATTGGCCGAACTGAAGCGGCTCGGCAAAACACCCGATTCCGTCCTCGCCCGGCACACCGGTCGCACCATCAGGGAAGTCGTCGCCATGCGCGAGCACCGGCGCATCCGGCTGGTCACAGCACCGCGCCGCTGGACGGCGAGAGAGATAAAACTCCTTGGCAGGTTTACCGACGCCGAACTATCCCGGCGCTTGCGTCGAAGCTATGAAACTGTCCGTCGCCAGCGCCGGATTCTTCACATTCCAGCTCTCCGCCCACTGCGCTGGAGGCTCTGGACCCGTGCGGAAGAAAAGTTGGTGGGCAAAATCCCGGACAAGGAACTGGCCCGCCGGCTCGATCGCAGTCTCGGAGCCATCAAGCAGCGCCGCATTTCACTTGGGATTTTGCCGCGCCCGTTTTTGGAATCAAGGCAAAGCAAAACTAGCGGCGGGTTGGCGTGTGCGGCTCGATCCAAATTCATTGGCCGGTTCCCTGCCCGCGACCGCCGCACACGCCAACCCGCCGCAAATTTAACTTCACCCTCCTCCAAACCATCCTTTCACCAGCGAGGTCAGAGCCGATTTACATCGGCTGCTACGGTCCTCGGCGCGGAGAGGGAAAATTGTCGTCCGCTGCTACAAAAATCAAACGCTGGCCAAAGGCCGCGCCGGTTTGCTACTTTGTGAAGCGCGATGAATTTTACCGCTAACAAGTGGATCGCCGAATGGCTCGCTGGGCTGGGCCGGGTCGCCTTGCTGGCCAAGGAAGCCTTTCTGTCCTTGATCACCTTCAAAATCGCCTGGCGCGATTTGCTCTACCAGATTTTTTTCATCGGCGTGAAATCGCAGGCGGTGGTGCTCATCACCGGCGCGTTCACCGGCATGGTGCTCGGCGCCCAAACCTATTACCAGTTCCACAAGGTCAAAATGGACACGGCCACGCTCGCCGTGGTCGGCGTTTCCATGTGCGATGAACTCGGCCCGGTCCTTACGGCTTTGATGGTGGCCGGGCGCGTCGGCGCGGCCATCGCCGCCGAACTTGGAACGATGCGGGTGACGGAACAGATTGACGCGCTGCGCACGCTGGCCACGCACCCGGTGGATTTTCTCGTCGTGCCGCGGCTCGTCGCGGCGCACCTCGCCCTGCCGCTGCTGACCATGGAATCCATTTGCGTCGGCATCGGCGCCAGTTACCTCGTCGGCGTTCACCTGCTGGGCATAGATGCGACGTATTCGTGGTATAACCTGCTGCGATACACGCACGACATTGACGTGGTGATCGGGCTGATCAAGGCGTTCGTCTATGGCGGCATCATCGCGCTCATCAGTTGTTACAAGGGCCTGACCTGCCGGCTGGGCGCGGAGGGCGTCGGGCGCGCGACCACGGAAGCGGTGGTGTATTCGTCCATCACCATTCTTATCACAAACTTCTTCCTGACGCTGGTGCTGGGCAAAATTGCGAGCCTGCTATGATCGAAACGCGGAATTTGCGGAAAGGTTTCGGCACGCAGCCGGTGCTGGACGGCGTCAGCTTTCGGATTGAAAATGGCGAATCGGTCGCCATCATCGGGCGCAGCGGCTGCGGCAAAAGCGTTTTGCTCAAGCACCTCATCGGCCTGCTGCAGCCGGACGCGGGCGAAGTGTTGATTGACGGCGAAAACATCGTGCCGATGAACGAACGCCAGTTGCTGCGCGTGCGCCGGAAATTCGGCATGGTGTTTCAAGGTTCGGCGTTGTTCGATTCGATGACGGTGGCGGAAAATGTGGCGTTCGGGTTGCGCCGGCATGAACATCTGACCGAGACCGAAATCGCCCGGCGCGTGGCTGAAACGCTGGAGGTGGTGGACTTGCCGGGAACGGAAACCAAGAACCCGGCGGAATTGTCGGGCGGCATGCGCAAGCGCGTCGGGCTGGCGCGCGCGATTGTGTATGAACCGCAAATCGTGCTTTACGACGAGCCGACGACCGGGCTGGATCCGATTGTGTCGGACAGCATTGACCAGTTGCTGTTGCGCGTGCGCGACCGGCTGAAGGTGACCACGGTCGTCGTCACGCACGACATGCGGACGGCGCGGCGGGTCGGCCAGCGCGTGCTGATGATGCACGACAAAAAGATTTACGCGAGCGGCGCGGCGGAGGAATTTTTTGCGTCGCAGGACCCGGTGGTGCGGCAATTCATTGACGGCATTGCCGATCCGAAGGAAACTCCGTTTTGAGTCATGGATAAATCGCGTCTGGAAAGCAAAGTCGGCCTGTTCGTGTTCGTCGGACTGGTGCTGTTGGCCGTGTTGCTGATTCAATTCAGCAAGGGCACGAGCATTTTTCGCGGCACTTATGAACTGCGCCTGAACGCCGCAAACGTCGGCGGCCTCAAGCCGCGCGCCAGCGTGCTGCTCTCCGGCGTGCAGGTCGGCGCGGTCTCGGACATCCAGCTCGCCGAAGACGGCAAAAGCGTGACCATCCTCCTCAAGATTTACAACGACTGCAAAATCTACGGCGACGCGCGGTTCGTCATCGAGCAATCCGGCTTTCTGGGCGACCAGTATGTGGCCATCGTTCCGACGGCCAACCAGGCGCCGCTCTTGACGAACAACGCCTCCGTCAATTGCGAACCGCCGTTCAACCTGCAGGAGGTCGCGCGCTCGGCGACCGGTTTCATCCAGCGCATTGATGAAACTGCAAAAAAACTGGACGCCTCGGTCACGGACCTGCGCCGGGTGGTGTTGAACCAGCAAACGCTCACCAATTTCACCGTGGCAATTAACAACCTGCGCTCGGTCTCGGAACGGGCGATAGGCACGGTCGGCGACCTTGACGCGCTCATTGCCACGAACGGTTCGCAAATCAACCTTGCCGTGAGCAACGTCGTCTTCTTCTCACAGGATTTGATACGCCTGGCTGATTCCGCTCAAGGCGTCGTAACGACCAATGGGCCGGAAATCACCGCCGCGATAAAGAACGTTGAATCCTCGACCGAAGTTTTGAAAAAGCTGGCCGACGATCTGCAATCCGGCAAAGGACTTGCTGGCACGGCATTGCAAAACGAACAATTGGCCACCAACGTGCAAGCCATCGCCTACAACCTGGCCGTCGCCTCGAGCAACTTGAACCGGCTCGGCCTGTGGCATTTTCTCTGGCACCATGAACCGTTGCCCACCAACGCGCCGTCGCCAATAAGTGACAGGTGACGCGTGACAAGTGACATGAATACCGAACGAACAAACAATCGCACGTTAGCCGATCGGTCACGTGTTACGCGTCACTTTCGAGCCTTGTCACCCGTCACCTGCCACCTGTCACCCATAACATGACTCCACTTTGGGCCACTCGTCTTTTGTTTCTGGCGCTCTGCACCACGGGCGGCTACGCCGTCAGCCAGGTCCGGCCGGAATACGTCGGCCAGGAACACGGCGCGTTGATCGGCATGGTCATCGGCTTCGGCTTTGGCGGACTGCTGATTGCACTGGACGAAATGCTCAAGGGCTTTTCGCTCCGCGCATTTTCGGCCACGACGTTTGGCCTCCTGCTCGGCATGTTCGTCGCGATTCTCATTGACCGTTCCGGCCTGTTTGAAGACACCGACGATAAGACCCGCTGGCTGGTCCGGCTCTGCCTCTTCCTCGGTTTCGGCTACATCGGCATCATCCTCGCCATGCGCAGCAACAAGGAGGATTTCTCGCTCATCATCCCGTTCGTCCGGTTCTCGCCGCAAAACAAGCCGGACAACCTGTTGTTGCTCGACACCAGCGTCATCATTGACGGGCGCATCGCCGATTTGATTGAAGCGCACTTCCTCGAAGGCCTGGTCGTCGTGCCGCGTTTTGTGCTCCGGGAGCTCCAGCAAATCGCTGATTCCGGCGACGCCATCAAACGCGCCCGCGGGCGGCGCGGACTCGAAATGCTCAACCGCATCCAGCGCAGCACCAACATCGAAGTACGCATCCACGACGGCGATTTTCCCGAGGAAAAGGAAGTGGATGCCAAACTCGTCCGCCTCGCGCGCAACCTCAACGCCAAACTTTTCACCAACGATTACAACCTCGCCAAGGTCGCCCAGTTGCAAAAGGTCAGTTATGTGAACCTCCACGAGGTCGCCAAATGCCTCAAAGTCGTGCTGCTCCCTGGCGAAAGCTTGCACCTGAAAATTGTGCGTGAAGGCAAGGACAAGGGACAGGGCGTCGGTTATCTGCCCGACGGCACGATGGTGGTGGTCAACAATGGCCAGGGGCACATCGGCCAGCAGGTCGAAGCCCAGGTGCAAACCCTGCTCCAAACCGGCGCCGGCATCATCGTCTTCGCGGAAGTGCGGCCCGGTACGGTGCCTACGCCTGATACCGCGTTCTTCCGCAAATGAGACCGGTCGCACCTGAAAAGTTGGAGTTCACGCTTTAGCGTGCCGGCGTGAAAACAAGCTGAAGTTTGAACTCCAACCTAAATCTGAATATGGATTTCGTCACCGTCCTGACCGCGTTCAACCCCGCTGACGCGCAACTGGCGCGTTCGCGGCTTGAGGCGGCGGGTTTTCACCCGTTTGTCGCCGACGAACTCTCCGCCTTGAGCATGGACGGCTACGCGCTTGCTGCCGGCGGCATCCACGTGCAGGTGCCCGAAGCCGAGGCCGCCGACGCCAGGGAATTTCTTAACGCGCCCGCCGAATGATTTCCGAACAATCAAAATTGCTCCGACTCCTGAAGAAAAAACTGCCGGGTGAAATCGTTTTGGATTCCGAAATGCTGGCAAAATACGCCGGCGACAAATGGTTCGCTGCGCATCTGCCCGATGCCGTTGCTCTGCCCCGCTCTACTAAATCCGTCTCGGCCATCCTGCACTTTGCCGACCGGCACCACATCCCTGTCACGCCGCGCGGCGCCGGCCATGGCTACGTCGGCGGCTGCGTGCCCGTGCGCGGCGGCATCGTGCTCTCGCTCGAACGCATGAATCGCATCAAGGAAATCAACGCCGCCGATTTTGTTGCCGTGGTCGAGCCTGCCGTCGTCACAGAAAAATTGCAGGCGGCGGTCGAGAAACGCGGTTTGTTTTACCCGCCCGACCCCGCCAGCCGCGCGGACAATTTCATCGGCGGCAACATCGCCACCAACGCCGGCGGACCGCGTTGCCTTAAATACGGCGTCACCCGCGACTATGTCCTCGGCCTCGAAGTCGCCCTGGCCGATGGAACCATCGTACGGCTTGGTGGTCGCACGCATAAAAACAAGACCGGCTACGACCTCCACCGCCTGTTCGTCGGCTCCGAAGGCACGCTCGGCGTCATCACCGAAGCCACGTTGAAATTGATTCCACTCCCGCCGTTCCGGGCAAACCTCGCCGTCGGGTTTGGTTCCATGAAAAATGCCGTGCGCGCGCTGCAAGCGATTTTGGCCGCCGGTTTTTTGCCGTGCGCGCTGGAACTGGCCGATGAATTCACGCTGGCCGCCGCCTACAAACGCACCAAAAGCGAACGCCTGCGCGGCTGCCGCGCCCATCTCATCACCGAATTGGATGGCCAGGAAAATTCCGTCCGGCGCGAGTTGAAGGATTTGGAACAAATCATCCGCCGGCAAAAACCGTTGTTTGTCGAGCGGGGCTTCGGCAACAAGCAATGCGAGGCGGTCTGGCAAATCCGCCGCGAATTTTCCTACGCCCTTCGCGACACCGGCCTCACGAAATTGAACGAGGACATCGTGGTGCCACGCGGCCGGCTCGAAGACCTGTTCCAGTTCACGGCGAAATTGCAAAAGAAACACGGCCTGCCGGTCGCGTGTTTCGGTCATGCCGGCGACGGCAACATTCACACCAACGTGATGGTGGACTTCAACCAACCGGGCGCTGACCGGCGTGCTGAGGCGGCGCTGGACGAACTCTTTGCGCAAGTTATTGCCTGGGGTGGTGCCATCAGTGGCGAACACGGTATTGGTATGGCCAAGAAGCGCTGGTGGCCGCTGGCGGTTTCAAAAGAAGTACTCGGCCTTCATCGCGTGGTGAAACACGCGCTCGACCCGAAAGGTATTTTGAACCCAGGCAAGTTTGTGTGACTCTGGCATGGTTGTTTCTTCCTTCTCCAGGCACAAATTGCTCTGCCCGCCTGCAATAAATTTAATGTCTTGCTTTACCTGAACAAATTTTTAGAATGAACGGACAATGAATACAAAAGCACTCTTAAATCTTTCAGTCGCCCAGTTGAAACGCATGGCGAAATTGAAAGCGCAAATCGAACGTCTGCAATCACGGCTGGAAGCCCTCGCCACAGATTCTTCACCGGCGCCGGGCCGCAAGCCGGGCCGCAAACGCCGGAAAATGAGCGCGGCGGCGCGCCGGAAAATTTCCCTGGCCGCGAAGGCGCGCTGGGCGAAAGTCCGGGCCGCCAAAAGATCAAAGTAGAACTTTCTCGCGCCGGCGGTGATGGCCAGGCGATTTCCCGGAAATGCCCACAAGGGGCCTTGGCCGACAGTGCGTAAGCTCGGATTTCTGATTTCCGATTGGAAAGGCCGGGCCGTGCTGCCGCGCGGCCTCGGCCGGCCTGTCGGTTTTCCCTGCCAACGGGAAGCAACCCGCTATCCCCTACTCGATCCCTTTGAGCATCACTACAAACTCGCCTTTCAAGGTTCGTTTCTTCGCCACCGCCAGAAGTTCCGCCGGCTTGCCGCGCAGAAATTCCTCGAACTTCTTTGTCAGCTCGCGCCCCAGCACTACTTCGCGTTCGGGAAAAATTTCATTCAATTCGTTCAGCAGCTTTTCAATGCGATACGGCGATTCGTAGAAAACCAAAGTGCCAGACGCGGACTTGAGTGATTCCAATTTATTCCGGCGTTGACCGGATTTGTGCGGCAGGAAGCCGACGAAATGAAACTCATCCGTCGGCAAACCGCTGGCCGTGAGCGCCGCAACCAGCGCGCACGCGCCGGGCACGGACTCGACGCGCAACCCGGCGGCGATCGCGGCTTTGACGACACGTTCGCCCGGATCACTGATGCCGGGGCTGCCCGCGTCAGTGACCAGCGCAACTTTCTCACCGCGCCGCAGGCGTTGGATGATTTCCTCGCTGCGCTTCGCTTCGTTGAACTGGAAACAGCTCAGGAGCGGTTTGGAGATTTCGAAATGCTTGAGCAATTGTCCGGTGTGGCGCGTGTCCTCGGCGGCGACCACGTCGCACTCCCGCAACACGCGCAATGCGCGGAGCGTGATGTCCTCGAGGTTGCCAATGGGCGTGGCCACGGGGTAAAGCGTGCCCGGCGTGAGTGGCGGCAGTGAGGCGTCCATAACTTGACTTAAACAAAAATCCAACGGAAAGAAAACGGAATTGCAGCCAGCATTCAAATTGCTATGCACAGCTCAATGGTTTCGCGAATGCGCTCCATGAGCTTGTCCAGCGAACGCGCCTGAGTGTGGCAACCGGGCAACGCCGGAACACTGGCTACGTAATAACCCTCTCCATCGCGCTCGACGACCCCGTTAAATTCACGTTTGCTGTTCTTTCGCATGAAATGAATATGCCGGAAATCTGCCAACCACACAAGCCGCTCGCGGCGGCGGTGGCGTTCATGGTTTGACTTGATCGGAAATCAGACGTGAAATAAAATGAATTTGTTGAATGAAAAACCGCAGAAACAATTGCAGCCTTTCCTTGAACCCGAAACCAAGCGTTTTCATCTTCAAGTCTTTGTGGTTAAAAAGGATTTCCGCAAACGAAATGAAAACCATCATCGAGGATAAGCTGCAAAACGCGCTGCCTACTCTTTGTTAGGCGGCTTGGTCGTTAGACTTATATGAAAACGTATCTTGTCACTACTGGCATAATCTTCGGCGTGATAGCTCTGCTCCATGTTTGGCGGACCATCGCTGAATGGCCTCATCCGACTGCGAATCTTACGTTTCTCTTGATCATGTTTGCTCTCGTTGCGGTGCCCGCTATACTTTCTTCGTGGGCGTGGTGGCTTTTTTTCAAGCAAGGAAGCCAGAAAACAGAAAAGAAGGATTCAAAATGATTCGGCAGTCTAATATGAGGATAGGCTGCAAAGACATTTCCGCCTAATGAAATCCGCCACCCAATTCACTATCGCGCTGGTCACCGCGCCGGATTTGAAAATAACTCGTGGTGTAGCGTCGAGCCTGTGGCTCGACTTGATCGGCGCACAGCGCCGACACTACAACCAAATTCGGACAATCGCCAGCGCCGTAGGCGCGAAATCTTTGTAGAAACTCACCATCAGATTCTTTAGCTCCGTCAGGAGCGACATATTCCGATGACGCCGCTCCTGACGGAGCTTGTGTTGCAATTAGGTTTTGAACTACAAATATGCCGCGCCGCTGGCGCTCGAAGATTTGCAGCAAAATGAAACCTGCCACGAAATTCGCCATCGTTCTGGTCACCGCGCCGGATTTGAAAACCGCGCGCGCACTGGCCCGGGCGGCGTTGCAAGCGCGGTTGATTGCCTGCGCGAACCTCGTCCCGAAAATTGAATCGCATTACTGGTGGCAGGGAAAAATCGAATCCGGCGCAGAGGTTTTGCTGATTTTGAAAACCACAAAATCAAAACTGGCCGCGCTGGAAAAAATGGTTCTGGCAAAGCATCCATACGACACGCCGGAATTTCTCGTCCTGCCCCTGAGCGCAGGTAATCAGCGTTATCTCGATTGGCTGGCGGCCAGTTGTCGGTAGAAGCGTGTGAGGAGCGCGGACAGCTTTGTCCGCGTGGTACGTTCGTCTTAAAGGCTCCGATTCATGGGCGAGGGACAATGCGCGGACTCAGCGGTCCGCGCTCCGCCACCCATTGCAGAGCGGGTAAATTCTGTTAAATTTCGCCCATGAAAATAAACCTGGCGGTAAAACTTTCGTTGCTCACGATTCTGGCGCTTGCCGCAGTGCTCGTCGCCGGCTGCAAAACCACCAAGCCGATTGATTGGAACAGCCGCGTCGGCACTTACACCTTTGACCAGGCCGTGACCGAACTCGGTCCGCCGGACAAACAAACAACCCTGAGTGACGGCAAGCTGGTGGCGCAATGGGTTACGCATCGCTATGGCGGCTCCAGTTTCAGCGTCGGGACGGGATTTTACACTGGCGGCGTGGGCGTCGGCGTTGGTCAAACCACCGGCTCGGCTTACCCGGACAGGATTCTGACGCTCACGTTCGGCACAAATCAGGTGCTCGCCGCATTTTCCAAAAATTATTGAAAACGTCCCGATGGAGAAAGCGAACCGAAGCATGAAAAGCAAAATCGCTGCATCGTGTCTCCTGATTCTTATTCCGGCGCTTTCCCTCGTGATTACCGGTTGCGTGTCGCCGGGTCCTTTGGCTGTCAAAGAGGCAAGTTATCCGGCGGACCAGGTGGATGCGCACGGTTTGTTCGTGGAAAATTGCGCCGTCTGTCACGGCCAGAATGGGCGCGCCCATACCTTCCACGGCATTCTGGTCGGGGCGCAGAATCTGACTGACGCCGATTGGCAGAGGGAAACCATGGACGAGGAAATCGTTCACGCGATCCAAACCGGGCCGAGCGTGATGCCCGCTTTTGAGAAGAA